>Ga0099829_10001311_pt1 | contig 13665 bp, 19 predicted proteins | sample CZO8metaG_3_FD_79336 | JGI IMG/M metagenome (GOLD analysis project Ga0099829, IMG submission 79336) | Vadose zone soil microbial communities from the Eel River Critical Zone Observatory, Northern California, USA - CZOApr15con2H2.8 metaG | ecosystem: Environmental > Terrestrial > Soil > Vadose...
CGTCCCGGCGGAATTGTTGCGCGGCATGAGTCGGGTTCTGGCACTTCTCTGTCGTTCGCGGACCTCAACATCATGGCAGCTTTTAGGGGTAGAACGAACGTCGGCGGACCAGCAGGTGCCGGCGACCGTCGATCCGGAATTACTTGTCTAAAAGGTTATCGACCATTTGTACCGATATGTTAGGGCGCGTGTTGCATCTAGAAGCCAATCGCAACATCATCCGGACACGGCACCATGACTTCGCTCGGAACAGAGCTTGTTGCAGCCCCGCGTGGGTATTTCAGAAAACTCAAGTTCTCTTGCCGCTACCGACTCCTGGGGGTGACAGGCCTCCTTTACTGCCTCGTTCGCGAGCAATCCGGGAATTATGCCGTGATCACCGGACTGACCATGCCGGTGCTGCTCGGATTCGTAGGCCTTGGGACCGAAACGGGTCTCCAGTATTACACACATCAGCACATGCAGAGCGCTGCAGATTCTGGAGCCATCGGTGCTGCGATCGCCTATTACATACAAGGCAACTCCACTGGAATAGGGACCGAGGCAAACGCCGCAACCGCTATGTATGGCTTTGTTGCAGGTTCGAACGGCGTCGCCGTCACCGTCAATCAGCCGCCAAAATCCGGAACCCACATGACGACTTCCGGTGCGGTGGAGGTGATCGTAAGCCAACCACAAACTCGGATTTTCTCGTCTACGTTCACCTCGGCGCCGCTCATCGTTTCTGCGCGTGCGGTTGCGATTTCCAATCCTGCGGGTTTGGGCTGCGTGCTCAGCCTTGATCGCAGCGCGAGCGGCGCCGTCACCATACAGGGAACGGCCGCCGTCGATCTGACCCAGTGTAGCTTGCTCGACAACTCCAGCAGTTCGACAGCGCTCACCGTGGGTGGCTCCGGCACACTGAATGCAGCGTCCGTGAATGTCGTCGGCGGCGTATCCGGAACCTCGGGCATCACAGCGTCGAACGGGATCAGCACCGGGGTCTCGGCGGTTACTGACCCATACGCCAACAAATCTGTCCCCTCCTATTCGGGATGTGATCACCATAATTTTTCCTCCAAGAAGACGGAAACCATCAGTCCGGGTGTCTATTGCGGGGGAATGAGCCTGAACTCAGGCGCCAACGTAACGCTGAGCCCCGGAATTTACTATCTCGACCAGGGCAGCCTTACGGTGAACGGCGGCGCGACCTTGAGCGGCACCGGCGTCACTCTCGTATTCACTTCCAGCACAAGCAACAGTTATGCCACGGCCAGCATCAATGGCGGTGCGACAGTCAATCTATCGGCGCCCCTCGAAAGCTCGGGGCTTTCCACAGCCGGAATCGTCTTCTTCGGCGACCGCAACATGCCGGCCGGCACAGCCTTCAAATTTGAGGGCGGCGCGACGCAAACGATCGACGGCGCCCTTTACCTGCCCAAAGGCGCCATCAGCTTTGCGGGAGGGGCGGGGACCAGCACGGACTGCACGCAACTCATCGGCGACACCATAAAATTTACTGGAAACTCGAATTTCGCCATCAATTGTCAGGGATACGGTACCAAGCCCTTGGGGCCGGGATTGGCAACGCTCGTTGAATGAGGCCGCAGCGGCGTACGACACGCCGACGTGGAAAGGCCGCCCGAGCACCGAGTGACGGCCTGGCGTATTGGGATGCAGCGCAACATGCTCGCGCCACTCGGGTTTCATTCCGAAGGTCGCTGCAAGCGGATAGGTGTCTCCGACGCGGCGGCGAGGGATGCCCATATCCGCTCCGCACAATTGTGTCCCTGCCTCGACCAATGTATTCAAGACCTGCTGCAGATCGAACGCCGAGCGGTTGATGACCTTCAGCACTTGAGGTCTGCGAGATGGAATGAAGAGATGGACGAACGGTCTGCCCGACGCAACCAAGAGACTGGATGCCAACATGGCCTTCGAGGGTCTGTCCGCTAGTCAGCCTGGATGCGCGCGGATACCCATGATGGCCCGGAGCAAATGCTCCACGTTGGGGGCCTAAGACATTATTGCAGTTCTCACGTTCGTCGGTCTTGGAACTCCGTCTTGCAACGCACGGCCGGGCCATACATTCTACACGACTGCGATATTGCGTTGAAGTAATCTCGAGGGGCTTTTCGTTGATAAGGGTCTTAATCAGCCTCCTCGGCAACTTTCTCAAGTTTGTCGCGGTTGAGAATAATGATTCGCCCGTCTTCAACCTGAACGATGCCCGAGCGCTGCCATACGCTAAGGCATTTGTTGACTGGCTCACGAGCGGCGCCAATGAGATTGCCGAGCTCGCGCTGAGATAATCCAATTGTCAGCGCTTGATCCTTAGCGTTCGAAAGTACCATTTGCTCATTCGCTATTCGCAGTAAGGCCCTCGCGAGTCGTGCGGGGAGCTGCAGCATCGCTACTTCCCCAATCCGCTCATCAGTCAGACGCATCCGCTGACAGAACACTTCGACAAGGCGAAGACAGGCGCTAGGATGCTTCTCCAGAAACGCCAGGACATTTCGTCTCTCTAAGATCGCCAAATCACAGCCGGTAATTGCCTGGGCATCTGCTGTACGCTCCTTGCCATCTAACATCGCAATTTCTCCAAATACTTCACCCTCCTGCAGAGTAGCTAATACAATCTCCTTGCCGCCAGCAGAGGATAAACTGATCCGCACTTTGCCATTGAGGACCGCCATCATGCTGTCTCCAGGAGATCCCATTAAAAAGGTCATTTGACCAGCATTAAAATGCTTAAGGCGTGCGCGAGCGACAAGTGCGTCACGATGAGCTGGCTCAAGCCCTTTAAAAAGAAAACAGCTCTCGAATGACCGAAAAGCGTTCCGAGAGGTGGCAGGATGGGTAGACGCCATGCCCGTTAACCCCACTAATCGCGACCGGTTCCATGCCGCTCCTTATGTAATCTGGCATCCGATGACCGCGATCAGATCGGCTAATCGTGGGGACCTATTTCGGGCATAAGCCCTTCGGTTTCCAATCGCGCGCCAAGGTGATCCACGGTTGGGACGTATCGTGAAGGACGATGAAGCGCGGGATCGGTCGGATCGACCGGCTTGATCATTCCGAACCGGCCGGGGCCGAAAAACGCGAGCCCCGACCGGAACATGGTGCAAACAACCGTCTCGGACCGCCTGTTTAGTTTGGGCTAAGAACCGCGTCGTCGCGCGAGGGAAGCCGCGAGCTCGCTTGGGGGTGACACGCGATTTGAGCGCGAGCGAGCACTCGTCGCGCTTGCGCGTTCCGCGAGTTCCGGTCTGTGCGGGCGAGCAACGGGGTGATTGTGGCCTAATTGCCACGCTTGCCGAAATTCGAACTGGAGGGCTTTACAGGCCCATATCCCCACACAATCGCTGCTGACACTGCCAACACTGATCGAGGAGATTTCGGACGGGCCATCGAAACCGGCAGTTTCGCGATGTGGCACCAATGCTTTCCGATCCGAATCATCTGCGAGGCTGGCAATCCCATGAAACGTGTCGAAGGAGACCCGATGCCAACCATTGCCCTCGTCGACGACGACCAGAATATCCTGACCTCGGTTTCGATGGCGCTCGAGGCCGAGAGCTTTCGGGTCATCACTTACTCCGACGGAATTTCGGCGCTTCAAGGATTCAATACTAGTCCGCCGGATCTTGCCGTCTTGGATATCAAGATGCCGCGCATGGATGGAATGGAATTGCTGCGGCGCGTGCGGAAAACATCCGACCTGCCGGTGATCTTTCTCACCTCTAGAGAGGAGGAGATCGATGAGCTATGCGGGCTCAAGCTCGGGGCGGACGACTTCATTCGCAAGCCGTTCTCGCGGCGAGTTCTAATCGAGCGGATCAAGGTCTTGTTGCGGCGAGGCAGATGCGGAACGGGGCCCAGCTCCGCCGATGCCACAGGCCCCGAGCCGCTGGACCATGGTGATCTCTATATCGATATCGGGCGTCGGATTTGCCGCTGGAAGGGCGCTCCGGTGACGCTCACCGTCACGGAATTCCTGATTCTGCAAGCGCTCGTGAGCCGCCCCGGCGTAGTCAAGAATCGTGACGCACTCATGGACGTTGCATACGGCGACGACAGCTACGTCGATGACCGCACGATCGATAGCCACATCAAGCGTCTACGCCGGAAATTGAGAGCGGTTGACAATAGCTGCGATGTGATCGAGACGCTTTACGGTGTGGGATATCGTTTTAAGGAGCCTCCTCGGGTTCAGCCAAAAAACGCGAGGGCCGAATCACTTGGGCAAAGCTGATCTGCCTGTCAAGAGCAATGGTGTTAAGGGGATAGCAAATTCCCGATGTTGTCGTTCTGCCCGGCCGGTGCGGGCGGGAGCTGCGCAGGCGGGCTGAGGCGTAGTGACTCAGCGACCGTTCCGAACGGGGAATGCTGGTGTACTCGCTTTTCGACGCACGGGAGGTTAGGGATCCCTGTCCTGCGCCTGTCACAATGAGGTCTCGGCCGGGTCATACTTCTGTCGGGCTCAGGGGCAAAAATAATAAGATTCGCAGGGGTGATCCCGTTAGAGGTGGGTCATGGGGGTACACACGAGGCCGAGAAGAATCTGTGACGGAGATATCCTAAACGAGCGTATCGGCGGGATCGGTGATGATATCGGCTCGACCGAGCAGCGTCGGCTTGACGGAAAACTGGAGTCGGTCGGCGCCGCCGCTGTTGTAACGGAAGCGTGGCTCGCTCCCCGGCAGGGCCGCAACAAGCTCGGCCTGTTCGGCATGCTGGGTCGCTTGGTGCTTGCAATATCAGCAGCCTCGATCGTCGCGTTTGTCGTGATGGGGCGGTTTTCACCCTTGTGGAAGGCGGATGGAAGCGGGGCAGCAACGTCATTCTGGTCCCGGCTCGTTGGAAGGACCTTTACCGCGGCGGAACCGCCTCAACGACCCGCGCCGCAACTCGTCGTTAGGCAAGTTCCATCCGGCCCGGATGAGGATTTGTCGCTTGGGTTGTCGGTTCTCGGCGAAACGAAGGGTGCCGCTTTGGTGATTACCGGCCTTCCGACCGGATCTGCGCTGTCGTCTGGTCGGCCGGTGGGGACGAATAGTTGGCGTGTATCGGCTGCGGATCTTGACAATATCGTGATCCGGCTACCGAAAGGGTTTGCCGATGCCATGGATCTCACGGTCGAACTCCACCTGCCCAACGAGACGGTCGCAGAAACTCGGTCGATACGCCTCGAACGGGCCCCAGCAGCGACTGCAGGCAGGCGCATGGCTGGCACTGAAACCATTGAACCCCAAACCGGCGAGACGCTCCCCGGTCAGCCGCAGGCCCAGTTGGTTGCGCCGCTTGATTTACTGCGAATCGAAGACGCCACACGCGCTCAGCAGCGGTTAATTGAGCTTGGATTTCTTTCCGGGCCTGCGGACGGAGTATGGGGGCCCCGATCGCGCAGCGCTCTTCGCGGCTTTCGAGTTGTAAACAACCTTGGATCCGACGATATTTGGGACGAGCGGACACAACGGGACCTATTTACAACATCGGTCGTTCCAGGATCATCTACAAATCAGCCTGGAACAAACGGGGAGGTCGTAGAAGCGACGCTTTCGCCACCACCTGGAGCAGCTCGGAACCCGCTAAATCATTCCGACGCTCTTTGGATACAAAAACGGTTGCGCGACCTGGGCTATTATTTTGGCAGTGGCGACGGTGTCTGGGGAGCATCTTCTCGAAGCGCGCTGCGTGACTTCAAAGCTATCAATGGCCTTCAAGAGAACGATACCTGGGACAAGGAGACCGAAGAGCGGCTGTCATCTGGCCAAAATATTCACCCAAGCGGTATATTTCTTGGCCAGTGGGGGCTCGATATCGCTCAGTGTCAGCAATTTCAGGATAGCAGCGCTCCAATCACTATAAATTCGCATCGCGCGGAAACAGTAGGCAGTGTATGTAATTTCCGGTCCATAAAGCGAGAGGCTACGAACAGCTGGCGTATTCATGCTGTGTGCTCCGCTGATGGAAATTCCTGGAATGCAAATATCAGCTTGAAATTGGTTGGATCAAAGCTGAGTTGGTCGAGTGAACGAGGCACCGCCACGTACGTACGATGCCCGCGAGAACTGGGTACTGCGATGACGGGAACGCGAGGCGGAACGCCCGTCCACGTCGGGAGCAGGTGAAATCCAGAGCTGAACGTTGTTTGTCCTTACGGCCTAGAGCGCGGACTCCCCGGTTTTAAGCTCTCTATTGGTCGGGAGGCAGGGCAGCAAAAACCCCCGGCTGGGGCCGGACTACGCCTCGGCGGTTTTTAGATTCATGACCAGCTCGAACTCCGTCGGCTGCTCGACTGGCAGATTTGCGGGTTTGGCCGCCGAGGATTAGTGCCCCTTTGTGCGGAAGCGCGCGAGCCTAGCCTAACCCGGAACTGGGCACACCCGATCAAACCGACAGGCGGGCCGGCGGCTGGCTGGAAGCCCTTGCTGGCGTTGCTCATCGATCATTAATGTCCGGCAATCGCCTGAGAAGGGGTGGTCTAAGTTGGCTTTCATTCATCGAATTCACGACTTGTACTATGCGATGAGTTTCCATCTCTGGTTTTCTTTCTTGTTCTTGCTGGGATGTTGCCAGTCATGGTCTTTTAAGGATCAAGGTAAATCCGAGGCGTTGGGGCGGAGAGATTGGATGTAGCGAGGTGATCGACTCGGACCTGACCACATGGTCGCGATATTGTACGTGATCCAGCTCACATAAAAAGTGCTGCATTTTGTGATAAGTCGATTAATTGAAAAAAGCCGTTTAGCGACGGGCGCGGCGTCGTTCCATTCGCCAGATTCGCCGTAAAAGCCGAGAAAGTTTCCAATGACTCCGCTCCCTCAGAATTCCTTGGAGGATGCTCGCCGACAGCTTGCGAATTGCGTTCTGTTCCGTGGTTTAGTGACGGGTGAACGGGACACGATCGTGGATCGCGCACGTATGCGGCACTTCGCGGCCGGCGAGCCCATTTTTCTGATGGGATCGCCTGGTGCCAGCATGATGGCGGTCCTGAGCGGCACGGTGCGCATCAGCATTCCATCGCATGAGGGCCGGGAGATCGTACTCGCGGTGCTTCAGCCGGGAGAAGTGTTCGGCGAGATCGCGCTGCTAGACGGGAAGGAACGAACCGCTGATGCTCATGCCACGACGGCCTGCGCTTTGGCGGTACTGGAACGTCGAGATGTCTTGGAATTCTTGCAGCGTCAGCCCAACGCTTGGCCCAGGGTTGTCGAGGTGCTTTGTGACCGGCTGCGTGCAACCGACCGGCAGATGGCTGAAGTCGCCATGCAGCAATTGCCGGTACGACTTGCCAAGGTGCTGCTCCGCATGACCTATGTCGAGGCGCTAAGCCACCCCGCCGATAGGGTTAAGGTGTCTCAGCGTGAGCTGGGCAACATCGTCGGGGCGGCACGCGAGAGCGTCAATAAATGTCTGAACGAATGGCAACGGTCGGGTTGGGTGTGCATCGAGCGAACATCGATCACCATCTCGGATCGGACTACCCTTGAGCACGTCGCGAAACAGGGCTGAGGAGTCGGTCGGCGCAACGTTTACATCTGCTAAAGGCGTGTAAGCCGAGTAACATCATCAGAAAAGTTGAGAAGCAATTCGTGTCCAGCGTCCCGGGATCGCCCCCAGCGACCGTTTCTGCGGGCTCTTTTCACCCGGTGGGGCAATGCAACAGCGGCTTCCTTTCTCGGCGGCATTCCTGCTTGCTCCTGCTTAAGTCGAGAAGAAACGGATGACGGTGCTGGTAATGACGGCCCGGATGCCCTCGCTGTCAGAAAGTAAAAGCGAGACCTCACCAATTTTAACTTGATCCGTGCCGACCGTTATCCGAGGGGGAATAATCATCTCCTGCTTTCTTAAACTCCTAAGCCTGAGACTGCTGATGATATCATCACCTTGGCGGGACCAAGCCGTCAGCGACACACCTGCTGAACTCGCCAAACCGGGAGGAAGGTCTTTGACAAGGGTCTCATTAAACTCTGCGATGAACTGAGTTATGTGCCGAAAACTCTGATTGGCTTTTCTAATCGCGACAAGTCTTTCAACCGTGCCGGTGAAAGGCCCAAGAATAGGTCCCAGTAGGCGTACCCAATTCATTCAGATCGCCGCAAAAAGCAATGCGACAGGCCGATTAGCCATATCTCCCTCCCTCAGTCCGTCCAACCAGAATCTCAAATCCTTGATTCTTTCCCAGTCAACCACCACAATTCAGCAGGGACCCTGAACCTTACATGAGGGCCCTTGGCACTCGCACCATTTTGCAGGACCAACAAATTTGTTAGCGGGACGTCTTCCCTTTGCAGGAGCCGAAGCTGAGCAAGCCCAGTCCTTACAAGGACCGGCGTCTGTCCAATTTACTCCCACTTCAACGGAGCATTGGTTAACCCAATAGTCTTCCATCCCATCATACTCAATGGACAAGCAAGCTCCTATTGCCGCTTGTGAAAGGGCAATCAGTAAAGCCGCTGCAATAGCACAAGTGAGTAGCTTCATCTGAGGCCGATCAGGGATTCGCCCCGAGAACTCAGCAGCTGCGACATATGCTCTTCAGCTTCCTGTCAAGCGCCTGGTCGAGTGCTTTCTGTCTCTTCTCGGCGTCCGTTAGCTCCTGAGCCTGCGGCACCTCACCTGCTTTCGGCTGGCGGTGGCCCACTGGAGCCTCGCCCGAGGGGGCTCCTTGCGCTAAAGCACTGCTCCAAGTGGACGCTGTGACCAAAATCAGGGCTGATGCCACGACAGCCAACCGCATGACGCGCACTCCTGTTCAGACCGGTTCGTGATGCGCCTGTTCGATAAGTCTTCCACGAATCGAGATCGGTATTGGCATCTAGGGGGACGGCAAAGAATGATGCAGATGCTCGGAAACCTGATTGACCCTGTAGATTTTCCGGAGCTTGTCCAAAAGCTCCGGGTCACCATAGTCGAGGCTCACGATCTTCCCGAACTGCGACCGGTAACCCGCTTCGTGCTCTACAATTTCCCCCCAGATTTTGACCTTGCCGAGCAGTAACGGCCCGCTCACGCTGGAATCATAGCCGTATTCTTCCTTGGACCGAATTACGTCTTGGGAACGAATAAATGCCGTGCGTTCGCACGTCGCCGGAGGCTGGCTCGTCAGGGTGCCAGATGTAATCTCGCATGAGGACGCTGTGTAGCCGGTCATCGCCACTCCGAAACCAACGTGGATGAATCACCGCCCAAGCCCGGTATGCGATGATCTCCCCTACTCGAAGGCCCTCGTGCTTGAGGGTTCTCGCAAGCTCGTTTTGATTCCGGTTTATGACCACGACAATCATGGGCGACGTTATCCCGGCGCTGCACTACTCTACGGGTTGGGGCTCCGGTTTGCTAACGGGTGGGGCGTTGTTCGGCGCCTTGCCGGGCGGCGGTGGGGTAACCGGCTCGGCAGTAGGCGACACCGGCTCTTCCAGCGGTACGATCGTATACCTTCTGACCGGCTGTCCGATTTGTGCCACGGCTGACCCTCCCTTACGGATTGCCAGTGCCGCAATAGTACACCAATGCGTTCCCCTTTTCACCGGCCAGTCAGGTCGCGCCCACGAACGTCACGCCCGCTCTAAATGCAATTGGGAAGGAACTTTCTCGTCCCCTGCGGCAATTCACTCGAAACCCTCACAGCCGCCGATCCGCAGGTGGCGCGGCGAACTGCTTGCAGATAAAGTGTTAGCTATCCAAACGACGCAATAGGTCAGCAATCTTCGGCGGAATCGGCTCTTTCAGAAGGTCGCCATACATCTCCCGAATGTAATTGCCCACGCAAATCCTTATGGCACGGGCAATCCGGGCATCAGCATCATCAACGCTTATTGTCCATTCAGAAAAAGGATTTGATCCCGGAAAATCGGACGAAGGCCGCATGGCGCATCTCCATTTGGGATGCCCTCTCCCTTTGCGAGCCCAATTGTGGTCGGCTCAAAATTGTTCCTTCAAATGTCGAATTGCCCGACTCAACCCCGACAACAAAGCGACGCTGGTCGCTATGGCCGGGTGGTGGGTCATTTCGAATAAGGCAGGCCCTTGACTCGATGGTTTTCGGGACGGCCCAGGCGCATGCGCAACCCAAAACCGACCATCGGGAAGACGAAACAACTATCCCCCGTCATCCTGACGGGGTCTCCCGTGAAAAGCATAAAATCCACCGTTGTAGGCCGCCTCCGGACTCGCGAACGCAAGACGCTACTCGCAATCGCAAGAGTGCTCGCAGGAAAATGATGTACGACGTTCTTCGGGAAGAAACTGCATGTTCGAAATGACAAATGAAAATGTTGCAAGACTTCTCAGGGGTCTAACCATCGCCGTGGGGAATCGAAGGAATCGCGGAGTATTCGCGGTTCGGCACAGAATGGTATCCTAACACCAAATAGCGAAACCGGAGTCAAACCATCGCGAATTGCCAAGTCCGACCTGTTCTACGTGATGCAGACCTTGAACAAATTCAACCTGTCCAGGAGAGAGCGTCGGACGGTTTGGATGCGCCCGGAATTCGAAAACGGCCATCTACGCATTCCCCCTCTACCGCCCGCCTGGATCAATGGGGAAGCCGATTTCATGTCAGGGGAAAGTACAAAAGGGGAAAGCGGGAGGACAAGGGCTGTATCGCGCAACGAAAACGATGATGCGATGCCGGTCTTGAATGGGTCCCGAGCGGCATCTCCGTCCCCCACCGTTGCACTTCGCAAAGCACCAAGCCAGCCCCATCAATTACCGACCGACACCGACCTAACCCGCCTGCAAACCGAACTTGCCCAGAAGCTAGAGGAAGCCCGGGCCCTCGTTCAACAAATCGAGCGGTTGTCGGGTTTGAGGTTGGTGCTGGATCGGAACTTGCGGTTGGTTGTCAATCTCACCCCTTTGAAATGAATAAGAGCATGGAGCAATAATTGCTATTGCAGACGCGCCTTTCCGATCACGCCGCTGTTGGCACCGCGAGGGCGGGAAGGCATTGTAGCCGGGGCAACGGGGAAACCCCAAGCTTCAGCGGCGTTTCGCGCAGGCTGGTATTGAGCTTCCTAATTTTCTATAATTGGCTTCGAGCAAAGTTAGATATTCGACAATCATTTGACGTGATCGGGTGCGGTACGGAGAAAATAGCCTGATAATGCATGACCCCCATACTGAAATCATGGAATGCCTTGGACGAGTTGGCCTTAATGATGTCGTAGATCGTCGTAACAGTTCGGTCCACAAAGGCTCCTGTGTTTTCAAAAAGCTCACAGGTTATCTCGACATCTTTGACGTCAAACTCATTTGTGTTCTGTACCGTGAAACTGGCTACCATAATTGGGATATAGCCCTCTGCCGTCCAAGTCCAATCTAACAATTTGACACTCTGAAAGCGCTCAATTGCTGAGATATTTTTGTTTGATTCATCCAACCTCTTCGCTTCCTTTAGCTTCTTCGCCTCCTCCAGCTTCGTTGCCTCATTCAACCGCTTCGCTTCCTCTAATCTTATTCTCTCGGAGAGCATGATCCACCCACTGCAAAAAATGACAAGCACTGCAAGCCCGCTGATTGCTCTGCCAATGAGTCTGGGCATTAAACGTTTCACTACAACAGCTTCTCCCGACTCAGATAGCGGGGCATTTATCGGAGGCGCGGTTGGAATCTGTGATGCGTGCGGTGGTTTGTGTAACTTCTGGAGGCGCTCTGTTTCGGCTCGAACAGCAGGCGAGGATTCAATAAACAACTTGAAATGCTCGAAATCCCTAAAGCTCTGCATCCCCCGAACGGTTTCGCCTTCAAATGTACCGTCAGAGTAGAGCAACCAGCTACGATCCGAAAGCACGCCAACGTCGATAACCGTTCGCTCCTCCGGGTGTCCTTGCTGCTCATATGTGTTGGTAGCGTCGTCCCGCCCCATAGAACCCACCTTGCAACAGTTTCAACCCACCTTGGTTCCGTACCTGTTGGCCCACCTTACAAAAGGCGATCCTCGCGGCCGTCTGGGAACTTTCTGGGACGTTCTGGTGGGGGCTGGCATCGATGGAACGGAGCATAAAGGCTTCATGGACTCTTTTTCACGATGCTCTCTACTGTGCTAGTTTCTTCGGACGCATTCACCCCGTAAATCACTCGGAACTTCTCCAACAACTCCGGGTCGCCATAGTCGAGACTGACGATTCTGGCGAACTGCGAGCGGTATCCCCGTTCATGCTCCACCCACCTCACCCCAAATCTTGACCTTGCCAAACAACAGAGGCGAGCGTGGCGTAACAAATGCATACTCCGCCCTTGAACGGACCACCTTTTGGAAGGAGTAGATGCCGTGTGTCCGCACGTCACCGGAAGCGGGCTTGTCGGGTTCCCAAACGTAGTCCCTTACGTAGACGCTGCATAGCCGATTCTGGCTTCGACTGAACCAAGGTCGCTCGGCTACTTGCCAAGCCCGATACCCGATTATCTCGCCCGCCCGAATGCTAGAGTGCTTGATCGCTTTCGCCAGGTCATTCTCAGGATGATAGAGGGACGTGCCAATCGATGTGAACCTCCACATGGGGTCTACTCCGCCCGTTGCGGCTCGGGGCTGGTGATGGGAGTGGCAGGTTTGGGTGACCTGCTCGGCGACGGTGGCACAAGTGGCTCTGAAGTAAGCGATACCGGCTCCTCCAGCGGTACCACGGTGCAATCTGTCCCATGAGCATACCTCCTGGGTTTGGCGTCCCGACCTTGTTCCATTCTAAATGCGAATTTTGCCAGTCTGATGGCAGTTTTGCTCGGACTTGCCAGGACGAAGCGGAATTTCATGAAGCGAAATCGAACCCAGGCACATTTCCAAGGTTCCGCTTGACGCCTCCGTGGGCGGAGCGTTCACTTCGCGAGTGGGAAGGGGTCAATTGCCGAAACGGGACGCCCCTCATGACGTCCTTGATGGTGACACGTCCAAGCACGGGTCGTGAACTTTCCACGATAATCGACACGGAAGGCATAAACGATTTGCCGAAAGTTGGTACCTGGATGCGGCCTCTATCAAACACAGAGCCCAGCAATGGTGCGAACCATGAGTTTCCGAAGAGGCGTTAGTACCACTCAGTCCGCCCCCCTGAATTGGCGTCGCGGCATGTTCCGTTTTTGGGTGCTCGTATCCGCTGCCTGGATTATGAGCTGGGCGATCTACTTGATTCTATCTGCTATGGAACAAGCATTGACGACGCCAGAGGATTTTCTTGCCATACCGATTGTTTTCTTCGGACCTCCTATCGCCCTGCTGTTGTGCGGTTTGGCGGCGAGGTGGGCGCTTCGCGGCTTTAAGTCTGAGGAAAACCCTGACCAGAGCACCACGAGACCGTCCCACGATAAGGTAGTTCAACTGCGGCAGGATGATACAGACGATTACGTGAGTTGATGTGTTTACGAACCAACCCGATTGCGAAGATTTTCTAACGTCGCGTCCGTCGCTCCAGCACTTCCCGAAGAGATTCTGCAACTACATCGGGCGGTATATCATTATTTCGCAGTAGCTTGATTAACGCCCGCTCCATATCACTCAGTTCGTAATTATCGGATGTATTGGAAGTCTCGGATTTATTGGAAGCCTCGGAAGTGCTGGAAGTGTGTGGGGTATTCTTGTTGCCTTCGTCCGCCAACTCATTTTTGACATCATGAGCAGCCACCCCGACCAGTTGCCCCCAGACAGCCGCAATGCCGGGAACAATCAGCAGCACCACC
>Ga0099829_10001312_pt1 | contig 13664 bp, 10 predicted proteins | sample CZO8metaG_3_FD_79336 | JGI IMG/M metagenome (GOLD analysis project Ga0099829, IMG submission 79336) | Vadose zone soil microbial communities from the Eel River Critical Zone Observatory, Northern California, USA - CZOApr15con2H2.8 metaG | ecosystem: Environmental > Terrestrial > Soil > Vadose...
GGGGGGCGACGGCGGGACCGACGCGGGGGGCGACGGCGGGACCGACGCGGGGGGCGACGGCGGGGCCGAGGCGAGCGCCGGCTAGGCCGCACACGATGGCACACCCGCCCGAGCCCGCACCAGCGCTCACCCTGACACGAGGTCATCCAGCGCCCGGATGGCCAAGGCAGCCAACGCCAGCGCCTCCCCGCTCCTACCCGCAGCCCCATCGACCTGGGTGGCCAGACGCTCGAAACGCGCCACCCCGCCAGCCCGGGACGAAGCAAAGGCCCGCACCGCCTCGACCGGACCCTCCTCCGAGTCCCGAGCCCCCTCCGAGTCCCAACCCCCCTCCGAGCCCAACCGCGCCCCTCCCCCGCCCAACGCCACCACAACGATCTGCCGGCGGATCCGGGCCAGATCATCCGCCAGACGGCGGGCCTGCCACCGCTCCCACCGCCCGCCGGGGTGCAACGCACCGAGCTGCAACTCGAACGACCCCAATTGCAAGGTCTGATCAACAGCGGCGAAGGCCGAGATAACCGCGTCAGAAGCAAGGCCAAGGGACCGGACGGCTGCCGCCACGTCACCGGTCTGACCCAACCGCCCCAGCCGGCCGAAGCCTTCCGCGATGACCTGGGAGACGCCATCCTTCACTAACGCTTCGACCACTGCGCCCGATCGAGCGCCCGCCCCGGCATCGGGCCCAGCACCGACACCGCCGGACAGGAACGCTTCCAACGCAGCCGCGATGGGCCGATCCTCATCCACCCTCTCGGTCAGATCAGCGACGCGCTGAACCACGTAGCAACGGGTCAGCCTGTCCAACCCGACCCGCGCCGCCGTGTACATCAGTGCTTCGGTGTCGGCCGACACCGAGTGCGCCAACTCGTCCACCTTTGCCCACCACCGGCCCGCCTCCAGCACCTCCCGGGCCGCCCAGTACGCCACGGCGACATCGGCAACACCGGATCCGAACTCGTCGGCGATTTCGTGTGCCCAGGTGATCCCCATCCGGTCCACGATCTCCCCGGCCACCTGGATGGCGGCGAGCTGGTCGTGCAGACGGTGGTGTTCGACCTGGCTTCCGAAGCCTTCGATCACCGAGTCGGGGAAGTACGCCTCGACCGCGGGTCGAACTTCTGGGCTGGCGGATAACGGGGACGGAGCGAGCGCTTCAGTGAGGTCGGCCTTGGCATGGGCATAGATCACCGCCGCTTCCGGTCGGGTCAACCCCGCGCCGGCAGCCCGACGCAGCCCGATCTCCTCGGCGTCGGGCAGCGCCTCCACCTTGCGGTCGAGCCGCCCCGACAGCTCGAGGCGACCCATCAGCGCGTCGAAGGCATCCAGATCAGCAGCGCTTTCCGGCACGGCCCGCGTGACAGATTCCGCAGCCAACTGGGTGGCGGACAGAACCGAGTCGACGACCTCATCCTGGGCCGTCTGGAGGATCCCGTCCCGGTCGGCCGGAGCCAGCAGGTCCCGTTCGGTCGCAAGGGCGAGGAGAATCTTCAGGTTGACTTCTCGGTCAGAGATCTCGACGCCGGCCGCGTTGTCGATGAAGTCGGTGTTGATCTTGCCGCCGCGACGGGAGTAGGCGATACGTGCTCGTTGAGTGAGGCCGAGGTTGCCGCCCTCGGCGACCACCCGGGCTCGCAACTTGTCGGCCGGGATTCGCACGCTGTCGTTGGCGTGGTCTCCTACATCACTATTGGACTCGTTGGTCGCTTTGACGAACGTCCCGATGCCGCCCATCCACAGCAGGTCGACGGGTGCCGCGAGGATGGCCGACACGACCTCGGGGGGACGAAAGAGATCGCCGGATTCGCCAATGCCACCCGCATTACCCCGACCGATCCCAAGTCCAAGCGCCGCGCGCGCTTCGGGTGAGAGGTCGATCTCCTTCACCGTTCTTGACCAGACACCTCCGCCTGGTGACAGCTTGGTTCGGTCGTAGTCATGCCAGCTCGAGCGCGGCAGCGAGAACAGCCGCTTCCGCTCCTCGTAGGAGCGTTCGGGATCGGGCGACGGGTCGATGAAGATGTGGCGGTGATCGAACGCCGCTACCAGTTCGATGGTCGGGGCGCTCAGCATGCCGTTGCCGAACACGTCGCCGGACATGTCGCCAACCCCGACGACACGCACGGGATCATGCTGTACGTCCATGCCGAGCTGGCGGAAATGCTGCTGGACAATCTTCCACGCGCCTCGAGCCGTGATCCCGATGGCCTTGTGGTCATATCCGTGACTCCCGCCCGACGCGAAGGCGTCACCCAACCAGAACCCCGTCGACAGGCTGATCTGGTTGGCCAGATCGGACAACACGGCCGTTCCTCGATCCGCTGCGACCACGAGGTACGGGTCTTCTCCGTCGGCCGGCCGAACACCCGGCGGGGTGACGACCTGGCCTTTCACCACGTTGTCGGTCACGTCGAGCAGGCTCTGGATGAACAGCTGGTAGCAGGCCTTCACCTCGGCCTCGACGTCCCGTGGGAGTGGTAGCCAACCATGTGGATCTCGCACCAGCCGCCGGCACACGAATCCGCCCTTGGCACCGGTGGCCACAATCCCCGCGTTCTTCAGAACCTGAGCTCGCATCAGCCCGAGTACTTCGGTCCGCAGATCGTTCTGACGATCGCTCCAGCGGATGCCGCCCCGAGCGATCGGTCCGGCCCGCAGGTGGAGACCCTCGAAGCGGGTCGAGTGAACGAACGTTTCAACATAGGTACGGGGCGCTGCGACCTCGGGCACCTGGCGTCCGTCAAGTTTGAGCGTCACGGTCGCCCAGGGACCGCCCTGCTCGTCCGGGACATAGTGGCTGGTCCGCAGGGTTGCGTCGATCAAGGCGACATACCCACGCAGCACCTGGTCATCGACCAGACCGTCGACATCCTCCAAGGAGGAAAGAACCGCGGCCCGAGCAGCGTCGACCGCATTCGAACCCGCACCCGAAACCGAACCCGATTCGACAGCCTCGGGATCAAAGCGGGCTGCGAAGTAGTCGAGCAGAGCCCGGGCGACCGACGGGTATGTGGCCAGGGCGTCGTCCAACTGATCGTCGGCCCAGGCCGTGCCGGCATGGCGTCGGTACCGGCGATACGCCCGCAGGACCAACACGTCTTGCCAGGTGAGCCCGGCGCACACCACCAGCCGGTTCAGCGAATCGCGCTCGGCGTCGTGCGTCCACACCGCCTGCACGGCCTCGATGAGGCGGCCACCGTCCCTCACCGGGTCGAACACCCAGTTGCCCGGGGCCCGCAACCCGAAGTCGTCCAGGTGCCAGTGGGCGCCACCCGGGTCGGGACTCTGGATCCGGTGCGGCACGGCTTCCACCACGATCAGGCCGAAGCTCTCCAGAATCGGCAGGAAGGTCGACAGCTCCACGCCGCGCCGGCCATAGAGGCGAAATCGGAACATCCCGGCGGCCAGATCGGGGTCGGGCTGCACCGCCATGCGGACTACCTCGGCCGAGCCCTCCCGCGTCTGCGGGACGACAGGTGCCAGCGCTTCCAGTTCGGCGAGGTCGGCCGCGGCCGCTCGAGGCGTCGTCCGCTCGAAGTAGCTGGCGGGCAACCGATCGGCCAGCTTCGCCGCCAACGTAGCTCCGTCCTTCCGGCCGCTCGCGTTGAGGACGGCGGCTAACTCCTCAACCCACCCACGCGGGGCGTCGGCGGCGGGCAATTCAGCCGGCGACCTCCTGGATGGCCGCGGTCAAGACGGCAGCCCCCTCGTCCAGCTCTTGCTCGGCGATCGTCAGCGGTGGGATCAGCCGTACCACCTCGTCCCCGGTCCCGCAGGTCAGCACGAGCAGGCCGTTCTCGTAGCAGCGACGCTGTACCGCCGAAGCCACCTCTCCGCTCACCAGCTCGATACCGATCATGAGCCCGATGCCACGCACCTCCACCACGGCCGGGTTGGTAGAGCAAGCTTCGCGCAACCGGGAGACAACTTCGCCGCCGAGTCGCCCGGCTCGCTCCCACAGCCGATCCTGCTCGAGGACGTCGATGGTGGCCAACGCGGCGGCGCACGACACCGGGTTGCCACCAAAGGTCGATCCGTGTGCAGCGGGAGGCCAACCCTCGAACGTCTCGCGTTCGGCGATGATGCCGCCAAGGGGCAGCCCGGACGCAACGCCCTTCGCGAACAGCACCACGTCCGGCCGGACCCCAAGGGTTTCCGCCGCGAACGGCCTGCCGGTCCGGCCCATTCCGCACTGGACCTCATCGAAGATCAGCAGTGAACCGGCCGCGTCGCACCGGTCTCGAAGACCCCACAACCACTCGACTGGCGGTACCACATAACCGCCCTCGCCGAGGACCGGCTCGACGATGACCGCGGCGACGGTCGATGGCGCCATCTGCGTGGCAAGCAGCTCATCGAACGCGGCCAGCGCCGAGCTTGCCGAACCCGCCGAGTGGCCGCGTGCGTAAGGCGCGACCGCGACCGACGGAACCAGTGGCTCGTAACCCTCGCGATAACTGGCCTTCGACGTCGTCAACGTCGTACCGCCAAACGTGCGCCCGTGAAAGGCGCCCCGAAAGCCGATGATGCCCGGGCGGCCAATAACCCGTCGGGCCAGCTTGAGGGAGCCGTCGACCGCCTCTGCGCCGGTGTTGCAAAAAAACACCTGCGGCTCGTGGAACCACGGGCACAGCCGGCCAAGCCGTTCCGCCAACTCGATCGAACGCTCGTGATGGGCCACGACCGAGGTGTGTAACAGCTGAGTGGCCTGGTCGCAGATGGCCTCCACCACGTGCGGGTGGCAATGCCCGGTGGTGGTGACACCGATCCCGGACGTGAAGTCGAGATAACGGCGACCCTCGACGTCGACCAGCCAGCTCCCTTGCCCCGAGGCGATGACAAGGGGGAAGTAGCGGGCGAGCGTTCCTGCTAAGGCCGTCTCGTCCCGAGCCAGCCACTCGGCGGTTGCGTCGGTGCCGAGCGCGGTCATCCCGACTCTCTCGAATCCAGGCCGTCGAGAGCCGGCCGGTTGTCGATCTGCGCTCGTTGAAGACGGCCCGAGTAGTCGATGTAGACGGTCTTGACCTCGCTGAACTGCTCCAGCCCCCTGCGGCCGGCGTCACGAAAGCCGTTGCCGGTGTGGCGGGTGCCGCCAAACGGGAGATGGATTTCAGCGCCGATGGTCGGGGCGTTCACGTACACGATGCCGGTGTCGATCCGATCGACGGCGGAGAGAGCCGTCGCGATGTCGCGGGTATACACGGCGGCCGAAAGCCCAAACTCAGTGGCGTTGACGACATCGATCGCCTCGTCGGACGACGCCACCGGAATGACGGAGAGGACAGGCCCGAAGACCTCTTGTTGGGCGATCCGGTCGCGGGCACCAACGTTGGTCAGGATGGTGGGCGGGAAAAAGGACCCGCCGTCGCAGCCCTCGACAGTCGCCCGATGACCGCCGAGCGCAAGGACGGCGCCGTCCGCGACCGCGGCGGCGACCATCCCTTCAATGCGTACGGCTGCCGCTGCCGTAATAACAGGACCGACGTCGGTGCCCGGGTCGAGCGGATCGCCGAGCGCGAGCTTGGCGGCGCGTCCCGCGACCCTGGAGACGACCTCGTCGGCCACCTCCTGGTGAACGATCAGACGCGATGTGGAGGTGCACCGCTGCCCAGCGGTTCCAAACGCACCGAACAACGCGCCATCAGTGACAAGGTCGAGGTCGGCGTCCGGCAGCACAACCATCGCGTTCTTACCGCCGAGTTCCAGGGACACGAGCCGCGGCCCGGTTTCGGCCGATGTGGCCGCGACGCTGCGGCCGGTCGGCACCGACCCGGTGAAGCTGACCGCTCGTATCCCAGGATGCTGCGCGATTAGGGCGCCGACGTCCCCACGCCCGTGGACCAGCTGGAACAGATCGGAAGGAATCCCCGCGTCCCGGCATGCCGTAAGAAACGCGGCGGCGCAACACGGCGCCAGCTCGGACGGCTTGAGAAGGACGGCGTTGCCGGCCAGCAGCGCCGGGAACACTTTCCAGGACGGTATGGCGATGGGGAAGTTCCAGGGACTGATGACGCCGACAACGCCGACTGGTTGGCGGGTGGTCCAGCACACCTTGTTCCCCAGTTCAGAGGGGGCGACCTCACCCCACGCAGCCCGGCCCAAACCGGCAACGAACCCGGCCATGTCAATGGCTTCCTGGACGTCACCGCCGGCCTCTGCTGCGATCTTTCCCACCTCACGCGCGACCAGCGTCGCCAGTTCAGCCTTGTGCTCGCCTAGTAGCCGGCCGCACTCTTCGATCATCTCGGCACGCGCCGGCGCCGGCACCAGGGCCCAGACCCGCTGGGCCTCGCCCGCGGCCCGGACCGCTCGGTCCACGTCGTCCGCGGTGGCCGCGGGGAAGACCCCCAAAACTTCAGCCGGACGGGTCGGATTTCGACTCTCAACCACCGCCATGTTGGTCTCCTCATTTCATCTAGTGACTTCCATTGTAATGAATGATCCAACGAACAGGCTTCAGTCAGCATTGCCGGGGGAGCCGCATAGGCTTCGATCCGGCGTCGACACGAAAGGGACAAGGGAGGACGAGATGGAAGGCTTCGGCTTACAGCTTTGGCTTGCGCCGGTTCGCAACACGGTGTGGGTTGCGGCCCACTTCGGTCATCGTTGAGCACGCGTGCCATCGAAGACTCGGCAGCTGGGGCTGCCTGACGCACGTACCCTGATCGTCGAATGCGGGTTCGGGGGCAACGGCGACACCCCGGCCAGCCCGAGTATCGGGGTCGAACTTGAAAGTTTTACCGTGCCGGCTTGGGATCCGGCCCGGTTACCTCACCCCTACCTTCCAGCCGGCAGCCGGCTTTCGTTTGAGCCCGGTGGCCAGGTTGAGATCAGCTCGTTGCCGGCCGACACTGTGGCCGCGGCGTGCGACGCCGTCTCCACCGATCTGACTGCGATCAGCGAGGCCTTTTCCCACCTTGGTGTTCAGCTGATCCAGCGCGGGCTGTCGGCGTGCCCACCGCAGCGCCTCGTCGACGGACCCCGCTACCGCGCCATGGAAGCGTACTTCGACAGCGGTTGGCCTGCGGGTCGACGGATGATGTGCGCGACGGCCGCGGTCCAGGTTAACTTGAGCCTCGCAGACGGGCGGTGGGAGGCCGCCAACGCGCTCGGACCGGTGCTGGCCGCGGGATTCGCGAATTCGCGCCTCCCGGAATGGGCGAACGGTCGGCTCGCGACCTGGCTTGCCCTCGACCCGTCACGAACCGCTCCGGTCCGTGGTGGAGCACCACCAAGCGAGGCGTGGGTCGACTATGCCCTGGCGGCCAGGGTCATGTTCATCCGGGTTAACGACGGCGACTACGTGACCCTGGACGGCCCGCTGACCGCGGGCGAGTGGGTTCGGGCCGGCCACCCGCTGGGCTGGCCGACGGCGGACGACCTCGCCTACCACCTGACCACACTGTTTCCGCCCGTGCGGCCGAAACGCTGGTTGGAGCTGCGCATGCTCGATTCCCTTCCGGACCCGTGGTGGCGGGTGCCGGTCGCGGTCGCGGCGGCCCTCGTGGACGACGAGGTCGCCGTGGAGGACGCTTCGTCGACGGCCGGCCGGTGGATGGAGGCCGCGACCGACGGGCTCGCCGACCCCGCCATCGGGCGGGTTGCCCGGGTGGTCGCCGTCCGGGCGCTCGCCGGTCTGGATCGGGTCGGCGCCGACGAGTACACAGCCCAGCTGACGGAGCAGTGGGCCGACGCCGTCCTGGGCGGGAGATCGATGCCATGGACGTGATGCAAGACCTGAAAGACCAGGCCGAGCGGGAACTGGATGCCGTGCGACGCCGGTCGCTCGACCTGCTGGAACCGCTGGACGACCAGGCGCTCATTCGACAGCACTCGCGGCTGATGTCGCCACTGGTGTGGGATCTCTCCCACGTCGGTAACTACGAAGACCTGTGGCTGGTGCGGGCCGCGGGCGGTCGGCCAGGCGTGGACCCTTCGGTCGACGGGCTGTATGACGCCTTCCGCCATCCGCGACCAAACCGACCGTCGCTTCCCTTGCTCGGTCCGGCCGAATCCCGCCAGTACATCAGCCAGGTGAGAGATCAGGCGATCGAAGTGATCGATCAGATGGAGTTCGATCCGTCCCGTCCGTTGCTGGCTGGGGCGTTCGTGGTCGGGCTCGTCGTGCAGCATGAGCACCAGCACGACGAAACCATGCTGGCGACGTTGCAACTGATGGATCCGCCGGGCTACCGGCCCGTGTCGCCGGCACCGCCCTCGCCGTCACCCTCATCGCTCCGCGTGCCGGCAGAGGTCTTCGTGCCGGGTGGCCCTTTTGTGATGGGCACCGACGACGCGGCATGGGCCTACGACAACGAGCGTCCATCCCATCTCGTGTCCGTCGACGAGTTCTGGATCGACACGTTCCCGGTCACGAACGCCCAATATCAGCAGTTCATCGACGACGGCGGGTATCGCACCTCTCGATGGTGGACTTCCGAGGGCTGGGCCTGGCGGCAGGAAGCCGGGCTCGAGCATCCTGAGTTCTGGCAGCGCGAGGACACACGGCCGTGGTCCAGAACACGGTTCGGTTGGGTCGAGGACGTTCCACCTGACGAACCCGTCCAGCACGTCTGCTGGTACGAAGCCGACACCTACGCCCGATGGGCCGGAAAGCGGTTGCCGACCGAAGCCGAGTGGGAGAAAGCGGCCGGGTCACTGACACCCACGGCAGCGAATCTCGGTGGCGTGTCGTTCCGCCCGGCTGCGGTCGGCGCGTACCCCGCTGGCGAGTCGTGGTGCGGCGCGCAGCAGATGATCGGCGACGTGTGGGAGTGGACGTCATCTGACTTCCAGGGCTATCCCGGATTCGAGAGCTTTCCGTATCGCGAGTACTCGGAGGTGTTCTTCGGATCCGACTACAAAGTCCTGCGGGGCGGTTCATGGGCCACCCATACGTCGGTGGCTCGCCCCACGTTTCGAAACTGGGATTACCCGATCCGCCGTCAGATCTTTGCCGGCTTCCGGTGCGCTCGCGGCGAGAAGATCGAGAAGAGAGGGTCTTGAGTTCATGGTTCCGACCATTGATGTCCACCTGACCGCCGACGAACTGGCTGATGCCTTGCGGACTGACGTCCAGTCGGGGCTCTCCGCCCCGCCGGGCGAGCGCAGCCTGCCGCCCAAGTGGTTCTACGACGAGCGCGGCTCAACGCTGTTCGACCAAATCACCTCGCTACCCGAGTACTACCCGACCCGTCGCGAGCGGGCCATCCTCACGGCACACGCGACGACGATCATGACGTCCGGCAAAGGCGGTCCCACCACGTTGGTCGAACTCGGCTCGGGGACGTCGGACAAGACCCGCCTGCTGCTGGACGCGGGAGTGTCGGCCGGCCGGCTGGATGAGTTTGTTCCGTTCGACGTCGATCAGGCCACGCTGCGCAGCGCTGCAGACGCGTTGTCGTCGCAGTACCCGGGATTGCGGATACACGCAGTGGTCGGCGATTTCGAGCGCCACATCGAGACGCTCACCACGATGGGTCGACCGGGCGAACGCCTCATCGCGTTCCTGGGCAGCACGATAGGAAACCTCGATCCACCCACCCGCCAGAAATTTCTGTCATCGGTCGCGGCCGCGCTCGTTCCAGGCGACGAATTGCTGCTGGGCACCGATCTGGTCAAGGACCCGCGCCGGCTGGTGGCCGCGTATGACGACGCCGCCGGTGTGACCGCCGAGTTCAACCGCAACGTTTTGGCCGTCATCAACCGAGAGCTGTCCGCTGACTTTGATCCAACGGCGTTCGATCATGTCGCAGCATGGGACGCCGACAACGAATGGATCGAAATGCGACTTCGGGCCAGGGGCGAACAGGCGGTCACCGTGTCGGAATTCGCCATGAAGGTCAGCTTCGGCGACGGAGAAGAGCTGCGCACCGAGATCAGCGCAAAATTTCGTCGGTCAAACGTCGAGGACGAGCTGAGCGCGGCCGGCTTTGAACTCCAGCGGTGGTGGACCGATCCGGACGGAGACTTTGGTCTTTCTCTGAGCCGGCGCCAGTAGCCCGGTTGCCCAGTAGGAGCAGGCTTACGCCGGCTCAAGTCCGATACCAAAACGACGCTGGGGCTTGTGCTCAGCGGGACGTTCCGCATGTCGGGCCTCGGCGAGGCGGTATAAACGCTCGAACCCGTGACCCATCACTCGGATCCGCTCGATTCCTGGCCCCGAGTCTCTACCCTCAAGACGGCAGGCATCGACGTACGCAGCCCGGCGGCGGCCGAACTCGGCCAGACCGCGGTCGACCGCTAACCGATGCATGCGGGTCCCCGTCGCGTCGACGATGACGTCTACCCCTTGACCCTGGGCGCGGATGAGCGCGTTGGCGAGCGACTTGGAGGTGGCCTTAGGCCCGAGGGTTTTGACCTCCGTTTCGCGGCCGCACACGACGAAGTCACCCGTACGGCCCGTTCCCGGACGGTCGGATTGCGACTGAACATCGTGACCTTCCGCAGCCAGCACCCGCGCTACGGCCAACTCCTCGTGAGTGATCCGCCGAGCCGATTCGTCCAGCCGCCCACGAGCGCCCGGAGCATGACGATGCGACGACCGCTCCTCGTCCCGCAGGTACTCATGACTCATTGCCCGACCTCAGCAGGATTCTGGTCGAGCCGGTGGTCGGCCTCCTCGATCACGTGCTGAAGGTCAAACACGAGCAGGGCCGGCCGGCCTTGGGCCCGCACCAGTCCCTGAACATGGCGGAGCACCTGGGCCTCGGCGCTGTCGAGAACCGAACCCGACGAGACCCGGGCCGCGATGTCGTAGCGATACTTCGACAACGGCAGGTGTCGGTCATCGAGAAAGCGGTGCTCATCCAGGTGCAACACGACGTCACCGTGACGGGCGGTATGGCGCACACCATCCGAGCCGCAGGTGAACTTGAGGCCGGCGACACGAGTCAGCTCCTCGGCTAACTCCGCCACCTCCAGCGGCGCGTCGACAAACAGGTCAATCCAGCGGGACATTGCTCTTCCTCCGCTCGAAGCACGCCGGCATGCAGCCGGCAGACACAAGAGAAGGGCAAGAACCGTGCCCCGACGGCGGCCGAATCGGCCAGGCGGGTCTAATGCTATCTCATGCTGTCTGATGACGCAAGGGCGGGGGCTGAGCCGCCATCTGGAGCTCACCTTGCTCGTGCGCGAGCAGCTGGCGCTTCACCGCGACGCCCCAACGGAAGCCGCCCAGGTCGCCGCCCGTCCGGACGACCCTGTGGCAGGGCACGAAGAGCGCGGCGGCGTTGCGGCTGCACGCGCTGGCGGCTGCTCGTGCCGCACCGGGCCGGCCCACACGGGACGCGAACTCGGCGTAGCTGATCGGAGATCCAGCAGGCACCGTCCGCAAGACCTGCCACGCCTGTTCCAGGAAAGGTCCGCCGACCTGGCGGACGGGTATCCGGTCGGGCGCGGTCAGATCTCCGTCGAAGTAGGCGCGCGCCGCGTCGCTGATCGGACCGAGGTCATGCGATGCCCGCAGGGGCGTCCCCACGGATGGTGCGATGAGCGCCGTGAGCTCAGCCGGATTCGCGGTCCATCCACTGGCGAGCACTTCGTCCTCCGACGCAATGATGCTGAACGGGCCCATGGGGCTGGCAATGGTTGCGGTGTTCATGTCAAGCACTCCTTGATTGCGAGGTCCGAGAGGTCTGCGAGATTTCAAGTCCGGCCCACAGGTACTGGAGGGCATAGCCCCGCCACGGGCGCCATGACTCGGCAAGCTTGACGGCGCTGGGCGGATCACCCGGCAGCCCCACGGACTGCAGGGCCCGGCGAACTCCGAGATCGGTCGGAAGGAACACGTCGGTGTCGCCAAGAGCTCGAAGCGCGACGTACCCCACCGTCCAGGGTCCGATACCCGGGATTGCGCTCAAGTCGCGGGCGACTTCGGCCCGCTCAGCTCCAACATCGATGACCAGCGCGCCACTCGCCAATGCGCCGGCCAGCTCTACAAGCGTCCGACCCCGGGCCACCGGCATACCGAGCTTCGCCGGGTCGGCCCCCGCGATGCTGGCCGAGGTGGGGAAAAGGGTCGTCAACGCGCCGTCCGCCTGTTCGAGTGGCTGCCCCAGTACCGCCGTGAGCCGGCCGGCCAGAGTTCGTGCACCGGAAACGGAGATCTGCTGCCCCAGCACGGCGCGGAGGGCGAGCTCGGCGCCGTCGACACAGCCAGGTACGCGTCGGCCTGGGGCGGCGGCCATGGAGGGGCCAAGCAGCGGGTCGCAGCCCAGATGCCCTGCCACTGCCACTGGGTCCGCGTCGAGGTCCAGCAGACGCCGGGCCCGCTGCACTGCCGTATTGAGGTCTCGGAGATCGGCTAAACGGACCACACAACGGACGTGGCTCCGGTCCGGAGTGAGCTCGAGCGAGCACGGCCCGTGTGGGAGTCGTAGAGTACGGCGGTACCCGGTCCCCGTTGACTCCTCGACACCGGGAACAGCCCGCTCTCCGAGGAACCCGAACACGCCGGCGGCGTGGAACGGCGCTCGGTAGGGCAAGCGCAACTCGATCACGCCCGGTCTGCCCGGTTCGCGCGATCCGTGACGAGACCTCCTGAGCTCGCTGGGGGTCATCCCGAACACCGAACGCACCGTGTCGTTAAACTGTCGGATACTGGCAAAACCGGCACCAAACGCGACGTCGGAAAACGCCAAATCGGTCGTTTCAATCAGTAACCGCGCCGTGTGCGCTCTCTGCGCTCGAGCTAATGCGAGCGGCCCGGCGCCGACCTCGGCCACCAGGAGCCGGTGCAGGTGACGCTCACTATATCCGAGTCGCCGGGCCAGGCCGGTGACCCCCTCTCGATCGACGACACCGTCCGCGATGAGCCGCATCGCTCGGCCCAGCAGATCGGCACGGATGTTCCATTCTGGGGATCCCGGGGTCGCGTCCGGCCGGCACCGTCGGCAGGCGCGGAAGCCCTCAGCCTGGGCCGCTGCAGCGGTCGGATAAAAACGAACATTTGCCCGCTTTGGCGTGACCGCTGGACAGCTCGGTCGGCAATAAATTTTCGTTGTCGTGACGGCGGTATAGAACCACCCATCGAAGCGACGGTCGCGACTTTTAAGAGCTCGATAGCAGCGTTCAAAGTCCTCGATCACACGCCTATCTTTGCATCCTTGGGTCCATGCTGCTAGCGGGAATCGGACGGGAAGACCACGGTCAGATTTCTCACGGAGAGTGGGAGTTTTCTGCAATTCGCGGTCTAGTCCAACCGGAGGATGCTTGACTCCACCCGCGGCACCTCTTAGGCTCCTCGCCCATTGTGAACACGTGCACGAGGCTTTCTCGTTGGCGCGCGTTGAGGATCGGCGCTGCCGTGGGCCTGTCCGGGCTCCTCAGCGCAGCGACCATCGGCTCGGCGTTTGGCGACACGGTGTCCGATAAGAGGGCGCAGGCCCAGTCGCTTGCTGCCCAGATCGACGCCCTTGGTAATAAAGAGGCCGCCCTCTCCGAACAGTACGACAAGGCCGTCCTCGGGACGCAGACCACGGGCGATCAGGTCAAGCAAGCCGAAGCTGCCTTCGCGTCTGCCCAGGCCAACGCGAGCAAGGTCCGGTCGGCGCTCCAGTCGGAAGCGGTTGACTCCTATATGCATGGTGGCAACTTCGCCGTCATCGCCAGTCGTAACAGCCCGAGCAGTCTCACCAACAGCGTGCTCCGAGGCGCGTACGTCA
>Ga0099829_10001324_pt1 | contig 13626 bp, 8 predicted proteins | sample CZO8metaG_3_FD_79336 | JGI IMG/M metagenome (GOLD analysis project Ga0099829, IMG submission 79336) | Vadose zone soil microbial communities from the Eel River Critical Zone Observatory, Northern California, USA - CZOApr15con2H2.8 metaG | ecosystem: Environmental > Terrestrial > Soil > Vadose...
AAACTCAATCAGCCTTCGTTACTTACCAACACCTCCGTGGAGGCGATTCGGATCGAAGACGCCAGATGGAAGATAACTGCGGGATCGAAAGCCGATCAATTCGATGCCGTGATTCTTGCGATACCCGCGCCCGCCGCCGCGCGAATCCTTTCGATTTGCAGCTCTCAGTTATCCGCAGAACTTGCCGCCATCGGTTACACTTCCTCCATAACAGTCGGACTCGGCTACGGCCGCGACGTACGCCAGTCGCTCCCTCCCGGGTTCGGATTTCTCGTGCCGCGCAGCGAAGGCAAGCGCCTGCTGGCCGCAACTTTCGTTCACAATAAATTTCCTTATCGCGCGCCTCACGATCGAGCTCTGCTGCGCTGCTTTTTCGCGGGATCAAACGCGGAAAACATCTGGCAGCTCTCCGACGACGCCATCATCGCAATCGTTCGCAACGAACTGCAGCAGATCCTCGGCCTCCGAGCGACGCCCCTCTTTGCCCGCGTCTATAAATGGAAGTCTGCAATGGCCCAGTATGGCGTGGGGCACCTCCAGCGTCTCGACCGCATCGAGCGTCTGCGCCGGCAATTGCCCGGCCTTGCCCTGGCTGGTAACGGCTATCGCGGCATCGGCGTCCCGGACTGCATCCGCTCAGGTCGCGAGGCGGCGAAGCAAGTTCTCAATACTTAGAGAAATACAATGCGTGCGATTTTGGCTGGCCCTGCACATCCAGCCCTGCGATATAGTGCCGAGAAAGATCGGCTTTGGCCGCTGAGGCCCGACTCCATACCTACGCGGGAACTCCCGCCTTCTTTAAACTCTCCTCTCGTCGCAGCTTTCCCACCACCAGCCGGATCTCATCATAAGTAATCTCGGGAGGGACGATGTCCTTAACTGGCTTGTACCGTTCGAGTCCTACCTTCGCACATGCGGCCTCAATTACGGACTGCCTTTCCCTACTCACCCATCTGCTCTGCAGTTCCAGTTGTCCCGACTCCAAGAGACTTGCGACACCGCTTACGATGGTCGACAGTTGCCGTCCTCGAATCTGCGCAATCTCTTCCAGAGTTTTGCTTTCGCTCAGCAACCGCAAAGTCTCATCTGCTGGCTTAGCTCTCCGTTCAGCGCCGCCGGCTCGCTCCCCTTGACGGAATTTCTCCAACGCATCCAGAATCGGCTGACCATAACTTTCCGCCTTGCGCTCGCCGATGCCCGGAATTTCAAGCAGCTCCGCGAAAAATTTGGGTCGCCGCCGGCAAACTTCTTCGAGAGAAGAATCGTGCAGCACAATATAAGCGGGGACGTTTTTCTCCTTCGCCATGGCACGCCGCCACTCCCGCAGATACTCCCGCAGTTTCTCGACCTCAGATCCCGCAGCCGGAGCCGACACCGGCTGCAGCGGCAGCCGCCTTCTACCTGCCTCCTTACCCGCGATCACCGCAGGAGACTTCACCATCCACTCCGCCGCGCTCCCGCACACATCGCAAGCATCACACTTCTCCCATTTCGGAGCTTCTCCAAAGTGCCCGCAGATTTGCCGGTGACGGCAGCGCCGTGACTCCACAAACTCCCGGATAATCCGGTACCTCTCCCATGCCCGCTCGCGCTCCGCGCCATCCGTAATCTGATTGGCGAAAAAACCCAGCAACCCAGCGTCTTTCTTCTGCCAGAGCAGAACACAATCCGCGCTCTCCCCATCACGCCCCGCTCGTCCTGCCTCCTGGTAATACTGCTCGATCGACTTCGGCAGCGACAAGTGAATCACCGCTCGCACTGCCGCCTTGTTAATGCCCAGCCCAAAAGCAATCGTCCCCACCAGCACGCGTACTTCGTCCGACATCCAGCGCTCCTGGTTGCGCCGCCGCTCTTCGGATCCCATCTTGCCGTGATAGCCCACTGCGGCTATGTCGCGGTCTTCGAGAAAATCCACCGTCTCCTCCACCCGGTTGATCGTCGGAGAATAAACGATCACGTTGCTGCCGGCATAGCTCCGCAGGGCCTTGACCAGCAACTCCATTTGCTCCAACCCCTGACATTCGCGCACCAGGTAGCGCAGGTTCGGCCGATAAAAACTGGCGATATATTTATCGGGATTGCGCAATTGCAGTTGCGCCAGAATGTCGTGCCGCACGTGCCGCGTTGCACTGGCCGTAAAGGCCGCGATGGGACGATCGGGAAACTTCGTCCGCAGTTTGTTTAACTGCCGATATTCCGGACGAAACTCGTGCCCCCACTCAGAAATGCAATGCGCCTCGTCGATCGCGAAGAAAGTAACGGGCACTTGTTGAAGCCATCCCATGGTGTCGCCGCGCGCGACTCGCTCCGGTGAAACATAAAGCAACCGGTAGCCCCCTTCCCGCGCCCGGCTCATCACCTTCGCCTGCTCACCTTCGCTCAACGTGCTGTTCAGCACCCCCGCCGGAATCCCCATCTGCGCGAGTTGCGTGGCTTGATCCTGCATCAGCGCGATCAGCGGAGAAATCACCACCGCCGTCCCACCCGAGGCCACCGCAGGCAACTGATAGCACAATGACTTGCCCCCGCCCGTCGGCATCACCACGCACGTGTCGCACCCGGCCAGCAGGCTGCGCACAATCCGCTCCTGCAGCGGACGGAACATGCTGTAACCCCAGTACCGCTTCAGCGGCGTCAGCAGATCGGTTTCCCCACCCATGGAAAGGAGTATAAGCTTAGGAATATTAGGAGAAAGCGAATGCGCGGAATTCTTTGCAGCAGTTTCCGAACCGGGAACCTCGATTAGCCATATCCGCCCTCCGCTGACAAGGTGCTCATGTGGGGACAGCCGCCTTAGCCTGCCCTGAGCGAAGCCGAAGGGCCTGTCCCGCCGAACGAAGCCAGACGTCCTAACCGGTGCGATACTTCACTTCCGGATAAACCTTCGCAAACCCCACCCACGCCACCGCGATCACCACAAAGCACAGCACACTGCCCTCCGGCCCGACGGAGCCTCCGGTAAGCCATCGTGGCCCGTGAAACGACGACTTCAGCAGATGTCCCGGAAAGACCGTCCCGCTGTCGGGCACGGAATAGAAGAATGTCTCACCCCAGTCCCAGGCGGCGTGAAATCCCACCGCAAACCACAGGCTGCCGGTCCGCCGCAAGGTGAGACAGAAAAAGAAACCGATCGCCGCCACCGCCAGCAAGCCGGACCACTGCTCGCCCCTATTCTGCCGGTGAATCAGACCGAACATGCAAGACAAGACCACCGCCGACGGCCAGAAGCCGATCACTCGCGTCAATGTGAACTGCGTATATCCGCGCAGCAAAAACTCCTCGAAGAATCCCACCAACAAAAACATCATCGCCCAGAACACCGCGAACTTCACGATGCGCGCCCCATGCATCGCCAAATGACCCACATCAAACACTCGCAGCCCATACATCGCCGCCAGCAGCAGCGTGATACTCGCGAATCCCCACACTGCCCCGATCCAAAACAACTTCCCAAACGCCTTGTGCCCCGGCAATCCGTACACGCCCCACGGCCGCTTCTCAGCTCTTGACAGCGCCACCGCCGGAGCCACCGCTGCCACCAGAACTCCAAACTCCGCCAGCATCATCGACCAAAGCCCGCTCGCTCCCAGCTCCAGCGACCCAACCCACCGGCTTACTACAAACTGCAGTGGATAAAACATCGCCACATAGAATGCCAGCCCCCAACCCGCCCTCAGACCATCCGAACCAAGAAATACCGTCCGCACATACGACGGTTGCACCGCCGCTGCAAAATCCGGCGCCGAGCTCTGCGCCTCCGTCTGTAACGGCTGCGCTCCACTCGAAATGTTCGGCCCATCATTCATCACAGAAGTTTCTCAAAAAGCGGCTCGGTCATGGTAAAACACTTCGTCCTGCCTTATGACCCAATTCTTCACCCGCGAACGGTTCGGCCGGCCGCAGTTTCTCGCCACAACCTTGCTTCTGGCGTTCCTGTCGCAAGCGGTCTGGCTGGTCCACTCCGAGTTGCGCGCAGTCGGGTCCCGTGGAAACCCTGCTCCCGGCCCATCCGAGCAAGTCCGCATCGCCGCAGGCTGGCGCCAATTTCACGGCGGAGGCATAGCCGGCGCGCCTTACCCCGATCCACAATCCACACTCCCCATCGAAGTCTCCCAGGACGACGCCGGCTTCGACACTCAACACTCCCCACTGCTCTCACTCGTAACCGCAGCCCCGCTGCTTGCCTGGCCCCAGCGCTTCCTTTTTCACGAGTTCGCCCTCGCCCCGTACTGGCGCTGGTTCCCGCGCCTGCCTTTCCTGGCCTGCGGGCTCTTCCTCGGCGCATCCCTATGGTATGTTGCCCGCCGTCTCTGCGGAAACTCGGGCGGATTCCTTGCCCTCGCTCTCTACTGCTTTTCTCCTTCCATGATCCAGGCCAGCGCCGTATGGCACACCGAACCTGAAGTCCTCGCCGCTTGGGGATCCTTCGGAGCCATCTTCACCGCTATCGCCGTCGCTCATACGCTCTATGCGCCGCGCGAAGTTGTTCTCTGGAACTGGCGCCGCATCGTTTTGCTCGGCGTCTCCATAGCGATCGCAGTCGGCTCCCAGTTCTCCATGATCGTTGTCGTACCTTTGGCTCTCGCCTTTCTGCTCTACTTGGCGCCCATACGCCGAAGCGCGGCCCTCGCCATCTGGGCCGCCGCTTGTTTCGTGGCGTTTCTCTTGCTCTTCGCGGCATACTTCTTCCATCCCGTCGTATTCTTCAAAGGAATGCAACACGCCTCCTTCTGGGGAGCAACCTGGCGCAGTTTCACCGTCCCCGGCGTTTACCGCGAAGTCGGGTTGCAAATCCTCCGTGCCTGTCCCGCTCTCGCCGTGCTGCTGCCGATCGCAATCGCAACTTACCTTTTCTGGCCTCGCACCCGCTACTTCGGCAACACCGCTCCCGGCGCAGTCGCCCTCCTCTTCATCGCTCTGGGGATGGCCCATCCTCACGTCGCTGGCGCGGGATTCCTCCTCGCTTCCGTCCCCTTCCTTTTAATCTTCGTCTCCGGCATCCTCGCCGACCTCATGGAAGCTTCCTTCCGTCTCCTCGTCACCGCCTGCGTCTGGGGATTGGTAGGGGCCTACATCCTTTGGAGCGTTCTAGCCCTCGCCCAAGTCCCCCTCGGATGATTTCGATCATGCAATACGAAGCCAAAACCATTCAGCCTGCACTCTGTCATCTCGAGCAAAGCCGAGAGACCCGCTGTTTTTGCCTGCCCCATCCCGCTGACAATTCTCTACACTTTCCCCCGCATCTCCCGCCGTCCATCTCGATCTAAAACCGTAGAATTCGAGGTGCGCCATGGCCTTTCCATTGGAGTATCATGAAACTGTGCAGCGCTCGATTCCGGCTTCGCTGGCGCTTTTCGGGATGCTCCTGCTCCCGCTTCTTCTTTCCACCTCCAGCTCCGCGCAGATCAACGGCACACCTCCATCCGTGACTTCTCCCGGCTTCGGTGGCCGCGCGATCAACGGAACGCCGCCCAGCGTCACGTCACTTGGCCGTAACGGATTCGCACCGCCCAACTCAGGCTTCAATTTCCATAATCAAATTTCCCACAGCGGCGGCCGTCACCACCATCACACTGTGAGCGGTAACGCCTATTACCCATATGTTTACGCGCTGCCCGTCCCCTATGCCGTCGATGTCAACGACTCCGAGGGGGATGACGACGACTCCAATTATCAGGGAGGCCCCACCCTCTTCGACCGCCGCGGTTCGGGACGCGCCTCCTACATTCCGCCATCGTACCCAGGCCCCGCCCACGCTAGCCGAACGGTGGGAACCGGAGCGGTGCAGCCAGACGACGCTCCGTTCGGCGCCAAACCCTCTTCCGAACCGCCGCAGCCCTCGACCATCCTCGTTTTCAAAGACGGTCATCGACTGGAAGTTGGCAACTACGCCATCGTCAGTCAAACGCTTTACGATCTAACCCCAGGCCATCCCCGCAAAATCGCACTCGCTGATCTCGATCTCCCCGCCACTCAAAAACAAAACGACGACCGCGGTATCGCGTTTCAACTGCCGCCTTCCGCTCAGGCAGACTAAATGCGCCCACTAACACAGGTCGTGTGGCCCATGTGGAGCGGGCGGCCTCGCCCGCTAAATGCACGCGGCAAAGTAACCTCCGCAGGAAGCTCGGACCTTTGTCGCTTGCTAGTCCTCGTATTGCTCACAATTCCCACCCCATTGGCCAAAGCGCAGAGAATCGCCCCCGCCACGCACACCGCTTCTCCGTCCAGGCGAATACCTCCACCTTTTCACCCGAGCGGACGTTTTGCCTTTGCTGGAAGTGCGCATCCATCTTCCCGATTCCACCACTCTTCGCCCTCCACTTCTTTTCTCTCGCCATTCTTCGGCGACTCTTTCAATCCCGAGGACTTCTCCTCGACTGGCGACTCTGCCGCCTCTCAGGCGTCCTCATTCCTCGTACCGGCCGCACGCGCTCTATCCGGCTCTACAGGTTTTGCGGGACGATCCGACAACGCTCAGGAGCCTTCTTCCTCTCAACCGCTGTTGATCGAACTCCAGGGCGACCGCTATGTCCGTGTCAGCAGCGCTGCAATTGATGGCGAAGCCCTTCCTCTCTCGCTCGCGCCCGGCAACATTCGTCGAACCATCGCTCAGCCTCCAAAATCGACTCGCAGCCATTTCAACAAACCCGCAACCCGGAATTCGGCGAATGCCTCAGCGACTGTGATCGCCGCCGCGTCTCCGGCGCGCGACCTACCGGCCGCAGTTCTAGTCTTTCGCGACGGACACAGCGAAGAAGTCCGCGACTACACCATCGCCGACGGATTCCTCTATGCCCGCGGCGACTACTACACCGACGGATACTGGAACAGGAAAATCGATCTCTCCACCCTCGATCTGTCTCAAACTCTGCAAACCAATTCCACCCGCAACGTGAAGTTCGTTCTCCCCTCATCTCCCAACGAAGTAATCACCCGCCCCTAGGTCATTTCCTAACTCGCAGTCCGAAAGCTAGAATTCGTATCACCTAGGATTCGTATCAGGGCATGCCTTCAGGCGTGCCACAGGAAGCCTTGTCCAGGCGACGCCTTTAGGCGCTGACGATACTTCTCGCGCTCGCCCAGAACCGTCCTGACCAACCTTTCCATAGCCCGCGGCGTGATACAATATGACTTGACCAAAACTCAACTAACCGCCTGTAATTGCAACCGTTTAGCGCAGACTGGCTGATCGAAAGATCGACTACAGCGCACTACAGGCTAAGAGCTAAAAGCCAGAAGCTAAGAGCCTAAAATTTCATGCCTGACGATCAAAATCCCGAACTCCCCCTGACTCCTCCGCCGCCCGGCGACGGCAGTCCCGGTGCCCTGCACATCCAGCCCGTCAACATTGAAGACGAGATGAAGAAGTCGTATCTCGACTATTCCATGTCGGTCATCATCGGCCGCGCGCTGCCCGACGTTCGCGACGGACTCAAGCCCGTGCACCGCCGCATTCTCTACACCATGCAGCAGATGGGCCTTCAGCCCAATCGCGCCACACGCAAGTGCGCGCGCATCGTCGGCGATGTCATGGGCAAGTACCATCCCCACGGCAACCTCGCCGTGTATGACGCTCTCGTGCGCCTTGCGCAAACCTGGAGCCTGCGTTACCCGTTAATTTTTGGACAAGGAAATTTTGGCTCCGTCGATGGCGATCCTCCCGCGGCCGACCGCTACACCGAAGCCAAGCTCGCGCAAGTCGCAACCGCGCTTCTGGAAGACCTCGACAAAGAGACTGTCGACTTCCGTCCCAACTATGACGGCAGCGAAGTCGAGCCTGACGTTCTTCCCGCGCGCATTCCCAACCTGCTCATCAATGGCTCCGACGGCATCGCCGTCGGCATGGCCACAAAAATTCCGCCGCATAACTTAACCGAAATCGTTGACGCCACCATCACGCTGGTCAACAACCCGAACGCCCAGCTCGCCGAAATTCTAAAATTCGTCCAAGGTCCCGACTTTCCCACCGCCGGCGTAATCCACGGACGCGCTGGAGTCTTCGAAGCCTACCGCACCGGCCGCGGCCGCTTCATGATGCGCGCCAAAGCCGCCATCGAAAACGTCACCAAAGATCGCCAGGCCATTATCGTCACCGAAATTCCTTATCAGGTGAACAAGTCCGTACTCATCAAACGCATCGCCCAGCTCGTCAACGACAAGGACATTGAAGACATCTCCGACGTTCGCGACGAAAGCGATCGCGACGGCATGCGCATCGTGGTCGAACTCAAGCGCGGCGCCGAGCCTCAAATCGTTCTCAACCAGCTCTTCAAGCACACCTCCATGCAGGAAGGTTTTTCCATGATCCTGCTGGCGGTGGTCAACCAACAGCCCCGCGAAATGGGCCTGATTCCGGCCATCAAACATTTCATCAACCACCGGGTCGAAGTCGTCCGCCGCCGCACCGCTTTCCTCCTTCAAAAAGCCAAAGACCGCGAGCACATCCTCGAAGGCTACCTCACTGCTCTCGATCACCTCGACAACGTCATCACGATCATCCGCGCCAGCTCGAACAGGGCTGACGCCCGCGAAAATCTAGTCGCCTACTTCGGCGGCAAGAAAATCGACATCAACACCACAGGCCGCGCTCCCAAGCTCAATCCCGAAAAGCCCTTCACCACGCGCCAGGCCGAAGCCATCCTCGAACTGCAACTGCACCGCCTCACCAAACTCTCCATCGATGAGATTTCCAACGAGTTGAAAGAAGTTCGCGGCCGCATCGAAGACTACGAATCGATCCTCGCCTCCGAAAAGAAACTTCGCACCGTAATCATCAAGGAACTCGAAGAAGTAAAAGAACTCTACGGAGACGAACGCCGCACCCGCATTGAAGACGAAGCCGCCGAAATCGTTCTCGAAGATCTCATCGCCGACGAGCAGGTCGCAGTGACCTTCAGTCATTCCGGCTACATGAAGCGCACGCCGATTTCCACCTACCGCATGCAACGCCGCGGTGGAACCGGTCGCACCGGCATGAAGACTCGCGAAGAGGATTTCGTCGAACACCTCTTCATCGCCTCTACCCACGCCTACATCTTGATCTTCACCAACAAGGGCCGCGTCTACTGGCTCAAGGTCTACGAAATTCCTGACGTCAGCGCCGCCGGCCGGGGCAAACACATCGGCAACCTCATCGGCCTGCAGCCCGGAGAAACCGTCCGCACCATGCTCGCCGTCCGCAATCTCGAAGAAGAAAACAAATACATTTTCTTCGCCACGCGTAACGGACTGGTAAAAAAATCCGAGCTCCGCGAATTCATGCACGTGCGCTCGAATGGCATCAACGCTATCAGCATCGAAGAAGGAGACGAACTCGTCGCCGCCCGCATCACCAACGGCAACCAGATCGTCTTCATCGCTTCCCACGAAGGCATGGCGGTCCGCTTCGACGAAAATCACGTCCGCCCCATGGGTCGCGCCGCCTACGGCGTCAACGGTATCAATCTGGAAGAACGCGACTACGTAGTCGGCATGACCGTAACCCCAAGGCCCGGCGCGGCACCGGTCGGCGCGCCCGCCCCCAGTGAAGAACATGTGGAGACAGCCGCCTCGGCTGTCCCGGACGCGTCAGCGCCCGAGGACGAAATTCCTGCCGGCGAAGTCGTCGACCTAACTCAAAAAGGCAATCTAATCCTCTCCGTAACCGAAAACGGCTACGGCAAGCGTACCCCCGCCGACGAATACCGCCTCACCAACCGCGCCGGCAAAGGCGTCATCAACGTCAAGACGACGGAACGCGTAGGTAAGGTGGTGGCCATCGCTCTGGTCGATGAAAACTCCCAAGTCATGCTGATCAGCCAGTACGGCAAAATCATCCGCATGGATTCGAAAACCATCCGCGAATCCGGCCGCAACGCTCAAGGCGTCCGCCTCCTCCACATGGAACCCGGCGACCGCGTAGCCGCCGCCGTAGTCCTGGCGCCGGAAGAAGAGCCCAACGGCAACGGAGGAACGTTACTTCAGTGAGTAAATGGAGTTGCGATGCTAGTGTGGTCGCGGCCGACTCACCCGCGAAATTACGCAAAGCTTGCAAACTTCTAACGCTGCTCCTGCTTCCGATTAGTCCCCTTCCAAGATTCCATACACATCCTCCACCATGCTCCCCGTGACCTCCGCGGCTCTCTCTCCGCGTCTCCGCGTTAAAAGCCTTTGACTTCCCCGCCACGAAAAAAGCTGGCATTGACCACCTTCGGTCCGCACTCCTCTACACCCGCGTTGCCGCCCAAGCGTCGAGCGCCGTCGCCACTTCCTACCCTCGCTCGAACGCGTGCTTCTTCTCCACCTCTTCCACCGCGCTCCGCATCGCACTCTCAAATCTTTCTCCTTGCCCTATCAACCCAGCGGTCGCCTCGGCCCACTCGCCCTCCATCCGCACCAGCCCATCTCCTGCCACCAATCGCCCCGCAATTTCCACCAAATGTCCCGGAGTAGTCTCCAAATACTGCGCCTCTGTCGGATCCCCAATCCACACCCGCTTGTCTGCACCTACCTTCGTCTGCCAATAAACCTTCCGCTCCACAAACGTCGCGATCACTTCATCGGTCGCCTTCCCAAACACCCACTTCTGCCGCTTAAAGTCATAATGCCGGCTCGAAAACGCCACCGGCTTCAGCTTTCCCGACCTCACAAATTCAATCTGCCTCCGATCCACTTCCTTGCGCAGCGCATTGATCACCGGCGCCTCCGCATCCTTCGGCTCCAGCGACGCCAGCACCTCCCGAACCGTCGCCGACAAATTCACCGCCACCGGAGCATGCAGCCCATCCGAATTCTCCAGCCGGATCTCCCCATGCAACACCCAAAAATCAGCCCCCGACGTCGACCGGTGAAACGGCCACTCCAGCTCAATCGTCAATGGCAGCCCCGTCATCGTCACCCAAATCTTTTTCTGCTCACCCGCCTGCGTCATGCTTAACCTGCCTTTGAAGGATTGAAATTGATATGACCGAAAAATTAATCTGTCATGCTGAGCGAAGTGAGATCGTCCGATGGACGATTTTACGCAGTCGAAGCACCCCATACCCGCCATCATCATCACAAGCTCGTATAGGAGTTTCTATCCCTGAGCCTGAGCGCACGCACTACCCTGTGTTCCCCTGTGTTAAAGATCGTGATCTGATAACGCTGAAACATCGCTACTTTTTCTTCCTGCTCACCTTCGCTCCCATCCGCAACAACTTCCTGACCGTCCCCGTCGGCAGCCGCTTCATCTGATCATGCAACTCCGTCACCGCTTCAAAAAATCCCGCCATCGCCGCCAGCCGTTCCCGCGTAAACTCCGCCCCCGCCTCCTGCGGATTCAACTCCTCCAAACTCCTCCGCAGCATCTCTCGCGTGGGATCAATTTCCCTCCGCTTCCTCTGTTCGATCACCAGCCGGAACATCTCCCACACATCTTTCATCGACTCGTAATGTTCCCGCCGGTCGCCCAGCACATGCACCGCCCGCACAATCCCCCAACCCTCCAGCTCCCGGATCGACGTGCTCACATTCGACCGCGCCACGCTCAGCGTCTCCGCAATCTCCTCCGCCGGCAGCGCCCGCGGCGACAAATACAGCAGCGCGTGGATCTGTGCCACTGTCCGGTTGATCCCCCACCTCGTCCCCATCTCGCCCCAGTGCAAAATGTATTGCTTCTGCACTCCCGTCAAGTTCGCCATATCAGTACTTTCAGTCCAAACAGAATCTACAGAACGCTCTGCCGTCTGTCAACCCTGCTCAAGTCCGCGAGCCCTCAAGCAAATTGCGGACAAAGTGCAAGTCTTTGCACGGTTCTTTACAAAAAAATACTAAATATCTTCGCCGTCAATCCTGAATTATTGGTAGGATCGGACGCGCAAAACTTGACCCGTTCCTTGCGGACTGGCTTCCAGCCCTGCTTTCAGCCGGTTCGAGCGGTTTCCCCCCACTCCGCCCCTGGTCGCCGTGCTTCTCTCCACCCGCCCCGGACTTCTCTCTGTCCACTTTCTTCTTAGCCGGCTTCCGCGCTGCCTCCGCCCGCTTCCTCTCCTGATACCGCCGATCATGAAACGCCTGATCCGACCCTTGTTTCTTCATCCCTTCAGCTTGCCACACCCCCGCAAACATAGCCAGCGCGAACCATCAATGCTCGTCTGGCCGAGTTGCTCATGTGACACGAAGCTCCCCCTTCGAGGTTTGACCCCCGCTCTGCTGCGCGGCTAAACTCGATGCTCAGTGGAGTCCCATGAAACGAATCGCATGCCTGCTGCTCTTCTTCTCTTTCTCTTTTTTCGCCCTCACCGTCTTCGCCGACCCTGCTGTTACCGATGACGACCAATCCCACCCTCACCATGAAGACCTGGCCGCCGCCCAACTGGGCACTGTCGCCTTCCCCATTTCCTGCGCCCCATCGGTGAAAAAGGCGTTTGAGCGCGGTGTCGCGCTGCTGCACTCGTTCTGGTACGAAGAGGCGGAAAAAGAATTCCAGCAGATCGCCACCGAAGATCCCAACTGCGCCATGGCGCATTGGGGCGTTGCCATGAGCCTGTGGCACCAGCTCTGGAACCATCCGGACGCCAAAGTGAACCAGCGTGGCTTGGACGAAGTGCACGAGGCCAAGACAACCGACGGCCCCACCACTGCGCGCGAGAAGGCCTACATCGCAGCCATCGCTGCCTTCTATAGCGACTCCAAAAAGCTCAACCACGAAGCCCGCGCCAAAGCCTATTCCGCCGGAATGAAGAAGGTCTACGAATCTTATCCTGATGACCACGAAGCCGCGGTTTTCTATGCGCTCTCCCTGCTCGGCTCCGAACCGCACGACGACGCAACCTTCGCCAACCGCAGGCAGGCCGCAGCAATCCTAGAGAAACTATTTGCCACCGACCCTGATCATCCTGGCGTCGCGCACTACCTCATCCACAGCTACGACAAGCCGCAACTCGCTCAACTCGGCCTGCCCGCGGCCCGCCGTTACGCCCAGGTCGCCCCCGCCGCTCCGCACGCTCTCCACATGCCCTCGCACATCTTCGCCCGCGTCGGCCTCTGGCAGGACGACATCAACTCCAACCTCGCCTCCATCGCCGCCACCCGCAAAACCGCCGCTATGCACATGGGCGGCGAAGGCCACCAGTTCCACGCCATGGATTTCCTCATCTACGCCTACCTCCAAAGCGGGCGCGAAGCCGATGCCGCCAAGGTGATCGACGAAATCAAAACCATGCCCAAGATGAAGTCGATGTATGGCTCCGACTTCGATCCCCAAACCAACGCGCTTACCAAATTCCCCGCAATATACGATCTCGAACTTCGCCACTGGTCAGACGCCGCCGCGCTCCAGGTCGTTCCCGGCTCGCTTCGCGGAGATCAATCCATCACCCACTGGGCACGCGCCATCGGCGCCGCCCGCAGCGGCAACGTCGCGCAATCCCACAAAGATTTGGAGCAGATCGAAACCATCCGCAGAGAATTCGCAGCCGAAAAGAAAACGGAGTATGCGGAAGCAGTCGGCGCGGACTATCAGGAAGCCGCCGCCTGGGTCGCGCACGCCGAAGGCAAAGACGATGAAGCCATCAACAGCCTGCGCACTCTGGCCGATAAGGCAGACAAGCTGGGCGAAGAACCCGAAGGCATCCCAGCCCGCGAACAACTGGCCGATCTCCT
>Ga0099829_10001332_pt1 | contig 13592 bp, 10 predicted proteins | sample CZO8metaG_3_FD_79336 | JGI IMG/M metagenome (GOLD analysis project Ga0099829, IMG submission 79336) | Vadose zone soil microbial communities from the Eel River Critical Zone Observatory, Northern California, USA - CZOApr15con2H2.8 metaG | ecosystem: Environmental > Terrestrial > Soil > Vadose...
CTCGTCGTCTTCACGGGCCACAAGCAGATCGGCGCGGACCAGACGGAAATGGTCGCCTTCGTCCTCGAGCCGCCGGAGGCGGTCGCGTCGTTCCTCTATCGGTGCGACTCGAAATTCTACACGGCGCCGCTCCACGAGATGCTCGCGGAGAAGGACGTCTACGGCCTCGTCGTGATCGACTGGAGCGAGGCGACCCTCGGCCTCCTGCGGGGCAAACGGATCGAGGTCATCAAGAACCTCCAGTCCCAGGTGCCGTCGAAGCATCGGATGGGAGGTCAGAGCGCCCGGCGGTTCGAGCGGGGCCACGACATCGCGGTCCACGAGTGGTACAAGAAGATCGGCGACCTGATGACCGAGGCGTTCCTGAACCTGCCGGACCTGAAAGGGATCATCGTCGGCGGTCCGGGCTACTCGAAGGAAGAGTTCGCGACCGGCGACTATCTCCATCACGAGCTGAAGAAGAAGGTCCTGCCCACGTTCCTCGACACGGGTTACACGGACGAGTACGGCCTCCGGGAGCTCGTCGAGAAGTCGCGGGAGATCCTGAGCGGCCTCGACCTGATGCGCGAGAAGTCCCTCGTGCAACGGCTCATGGAAGAGATCCGCAAGGAGGACGGCGGCTTGGCGGCGTACGGGGAGGACCAGGTGCGACACGCGCTCCAACTGGGCGCCGTCGAAACGCTCCTCGTGTCCGAGGGTCTCCGGAAATCCCGGCTCCGGCTGCGCTGCGCGAACGGAGACTGGGAAGGCGAGAAGACGGTCGCGGAGGACGGTGAATTGCCGACCTGTCCGAAGGACGGTGGCACGCTCGTCGTCGTCGAAAACCGCGACCTGATTGAGGATCTGACCTCGATCGCCGGGGGCATGGGCTCGACGGTCGAGCTCATCTCGAAGGACTCCGAGGAGGGCCAGCTCCTCCTCCGGGCGTTCGGCGGGATCGCGGCGATCTTGCGGTTTCGGGTGACGTGATGGGCCACGACCCCTGGTCCGAGCTCCGGGACCGCGCGGAGCGGGTCCGGCGATCGATCGAGTCCGAACTCCGGGTGGCAACGCCCGGGATCCTCCAGGAGGCTCCCGCCGACCATGGCCTGTTCGCCCTCGCGGCGCATGCGTGGGCGAAGGAACTGAAAGAGGCCCCGGCCTCCATCGCGGCCCGGGCGTCTCGTGTGAAGCCGGTCGCCCCGTTCGCTCCGTTGCAGCACCAGGGCCCGTACGTCAACTTCACCGTGGACCCGGCCCCCTTCGCCGAGCTCGTCCTCACTGCCGTCCGGACGGATGGCGAGACGTATGGCAGCTCGCCCGCGCGTAAGGAGCGGGTCCTGCTCGAGCACACGAGCGCGAACCCCACCGGGCCGTTGCACGTCGGCCGGGCCCGCAATCCGTTCCTCGGGGACGCCCTCGTCCGGTTGCTCCGCGCCGCCGGGTACCGGGTCACGAGCGAATACCTCGTGAACGACATCGGCCGCCAGATGGTCTTGCTGTATTGGGCCGTGAACCACCTGCCCTCCGAATCGTCGGATTCGGAAGAGCGCGTCGAATACCGATACGTGAAACTCTATCAGAAGGCGAGCGCCATGTTGGAAGGCAACGAGGCGCTCAAGCACGAGATCGAGCAACTCACCCAGCGCTTCGAGGGCGGCGACGTCCAGCTGACCAAAGACATCCGGAAGGTCGGCGAGGCGGTCCTCGGCGGTGTCCTGGGAACCCTACGCCGCGTGAACGTCACCTACGACTCATTCTTCTGGGAGAGCGACGCGATCCTCGACGGGAGCGTCCAGCGAGTCATCGAGCGGCTCATGCCGCTCAGCAAAGAGGAGGACGGCGCGCACTACCTCGACTTGGCCGCGTTCGGCCTCGAAGGGGACTCCGCGAAATTCGTCTTCGTGCGACGCGACGGGACGTCCCTGTACACGACCCGGGACATCGCGTACCATCTGAACAAGATGGCTCGGTGCGATATCGCGATCGACGTCATCGGCGAAGACCACAAGCTCTCGTTCCAACGATTGAAGGCCGCCTTCCAGCTGATGGGCATCGACTGGGCGCCGGAGACGATCTTCTACGCGTTCGTGAACCTGCCGGAGGGCCGCATGTCGACGCGCAAAGGGCGCGTCGTCTACCTCGACGACCTGATCGACGAAGCGATCGACCGCGCGTACGCGGAAGTCACGAAGCGCCGCGAGGATTTGCCGGAAGCGAAGAAACGCGCGATCGCCGAGACGATCGGCGTGGCGGCGGTCCGATACAACATGGTCCGCGTGCAGTCCGAGAAGGCGATCACGTTCCGATGGGAGGAGGCGCTGAGCCTCGAGGGCAACTCGGCACCGTTCCTCCAATATGCCCACGCGCGGGCCTGCAGCATCCTCGGGAAAGCCGGCGCGCATGGTCCCGCGGATCTGCGCCTCCTCGTCCACCCGCCGGAGCAGATGCTCATTCGCTGGATCGCCAAGTTCCCGTCCACGGTACGCGAGTCCGCCGAGGGCCGTCGCGTGCACGCGGTCGCCGCGTACGCCGCCGACTTCGCGTCCCAGTTCAACCAGTTCTATCGGGACTGCCCCGTCCTCACCGCCGAACCCGCAGGCCTCCGAGGTGGGCGCATCGACCTCGTCAACGCGTCTCGGATCGTGCTTCACAACGCATTGGACGGCCTAGGTCTCAGCGCTCCGAGTGAAATGTGAGAACGCGAGCGGAAGGCCGACCGGGGACCGCGCCTAGAGGCGCTTCTTCTCTTCCTTCGCTTCCTTCCTCGGCCGCTTCTCCTCTTGCTCGCCTTTCTCCCGCCGCCGACGACCGCGAATCGGGCGCCACTCGCCGGCCTTGATCTTGCGCCTCGCATACATCCCGAAGACGAACAGGACGATGACGCCGATCACGCTGCCGTAAATCGCGTAGGGTTGCCACGCAGGCTGACGAACGTTCACGGGGAGGGAGGCGTGGTTCTCCGGGGTTCGCCACGTGTACGGCTCCGTCGCGTCGTAAACGTAGGCAGTTAGCGTCTTGTTTCCTTGGCCATACAGCGGCACCGTGAACACGAGCTTGACCGTATCGCTCGGCGCGATTGTGTGGTTAGACGTCGGAAGTCCATTCTTATCGAACCACTGGGGGCTGCTCGACAACAGCGTCGTCTGGCCCCCGCTGATTGCGGAGAGATTGGCCGCCACGAGGGATGCGGGCAAGCGGCCCGCCTTGTTCGACACGTTGACCGACACGGTCACCCGGTCGCCTTCCGCAGGGTCGGTCGGGGTAACCTTCATCGAGCTCTGGTGCGTGGTCGGATCGAGCGCGATGAACAGGTCCGCGTGGAGCAAGACATCGATCTGCACGGTGATATTCCGAGTCAGGTTGCCGTAATTCGACTTCCCGGTCGGGAAGCCGGTGTCTTTTGCGGACAGCTTGACGCTGTAGCTCAGGTTCCATTCTTGCCACGCGAATGAAATGTTGATCCCGTAGAACGTGTGGGACGAACCGGTCGATCCCACCAACGGCCCCGGGATCGTCCACGTGAAATTCAACCGGGACGTATTGTCGTAGTCGTCCGTGGTCCTCGAGGCGTTGAGCGCGAGCATCTTCCGCTCGAACGGACTCGTGATCACGCCCCAATCCTTCTCCGGGTCGAGGATGTCGAACGCAGGGACGGGACCCTTCGTGTCATTCACGATCGCTGTAATCGTGGCGTTGACCGATTTCCAGCCTACGCTGTCCGTCACCGTCAGGTTGACCGTGAAGTTCCCTGGTTTCTGAAGGGTCCAGCTCACGATCCTCCCGGTCGCGTCCGTCTTTCGATCTCCGTTGAAGTCCCATGCGTATCCGGAATCCAGGATCACGCCGTTCTTCCCGGGATATGCGAGGTCCGTCGACGCACTCCCATCGAAGCGGACGACCGTGCCTTCATCCACCCGGAGCGTGAGGTCGTTCCAGATGCCGCTCCCCGTGCGGTTCGTCTTGATGTTCGCGATGGGGATTCGGTCGTCGACGAAGATCGTGACGTCCCGATACGTCACGTTCCCGCCCGCCTCCGTCACGGTCAGGTTGACCGTCGACAAGCCCGCCTGCTTGTACGTGAAGTTCGTCCGGATGCCCCACCCGGGCGCACCGCTTGGCCCGAACTTCCACGTGTAGTTCGCGTCCGCCGCGTGGCCGTTCGGATCGTACGTGTCTTCCCCGCTGAACGTCATCGACGTGTTTCCCGCCACGTACGCCTGGTAATTCGTGAACGTCGCATTCACGACGTTGAATTTCCCGACGGGGGCGACCACCTTGGCCCTCGCCATCCCAACGAGGCTCTTCGAGACGGTCATTCGGGCTTGCGGCGTCCCGGAGGCGACGCCCGGGTCGACCGTCACGGTCGTGAATCCTGTGAACGTCATGGGCGCGTTCGAAGGCACGCGCGTCGTCTGGTTCAACTCGTAGCGCTTCGGGAGGATGATCGTATACGAGTAGTTCTGGTACGCCGTCGTGTTCGAGTCGGGCACCGTCGTCATGTTCACAAAGTACGTCTTCGAGCCGGTGGCGATGTAGGGCGGCGTCCCCTTCAGCGCATAGGTCGCGGTGGTGTTGATCCACACCTTGGCGTTCGGCGTGCTAAGCGTCGGACTCACACTGACGCTGAACGACGCAAGACTCGAGTTGTACGCCCGGCCGTTCGTCGTCAAGAACGCGTCCGTCGTCACGTAGCCCGGTCCCTTCGCCGCAAGCCATGTCGGGAAACCGGTGATTTCCCCCGGATCCAAGATTCCATTCGCGTTTCCGATGGTCGCGTCGATCTGCAACCGGAGATCCCGCAGGTTCGCCGGCCCGAGGCCCGCGAGCGTGCTGTCCGCGTTCAAGGTCAGGTTACGCCAGACCGTGAGATTGCTCCAGTCGTTTGCGCCGTACGCGACCGTCGTGTGATAGAGCTCCTGCGGGGCCGCATTCAGCGTGACGTCGTGGGGATTCGACGTCGGAAGCGTGATCGAGCTCTCTTCGTGGGCCAGATAACCGTCGGCGTCAACGATGAGGATGTAGGTGCCCGCGGGGGCGTGAAGGTCGAAGAAACTGCCACTGACGGCCGCGGGGATGAGCCGGTACGCGCTCGAGATTGGCGCCGTGGGGTTGTACAGCCACGCGACCACGCCGGAAGAGAGGAAAGCCCCGGAAGCGTCCTGTACGTGACCGAACACCCGGGGGCCGGCGACGAGGTTGATGGTCGCCGTTGACTGGGTGCTGACGTCCACAGACTGATCCGTCTGGTAGTCCGGCGCGGACGCTCGCAAGAGGAACTGAGCCCCCCACAGCGTCAGGTTCGTTAACCCGGCCGCGTTGGTCGTGTTCGTCGTGATGAGTTGGGGCCTTCCGGTCGGGTTCGAGAGATTGAAGGCGGCGACCGACGCGCCCGCGACGGGCAAGCCTCCATTCAAGACCGTGACGCCGATGACCTTGCTGGGCGTGCCGTAGCGATACATGCAGGCGTCGAGTCGGACCGAGTGGCTCCCGTCGAAGCGGACGGGGGTCGAATTTGACGCCGCGTAGTATCCCGGCGCACTGACCGAGATGGTGTAACTGCCCGTCGGCGGCGTGAACGCGTAGACGCCGCTGCCCACGCTCGACGTGGTGGTCTGAGGCTGGTTGATGCCGTTCGCGTCGATTAGAGTGACGGTGCCGGAGACGAACGGCGTCGGTCCCCCGCAGGTGCTGATCACCCCGTTGACCTGGAAGGCGCCGCGGGCGATCAGGGGGAGGAGAGCAGCGACGCCGAGCGCGAGCACGAGGAACACGGCGAGCGCGCGGATTGCCCGGTGTCCTCTGGAATCCATTCCGGTTTCTCCTATCTCGCACTCAGTCGGTCCGTCCCCCCTTGATGTAACCCATTTGGGAGGCCGGAGAATGCGGCGAATTGAGTGACGCTATTTAAGTGTAATGGGACACCGTCTGACCCGGTGGGCTGCGAGCCGGTCGCGCAAAGTTCCATAGCCGGATGGCGTATCCGCGGCCCTCGTGGCCTCCGAATACTCACTGGCCGCCGCAACGCTCGTCTTCCTTCTCACGTACGTTCTCATTTCCTTGCGGACGGTCCGTCGATTCCCGATCGAGCGCCCCGCGGTCGCGATGCTCGGCGGGGCGCTCATGCTCGTTCTCGGTGTCCTGACGCCAACCGAAGCGCTCCTCGCGATCAACCTCGACGTGATCCTCCTCCTCGTGGGCATGATGCTCCTGGTGTCCGGACTGGAGATCTGCGGATTCTTCGATCTCGTCTCGTCCCGGATCGCGGTCCGTGCGAAGAACCAAGCCACGTTCCTCGCGTGGCTCATGGTCGCGACGGCGGCGTTGTCGGCCCTAGTTTTGAATGACACGATCGCGTTGCTCGTGACGCCGGTCGTTATCCGAAGCACGCGGGCCCTGCGGGTGAATCCGCTTCCCTACCTCGTCGCGGTCGCGATTGCGGCGAACGTCGGGAGCGTGGCCACCGAGGTTGGCAACCCCCAGAACGCGTTCATCGCGATCCGGTCCGGCATTCCGTTCCTCACCTTCACGGCGTACCTGCTCCCAGTGACGATCGCCTGCCTCGTCGTGGCGATCGGCCTCGTCTGGCTCGCGTTCCGAAAGGACCTCGCGGTTCCCCTCACGCCCATTTCCTCCGTCGAGCCCGTCCGGCTCCAGCGGACCGGCCTGGCGGTGACGCTCGGCGTGACGGCCGGCGTCGCGGTCGCCTTCTTCGCCTCCCCGACGCCCGCATGGCTGCCCCTCGTGGCGCTCGCGGGCGGATCGTTCGTGCTGTTCTTCTTGCCGTTCTTCGCGAAGACGACCGCACGAACCCTGATCGCGAAAGTGGACTGGAGCATCATCCTCTTCTTCGTCGGCCTGTTCATCGTCCTCGAGGGAGTCCGAGTCTCTGGACTCTCGGCCGCGATCCAGGGCGGCTTCACCGCGTCGGTGGGCGGTCAGTCCGGCGGCCTCGCCTGGCTGGTCGGTCTCTCGGCGCTGCTCTCGAACCTGATCAGCAACGTGCCCGCGGTGTTGCTCCTGGCCGAAGTCGTGCCGCACGGCTCGACCCAGCTGTGGCTGGCGCTGGCCGCGAGTTCGACCCTGGCGGGGAACGCGACGATCCTCGGGGCCGCATGCAACGTCATCGTCGTGCAAGCCGCGTCCCGCGACGGCGTCACGGTGTCGATGAAGGACTTCGTCAAGGCGGGAATACCCGTCACCGCCGCGACAGTCATCCTGTCGACGGTCCTGATCGGACTTCTGGTACCCGCCTGACCGACACTTTATGCCGCCCCCGGATGGTGGCCTGCCGATGGGCCAGAAGACCGATTTCGCCGCGGAGCGTTATCGGATGGTGGAACGGCTCCTCGCTTCCCGGTACATCCAGGATCCCCGGGTACGGGATGCGTTCCTCGCGGTGCCGCGGGAGTCGTTCGTCCGGCCCGAGGACGCGGACGCCGCGTACGAGGACGTCCCGCTCCCGATCGGTCGAGGCCAGACGATATCGGCGCCGTCCATGATCGCCATCATGCTCGAGGAGGCCCGGCTGGTACCGGGCGATCGAGTCCTCGAGATTGGGACGGGGTCCGGTTACCACGCGGCGCTCGTCGCTCGCATGGTTGGCCCTCAACATGTCGTGTCGATCGAGCGGATCCCGCGGCTCGCGGAGCGGGCGCGGTCGAATCTTGCCCGCGCCGGGCTTTCCGACGTGACCATCGTCGTCGGAGATGGCAGTCTCGGGTACCCCGAGCGCGCACCATACGACGTCGTCATGGCGACGGCGGGTGCCCCCGAGATTCCGGATCCGTGGCGGCTTCAGCTATCGTCCCGAGGACGCATTGTCGCCCCGATTGGCCCGCGAAGCGGGCAGGTGCTGATCGTTGCAACGCGGAAGCCCGACGGAAGCCTCGACGTCCGGGAAGGAACGCCGTGCGCCTTCGTCCCGCTCATCGGGGTACGCGCCTGGCCGACGTGACTCACGCGCCGGAAGCGGGGTGGCCCCATGCTTCGTCGGGGAGCGACTTGTACACTGGCTCTTCGGGCATCGTCGGCTGGTCCGCCAGGATGCGGTCCAGGTCCGCTTCGTTGAGCGACCAATAGAAGATCCGCCAGTTGCGGCCGTCCAATAGCGGCACGGTCTCCCAGAAGCTCTGGAGCAAGCCGGCGTCGTGGAGTACGTAGAACACCTTCCGGTCGTCCGGATGGATCGCATTGTCGATGATCACGCTCCGGAAACCGAAGTAACTCATGACCGTGCGCGACTCCGCAAGCGCCTCCGCCTCGGTGCCTCCGAAGCGTTTCTGAATGGCCAGCGCCAGCTTCTGGACCGTAATCATTGATCCCCCACGTCCTCAGGTAATAATTGGTCCCCCGTTGGACTTATAGGTTTGCCGGAAAGGCCGCAGCCCCTCCGAATTGAGACCCGTCTGCCTCCGGACGGCGTTTCGTTTATCAGGAGTGAATTTGGCAGAACACCCTTTAAGCCGTCCCTAGGGACTCGATCTCTGCAAGGGGCATTCCCCATGAAGAGGAAGTCCGGCAAGCCGATCGTCGACCTGGAAAAGAAACCGTCCGTCGTCCACTTCAACGTCGGATCGGGCTACCTCACCTACCTCGAGCAAGACGCTCCCGAGTCCGCGCCGCGCGTCAAGAGCGTCGTGATCGCGCGAGAAACCGCATAGGTCCGGAGTCCGGGGCCCTGTCGCGGTCGTTCCGCGACCCGGCTGGCGAGGATGGAGTGGACCGAGTGGGATTTGAACCCACGGCTTCCGCCTTGCGAAGGCGGCGATCTTCCGCTGATCTATCGGCCCAGCGGACGATGACAAATCCCGGCGCACGAAATAGGTTTCGATGCGAAGGTTCGCTCGCGACGAGGGCCCGTTGCGTCGGCGGGTAAAGGGCTTAATAGCGCCGCTCCCGTGGCCGCGTGTGCGACCGTATGGTCCTCCGTTTGTACAACACCCGCACGCAGAAGAAAGAGACGTTTGCACCGCGTGTGCCCGGCCGCGTCAAGATGTACGTCTGCGGCCCGACGACGTACGACTACAGCCACCTCGGCCACGCCCGCTCCTACATCGATTTCGACACGGCCCGGAGGTATCTTGAATTCCTGGGATACCGCGTGACCTACGTCCAGAACTTCACGGACATCGAGGAAGTGATCATCCGCCGGGCGAAGGAGGCCGGGAAGGAGCCGCTCGCCTATGCCCAATACTACATCGATTCGTTCCTCGACGACATGCGCGCCTTGAACGTCCGGCCCGCCGACCACATGCCGAAGGTCAGCGAACACATCCTCGAGATCACCGCGCTGATCGCCCGCCTTGTCGACCGCGGCTATGCGTATTCTGTGGACGGCGAAGTGTACTTCCGGACCCGGAAGGCCAAACGATCGTTCGGGATCCTGTCGCACCAAAAGTTCGAGGACATCGTGGTCGAGGGGCCCGCGGCACCGAGCCCGAAGGAGGATCCGCTCGACTTCGCGCTCTGGAAGAGATCGAAAGGGGACGAGCCGTCCTGGCCGAGTCCGTGGGGCGACGGACGGCCCGGGTGGCACGTCGAGTGCAATGCGATGGCGTACAAGTATCTCGGAGCGCCCCTCGACATCCACGGCGGGGGTGTCGATCTGAAGTTCCCGCACCACGAGAGCGAGGCGATGATCTGCGAGGGCGCCTGGGGTGGGGAGTGGGCGCGCACGTGGATGCACAACGGCTTCGTGACGTTGGAGCGGGAAAAGATGTCCAAGAGCCTCGGGAACTTCGTGACGATCCGCGAGGTCCTCCGCGATTATCCCGGCGAAGTCGTCCGGCTCTGCTTGCTGAAGGCCCCGTACCGCGAGGACGTCGAATACGACGCGGCGTGCTTCGCCCGGTCTCGGAAGGAATATGATGCGATGCGGGCCGCGATCGAGGCCGCGCGGACCGCGACCGGCGCGGGGACGGGAGGAAAGGTCGCGGCCCTCGTCGAACGAACGCGCGACGGTTTTTTCAAGGCGATGGACGACGACCTCAACACCCGCGATGCGGTCTATCGCTTGCAACAGATGACGGAGGCCGTCGCCGAGCTGAGGACCATGTCCGCGGCCGAGGGCCGCGCCGTCGTCGGCGTGTACCGAGATTGCGGTCGGATCCTCGGTCTCTTCCCGCACCTCCGCTGAACCATTCGAGACGCGTTCCGTCGTCGGCCGGGAGGCCGCGGCGTAAGTCTTATGTGAAAGCCCCGCATGGACGCATCTCTCTCCGAGAGGATCTCATGGCAGAGTTCAAGGCGGTCATCGCCGACCCGAAGTCCGGGAAGGCGTACAAGAAGGACATCACGGGTCACTACGCGAACGCCCTCATTGGCAAGAAGATCGGCGAGGACCTCGACGGCCTGTACGTCGGCCTCCCGGGGTACAAGCTCCAGATCACCGGCGGGAGCGACAAAGACGGATTCCCGATGCGGTCCGACCTGCCTGGGCCGCGCCGGAAGCGTCTCCTCCTGAGCGGCGGCGTCGGCTTCCATCCCGTCCGGCCCGGAATGCGGAAGAAGAAGACGGTCCGCGGAAACACGGTCTCGCCGGACATCCTTCAGTTGAACCTGAAGATCGTCGTGCGCGGGCCGAAGTCGATCGAGGACGCGTGGCAGGAGCAGGCGCGATGAAGGTCCCGGGCCAGCCGGAGGTCAACATCGGCGTCGTCGGTCATGTGGACCATGGGAAGTCGACCCTCACGGAGCGCCTCACGGGCGAACGGACGGACCGCCACAGCGAGGAGATCAAACGCGGCATCTCGATCCGCCTCGGCTATGCGGACATGGCGATCTACAAGTGTCCGAAGGACGCCGAGCCCGCCGCGTTCCAGAATACGGAAGTCTGCAAGACCCACAACATCAAGGGGGAGCTGCAACGGATTGTGTCGTTCGTCGACTCCCCGGGCCACGAGACCCTGATGGCGACGATGCTGAGCGGCGCGGCGATCATGGACGGGGCGCTCCTCGTGATCGCCGCCAACGAGGACTGCCCCCAGCCGCAGACGAAGGAGCACCTGATGGCCCTCGGCATCATCGGGGTTGACAAGATCGTGATCGTGCAGAACAAGATCGACATCGTCGACCCGAAGCAGGCCGAAGAGAATTATCGTCAGATTCAGGCGTTCGTCAAGGGGACCGTCGCGGAGGGCGCGCCGATCGTCCCCGTGTCCGCGCACCACGACGTGAACCTAGATGCGTTGCTCATGATGATCCAGAAAGTCATCCCGACGCCGCCGCACGATGAATCGAAGACCGCCAAGATGTATGTCGCGCGGTCGTTCGACGTCAATCAGCCGGGCATCTTGCCAGAGAAGATCGTCGGAGGCGTGCTCGGGGGCAGCCTGATGCAAGGCAAAATGAAGGTCGGCGAGGAGATCGAGATCTCTCCGGGTCGTCAGGTGACCCTCGGCAACAAGACGGAATGGAAGAACATCACGACGACGATTCGGTCCCTTCACACGGGAGGTTCAGGACGGAAAGAGGTCCGACCGGGCGGGCTCATCGCAATCGGGACGAACCTCGATCCCGTGCTGACGAAGGCGGACGGCCTGGTCGGTCGGGTCGTCGGGCCTCCCGCGAGCCTTCCGGAGATCTTGATGAAGATGACCGTCGAGGTCAATCTGCTGGAGCGCGTGGTCGGAGTGCCTGAGGAACTCAAGGTCGAGGGCATCAAGACATCGGAGCCGCTCATGGTGTCGGTCGGAACTGCGACGACGGTGGGTGTCGTGACGTCGGCGCGCGAAAACCGGGCGGACATGGCCCTCAAGATCCCGGTCGTCGCAGAGCCCGGACAGCGTGTTGCTGTCTCGCGCCGGATCGGCGGCAAGTGGCGACTCATCGGATACGGCGTCCTGAAGTAGGCCGCGCCAAACCGCTCAAGCAATGCGGCTGTCTCGACGACTTTGATCAGGTCGGGCTCATCGCGAGACCGGCGAAACGCAGGGCCTCTCCCACTCTCTCTTTTGAACCGTGGACCGCAATCCGAACCTCCTGGCCGCTTGTCCGTGCTCGGAGTTCTTGAAATGTCCCGAACGAGGTCACGCCAACGACATCCAGTCCCACGGAAGCGCCTGGGTTCTCCGCCAGCAAGGGGAGGCTCCGATCATCCCACCACAGGAGTAACACGATGAGGCCCGCGAAGTAGAACGCGATGAGCGCTGCCTCGATGATGAGGCCGCTCAGCCCGGACAGGGTGAGGACGAGGGCGGTCTGACTCACGAAGGCCCCAAAAACGAAGACGAATCCGAGTGCGAAAAGGGTCGAGATCCACCGAGTGAATCTCCTCGCCTTTTCGGAAGGATGCAGCAGGCGCACGGAGCCGGGTCGGACTTCCAAAATCTGGCGATACGCGTATCCTTCGGAGTCCGCGCGGAAGAGATACCGTTCCAGCGCCATGACGGCGAAACGGTTCGTGAGGTCTTAAGGCTCGCGCGGGAACGCCGCCCGTGTGGACTGCAGGACACCCCGTTTCGATACGCAGAAATAAGGTCCCATCCCTAGGCTGGCGCACCATGCGGGTCCTCCACAAAGACCCGAGCACCGGCGAGATCAAGGTTCGCGTGGAGAACGCGGACGACCTCTGGCATCTGCACAACCTCGTCCTTCCCGGAGACCAGGTGCGCGCGTCGACCTACCGCCGCCAGGAAGTGAAGACCGACAAGGTCCGGCCCGAGCGGGGCGAGAAGGTCCGCGTGACGCTGACCCTCCGCGTGGAAAGCGTCGAGTTCCAAGCCTTCGCCGACCGTCTGCGCATCACGGGCGTCATCGTCGAGGGACCGCAAGACTTGGGACGGCATCACACGTTGAACGTCGCGGTCGACGACGTGGTCTCCGTCCTCAAGACATGGCGAGCGCACGAGTTGCGACGGATCGACGAGGCCGTTGCCGCGGCGCAGAAGCCGCTCGTCGCTTTCCTTTCCCTGGATGACGAAGAAGCGCTCCTGGCCCAGCTGCGGCAGTATGGCGTCCGAGAACTCGCGACGATCCGCGCGCCGGGTCACGGCAAGATGTTCCCGTCCGGAGATGCGCAGTCCGTCTACTTCGACGAGATCCTGATGAAGTTGCGCACGACGGAACTCGGGGAGGCGCTCGTCCTCGTCGGACCCGGGTTCGCTCGGGACGCCTTCCTCGACTACCTGAAAGCCCGTGAGCCGACCCTCGCCTCGAAAGTCCACACCCACGGCACGTCGGGCGCCGGGATGCAAGGAATCCAGGAGGCGCTCAAGGCCGGCGTCGGCGCGAAGGTGTTCGGAGACAGCCGGGTCGGGTACGAAACGCAGCTGGTCGAGAAGCTGCTGGAGGCGATCGCGACGAACCGACCGTGCGCGTACGGACCCGCCGAGGTCGCGGAAGCCGTCGAGGCCGGAGCGGTCGAAACCCTCCTTGTGAGCGACGCGGTCGTCCGGGACGTCGGCATCGAGGACCTCATGCGCTCCGCAGAGTCTGCGCGGGGGACCGTCGTCCTGGTGAGCCGCCATCACGAGGCCGGCCAGAAGCTCGAAGCGTTGGGCGGGATTGCCGCCCTCCTCCGATTTCCAATCAAGTGAGAGGTCCGCGGTCGACTCGAGTCAGGCGCGTCCCCGCGACTCGCCTCGGACGATCCCCGCCGCGATGAGATGGGC
>Ga0099829_10001336_pt1 | contig 13567 bp, 10 predicted proteins | sample CZO8metaG_3_FD_79336 | JGI IMG/M metagenome (GOLD analysis project Ga0099829, IMG submission 79336) | Vadose zone soil microbial communities from the Eel River Critical Zone Observatory, Northern California, USA - CZOApr15con2H2.8 metaG | ecosystem: Environmental > Terrestrial > Soil > Vadose...
ACCTCGCGGCCCGCGTCGCCGAACGCCCCCTCGGCGAGCATCGCGCGCACCGCCCGCGCCGCCTCCGCCCGGCTGGCGCACACCACGACGCCCTTCCCGGCCGCGAGCCCTGAGGCCTTCACCACCAGCGGCTCGGGATGGCGCCGCACATAGGCGAGCGCCGCCTCGAGCGCCGTGAAGCTGCGGCTTGCCGCCGTGGCAATCCCGGCCCGCTCCATGAGCTCTTTGGCGAACGCCTTCGACGACTCGATCCGTGCGGCCGCCCGATCGGGCCCGAACACGGCGAGGCCCGCCGCCCGCAACCGATCGGCGAGTCCCGCGGCGAGCGGTCCTTCCGGGCCGACGATCGTGAAGTCGATACGGTGCTCCCGCACCGCGCCGATCAGAGCGTCGACGGCGGTGGTGGGGACGGGGAGGTTCGTGCCGAGTTGGGCCGTACCAGGGTTGCCGGGGGCCGCGAAGAGCGCGGCGTCGGGGGTGTCGCGCTTCACCGCCCAGCAGAGCGCGTGTTCGCGGCCGCCCTCGCCGACGACCAGGACTCTCACTTCTTCTTCAAGGCGTCCGAAAAGGCCTGCGCCGCGCGCTTGGCGGTGTCCACGACGTCGTTCACGACGGCCTTCGCTTCCTTCATGTAGTGCTCGCGCGCCTCGTCGATGTCCTTGTCGATGGGGCGTTGCTCGGCTTCGGGGCCGCGCTTCGGGTATTCCCCGCGCAGGATGCGATCGTAGTGGCCCGCTTCGATCCAGCGCTCCAGCTCGGCCGCTCGCAGCGTATTGAACGGGTGCGATTGCGGGAGTGTGTTCAAGATCTTGAACACGCGGTCGAGGGCGCCGCCCGACTCCTCGTACTCCTTCGCCTGCGCGAGGAAGCTGTTCAGGTCCATCTCTTTCATGTCGCCGCCACCCGCCATCTTCAGGAACATCCGCATCGAGGCGGTCGGGTCTTGCGAGGCCAGCAACCCCGCCCGGTCCGAGGACAGCTCGCTCTTGCGGTACCACTCGAGCAGGGCGAGCTGGACCGGTGCGAGCACGATGCCCGTCAGGAAGGGAAGGAAGTTCATCCCCACGAACACGATGAGGATGAGGATCGTGTGGTACAGTGCGTGGCCGCTCATGACGTGACCCAGCTCGTGGCCGAGCAGGGCCAGCATCTCGTCGTCGTCGAGCAGCTTCACCGCTCCGGAGTTGATCACGATGAACGGATGGTCCATGCCGTAGGCCCCGGCGTTGACAAACGGGGTCTGTGACACGAACAGCTCCGGCCGGTCGGGCCAGTCGAGCGAGGTGAGGGCGTCCGTGTAGAGCGCGTTCATCCGCGGGAATTGGGTCGGGCCGACGCGGACGGCGTTGGCCTGGAACAGGAGCCGGATGCCCCGCTCGCCGAGGAGGCCGACGACCTTCTTGACGACCTGATCGAACCCGGGAACGGAGCGGAGCGTTTGCAAGGCCGCCCGGTCCGCGGGGTGCTCCCAGGCGACCGGCGCGATCTGGGTGAGGATCTTGCGCGGGCGCGCCGCCGGGAGACTCGTGGACTCGGTCATACGATCCTCCTACGGGAGAGATGAACCGGCACTACGCCGGCGGGCGCCGCATGTTTCGCGCGGCACGTGAGGCGCGACCCGCGTCACCCCGCGGCCGCCAGCGCCTGCTCGAGATCTCCGATCAGGTCTTCCACCTCTTCGATCCCCACCGACAGGCGCACCAGCGAGTCCGTGAGGCCCATGCCGCGCCGCATCTCGGGGGGGACGCTCGCATGGGTCATCGAGGCGGGGTGCCCGATCAGGCTCTCGACGCCGCCCAGCGACTCGGCGAGCGCGAACACCCGGGTGTGCTCGACCAAGCCCTTCGCCCGCTCGAGCGATCCGAGCTCGAGCGAGACCATGCCGCCGAACCCCTTCATCTGGCGACACGCCAAGTCGTGCTGCGGATGCGACGGCAGTCCGGGATAGTACACCCGTTCGACCTTGGGATGGTGGGTGAGCCACTCCGCGATGCGGCGGGCGTTCGCGTCGTGCTGGCGCATGCGCAGCGCCAAGGTCTTCGTGCCCCGCAGGCAGAGCCAGCAGTCGAACGGACCGGGCACCGCGCCCGCCGCGTTCTGGATGAAGCCGAGGCGCTCGGCGAGGTCGTCGCGGGTCGCGACCAACATCCCACCGACCATGTCGCTGTGGCCGTTCAAGTACTTGGTCGTGGAGTGCAGCACGATGTCGGCGCCGAGCTCGAGCGGGCGCTGGAAGTACGGGGTGGCGAACGTATTGTCGACGACGAGTACGGCGCTCGCGCGCCGCGCCACTTCGGCCGCCGCCGCGAGGTCGCACAGCCGCATCATGGGGTTGGTGGGGGTCTCGGCGTAGATCATCCGCGTCTGGGGCGTGACGGCCGCCGCGACGTTGCGGATATCGGTCGCGTCGACGAAGCTGAACGCGAGCCCGACCTTCGCCCAGAGCTGCGTCATCTGGCGATGGGTGCCGCCGTACACGTTATCCCCGCAGACGACATGGTCGCCCTCGGCCAAGAGCTTGAGGACCGCATCGACGGCGGCGAGTCCCGAGGCGAAGGCGAAGCCGTGGCGCCCACCCTCGAGCGCGGCGATGTTGCGCTCCAAGGCCTCGCGGGTGGGGTTGCGGGTGCGGGCGTACTCGTAGCCCTTGTGGCGGCCGAGGCCGTCCTGGACGTAGGTGGATGTCTGATAGATGGGCGTCATCACGGCCCCCGCGAGGGGGTCAGGGATTTGCCCAGCGTGCACGGCGCGCGTCCCAAACCGCCGCTGCATATCGTCGCGCAGGATCTCGGTCATGGCGGGAACGTAAGGGCGCCTTTCGCGCCGAGCAAGCGACTACTACGTTAGGCGCACGATGCCCCAGCCCAACGCCGTCAAGTGCTTGGTCGTCGACGACGAACCCCGCCTGCGCCGCGTCCTCGTGCGCTTGCTCGAGGGCGAAGGGTTCACCTGCGCCGAGGCCGGCTCCGGCACCGAGGCGCTGGAGATGCTGCAGCAGGAGCCCGTGCCGCTCGTCATCTCCGACTTGCGCATGCCCCAGATGGACGGGGTGGCCCTCTTGCGTGCGATCATCGCCAGATGGCCCGACACGGCCGTGCTCGTCGTCACCGCCGTCGCCGAGGTGGAGAGCGCGGTCGCCTGCCTGCAGCTCGGCGCGCTCGACTACGTGGCCAAGCCGTTCCATCTCGACGAGGTGCGCGCCCGGGTCATGCAGGCGCTCGACAAGCGGCGTCTCAAGCTGGAGCTCGAGGACTACCGCCACAACCTGGAACAGCGCGTCCAGGAGCAGGCGCGTCGGATCGAAGAGCTGTCGCTCGAACGGCTGCAGGCGCTGGTGCACTTCCTCGAAGAAAAGGACCCCTACACGCGGGGGCACTCGGTGCGGGTCGCCAACTACGCGACGCGCATCGCCCGCGTGTTGGGGCTGCCTCCCGCAGTCACGGACGTCATCACCCTGGGCGCCGAGCTGCACGATATCGGCAAGATCGGCGTCAGCGAGCAGGTGCTGCACAAGGCGGGCAAGCTGAGCGAGGCCGAGTACCGGCACATCATGGAGCACCCGGTGATCGGCGCGCGCATCCTGGCGCCGCTGATGCGCGACGTCCCAGCGGCGCTCGCCATCGTGCGCTCGCATCACGAGCGACTCGATGGCAAAGGGTTTCCCGACAGCCTGAAGGGCGACCAGATCCCGCTCGAGGTGCGGGTGGTCACCGTGTCTGACTCGTTCGACGCGATGACGAGCGTCCGTCCCTACCGACCCGCCCTGTCGGTGCTCAAGGCCCTGCAAGAGCTCGAGGACGGCATCGGCAGCCAGTTCCATGGACCCGCCGTCGAGGCGTTCCGAGCGGCGTTTCCCGACAAAGCGGCGCTCCCGGTCTCGACCGCTGACGTGCATCCGCTCCATCTCCCCGCACTTTCGCCCGACGCCCCACGCCGCGTGCCCCCTCCCGATTAGATTGCCCGCATGACCGACACCTTGATGGTCGGGGTCGCGGGCGTGCGTGGCATCGTGGGCAAGGACTTGACGCCGGAGGTCGTAACGCGCTGGGCCACGGCGTTCGGGGCGTGGGTGCGGGAGCGAGCCGGCGACGGGAGGCGCGAGTCGGTGGTGCTGGGGCGCGATGCCCGCGCCTCGGGCCCGGCGTTCGCGGCGGCCGTCGCGACCGGCCTGACCGCCACGGGATGCGACGTGATCGACGTCGGCCTCGTTCCCACCCCCACGGTCCAGCTGGCCGTCGAGCATCACCGCGCCGCGGGCGGCATCGCCATCACCGCCAGTCACAACCCGATCGAGTGGAATGGGCTCAAGTTCATCGGACCGGACGGCATCTTCCTCGATGGGCCGGAGGGGGGGCGCGTGCACGCGCTGCTGGCGCAGGCGGGCGGGCCGGAGCCCCGCGAACTGGGACGGGTGACGACCGATGGCGGCGCGGTCGAGCGCCATCTCGCCGCCGTGCTGGCGCTGCCCGCGGTCGACGTCGAGCGGATTCGCGGCCGGGGCTTCACCGTGGCGCTCGACGCCGTGCGCGGCGCCGGCGGGCCGGTGATGCGCACGCTGCTCGAGCGGCTGGGGTGTCGGGTGCGGGGGATTCATCTCGAGACGGACGGGCGATTTCCCCGCGCGCCCGAGCCGGTCCCCGAACACCTGGGGGAGCTCGCCGCGCTGGTGCGGCCCTCGGGCGCCGCCGTCGGGTTCGCCGTAGACCCGGACGTGGACCGGCTGGCGATCGTGGATGAGACCGGCGTGCCGATCGGCGAAGACTACACGCTGGCCTTCGCGGTGCGCGCCGTGCTCGGGGAGGCGGCGGCAGGCACCGCGCCGAGCCCGAGCGTGGTGTGCAACCTGTCCACCAGCCTCGTCGTCGAAGATGCCGCCCGGGCGTGCGGCGCCACGCTGGTCCGTACGCCCGTGGGCGAAGCCCGCGTCGCACGCAAGATCACCGAGCTCAAGGCGCCGATCGGCGGCGAAGGGAACGGTGGCGTGATGTACCCGGCACTGCACGTCGGGCGCGACGCACCGGTGGCGGCGGCGCTCGTCCTGGAGCTGGTGGCGCGGGCTAAACGACCGGTCAGTGCGCTCGTAGCTGCGGCGCCGCGCTACGTGATCGTCAAGGCAAAAGTGCCCCGCGGTGCAGCCCTCGAGCGGGCGTACGGCGCGCTGCGACGCCGGTTCGCGGATGCCCACGTCGACACGCAGGACGGACTGCGGCTCGCCTGGGGCGACCGCTGGCTGCACGTGCGGCCGTCGAACACCGAGCCCATTATCCGGCTGATCGCCGAGGCGCCGAGCGGCGCCGCGGCTCAGGAACTCGTAGACGAGGGGCGGCGCTTGTGTGCGGCATCGTAGGCTATACCGGACACCGGCAGGCGGCACCGCTGTTGCTCGAGGGATTGAAGCGACTCGAGTACCGGGGCTACGACTCAGCCGGCATCGCACTCGTCGCGGATGGCCGAATCGAGGTGCACAGGGCGCCGGGCACGATCAGCGTGCTCGAGAAGGAACTCGGGAAGACGCTCCCGGACGGCCGGTGCGGGATCGCCCACACCCGGTGGGCGACGCACGGCGCCCCGACCGCGGTCAATGCCCACCCCCACACCGACTGCGGCGGCACGCTCGCCCTGGTCCACAACGGCATCGTCGAGAACGCGGGCGTGCTCCGGACCGCCCTCGCCAAACGCGGTCACGTGTTCCGCTCCGAGACGGATACCGAGGTGCTCGCCCACCTGATCGAGGAGTTGCTCGCGAGCGCACCCGAGGGCGGCACCCTCGTCGAGGCGGTAGCGAGTGCGCTGCAGCAAGTCCAAGGAACCTACGGCATCGCGGTGGTTTCGACGCGCGAGCCGGACACGATCGTCGCCGCGCGGCACGGGTCTCCGCTGCTCGTGGGCGTCGGGGCCGGGGAGAACTTCCTCGCCTCCGACGCATCCGCCGTGCTGGCGCACACCCGCTCCGTCGTGTACCTGGACGACGGCGAGCTCGCCGTGGTGCGACCCACCGAGTACCGCATCCTCGACCTCGACACGGTGGAGAAGGCGAAGACGGTCACGCGCGTCGACTGGGATCTCGCGACCGTCGAGCGGAGCGGCTACGCCCATTTCATGCTCAAAGAGATCATGGAGCAGCCCGAGAGCTTGCGGAACACGTTACGCGGGCGGCTCCTCGAAGAGGACGGCACGGCGCGACTCGGTGGCCTGAACATCACTGACGAGCAACTCCTGCAGGTGAACCGCATCGTCTTCACCGCCTGCGGCACGTCGTGGCACTCGGCGCTGATCGGCGAGTATATGATGGAGGAGCTGGCGCGCATTCCTTCCGAGGTGGAGTACGCCTCCGAATTCCGCTACCGCAACCCGATCGTGGACGAGAACACGCTGGTCGTCGGAATCTCGCAGTCGGGCGAGACGGCCGACACGCTCGCCGCGCTGCGGGAGGCCAAGCGTCGGGGCGCCCGTACGCTCGGGCTCGTGAACGTGGTCGGGTCCACGATCGGGCGCGAGGTGGACGGCGGCATTTATCTCCACGCCGGTCCCGAGATCGGCGTCGCCTCGACGAAGGCGTTCACGAGCCAGATCGCCGCACTCGCTCTCCTCACGCTCCGGATGGGCCGGCTGCGCGCCCTCTCGATCCTCCAGGGGCGTGAGGTAGTGCGCGCGCTCGGCCGGCTGCCCGAGCTCGTCGAGCGCGTCCTCGCCAAGGCGTCCCTGGTCGAGCGCATCGCGGAGCGCATGATGCGCGCCAGCAACGTGCTGTATCTGGGGCGGGGCTACAACTTCCCGGTGGCACTCGAGGGTGCCTTGAAGCTCAAGGAGATTTCCTACATCCACGCCGAGGGCTATCCTGCGGCCGAGATGAAGCACGGCCCGATCGCGCTGATCGACGACTTGATGCCGGTCGTGTTCATCGCGCCCAAGGACGCGGTGCACCAGAAAGTCGTGTCCAACGTGGAGGAGGTGAAGGCGCGCGGCGGCCACGTGTTGGCGGTCGTGACGGAAGGGGATGGGGCGCTCGCGAAGCTCGCCGACCATACGATCGAGGTCCCCGAGACGCTCGATCTCCTGACGCCGGTGCTCACCGTGCTCCCGCTGCAGCTGCTGGCCTATTACATCGCCGTGCGGCGAGGGTGCAACGTCGATCAGCCGCGCAATCTCGCGAAGTCGGTCACCGTCGAATGAGGGGTTGGGGCGGCGTGTGAGGGTGGTGGTCCAGCGCGTGTCGCGTGCGGCGGTGCGCGTGGAGGGGCGGGTGACTGGGGCGATCGATCGGGGGTTCGTCGTCCTGGCGGGGTTCGCGGCCGCGGACACCGACGAGGCGCTCGGCTGGATGGCCGAGAAGGTGCTCGGGCTGCGGGTGTTCGCGGACGCCCAGGGCAAGATGAATCTGGCGCTCGCCGACGTGGGCGGCGGGCTGCTCGTGGTCTCGCAGTTCACGCTCTATGGCGATGCCCGCAAGGGCCGGCGGCCGAGCTTCGTCGATGCGGCCCCGCCCGAGCTCGCAGTCCGCTTGTACGAGCGGTTCGTGGGGCTGCTGCGGGAGCGGGGAGGGGAGACAGCGACGCGGGTCGAGACGGGAGAGTTCGGCGCGATGATGGAAGTGGAGCTCGTGAACGACGGACCCGTCACCCTGATCCTCGAGAAGTGATCGTACTCGCGAGCGGCTCCCCGCGGCGCCGCCAGCTGCTCGAGATGCTCGGCGTGCCGTTCCGGGTCGTCCCCCCCGCGGTGGACGAGGCGGTGAACCCCGCAGAACAGCCCGAAGCGTACGTAACGCGCCTCGCGCGCGAGAAGGCGCGCGCCGTGGCGGCGCGCGAGCCCGGCGCGGTGGTGCTCGCGGCCGACACCACCGTGGTGCTGCGGGCCCAACTGTTCGGGAAGCCTGAAACGGCGGACCAGGCGATCGAGATGCTGCGGCGCCTGCGGGGGCGCAAGCACCAAGTGCTGACGGCGGTGGCGGTGGCCCAAGCGACGCGCGTCGAGCACGCGCTCGATGTGACCGACGTGACGTTCCGGCAGCTCTCGGACGCGGTGATCGCGGACTACGTCGCCACCGGAGAGCCGCTCGACAAGGCGGGCGCCTACGCGATCCAGGGAAAGGGCGCAGCCCTGGTCGAGGGTATCCACGGGGATTTCTTCGGCGTCATGGGCTTGCCGCTGCGGCTCGCGCTCGATCTGCTGGCACGCTTCGGGGTGCCCTACCGCTTCACCCGGTAGACCGGGACTTTCTTCGATTTCCCTTTGACTTGGATCGGCTCGAGGGGATCGACCTTCGGGGGTTGTTTCAGCTGTTGGTAGAAGGGTTCCGACGTGAGGATCTCGTTGGCTCCTGCGCTGTCGCAGAGGCGCTTGGCAGTATTCACCGCATCGCCGATCACCGTATACTCGAGCCGTCGGTCCGACCCGATGTTGCCCGCGAACACCTCGCCGAACGTGATGCCGATCCCGACGCCGAGCGCGGGACGACCCTGCTCTTTCCACTTCGCGTTGAGCTTCTCCAGCGCCACCAGTTGATCGAGGGCGCAGCGCATGGCGCGGTCGGCGTCGTCGGCGTGCGCGATGGGCGCGCCCCACAGCGCCAGGATCGCGTCCCCCATGAACTTGTCGAGCGTTCCGCCGTGCTCGAACACGATGTCGACCATCTCCGTGAAGTACTCGGTCAAGAGCGTGGCGATGGCGTCCGGGCTCATGGTCTCCGACATGGGGGTGAAGCCGCGGATATCCGAAAAAAAGATCACGACCGGCCGCTTCTCGCTCGGCAACCGGCCCGCGTCCTGCTGCTGCGCGATGACCTGGGCGATGTTGGGCGAGAAATAACGCTGGAAGTTCGACAGCACGAGCGCCTCGCGGCGCAACCGTTCGGAGCGCTGCGAGTTCTCGATCGCCACCGCGGCGAGCGATCCGAAGGCGATCAGGAACTTCAAATCATCGTCTGAGAACGAGTGTGTGGCGGTCAGGTTGTCGACGTACAGGATGCCCAACACCTTCTGATCCGTCCCCATGAGCGGGGTACACATGGCGCTGCGTACGCTCTGGATCAGAATCGACTTGCCCTTAAACCGTTCATCGACCGCGGTATTGTCGGACAGGATGGCGACGCGGTCGTCGACCACCCTCCGCGCAATCGACTGCGGCACGTGCTTCGACGCGGAAGACTGTGCCGTCCGGCCCTTGGAGATGCGGGGCACCAGCTCGCCGCTCGGCTCCTCGAGCAGCAAGATGGAGACCCGGTCGACGTTCATCACCTGAAACGTGAACTCGACGATCTTGTCGAGTAGGCGGTCGAGTTCCTGCTGCTTCGAGAGCTCCTTGGAGATCTCGAGCAGCAGCTCGAGCTTCTTCTCGCGCAGCTCCTCGAGCGACTTGGCGGTGACCTTCAAGTGCGACGCGCCCGACGCGGTCCCCGTGACGATGGCCGGCACGCCGCCCGAGACGCTCACCGGCAGCTGGCGCACGATCGTCCCGCCCACCGGCTTCGCCCCTGCGAACTCGGCCGACGCTCCCGGCACGACCTGGGGGCGGCGCGCCGGGGCGCTCACGTCCTTGACCCGGAACGCGACCTTCCCGAAGGTGATGACGTCGTTTTCCGCGGCGACCGCCTCGCTGATCCGGGCGCCATTCAGGAACGTGCCGTTGGAGGAGCCGACGTCCGTCACCTTCACGCCGCCGTCGGTGAGCGACACTTCGGCATGGCGCCGCGAGATGGTAGGGTCGTAGATCGGGACGTCGCTCGTGACAGCCCGCCCCACCACGACGACGCGCCCGGGCTGGAGGTCGATGGACTGCTCGCCCGTCGTGCTCAGCAGCTTAAACACAAGTGCAGAATATACTTCAGCCACCGGCCTTGGCGAGCGCCAAGGCCTTGAGCACCGCCTGGGCTTTGTCCTCGGTCTCCTGAAACTCACGCCCCGGATCGGAGTCGGCGACGATCCCGGCCCCGGCCTGGACCACCACCCGGTCGCGCTGCACCAGGGCGCAGCGGATCGCGATCGCGGTGTCGAGGCTCGTCGCCCCCCAGCCGATGTAGCCCACGGCCCCGGCGTAGGGGCCGCGTCGTTCCGGCTCGAGCTCGTCGATGATTTCCATGGCGCGGACCTTGGGTGCGCCTGTCACGGTGCCCGCCGGGAAGCACGCCTTGAACACGTCGAGCGCATCGTAGCCATCGCGCAGCTGCCCCCGCACCTCGCTCACCAGATGCTGGACGTGGGAATAGCGCTCGACGGCGAGCAGATCGGTGACGTGGACGCTCCCGAACCGCGCGACCCGCCCCACGTCGTTCCGCCCCAGGTCGACGAGCATCAGGTGCTCGGCGCGCTCCTTCGGGTCGGCGATGAGGGCGTTCGCGAACGCCGCATCCTCGTCCTCGGTCCGGCCGCGCGGCCGCGTCCCCGCGATCGGCCGCACCGTGACCTCGCCACCGGCGACGCGCACGAGCACCTCGGGGGAGCTGCCCACGAGCGCGACGTCGTCCAGGGCGAGGTAGAAGAGATAGGGAGCGGGGTTCAGCGCGCGGAGATAGCGGTACAGGAGCAGGGGATTGACGGCGCCCAGCGCCTCCTGGCGCCGCGAGAGCACGGTCTGGAAGGTGTCGCCCGCCACGATGTACTCCAGCACGCGCGCGACGTCGCGCTCGAACGCGGCGCGCGGATAGCGCGAGGTGGTGGGGACGGGTGGGAGACCGTCGCGGAGCGCGAGGGGCGCGAGCTCGTGGCGCCGCGCCAGCCGAGCGACGATGTCGTCGAGCCGCGCCTCGGCGGCGTCGTACAGCCGCAGTCGCTCCGCCGTGCCGGCGCGCGGAGGCACTTCCACGTTCGCCACCACGATCGCGCGCCCGAATAGGTTGTCGAGAATCACGAGCGTGTCGGCGATCATCATCACGGCGTCCGGCGCACCCAGGGTGTCGGCCGGGGGATGCGGCAGGCGCTCGACGGTGCGTACCAAGTCGTAGCCGAGATATCCGACCGCCCCGCCCGTGAAGCGCGGGAGGCCCGGCACCGGGGCAGCGGGTAACGCCCGCATCCGCTGCCCCAGGTCGCCGATCGGGTCGTCGGTCTCGCCCGCCGCCTGCCAGCCCGCGGCCTTGGTCCAGCGCTCGATCGAGCGACCGCGGTAGCGCCAGACCTCGCGCGGCTCCGTGCCGAGGAACGTGTAGCGGGCCCAGCGTTCCCCGCCTACCAGCGATTCGAGGAGGAAGGCGAAGGGCGGGCGGGCGACCTTCACGAATGCGGCGAGCGGCGTGTCGGCGTCGAGCACCACCTCGCGCAGCACTGGGACCATGCCGCCTCGCTCCGCCCGGGTGAGAAACTGGGCGCGGGCGTCGCTCATCGGGGAGGAAGCGGGGTACAGGAGGCATGCACCGTTGCCCCAGGCCTCGGGCGCCCCGAAATTTGGGCGCGATGCGAATTCCGCTCTTCGCCGCCGCCCTGCTCACGGCCCTGCTCCAGCCCCCCGCCACCCCGGCGCAGGCCTGGAACACGGACGCGGCCCTCGCGCTGGCGCGCCGGGCCATGGTGCGGCGGAGCGGCGCGGCCGCCGATACGACGCTGCGCGACTACAAGGCCCAGGCTCACGGCTTCCTCTTCTTTCTTGGCGCCTTCGGCGAAGGGCTCGCCGGCCCCCCGCGCCTCGTTAAGACCGACCAATTGGAGCTGGAAGTGTACTGGCGGTTCCCGGCGAGCAGCAAGCAGCGCGTCGTCGGGTGGCGCGACCAGGCACAGCTTCCCACCGATATCACCTACCACCGCGACCACCTCGGCATCGTCCAGAACAACTTCGGCACCGCGATGCGGCTGGGCGAGGGAGATGAAGTGCGGGACGTGCCTCACCCCCTGTCGCCGGTGGGCCTGGACATCTACGACTTCGCCTTGGGCGACACGACACTCATCGTGTTCCCGGAACGCGAGGTGCAGGTGGTGGCGCTCGCGGTGCGCCCCAAGGCCTTCGACCTTCCGCGCATCGTCGGCACCCTGTACGTGGATGCCGCCTCGGCCGACCTCGTGCGCATGGAATTCAACTTCACGCCGCGCGCCTACTTGGATCCCGAGCTTGAGGACGTGAGCATCGTGCTCGACAACGCGCTGTGGGAGCAGCGCTACTGGCTGCCGTATCGCCAGGAGATCGAGATCCGTCGCCGCGCCACGTGGCTCGACGTGCCGGTGCGGGGGATCATCCGCGCCCGGTGGGAGATCGACGGCTACGTGCTCAACGTCGGCTTGGCGCAGAGCTGGTTCGCCGGTGAGGAGATCACCTTCCTGCCCAAGGCGGAGCGCGACTCGTTCCCGTGGAAGGTGCCCATCGGTGCGGCGCTCGAGGGCGTGGCGGAGCCGGTGCGGCGGGACGACTTGGAACGGGTGCGTGCCGAGGTCGAGCGGATCGCGGAGCGCCGGGCCCTGACGGGCCTGCGGGCGCAGCGCCTCGGCGTCCGCAATGTCTCGGACCTGGTACACGCCAATCGCGTCGAGGGGCTCGCACTAGGCACGGGGATCGTGGTGCGGGGCGGCGGCGAGCGGCGCGAGCTGCGCGCCCTGGTCAGCTACGGGTTCGCCGACCATCGCGCCCAGGGTACCCTCGCCGCGACCGATCACCGGGGACGAGCCGCGCTCGAAGCGAGTGCGTACCGCGATGTGCGCGACGTAGGCGACTGGCCGGTGATCGCCCCGCTCCAGAACTCGTTCGCAGCCCAGGAATTTGGCCATGACTACGGCGACTACTACCTGGCCGAAGGCGCCCGCCTCTCCTACCGGCATGGGATCGGGGTGCGCGCCGAGTGGCGCGCCTCGGCCGGTCGGGAGTCGATCGGCTCGCTCGCCGTCACCGCCGCCCCCGCGAACGGCAGCTTCCGGCCGAACCCCGCCCTGGGTGGCGTGAGTGTGGACGTGGTGCAGCTCGCTCTTGAGCGCCGCAGCGAGGGGTTTGCCGTGCAGCGGGATCTCGGCTTCGAGGCAGTGCTCGAGGGGGGACGCGTGGACGGCGGCGACGGCTATGTCCGCCTTGCGAGCACGGGTCACGTGCTCCTGCCGGCGGGCGCGACCCGTGTCTTGGTGCGCGCCGCGGGCGGGATCGCGAGCGCGGCGCTGCCGGCGCATCGCGCGTTCGTGCTGGGCGGACGCGGGACCCTGCTCGGCGACCCGTTCCGACGCTGGGGCGGCGCCCGCCTGGCGCTGCTTCACCTCGAGTGGCGCGTCCCCGTGCCGTTCGTCTCGATCGGGGTGGGCCCGTACGCGCGCACGCCGCGCACGCTGACCGTCGCCCCGTACGTCGCCCTTGGCTCGGCCGGCCGGCCGGTGGCGGGCACGCCCTGGGCTGCGACCCCGGGCCTCCGGACCACGCTCGGTCTCGCGGTCGAGTGGCTCGGCGCGTTGCGCTGCGAAGTGGGGCTCGGCACTGCCACGCACCAGGTCGGGCTCGCCTGCGACGTGGCGCGCGACTTCTGGGCCATTCTCTAAGCGCCAAGCGCCACGGCGCTGCGGGCTGGACGGCGCTGATCCGTCGGCTACCTTTGGAAGGGTAACCGAATGGCCGACACGAACTTCCCGGATGAATGGCTGGTCCACTCCCTCGAGGGGGTGCTCACACC
>Ga0099829_10001342_pt1 | contig 13534 bp, 19 predicted proteins | sample CZO8metaG_3_FD_79336 | JGI IMG/M metagenome (GOLD analysis project Ga0099829, IMG submission 79336) | Vadose zone soil microbial communities from the Eel River Critical Zone Observatory, Northern California, USA - CZOApr15con2H2.8 metaG | ecosystem: Environmental > Terrestrial > Soil > Vadose...
CCCCAGCCACCGACGCCGCGGACGCCGGCTCCACGAACAACCCTTCGCGCGCCAGCTCGTCCTGCGCCGCAAGGATCTCGTCGTCGGACACGCTCATGAACTGCCCCCCGGAGTCCCGCACTGCGGCGACCGCGCCGTCCCAGCTGGCAGGGCGGCCGATGCGAATGGCAGACGCTACGGTGCGAGGCCGCTCAATGGGATGGCCGTGCACAAGCGGGGACGCGCCCTCGGCTTGGACGCCGATCATCTGGGGCCGCGACCGAATGCGCTTGGCCTTCTGGTAGTCCGAGAATCCTGCCCAGTAGGCCGTAATGTTCCCTGCATTCCCAACGGGCAGGGCCAGCGCTTGTGGAGCGCGCCCCAAGGCGTCGCAGACCTCAAACGCCGCCGTTCTCTGCCCGGCGATGCGGTGTGGATTCGTGGAGTTAACCAACGTGAGCCCAAACCGAGCCGCTCCCTCCCGCGCTAGGTCCAATGCGCCGTCGAAGGTCGCCTGCACGGGGATGAGAGTCGCACCGCAGGCAATCGCCTGGACCAATTTGCCCAACGCGACGCCGTCTGCGGGAATGAGGAGGACGCACGACAGGCCCGCGCGTGCCGCATAGGCGGCGGCCGAGGCCGCAGTATTCCCAGTTGACCCACAGATCACCCCACGGGCGCCGACTTCCACCGCCTTCGACACCGCAAGGGTCATCCCACGGTCCTTAAACGAGGCGGTGGGGTTGGTAGCCTCGTACTTGACGAGCAGACGGATGCCGTACCGCTCGCCCAGACGGGACTCCAAAAGCGGCGTACCACCTTCCCGCAGCGTGATGATCGGCGTAGCAGCGGTGACGGGAAGATAGGACCGGTACTCCTCGATGACTCCTCGCCAGGTGCGGGGGGCGGGGACCTTCTCGACACGCACGGGGCGACGCACTCGACGCACGGATCGTCTAGCCATCACACAACCTCTTCGCCTCAGACGACGGAACTTTGGACCCCGACGAGCTGGGTACCTCTCCTTCGTTGTTCTCCGGTGAGCAGGGTTTGTCCCCGTCATTGGGGGTTGGCAGGGTCAGGACCTCTCGGTAACATGGACAGTACACAGGAGGAAACTAACGATGGCATTGCCGGAGAACGTGAAGAAGTTCTTGGCCAAGCCGAACGTCGCTGTGGTGGCCACGGTGAGCCCTTCGGGCCGGCCGCAGGCAACACCGGTGTGGTTCATGCTCGATGGGGAGGACATTCTCATCAACACCGCCAAGGGCCGCGTTAAACTGCGTAACCTCCATGCGAACCCTCGGGTCTCCCTCGCCATTGTCGATCGCGAAAACCCGTATGCGTACGTTCAGATTCAGGGAACCGTGACGGGGTTCGACGAGAAGAATGGGGCCCGCGACATCGACCGCCTCTCGCTGCGCTACCGCGGGGAGAAGTACAACTACCAAGGCAGCACGCCCGCCGACCGTGTGAGCGTCCGCATCAAACCCACGGGGGTCTCAGGCCTCCGGTAGACGGACAAGCGATAGCGCCCCTGCACACCGGGGGCTAGAATGGCATTCGTGGGCCCTTAGCTCAGCGGGTAGAGCGCCGGGCTTTTAACCCGGGCGTCGGGGGTTCGAGTCCCTCAGGGCCCACCACTACAGTCAGGACAAGGCTTTTAGAGTCCTCACCCCTTCCAGAAGGCTCCCTCAAGACCGGTGCTCTCCTGTCTTCGGCGGTTGAAGCGTTCCTGCTCAATCGAAGGGTAGCCAACTGCACCACTCGCACCATCCAGACCTACGAGGCAGACTTGGGACGCTTCGCGCAGGCCGTAGACAAGGAACTGGCCGCGTGCACGTCGCTGGACGTACAGCACTACCTCGCTGCGTTGCGAGAGAAGGTCAAGCCAATCACAGCCCACCAGCACTTCAGTTGCCTTCGAGCGTTCTTCTCCTGGTCTGTAGAGGCTGGCCTGCTAGAGACCAGTCCAATGCGGAGCCTTCATTCGAAAGCCCCCAAAACGCTCCCGCGTGTTCCCGAGGATGAGGAGGTCCGCAAACTGCTTGCGGCCTGCCCGGACACCTTCGAAGGTCGGCGGAACCGGGCTCTTATCGCGCTGCTGGCTGACAGTGGTCTACGAATCTCTGAGGCTCTGAGGTTGCGAATCGAGGACGTGAACTTTGCTACGCGGACGCTCTCGGTGAAAGGTGGCAAGGACCAGAAGGATGGGGTGGGGTTCTTTGGAGCGGAGACAGCGCAATACCTCCGGTCCTGGCTTTCAAAGCGTCGTGACGCTCACCCTGAGGACTACCTTTTCCTTGACCGCAACGGAAGGAGCCTGACCAGGAGTCATGCAGTCCACATCCTCCACCGTCTCTCTGTGAAGGTCAACCTCCCGCGAAAGATTGGGCCTCATGCCCTGCGCCACTACGCGGCCACGTCCATTCTCCGGCAGACAGGAGACCTGGAACTCGTCCGCCAAGTGCTCCGGCACGAGAGCCTGGCGATGGCCCTCCGGTACGCGCATCTGACGAAGCCGGACGTGAGCGCCAAGTTCAGGAGAGCGAGCCCGCTAGACAACCTGCGGGCAGGGAGGTGAACTGAGCGATGAAATTCCCACCAAGATTCAAGCACTGGAGATGGGCACTCGCATTTGGGGTAATCATCGGTTCAAATGTCACGCTTGCGTCTCTGACTCTTGGACAAGTGATAGGCTATTCTGGCGCAGCCGTTATGCAAGCTGATTCGTCCTTTCGGATGGGATACGCTGTTGGCGCACATGACATGTTGCAAGCCGTGGTGATTGCTCATCGGACAACCGGGAATCCTGCGGCTGCTGCAGGATTTCTCCAAAGGGCCCTTGACTGTCTCAATACGCTGGCAAATGCAATGACAATCCCTCAATTTACTCGTTGGGCAGAGTCTCAGTGGATGGGGAGTGACGCACTTGCCGCGACGCTGATTATAACTCGTGGGTGCCCATGAGTAACGTCGCGGGTTAGCCTTGTCCCTTGCGACCTCGCTTACTAAGAGGGACCGGGCTCTCTAAAACCATCCCGGAGGGCGGCAATGTTACCCAAGCCACTGGACCAGATAAATCGCGCGGACATCGATACCTTAGTTGCAAATGGGATTTCCGAAAGTACAAACCTCGAATTCAAGCGGCAGCCCATTGCTGACAACGAAGAAGTCGCCCGCGACGTTGTTGCTATGGCTAACGGCGGCGGCGGCGATATCATCCTCGGGCTGGAAGAAGCGAACGGTATCGCGCGGGCCGTAGCACCATTTCCCAAGGGGGAAGATGAAGGGAATAGGGTGGTTCAGATTGTCCTCGCTGGCGTGAGCCCAAGACTGTCCATTGGCACACAGGTGGCTTCAGGTCAAGGCGGCGATATCGTTGTCGTTCGAGTAAACCGCGCGAGGATACCGGCGATGGTGCACCTTAACAATCAGACTGACTTCTGGGAGCGACGAGACCGACAACGGGTGCGGATGACTCACACGGGAATCGTCAGCAGGGTCCGGGAAGGGCTGACCGATACCCTGGAGCGCGCCAAATTCATCCAAGAACGGATTGGGCTTTTCCGCACAGTTTGCAACGGGTTTGGCGGCACGTTAGGCATCCTACTGGCAGTCACGCCTGATACACTTGGGGATTCCGAGGCGGTCTCCATTCAAGATGCCAACATCCAAAGGGTAATGAGAGGCCCGAGCCAAATCCCCAATACGCTTATTGAAGACCTCTCCCCGAGACCCTCTCTGAACGGACTCGAAGGATACCGTCGCGACTTACGTCCAGGATACCGCTTCGAGATATTCCGGAATGGTCACGTGGAGGTCTGGTTGCCGAACGCGCATGAGCATATAGCAGCGTCCCCTCAAAGATTTGTCTGGGGACCCCCACCCCGAGGCGAGCGGATAGAACTCTCGACAAATTTGAACGGCAACCTGCTTGCCCGCAGCGTTGTTGAGATTGTCCGACGAGCGAAACAAGTCTACGAACTGTCGGGTCTGTTCGGACCACATGTCGTGACGTTGGCTTTGGTGAACGCGATGAACACCCTGCTCCCTGGCAACACCACACTCCACGAGGAGGGACCTGTGGTCGAGGACCCTGGAAGGCTGTGGAAAGAGGCGACGCTGCTTGCTCAAGGGCCCGGGTTTCCCGAGGAAGCGCCCGGATTAACTGCAAAACGGCTCTGTGACCTTATCTGGCAGGCATATGGGACATGGGTTTGCCCTAGAATTGATACCCAAGGAATTCTTGTGTGAGCATCGCAGAAAACTCGCTGCGAAATGGAAACCCCGCCAAGACAGAGCGGGGTGCGTTCCCGTCGGTTCGGTTTGCTGACTATTTCCTTTGAGGCGGAGTTGGAGCCTTCTCCCTCAATTTCCGGGCCGCCTCTTCTAGCCCCTCATGTACCCACACCCGGATGGCCGGGAGGCCGGTCCGATTCCCTAACGACCGCGAACAGTTCCGCCTCGGTTCGTGCCTTCCGGTGGACGACGCGCGGACGAATAGGTCTAGAGCCGGATGAAGAAGTGCTGACCGCCAAAAGGCGGAGGGTCGATTCCTACCTCCTGAGGCAACCTCCTCAGTAGGCCCTCGTACTCCGTCAGGAAGTGATTGTAACGGTCAGTCATTGCCTTGTACGTTGCCCGCATGTAATCTGGCGCGCCCTCAAAACGCCTGCGCAAGACCTCGGAGACAAAGAAGCCCATATAACTGAGCATCACATTCAGGGACTTGAGTTGGGAGACCAGAATCTCGGGAGTTCGACGATTGCCGATGGCCTGCCGACTGTCGTCCCATGCCTGGAACCAAGCCGTCAGCACGCTCAGTGTCTCCACCAACCGATTCCACGACTCACCCGTAGTCGAGACTGATAATGATTGATTGAGAACCTGAAGGACTGAGGTCTGCTCCCCGAGCGCAAAGCATGGCTGGAGGTCGAGGATGAGGTCATCAAGTTTCGACCCCACTGTCCGGACAATTTGGCTTGTTTGTGGGATTTGCCAGAAGCGACGCCCAGAAACTGCATGGATTCCTGCATCCAATCCGCTACCGCACGATGAAGGAAGTCTCCAAAGTGGCGTGACTATCTTGCGTTGAACAGACCACCGTAATGGGCCATTCGCCCGGTGTTGTCTGTGTCCCAACACGCCATGTCCAACTGACGACACCGTCTGTGTCGGCCTCTTTCGGCTCTAGCCCTTGGGCTCGACTAGGACCCGACATGTAAGTGACTGTAATCGCGCACACCGCACCCGGGGCTGTTTTGACCGTGATGCTTGCCATACTTCCGGGGCTCACAGGCGATGTGCGAGAAGCCAACACGACCGAGAAGCGAACGGGGTTTGGGGACTGCGAAGGGGCCACAGCATACGCAACCAGCGTAAACGAGTTGCCGCGAATATCGGTCCCGCCCGCATTCCGCCAGATATCTTCGCGCCCGACTTCCCATTTGGCCACGGTCTTTGCCTGCGGAGCAATCCATAGCCGCATCGTGCCGCATTGGCCTTCAGGAACATCTGTACAAATGCGTATCGCGACGCGAAAGGCTCCAAGCGTACCCGCAGGGATAGTGAGCAGTTCGAAGGCGTCTACCGTGATGTCAGATTTGATTGGCAGGCGCGGATTGGTGCCAACAGTGTCTGACAGAGTCCAGTGTTGCCCCACACTCAGCGGCCAGTTCATTCCAACGTTGCCAACCGCTGTAGTCTGACGTGGATAGGCGGCTGTTTCGTAGCGCCCCTCAGGTGTTATCGTGCGCATCGTATAGGTGTTTTCCTTAACTTCTGTAACAATAATCGTCGTGAACTGACGGGGTTTTCCAGACATCTCAATTGCATACGTCCACATATCACCAACAGCGAGTGTGGGCTCATCCATGCGGGGCTCTTGCCCAACTGCGTGCGCCTGGCCCGCCAGCATGACGGCAAGTCCTACGATAACTGCTCGCCAAATCACGTTCTTAACCCTCGCTCAAAGAAATGCGGGAAATCACGATAGATTCACTTGCCCATTTCGTGGGCGCCCACCAGGCAGCCGCGTTTTGCCTCCAACGTCCTTCCGTATAGCCCTGCTGAACCCTCCGCGTTCTTGACCCGTTCGCGCCGAACACCGCTAGGCTGAATCCGGTAGTGCTTATGGACCGCTACTTTCCAGCGACTGCATTGGGGGGACGACTGTACTGGGAGGACACAGGGCTGTCCCTTCAGGATGAAGCCGTTGTGGACCTGTTCGCCAACCCACGTTTTGGGCATCGCAAGGTGCGCACGGCAGAGGAACTGGCCGAAGTGATACGAGTGTCCGAACAAGGTCCGCCCGCAATCAGGGTATGGATTCACGAGGGGCTAGTTGAAACGGAATGGCGAATTTAAGAGGAATGGAAGTCTCTGGGCATCCGGGGGGGGCGTCACCAAACCGTGCCAATTGACTGGGCGGGCGTAGTAAAGGACCTGATTCTGATAACTTTCGGTGCGCTACTGTCGGGTTTGTCAGGGGACTTCGTTGGCCGACGTGCGACAGATACTCAACTGATGATGGCACGAGAGGAGCGGCGGTTTGATGTTGGGCGAGAGGCCTACAAGGCAGCAATGGGTGCAATTGACCGGGCACGCAAGATGGCATTCAGATTGGCCCCACCTGCCGAAATCCATGAGTTCGCGGCTGACTTGACCCTCCGCATCGAAGATGCGCGCGTAATACTTGGCCTTCCTGGGTTGAAGGAGAAGCGGTTGGAACTATACGACGCATGCGAAGAGTTCTTTGGTTGGTTCTCAGGGCCGAGGAGCGCCGATGATTTCGACGTAAAGATGAAAAGATTCATAAGCGCTACGAACCAATATGAATTCGAACTTACGGAAGCCTGGCAGAGTATCATAGAAGGTGAGTTGAGTAACCGGAAGCCCCGTGAGTTCATTCCCTTCCTTATGGCGACGACGGAAGGAAGGATGAAACGCCCAACCTGTGACGCTGTGACCTTTGCCCGTCAGTAGAGATTCTTGAGAGCGAAGGCCGTCAGCGCAATCATGCCGAGAAGGAATGTTGCATATTGAAGTGTGAGTGCAATCCAGTTTTGATGCGCTGCTCGCCTGCTCAGTCCGAGTGGTGTTGAGAGACTGTTCACCGCCCCCGCATGAGCAGGAACCGCAAAGACCACTGACGAGAGGAAACTGACCAAGGCGACACCGATGAGAGGCTTCCATTCCGGTTGAGCAAATAGCCGTTCCAAAAACGCCGAGAGAATCAGAATAGCCCCGGTAGCGAGCGTCGTTATGTGTTTAATGTAGTCGATGCGAGCCAGTGTCGCCCGGCCTATAAACTCATGAATGTCTCTTGCGTCTGACATTTTGCCCTCCTGTATCTTCATCCTTCGTTCGGAGAGGAACCGGCGCAACGCCTGTGACAGACCGCGCGGAGACGGCAGCGTGACGTGACCGTATGACACCCTGACGGTAGCGTGGACTCATCTTAGCGGTTCCACTGAATGGCAAGCGAGTTCGACCCCCTTGCGAGTGCGGTCTAATGATTGCGCATCCATTCCCAGGCGTCCTTTGGTAGCCATCCCTGGTATCTCGCGTAAGGACCGATTTCGAGAATCAGAATATGGTCGGTCGTAATGAATCTTGGTGCTAGTCGACTCCAAAATTGCTCGATTGTTTCGGAGGTTGAAATTAGCCAAGTGTAGTCCAAATAGTGCCACCAACTCGGAGAGCGCTGAAGTTCTTCAACGATGGGTGCCGGGTTTCTAAGGGGTCTAAGTTGGTATGTAACTAGGTAGACCGCCATCTCTATTGAGCGTCTCCTGGAGGTAATTCCTTCGGTTTCGCTTCAGTCGCTAGGCTTGGTTCTGTTTCCTTTGGCTCTACAAACGCTCTCTTTCTTCTCAGCGGGCGTTCGCGTGTTCCGTAGCGCCTGCCCTTGTTCATGGCTCTCTCGTGGGGCGCGTACAGGAGATTACCAGGTAACATCGTTAGGAGTGCCAGAATTACAATCGCAATCAACGCAAGTATTCCCACGCCTTTGATGATGCTTAAGCGCTGCTCCGAAGTGAAACCGGAGGGATATAGGTAAACCAGGAAGAACGCGACCGCGAGGAGCGCGAATATGAGACCGAGTTGCCTTAGAGTGCTCCAAGCAGTCGCTACCCATTCGGCTATCGGGAGTTCCCCTAACCATTGGGCGAAAGAGCGAAGCATACTAGGGGATTTATTCTCGTTGGACGTACCGTCCCCTCGCGTGCGCCACTACGCGGCCACGTCCATCCTTAAGCAGACAGGAGACCTGGAGTTAGTGCGTCAGGTACTGCGCCACGAGAGTCTGACGATGGCCCTCCGCTACGCACACCTGACCAAGCCAGACGTCAGTGCAAAGTTCAGGAGGGCGAGTCCGTTGGACAATCTACGAGCAGGGAGGTGAGGAGAAGTCAGATGTAGGTCCGGAGCACAGTTATCGCCTTTTCGCCCGCTGCAACCACATCGGCAGATTCAGTCCTCAGCAGGTTGGCTGCATAGACCGAGAGCTGTTGGAGTTGCTGGTTGAGTTGCGCGGCCATAGGCGTGCCAGCGACCATGAAGATTCTGTTGCTCAACAGCTCCATCTGCCGCATGGTCTGGCTGAGCGATTCCGCATGCGCCTTCCCCAACACGTACGCTCGTATCACAGTTTCGGCGTCGACCGGGTTGAACAGGCCGAGTTTATCCGCGTTGTGGTCAAACACGGCGAAGAAATCCTGAGACTGCACGGCGGCTCCTATCATGCTCAGTGGCTGGCCAGGAGGCAAATTGCGAATATATTGCCCAAAGACCTTGTCATACCGGTCGAGCAAAGTTTTCATTTCGGCGCGCAGTGACGCCGCGAGCCTTCTCCGCTCTTGATTCTCGACCCGTTTATCGCGGAGGACTGTGAGCCAATAGCCGAGGGCGACGCCAGCCAGGGCTAGAAAACCGTCGAGTGGCCAACCCTTGTACATGCCGGTTCACCAGAGTTGATATTTCGGCGGAGTTCGCTGACGGTTCCTCTGGCAGCGTGAGGGGTGGGGAAGGCATCCCTCCTCAATCCTTTCTCAATTTCCACCCCGGAAAGGCTCCTAGAGGCTCCTACACAGCCTTCTCTAAACGCCGCGACAGGTGAAATTTCCAGTCTTCAAAATGCCAACGATTTGCCACTATTTCCGAAAATAAGGCTGGGGTGGGGAACCACGGTCCTGCCGGTACGGGGTCGAAAGGAAAAGGGGAGGTCCGGCGCATCGTCCAGAACGCTAGTTGTGGCCAGCGATGACGGCGTCGCGGATTTAATAAAATAATATGACTAATATGAAAAACAAAACCCTCGCAATTTTTGGCGTAGGAACATACATTTTATCTGTTTTATCGTCTGCTGAAAATTTGGGAGGAAGTTCTGTTGCGCCGACTGCTTTAATTGCGGTATCTGGAATTGCAACGTTGGTATTTATTATTTTGGCAACAACTCGGTTGTGGAAAGCGGCAAAAGGCTTGACGATTATTTATGCTTCCTCAGCACTTTCCCTTTTCATATTCACCATTCTTCAGGTAGTGACTTCTTCGCCGAACGGAAGTCCGGTTATTATTTTGATGAACATGGCAAAGGTGGTTACATTTGTCTCGTTTATTTTGGTGATAGTAAAACTTTTTAGAATCAAGAATACTATTCAAGCAATATGAACATTTTTCAATTTCTTTGTCCTTGGTTCTGTCTCGCGATGGGGCCCAGAAAAACTTTCTGACCATCCGAAATTTGCTAGATACCCCCGGGGATGCGGGTTGCCCCTGGCCATCCCCCAGAGGCCTCCAGACCTCCCAACGTCCCGCCAAGAGGACCCGACCGGCTTGCTAGACCTGTGCTCTGCCAGTGCCTTGACGCCTACGCTGTGTGCAGTCTGTGGAGGGGTGAGCACCGGTCTCGTCGGTCTTGTGGAGCCTGGAGTCCCGGTAGAAGGCCAGGAGAACTACACGGAGAACGACACTAGGAAGACCAGAAACCAGAGCGACTCATCAGAGGAGGAGGGCCAGCATGGGGCTTGCTGCTTGGTTCGCAGGTAGGAAAGGAAGAGATAACGAAACCCCGTCCTGCGTTTTCGGCTTCCCTGATGAAAGGGCAGGCCGTGCCGAGTGTCATCCGCATCTCAATTCTGGTCTTGCTGCTTCTTACTCCCGTCGGTGGCGCGTGGGCGCAAGATATATGGATTGTTGACCCAGGGCGCGGCGTCGGTCCTTTACGCATTGGTATGACCCAGGACGATGTCTTAGCGACTGTTGGGAAACCGTCGAAAGAGATTGACGCGACCATAGGTGAGTATCTCGTTGGGAAACACTGGCGTTACGACCAACTCGGCATTGACGTTAAGTTCGACATTGACACGAGCAGTCAAAACATAAGCAACACGGACTTCAGGAGTGTCACAGAATTTGCGGTTTGGGGGCCTGCTCTCAGGACCCGTGGAAACGTTGGGGTTGGCTCATCGCTAACTGAAGTCATCCGCATCTTCGGTGACTCGATGCCTCAGTTTTCCGGCGCAAGCGCACGACAATGCGTCATCACTAATGTTTTCCTCGATTCTTCCACTGGTGCAGTCTCTGTCGTTCTGAACTACGCCCAAATCGGAATCTCCTTCAACCTCTCCGGTGAAGGCAAAGTGCTTACGATGAACGTCAAGAAGTCCTCCCACTGCTTCTCCATCCATCTAGATTAGTAGAGTTACCAGGTAAGAGAAACGCCTGCCAAGGCGATTCAAATAAGGATTACTTAAGTACTTGAAGAATTCTGCTTGTGCATTTGTTTCTTAAATAGGACGGAGGAACCTGACATGGCTGAGGTCCTATTCGAAGCGAAGGGTGTCAATGGGCAAATCAGAACTCTTGTCAGATAGGGTCCGTATCAAGCGTCAAGGGCTGCTCAGCATCATGCCTCTGGGTCTACAAGGCGATAGAGAAATTCTCGTGTCACAGATTTCTTCAATACAGTTCAAGACGACGGGTACGTTCACCAACGGCTATATTCGGTTTGCTTTCCTTGGTGGGCAGGAATTCAAAGGCGGGCTTGGGCAGGCAACAGCAGACGAGAACGCTGTCCATCTTCAACAGTAAGCAGCAGAAAGTGTTTGAGCCAGAGCAGCAAAGGATGAATTCAAGCCGGTTAACGGCAGATGTTCACGTCGGGGAAATCCCACTCCTGCAATTGAACCTCACCATTAGGTCCTCGCCCTCTCAAGGGTATTGTTTCCTATCGTGCGATACAGGTTTTGACGTCCGTTTCCCTCTCTGTCCAACAAACCGTATGTGTATTCCGCGCCTGCCTCTCCCTGGCAAAAACAGCATCGTGTTCTTATGCTTATCAGCAGCATGAATAATCCCGACTTTGAGGAACTTCCGTATGGCCTTTCCTGCCGTTACTTGCGCCACACCGCACCAGTCCTCCGCGAAGCGCCAGGAGAATGGCGTCGGGTCGCCCGGGGTGTACGTCCACCGGACGCTAAACAACAACTTGAGTCCTTCATAGACCTTCCGCTCTCCGTCTGACGCGGCCTTGAGTTCTGGGAGTCCGACATCATCGAGTGGTTGCAGGACGCCTGCCTCGGCCAAAAGTCGTAGTGCCCAAACGACGAAGGTTGAACCTCCCCTGCGTTTCTCGACGCTAACTCCTTCCTCCTGACCGAGCAACTTGTCTGCCTTGCTGCGTTTTCGAGCGTAATAAACATCGGGCAAGGTGCGGACGGTGTACCCATCGCGGAGGTGAAAGCAAGCGTAGGTAAAATGGCCTTTCCGGTCCTGAAAGAGACGTGCGGATGGGTGTTGCTCTTCGTGCCCTGGCAGGACACACAAGAAGTTACCTGCTTCGATTTTCAATTCTGGAATGTCCAGGACTCGGAGAATCATTCGTACCGCATCGACATCGGCAAAGAGAATATCCAAGTCACCCTTCCCGACTCTAGTTACCGGGAGGCCGACTGGAAGCTTTGGCTTCTCCTCGGTGGCCTGCGCCTCTCGCCTCTTGGCTTCCCCGGCTTTCCTCAGGCTCTCCAGTTGCTCAAAGAATTCGAACTTGCCGGTGAATTGCCACTCCACGGACCCGTCGTATATTTGTACACGGACACGATGGATATTCTCAGTCAGGAGGTCTTTGACGCCTGGCCAGCTTACGCTAACGATGAACGGGGACCAGGCTGAAGAAACCTGTAAGATGCCGACCCCATTGGCTTCTGGGTGGGCTTTGAAGAGCTGTTCCACATCGTCTCGTTCTTGTCGTTTGGTTAGCCAGATGCTCTCCAGGGCATCGGGTTCATAACCGCTATCAGGATTGGACAGGGGGATAGCCTGGTAGCCTTTGCCCCATACTTCCAGGGCACGAGAGAGGACCTTACTGGCTGGTGTGCCAGGTTCTGTATGGGCTGACATGACCTCTTCGGGAAGCAAGAGCCGAAATGTTTGGTTAGGGAAGACTGTATATTATATATGGTTGGCCTTTAATACTTGCTATAGCACTAACACCCAGTAGCACCAAGACCCCACCTTCCCGTGTTAGCGGCTCTGTAGATTGGTCTCCCCATACGATTCTCTCCAGGACCACGGAACACTACCAGGAGTGATTCTACGAAATTCTAGCGTTTAGAACCCCCTCATTTTCCTGGGATTCTGAGGGGGTCCAAAATAGGCTGACCTTCCGGGAGTATCCAGAGCCGTGACCTCCCGTAAGGGGTCAATTTTCTGTTTTGAGATTGCACCTGTAGCCGGGTTTTCAGGGGGGCACTTCTTAAACAGAGGCTTTGGAAGGGCAGGCGGTGCCCGGGACCGACCCTGGGGGGTCAAAGACTCCTGGGGGCTCCCAGGAGGGCTTGCAGGCAGTTTTCTCAGATTGGCGGGGCTTTCGGCCCAGAATGAGGGGTCAAATCCAAGGGGGGCGTCTGAGGGACCAGCAGGCCGACGAATGCAGTCTCTCGCGCGCGCGTTTTTATTGTGCTTTGCCGGGAGGGAAGCATTGACAGATTAATTGGACGGAGGTTAAATTAACCCAAGGTTAATCTCATGGAAGCTGGATTGGGCATAGCCTGATGGATGCCAGGGAACTCAACCGGCTACTGAAGGAGAAAGGCATCACGGGGAGGACCGTTGCCAAGCTTCTAGGCATAAGCCAGGTGTCAGTTAGCCGCTGGAGACACGGGGCTCGGCGAATCCATCCCGCCTACCAGCGTCTCCTGACTCTCTATCTTTCCCAGGGACGGCTCAACAGAACAGGCTACACAAAATCCAAGCGAAGGGGAGGCGAGGGACATGGCAGGAGGCGATGAAAGGACGTATGAAGCAAAGGCGAGGCGAGGCAGAAGACCGGTGCCCACCCCTCCAGATGCCGCATTACAACAGGGCTTAGCTCAGCGGGTAGAGCGCCGGGCTTTTAACCCGGGCGTCGGGGGTTCGAGTCCCTCAGGGCCCACCACCAAACCTCAGGTCTAGAGCGGGCTTTGGAAGACCCTCCCTAAGGAGCACATCCCCAAAAACTCCAAAATAGCAAACGGTAGCAAACGGGCTTGCGCTCCGGTGGCGCAGCGAC
>Ga0099829_10001344_pt1 | contig 13527 bp, 14 predicted proteins | sample CZO8metaG_3_FD_79336 | JGI IMG/M metagenome (GOLD analysis project Ga0099829, IMG submission 79336) | Vadose zone soil microbial communities from the Eel River Critical Zone Observatory, Northern California, USA - CZOApr15con2H2.8 metaG | ecosystem: Environmental > Terrestrial > Soil > Vadose...
AGGGACAAGATTTGCGATTTCTCTTGCAAGATTCTCGTATTGATGAGCGTAAGCATTCTCTACTTTCCTTGGATCATCGACGACTTGTAGCATCGAGACTCTCTTGTGTTTTCGCTTCAAAGAGATTGATCCTCCGGCCTACCTAAGTAGGCAATAATACGATTAATTCTTTGAAGAAGGAGGGGTCAAAAATGGGGTTGTACTCCGAAGAGGGTTCACTCAGGCCGACCCCGCCATTTTGATTTTGCAAAGTCGCTGGACTTTCTAGGAGTGTTTCCCCCGATGCGGGAAGACCAAACTGTGACCGAGCTCTCGATGACCAAAGCAGTTCGTGTTGGTGGCCGAGCGATTGTGTTCCAGCTAAAACCGACTGGAACAATCAAGATGCCCGGGTTAAAGTACAATCTCTTTGCCGACCATCCTTTTTCTCGTGGACTGACTGACGTGGTGATCGATAGGATCTCGTTTTTCCTAAGCCTCTCAGACGATCTGGATCAATTCTACCGCGTGGCGATCAACGATTCCAACTTTGCGCCGATCTTTCAGAAGCTCTACGGGCTCCACCAAGTCAAGTTCCTCACTCCCTTCGAATGCGCTTGCTGGGCAGTACTTTCGCAAAGGAACCAATTAAGCGCGGCAAGAAAGGCTAAGCAGGCGTTGCTGGAGCGCTTCGGCACGAGCCTCGAGGTAAATGGACGCGTCTACCGAGCATTTCCAGAGCCTGGCCAACTTGGCGAAGCCTCCAAAGAAGAAGTGAAAGCTCTCATCAAACATGCGCGCCGAGAGGAATACCTAGGCGAGATAATCAAAGCATTCAACCAAGTCGACGAGAGATTCCTGAGAACTGCCGACTATGACAAGGTGGAGGAGTGGCTGAAGAATATCAAAGGCATCGGCGAATGGTCCGCGAGACTAATTCTCCTGAGAGGTCTCGGAAGAATGGAGAAGCTTGCTGTAGAGAAACGTCTGATCGCTGCAGCGGCCAGAGTCTACGGAAAACCGATGACGGAGCAGAGGCTTCACGTTATCGCGGAAAAGTACGGCCGCTGGAAGGGCTATTGGGCCTACTACCTAAGAACCGCGGGAGCTTAGAATATACGGAGACCGCGTACCAGCAAACCTAGGGAGTGTTTGAAATCGTGACACTCGTCAGGAACGGCAGAGGAGGGCTTGGTTGACAGCATACGCCACTGGGCGGTGCCGGGTAAACTGGAACAGCCCCGATCGCGTTGACCACGTCCATGCCGCTAATTACATGGCCGAACACGGTGTACTTCCCGTCAAGAGATGGGGTGTCAACGAGATCGATGAAGAACTGGGTGCTACCGCTGTTCGCGGCTCCTGTGTTCGCCATCGCCATATATCCTGCGTAGTTGTGAAGTGAACTCACTATTTCGTCAGGTATTATTGTCCCCTGGTATTGTCCCCAAGTATTGTTGTTGCCTCCACCATTTTTTGTATTTTCATCTCCGGTCTGGATTACGAATGCCGACTGGATTCTATGCCAGACAAGATTGTTGTAAAAACCGGATTTCGCGAGGCTCACAAAGTTGTTCACGGTAATTGGAGTTTGGCTGCGATAAAGCTCAACCTCGAAAGCACCCTTCGAGGTAATGAGCGTAGCGTAGATGATGTCCGGAGGTGGCGGAGGTAGCGACGAGACGTATGCGTACACTCCGACCCCTACAATCACAATGAGGACAACCGCCAGGATAAGATAGAGAAAGCCGCGATTTTTCCTTTTACGAGTTTTCTCTAGGACCTTGCGTTTCTGGGCAGAGGGCAAAGGGAACTCGCAAGGTTATGAGATGGTCCGCTTGTTGAAATATGATTCGTTGAGAGCCCCCTTCCAGACGCTTCACGGAGCGATGGATTGGTATTCTGTCGTACATGGCGAGCCGACTGTCGCCCAGAGTTTTCTTGCATACAGATCCATGACTACCGAGACCACTGTCTCGTACCTTTCATACTCTGGCAGTTTCATGTTTGAGTGACGGCATACGGATTCCGGCTTCCCATAGTGATCTCTCAACATGTTCTTTGCGCCATCTAGACTCAGCTTTTGTCCCACTCGGACGTTTCCGTCTAGGAGCTTCTGGATTCTTCGATATCGTTGAAGCGTTGACAACCGTTCCTCGTCCAAGACCTGCCTAACGCCCAGTTTTCTAGGGTTGGAGAAATGGTTGGTGTGCGCAAGCGCTCCCCTGTCTGGTCCAAGCTCGCAGACCGCTTCGGGCGCAGACTCAATGTCAACGATTTTTCCTAACCCGATCGTTTTCTGTTGTCCCAAGATGAAGTTGGCCGAACAGTTCCTCTGGCCTTGGGTGATTACTTTGACTGCGCGTCCCAAGGTTTTCGATCTGAGTATCTCCCAGCATCGAACGTGGAAGGGTTTCTTGAGCCGTGCCCAGTCGTCCTTGCTGGACACAATTCCGTTGATCAGTAAACCGAGCCCTTCAGAGTTCAAACCGATCTTGCCTCCGACGACCCCTGCTTCAGTGAACGACAAGACGTCGGGCCCGTTTTCGCTTCTGACCTTTAGGAAGAGACCCTTGACCTCGGGTATCCAATCCCAGTTCTGCGCCATAATCAAATGTCCATTTTCAACCGCTGCTGGAAGCGTAGCAAAAGCTGTGCAGCCGAAAGTCTTCGGCATTGGCTTGAGTCCAAGCTTCGAGAACTGACTATACATCAACTCATAACGAACGTTCAATGCGGTGATATCGAGAATCTCTTGACTTGAGCCAGCGGCGACGCCTTTCATCGTCTCGGCGTATTCTGGGCTGCCTTTGTTGATCACTTCTAGGAATTTTGCAGCTCGACTGACGGCGATATCATGCGAGAGTTCGGTTTCGCTCTTGAAGCGGTGAAAGTAGACTTCTAGGTTATGTTCGATTTCTGAACGGGCTTTCTTTCCGTGTTTGTATCCTATCTGGTGGGGTGAGCCTTTGAGAGCCAGAACAGGAAGCTTTGTGTTCATTCTGATCTATGCCAGGTTCTTCTCCAGAGTTATCCATCCGACCTCTCGTTTGAAGCCGAGCTTGACGTTGATCCCAAGCATGGGCGCGTTGGTCGAGTCGTTCCAAGTCTTGAGCTTCTCGTACTTGTTGTTTCTAGCGAACTCGATGACTTGCATTTTCAACGCGACTGCTATTCCTCGTCCCCTGTATTCTCGAGTTACCCCGGTAAGTCCCTGATAGAGTCCCTTGGGATCCTTCTGAGCCTTCCATACCGTGCTCATCCCCACGTACTTGTCACCATCCTTGGCAATCATGTAGCCTTGAGGAACTAGATTTGGACTTTTCATCTCGAAAGCTGACCATTGCTCAAAAGAGACCGGCGTAAACTGTTCAGGTCGAGGAATATCTTCCGAGACGGATTGGACTAGAGCATGGAGTTTGCGATAGCATTCGGGATCGCTCTTCATCTCATCGGATAGTGTGACGAAGTGAATTCGATGCTGAGACGCCTTCTCCACGTATTCTTGGAAAGCTGAGAGGTTGACCGTGGCGGGGTTGAGGCGTGACTCCCAGGCTCTCATCTTCTCATGGAATCCTCGATTCGCGGCGAACTTGATCGGATAGGGCATGTCCTCCCTTACACCAGTCCAGGTTGTGATGGCACCAAAATCCTTGAAGTCTTGCCCTAGTCGCTCGTAGAGTGCACTGCCTATTCCCTTCCTCTGATGCTGTGGATCGACCCAGATATCGAACCAGAGTTTCTTCGGATGATACATCCAAGGAACATGTTGACACTGAGCGAATCCGACAGGTTCTTGGACGTCTTTAGTAAAACAGGAGTATCGTTTGAAATGGAACTTTGACTTGTCGAGACTCTCATCTTCAAACTGCCACTCTTCCGGTGTTCGATCGTAGTCGGGAAAGATCGATCCAAAGACGTGGGCCAACCTCCCATAATCGTCCGGTCTGAAGTCTCTCAGCTCAATTGGGAGTGTCCACTGTCCCGACATGAAGCATTGATCATAGCTCCAATTGATTAAACCTTTGTAAGACCGACATCGATTTCCATCTGGACAGGCTATACTTGACCGAGTCTCTTCAAGGGTGGATTCTACAACTCCCGAATGTCACGAAGGCTTCACACAGGTTCGGCGGGACCGAATTCCAAGTCCACAGCCTCGAATTCATGCACTCTCATGGGACCTCGCACCTTGACATAAGGCTCTCCAAAGAAGACCAGGAGAGAATGCTGAAAGCAGGTAAGGCTGAACCGCATCGCTTTGCTCCGCAGGCCGGATGGGTCACGTTCAAAATCCGTTCGGAAGAAGATGTTGATGCCGCGAAGGTATTGATTCGACTAGCGTATGATAATGCGGATAGGTTGATGGCGGCTCACATGTCGAGGCGGGTCCAGCAGAGTGGCTAAGCAATCTAGGATTTTCTCAGCTTCACCAGGAAATGGGCTCGGTTTCCACCTTCTTCGACTGGAATCAATCTCTCTTTGAATGATAGGATCTTGAACCCTCTGAAACAAGATTTGAGTTCTTCGCGCGTGAAGAAGTGATGGATTATTCCTCGCTCCTCTCCCTTGGTGAAAACGTAGGTGTTGCGTTCCAGTTTCGTGCCGTTACCTTTTCTGAAATCTGCTACGGATAAGACAATGACAGAGGCTGAGGATCCCTTCCGCATTACTCGGTGAACCTCTCTGACAGCCTGCTTGATCTCGACCAGCTTGCCGTGGTGGAGAACGCTTGTGCAGATGACACCATCAAAGTAGCCGTCGATGAATGGGAGTCCCCGCATCTCATGCTTGACGAGCGTAATGTTGCCGATGGAAGCAGTTTTCAACCGATCTTCAAGGGTCTTGAGGGCTGTTTCCGAGACGTCAAGAGCCACAACCTGAAAGCCGATCTTGGCGAGAAGTATGGAATGACGACCTGCACCGCAGCCTAGGTCCAAAACCCTCCTAGCGCCTTCACGTTTCAAATCCCGAGCGAACTCCGCGATAACGGGGAGTGGTGGCGAAGTCTCCGCCCACCTCTCCCCTCTCCACGCCAGCTCCCAAGGATGAGTTTTTGGCATAACCGCTCACGACGTCTTCAATCTGAGAACTATCTTCTCTACCAGAGACGCGAAATCGTTGTACTCTGAAGGATTCTTCGAGTAGTCGTCGAATATTGGATACAATTGTTCGACCTTCGGATAGTAGCTCTTGTTGGGCACTACTCCCTTTCTCTCGATATTGGGAGCCACGCGTTTCGCTATGAAGTCCTTTACACTGAAGTAGGCAAGCATGTCTACAACGGTGTGAGTTACGCCCGGGTCCAATCCCTCTCTTTCCAGCTCCTCTGATACGAGCTGACTAGGGGTTATGAGCTCCGAGAGTTCGTGCGCCAGGAATTTCTTCTGGACCTCAATATCGGGCAAAGTAGCGAAGGCGATACTATCGTGCCAAGCGAATCCGCCGTTTAGACAGTCCACAAGATGAACGCGAATCTCATCGGTCGTCCATTCGGTCTTAGAGAGCCGTGATAGACGCGACAACACTGGATCAGACATCGGAGACCATGCGGATCCGAATTTCTGCTTGTATTCCTCCAGCCTTGGTCGGGTCAGGTCCCATATTTGCTCCCAACCGTTAGACCCATGAGAGAAGAATTTCAGAAACAAATCAGTCATCAGCTCGCGACCCTTCCAGTCCGATACGACCTCTTCCAAGTCTCCAGCCCACATCAAGTCTCTGGCGAAAACATACCAGGAGCGTGAAGATATGGATGCCTTCTGAAGCTCACGAAGAATACTATTCTGTCTCAAATGAGAGTTCCGAGACACGTAGACCTTATTCCCAAGCATGCCCGATGACAGTTCGAGTGGCAAGCAGTCCGAGTAGAGAACTGAAACGTGACAGAACTCGTTCACAAGACTGCTCACCTCGAGCCTGATTCTTGGAACCAAAGTCTCGACAACCTTGTACGAACCAGGTCGAGAGCTTAATAGCGCATGAAGATGTCGAAAACTAATCCTGCACTTTAGAAGATAGCCTCTGGTCATCCTATAGATCGAATAGGTCTATGGCTGATACGAGACCAGCCGAGATGCCGGCCGAGTGGGCTGGTAAGGTTCCCACTCAAGTATTCATAGACGAAGCCTTGACAATTATCAGAGCCGCCTCAGAAACGAAGGTTCCGCTGAAAATGGTCGGCGGGCTCGCGATCAAGATTCACAGCCTTAACGAAGAAGAATTCGCGAAGCGGCTAGGAAGGTCTGCTGAGCCAGGTCAAGAGTACAGCGACATCGACTTCGCTACCTACTACAAATCTCGCGAAGGGGTCAGGAGGGTCATGGAATCACTCGGCTACTCCAAACGTCCCTCTACGATGTCGACTTCAGCAAGTCAGAGGCAAATCTACTTCCACTCCAAAGGATGGTTCTACGTCGATGTCTTCTGGGACAAGCTGAAGGCCGCAAACCATCCTATCAACTTCCGCAACAGACTGGCGGTGGATCCTGTATCGATCCCGCTCTCCGACCTCCTGCTGGAGAAGCTCCAGATTGTGTCTTTTAGCAAGAAGGACATGCTTGATTCACTGCTCCTCCTCAAGGCTCACACTGTAACAGTGAAAGAAGGGCTCGAGACCATTAGCACGGACCGAGTTGCCCACGTATTGTCAAAGGACTGGGGCTTCTGGTACACAGTAACCACCAACCTCCAAGGAATCAAAGATCACCTGAAAGAGATGAGTGTCCTAACTACTCAAGAAGCATCTGACCTATCTTCAAAAGTCGAGAAGCTTCATGATGTTGCCAATGCTGTCCCCAAGTCGCTGAGGTGGAAGCTCCGAGCCATCATAGGTCCGAGGAAGAGATGGTACAACCCTGTGGAGACCGAAGAAACGGTTGGCGGGTTTGGAATATGGCGCCTGCGCGAGGAAGGCCGTCCAAGCCGATAGATGAGAAGCCTAGGTCCTTGTTCGATCAGCAGCTGGGATTGGTTTGTCAGAGTCTGATAATTTCTCCGTGCATGTCTTTGTCGATTGTTAGAATTCCGTAGGTTTTCTGCCTGGCCGGAAAGGTTCCCGTGGCGCTGCCCGGGTTGAACCAGAGAACACCGTCCCGGAAATCGTTCTTCGTCTGGTGGCTGTGTCCATGGATAATGGCCTGGACCCCGGGGAACTTGGGTTTCAATCTCTGCTCTAAGGTGTGTGGAGATCCTCCTTCGGCTGGATGATTCACACCAATCTTGAAACTCCCCGCCTGAACTGTCTCAATTTCTGGTAGTTCTCTCCTTACATCCGGTCCGTCGATGTTGCCGTAGACGCCTCTGAAGGGGCCAATCTTGCGCAACGCGTCCACGAGCGGTTTGCCCGTGAAGTCTCCGGCGTGAATAATCATATCAGCTCCCGATAACTCGTCGATGACCCGCCTAGGCAGGTCATCAATTGAGTCTGTATGAGTATCAGAAATGACGACTATCTTCACAGTAATCCTCTCAACTCAGAAGAGCGCGGCGACCCTTTCTTTGTTGGCATGACTCCACTGCGCAGCTCTCGAACCCAAGGTCAGCCCATAACCCTCCTCTTCTGATTGTTTCGCCCGTATCGGATCATTTCTTAGCATCCAAAACGCAAAAACAAAATCCCCTATGAACCCCGCTGTTATTAGATCTGGAATCAATGCAACTTCCTCGGCGGATAAACGACGAGATTCCCTGTATGATCGGAGAAACCGCCCCGCAGAACCTAGGTCCAACTGATGCCTGACCGTACTATCTCTGCAGCAGTACTGCATGACTACAGCTATGTCTTTGACAACTGGATTATTTGTTTGGCTGACGTGCTCGAAGTCGATAATCCCAGCTAGCTTGCCCTGATTCCAGATCAGATTCTCTGATATGAGGTCACTATGAATCGGATACAGTCCAAAGTCTGAGCGGGGACGGGCATCGAAGCCGCGCAATATCTCCGTCAACCTTACGGACTCGTCAAGAAACGTTCTCTCCTGCCGATCGATATTGTTCTTTCGCAGAATCTCCGCCCTATACTCTCCAATCTCCTTCAACGCGGTAGTTCTCCCGTACGGATCTGAGGCCGGTTTTCCATTGTGGAGGTTTGACCGTACGATTAGAGCGTGATAACGCGCCATCATCTGAGCGAGTCGTGCGAGATGTGGTTGGTTGAGACTCTCAACGACTCTGCCTTCGAGAAACTTGTAGAGCCAGCAGTAGTGCCCTTGAACAGTTGCGAATAACCCACCATTTTTGGTGGGAATTGCAGATGGTACATTGTATGGGAAATTTGATTGCTTGAGATAGTCGAGGTAGGATAGCTCGAACTTCAAGTCGCGAGGGCTTTTGTGATGAGCGTGGGAAACCTGTCGTAAGACGTATTTTTCCTGCGGTGTTCTAAGGATGAAATTACGATTAACCACGCCTCTCTTGGCGAGCCTACACGTCAGTACTTCTCCGATGCTCCATGCGGATAGTGCGTCCCCAGCTTCACTGGGAATCTGCAGCCTGGTTATCCTAGTCCAGCCCTGAGAAAGAGGGTATGACGTTCTTGGCGAATTCTTTCATGTTGTCAAGAAAGCCTGTCTTGTGGAGAGGTGCGATGTAGTATAGGGCGCCATCGTTTGCAGCTCTCTCCACATCCTGCCCGACCGCTTTCAAATCGAACTTTGGGTCACGATTAGCGACCGACCCGGCTGCGAAAACTATCTTGTCCTCTCTATGGAATCTTCGCGCCTCCTGTTTGACGATCGACCGCGCTTTCTCCGTCGGCACATGGACCCAGGGCGGAATGTGACAGATATCCGAGTACTGGCCTGCGAGCTGGAGCATTCGTGTACCGACGCCTCCGAACATCAGGGGTGGATGGGGCTTCTGTATCGGCTTAGGATCTAGAATTGCGCCTTTCGCGTGGTAGAATTTTCCCTTGAAGTCAACCTGTGGCTTCTGCCAGAGTTGGAGGATCAACTCCACACCCTCCTGTGTCTTGTCGACCCGTGTCTTCGAGTCGTCCCATGTGCTGTAGCCTTCGAATTCGGTCTGGGACCATCCGGCCCCTACGCCGAGGATTGCGCGTCCGGATGATAACACGTCCATTGTAGCTACCATCTTTGCCAGCATTGCTGGTGGACGGAAAGGGATTGGGGTGACGATTGTTCCAAGCTTGATTTTCTGGGTCTTGGCTGCGAGATATGTGAGTGCGATCCAACTCTCCAACGTCGAATCTTTCTGCGGCTGCCCGTAGGCTTCGGCCCACATGTAGTGGTCGGGGATCACCGCGCCCCAGAATCCAAGCTTGTCAGCGAGTTGAACTGCTTGATCCGTTAGACCCCAGCCATTGTACCAGTTCCCGAGACCTGAGAGAATGAACCTCAAAACTCAACTCCTCATGTTAGAACTCTAGCCGTTATTTATTTCAACCCCAGAAAGAGTGTCTTTGGAATGAAACTCGTCTTCATCTATGGACCTCCAGCATCAGGCAAGCTGACAGTCGCAACTGAATTGGCAAAGCTGACAGGGTTCAAACTTTTCCACAACCATGTGTCGATCCAATTTGTTCAATCTATTTTCGAGTTTGGGACGAAGACCTTCTGGCGTCTCACCAGCAAGTATCGGCTTGAAATGCTAGAGGAAGCTGCGAGAGAGGGAGTTGATACAATTTTCACCTTTGTTTACAGCAAGAGCGAAGATGACAAGTTTGTGAAGCGCGTCATACAAAAGATCAGATCACATGGAGGACATGTGTGTCTCGTGCGGCTCCATTGCGAACGGGAAGAACTGGTCAGACGTGTAAAGGCAGCTCAGAGGAGGAGGACCGGAAAAGTCTCTACGGCGAAGATGCTGAACGACCTCTTTCAAAGATACGATATGAACCAAGAAATTCCGTTTCACAAGAGCTTGAGCATCGACACTACGAGACAGGCTCCAAGGAATGCTGCGAGATCTATAGCACGTCAACACAACCTTGTGCGATCGGCAGAAACGACTAGGCTATGAAAACCAAAGTGACTCGCTCGCATTAGCGGCCAGCAGGGAAAGGGCAGGCTAGGCCTTCAATTCTCGCAATAATTGCTTCGCGATGGTCAATCTCTGAATATCATTCGTTCCTTCGTAGGTCTTGATTATCTGCGAGTCCCGCAAGAACCGTTCAACCGGATATTCCGTGGCGACACCGTAGCCACCGTGTATCATCATTGCAAGCAACGACAGTTTTTCCGCCGCCTCAGTCGAGGTGACCTTCGCGATCGACGATGCTTTCACAAAGTCCTTTCCCTGATCCTTCAACGACGCGGCCCAGTAAGTCAACAAACGGGCCGTGTGCAATCCCATAGCCATCTCCGCCAGCTTGTACTGTACCTGTTGAAATTCGATCAGTGGCTTTTCAAAACTGGTTCGGGTTTGCGCGTAGCTGATAGCCGCCTCATACGCGGCCTGACAGATCCCGACACCCTGTGCCGCAACGTCGATTCTGCCGCGGTCGTATGTCTTTACTCCAACATAGAAGCCGTCACCCTCTTTCCCCAGTAAATTGTCCTTGGGAACTTTCACATGGTCTAGGACGAGCTCGGAGGGCTGTGATCCTCGCAAACCTATCGTCTCGATCTTACTTGCTACCTGGAAACCTTGAGTTCCTCTCTCGACTAGAAACGCGCTGAGACCCTTGTGCCTCTCCTGTCTGCTCGGCGATGGGCTAGTCCTAGCAAAAACAAGGTAGAGGTCGGCTATCTCGCCGTTTGTGATGAAAGTCTTTCGGCCGGATATCTCCCAGTGGGTCCCGTGGAGTTTTGCTGTGGACTTGATTCCTGCTACGTCTGATCCAGCGCCCGGCTCGGTCATGGCGTGAGCCCCGATCTTCTCACCCGCTACCATCGGGATCAGGTAGCGTTTCTTCTGCTCCTCCGTTCCCCACTCGTTCAAAGGCTCAGAAACAAGATGACTAGCTACGAAAACTGTTGAGCAGGCAGCTGAGACTCGGGCTAGTTCCTCGAGCGCGATAACCATCGATAGCAGGTCGGCGCCTAGCCCGCCATACTCTTCCTTGTAGGTAATAGCGGTTAGTCCGAGCTTCGCAATCTGGTTAAGCAGTTCCCGTGGAATGTGGTTCTTGCGATCAATTTCTGCGGCCGTCGGCCTGATCTGTTTCTCGGCAAAATCACGAATGGTATTCCGGAGACTCTCATGGTCCGGTGTCAACTTGACCTCGTAGTCTGCAGAACGTGGGAGGATGGTGCTTGTCAATGCGAACAGGCGCTCGGAGCGTTTGAGAGCCTATGGTTCCTTTAAACTTTGAATCTGATAGAGTCTACGATTCCGCTATTTGGGACCGGCGGAATGCGAACCAGCTCAGAAGCAACAGCCCCGCGACGTAGACTAGAGAAACCCATAGGTCCCTGAACGCGACATTTGCGAATGTGTCCGAGGAGAGTAGTGTCGTGGTTGGGGCTCCAGATGCGCGGAATTGGAAGCCGCAGAAGTTCAGGACCTGTCCTGGATTCAGGACCCATCGCATCAGCATCGAGGCGAGACCATCTGTCCCGGTGCTGAACGTTTGGCCCCCGCCGCGTTCCAAGCCTGCACATGCTCCAGTCGTCCCTGATGCACCCATTCCTGGTGCATAGAATAGAATTGTAGACGCGCCGAGAAAGGACCCGATGAGGGCACCAGCTATCGTGATGCCGATATAGAATCCGAATGACCCGAGGGCTGCTAGCACGGAGTTCTTGGAGAGAGTTCCTAGCGTCAGGGCTATCGATGCCCACACCATGCTTCCTATCGTGAGGCCAAGGATCCCGAGGGGAACGACGTTCAGGTTGTCTTGCGGGCCATAGATCAGAGTTCCGCCGACCGTTATGTATGCAACGAGAAACGCGTAGGCAGCGAGCAGCGTTGTTACTGCTGCGACGACTTTTCCGGCGAAGACGAGAGTTTTCGAAACAGGCTTAGTCAGTAATGGAACTATTGTCCCGGACTCAAACTCGCCTGAGACAGTGTTCATCGTCGTGGCGACACCCACCAAGAAGAGAAAGATCCCTGTGAGAGCTGCAATTCCATCAAAAGTGAATGTCGGGTTCGCCTGTAGCGTTTGGGGCGGGTTTGCGACTGCATCGGCTATCGGTGCGAAGGCGAGCTGGACGGTGGCGATAGCGAATATGATGATGAATATGGCGATGATCTTTTTCTTTCGAATATTCCACAGAAACTCGTAATAGAGAATAGCGAGGAAAGCGGCTAGGGTCCCGGCTCGGTTTTTCTGCGCCACTATGCCATTCCTTCCTTTCCGACCAGGCTGAGGAATGCGTCCTCAAGCCCTCCTCCTTCCTCCTGCATCCTCACAATGACCCCTCCGGCTCCCGTAACAGCCCGCGAGATCTCCGCCCGGACATCCTCACGAGTATCCAAGTGAAGAGTGTAAGTGTTCATGTTCGCTTCAGCAGTCGCGAACTTCAAGGTCTTCAGCGAGGCGAGCACCGAGTCGACGGGCTTCTCCAGCTCAATGACGATCCTGCGGCGAGCGAAAACATTGCTGGAGATACCGTCTAGCGTCCCGGAGTACCGCATAACGCCCAAGTGAATCACCGTCACGTGGTCGCAGACCTGCTGGACCTCTGCAAGGAGGTGTGATGAGAAGAAGACGGTTGTCCCTGATTTGACAATATCCTTGACCATGTTCCTGACCTCGACCATCCCAACCGGGTCCAAGCCTATGCTCGGCTCGTCTAGGATCACTAGTTCGGGATCGCTAATCAGTGCCTGGGCAATGCCAATGCGCTGCTGCATGCCCTTGCTGTACTTTCCAATCCTGTCCTTGCCTCGACCTTCGAGCCCCACCATCTTGATCAGCTCCGGTATTCTGCCCTTCCTTTCTGTCTTCGACATTCCGTACATGCGTCCGTAGACATCCAGCAGCTCCTCCCCGGAGAGGTGCTTCGGAAATCGGGGTAGTTCAGGCATGTAACCTAACTTACGACGAACTTTCGGGTTGTCTCCTCTGACGCCTTGGCCTAAAATGCTGAGACTTCCTGAAGTTGGCCTTAGAAGGCCGACCATCATCTTGATCGTGGTGGACTTGCCTGCCCCGTTCGGACCGAGAAAACCGTGGACCTGCTTGGAAGCAACTGCGAGGTTCAGTCGGTCGACCGCGAGCCTATCACCATACTTCTTCGAGAGGTCGTGAGTCTCGATCGCGCGATCGTCAGGCAACGCTCATCACACTTTATGACGAGCATCCCGGAAACCCGGGCTATTTAGTGGTTTTACTAGCAAGTTATGAGCGGATCGAAAAAATGGTCGCAACATTCTATAGTGGGGCGGGTGGGATTTGAACCCACGATCACTGGTGCCCGAGACCAGTATCTTAGACCAAGCTGTCCCCACAGGTGGGTGGTCTGGACCACCGCCCCTGCCGCGGGCCTCAACTCAATGATTCAAAATGCTTTGGTTGACTGCTATCGAAGCAAGGCACACCCAGACTAGGCGATACTACGGCACTCGGAACGAGCCTAAAGAATCGCTAGGCCATTCGCATTCACTTGGCTTAGTACTGGCCGTATTTGACTCGATGTA
>Ga0099829_10001350_pt1 | contig 13484 bp, 13 predicted proteins | sample CZO8metaG_3_FD_79336 | JGI IMG/M metagenome (GOLD analysis project Ga0099829, IMG submission 79336) | Vadose zone soil microbial communities from the Eel River Critical Zone Observatory, Northern California, USA - CZOApr15con2H2.8 metaG | ecosystem: Environmental > Terrestrial > Soil > Vadose...
CGCGCTATTACGGCATGCCGGTTTCCCCTGGCCGGGTAGCTGAACTCGCACAGGAGCACGGTGGACTCCCGGAACGGGTCGGTAGTCACCCAGCACTTGCCGGGGATCGCCTGGCCCAGTTCGGCCGCCCAGGCCGGCGCGGTACACCCGGCCGCGGCCGCGAGGGTCCTCGCATGGTCCCGGACGGCGGAATCCGGGCCTGCGACCGCGAACGCACGCAGGATCCCGACGGCAAGCGGAGCGCTGCTGGCGGCGATCGCGTCGCAGATGTCCAGGCACACGCCGCGGAGCCGGCCACCGGCGAACCCGGCCTGCGCCATGCGGCCTGCCACCGAGCTGACCGTCGCTTCCGCGTCGTAGGCACAAGACACCCGGTCGCGATCGGCGAACGTGTCCATGAGCCGGCCGGCCGCGGCGCTGGCGTCCCTGGCCGTGAGCAACCGGAAGCGGAGAGCCCGCACGCGACCTTCGGCTGCGCGCCGCTGAACTGCCCGCCGCTGTGCGGCCTGCCGCGCTGACTGCGTCTTCTTCTTGCGATCCTTGCCCTTTGCGCCCACCCGGTGAGGATGACACATTCAGCCGAATGGATTGGCCGACCCTGCAGGGTTCGGCGCCGCCGCAGTTGCGGGTAACGCCGATGCTGTCTAGAATAGCAGCTAGCATGTCTAGAAAGGTTGACGACGATGGCGGTGAGCATCAAGGATCCGGACACCGATCACCTCATTCGCGAGCTCGCACGCCGGACAGGGGAGACCCAGGTCGCCGCGGTCAAGGTAGCGGTCATGGAACGGCTGGCGCGGCTGGACAGTGAGCAGGCCCGGCTGCGGCACAACCGCAGGGACCGGCTGCAGGCGATCGCCCGGGACACCGCACCGCGGCTGGCCGGGATCAGCGAGAGCACTGATATCGGCAGCTACCTGTATGACGACCGGGGGCTGCCACAATGACGGTGGTGGACTCCTCCGCCATCGTTGCCGTCTTGCGCCAGGAAACGGATGCGGAGACCTACCTTGACGCGATCGACGCCGCCGAAGCGTTGTGGATGTCGGCGGCCAACCACCTGGAGGCGGCTATTGTCATCGACAGTGCCCGCGATCCCGTAGCGTCACGCCGCTTCGACCAGTTCATCGCGGAAGCCGGCATCCGGGTGGAGCCTGTGACGCCATCCCAGGCGCGAATCGCCCGGGATGCTTACCGTGACTACGGGAAGGGCTCGGGGCACAAGGCTTCGCTCAACTTTGGTGACTGCTTCGCCTATGCCCTGGCCAAGGAGACCGGCGAGCCGCTGCTGTTCAAAGGCGATGACTTCAGCAGCACAGACATCGCCTCAGCGCTTGACGGCCGCTGAGGCCCATCTCATCGGCGCAACGTTCGCCACCGCGAACGGCCCGTGGCATAGTCGTTTGCCGTGGGCAAACGGCTGAGTCCCCGGGAGCAGCGTGCGCGGCGGCGCGAGCGTGACGAGCGTGCGTTTCTCTTCGATTCCGACCTCAACCTCATCGCCGAATTCGAGCGCGAGGACTGGGAGTGGGCACTGTCGTCAGGTGGCGGGGACCCCGTGCGTGCCGCCCGCCAGTGCGGGCTCACGGACGTCCCGGCTGGGGCGAAGGCTCTATGGGGCCGCTCGGCTGACGAGGCCAGGAGTACCTATCGCCGCTGGCAAAGACGACGCTAAAGCCGCGAGCGACGGTTGCTCGCTGGGTTCAATACAGCATGGCGCTCCACTCGGGCATGAGGTCGAGGAGTTCGATGGTGGGCAGCTCGATGCCGAGCCTCGCGCAGTCGCTCACCACACCTGACGCGCGCTCGGCCGCGTAGTCCGGACAGTACTCCAGCAGCGTCTCGGAGTTGCCGTGTCGGCAGCTGTACAGGCCGAGCATGATGCCCGCCGCAAGTTCGGCGGCTGCGGATCGCATGCCGAAGCCGGCCCGGCGCTGAAGGTCAGCAGATCTGTCTTGTCCCTGGCCCGCGCTTCACTTTCGCCGAAACAGCGGGACCGGAATGAGCGAGTTTCGGTGGTTCTACCCGCGCGGGTAGTTGCCCTTCAGGACGGAGAGCAGGTTGCGGAGGTATGGTTCGGGGCCGAGTTCGCTGATCAGGGTGACGTTGGCCTTAACCCAGTCGTCTTCGCTGATCAAGGGCTCATGAGGCAGAGCGAGTGTCTCATCGACGGTGATCGCGTAGAACGGGTTTGCGACCATGCCCGCAACGTCATCAGGTGTCCAGTCGCCGTGATCGGCCATGTTCGCCACCATAGCCGGTTCGCCACGCCTAAGCCGGTTCGTCACGCCGCATGGGCGCGCCGGCAGCGCGTGATGGCCTTCCCGACCGCAGACTGCGCCTCCAAAGCCGACCTCTTGCCGCTCACCGCCACGTGGCCTGACTCGGCCCGGCCGTAGCAAGGGCCCAGTGATTGATGCAAGTGCTGAAGGCCCTCAGCCGGGCAGCTGGAAGGGAAGCCGCGCGCCGGTAACGCAGGGATCATCGGTGCTGACAGTGCTCTCCCCGGTCAATGGGTCGGCTCCTTCTGATCTGGCTGGCCTGGGAGAGCAGCCAGATCAGAAGGAAGGCAGCCATGAGGTTCTCCCTGCACTGTGCGTGCCGAGAAACCCGTCCGCGGCTTTGACCAGCAGAGTTGCTCTCCCGTCGTCCGGGCGGTGATGATCACCGATCATGTGCCTGCGGTTCGTCTTCCTCCTGATCACGCGGACGGCCTCCTGGCTTCGGCTGTCCCAGCGTGAGGAGGCGTGGAAGACCGCAGAGATCTTGATCCTGCGCCACCACCTCGCCGTCCTGCAACGGCGCCAGCCGCATCGCCCGAGCCTGAACTGGGCGGACCGGGCACTCCTCGCGACCCTGCTCAGCGTGATACCGAAAGCCCGCCGCCACGGGCTTCGGCTGCTGGTCACCCCGGACACGATCCTGCGCTGGCACCGCGACATCGTCCGCCGCCGCCAGGCCGCCAGGTCCATGCGCGGCAAGACCGGCCGGCCAGCCACCCGCCGGAACATCAGGGCCCTGGTGCTCCGGCTGGCCCGCGAGAACCCCGGATGGGGATACCGCAGGATCCACGGCGAGCTGGCCGGCTTGGGCGTGAAAATAGCGGCGTCGACGGCGTGGGAAATCCTGAAGAACGCCGGAATTGAGCCCGTACCGCGACGGACAGGTCCTACCTGGTCGCAGTTCCTGCGCTCCCAGGCCGAGGCGATCCTGGCATGCGACTTCTCCACGGCCGACCTTCTCGACGGCACCCAGGCCTATGTCCTGGCCGTGATAGAGCACGCCACCAGGCGCATCCGCATCCTCGGAGTCACCCTGCATCCAACCGGGGACTGGACCGCCCAGCAGGCCCGCAACCTGATCATGGACCTCGGCGACCAGGCGCACCAGGTCAAGTTCATGATCCGCGACCGCGGCTCGAACTACACCGCCGCATTCAATGCGGTCCTCACCGATGCCGGGATCCGGACCGTGCTCTGCAACGTCCAGACGCCCCGCATGAACGCCATCGCCGAACGCTGGATCGGGGGATGCCGACACGAGCTCCTGGACCGCACCCTCATCTGGAACCAGGCCCATCTGCGGCGGATCCTGCGCCAGTACGAGACTCACCACAACCAGCACAGGCCTCACCGGTCGCTGAACGCCGCTGCCCCGCTGAAACCGCTACCCGAACCGGTCGATCTTGAGCAATACCGCGTCCGGAAACACGCTCGCGTCGGTGGCCTGATCAACGAATACGGCCTGGTCGCGTGACGTGGATGAAGTTCTCGGCACCCACCGGGGCCCCGGCATCTCGCAGCCACAGCGGTGCCCGTGGTCCGGGGCCCGGCGTGCCGGGTCGCTGTCCCGGCCGGGTATCGCGCAGGCCGGCGTGGATGCCGTTGGCCGGGTGTTGCCGGCGGCGTGGATGCGGATGAGCAGGCCGTTCTCCCGGCCGGTGCGGGCCAGAGATGTCCTGGCCCGCGCAGACCGCGCGGCAGCTGCCCGGCTGGTGACCGCACCCGGTTACGGCTGCCGCCCGTGCCGGTCGTTGTATCGCAGCAGGAGGGGCTTGTGTAACGCTACCGCGCGGGGTGGCGGTTCTACATGTCGTAGCGTCCGGCTGTGCGGCTGGCGGAGGGTGGCAGCATGCGACATCTGATCGGGACGGTCCTGGGCGTTGTCATGGCTGGGGCGCTGTTCTTCGCTGGGGCCTGGGGATACCTGCGGCTGCTCCGGGTAGCTGCCCCGGCCTTTCGGCTGTCGCAGTTGCCCGCCGGTGGCGGGTCCCTGATCTCCGATCACAGCGTGCTGGCCGGGCTGATCGCGGTAGCGGGCACCGGCCTGCTGGCCGGGATCCTGGTCGCCGCGCCGCGGATCTCACCGCTTGCGGCCGGGCTCCCCGGACTGGCGCTGCTCGGCTTGACCGGGCTGTACGTGGTCAGTGTCCGGCACGCGGACAGCCTGATCCCGCTGAAGTCACATTCTTTCGGGGCGGGTTTCGAGGCCATGCTCTTCGACGGGGTCCTCGGCGCGGCCGGCATGGTGATGATCATCCCGATGTTCGTGCCCTCCAGGTGGCGGGCACGCGACAAGCTCACCGAGTCAGAGGTCACCGAGGCCAGCGAGTTTGTCTCCAGCCTGACCGGGACCAGGAAACCGCAGGCACCGGCGGATCCGGCGGACGACCCGGAGCCGGTATCCGCGCTGCGAACTGCTAGCTATGCAGCGGGCCCCCTGCACCATGGTGCGCCACCGTCCGGCAGGCGATCACCAAGTGCGGACTGACCTGGGCAGGATCGACATCCAACAGAGTCAGCCTGAAGACGCGCGAGTCCCGGCACCGGATCGACGACGTGCACTCGTCACGGGCGCTGCCGGGTTCATCGGCTCCCGCCTTGTGGAGGCCCTACTGGGCCAGGGCCACGAAGTGGTCGGCCTCGACAGCTTCTCGGACTACTACGAGCCCGGAGTCAAGCGAGCGAACATTGCTGCGTCACTGAGGGATCCTCGGTTCAGCATGGTCACTGACGACCTCGCGACGGTTGCCCTCGACAGCCTTCTCGACAGGGTCGAAATGGTGTTCCATCTCGCTGGCCAGCCGGGCGTTCGAACCAGCTGGGGAGCGGGCTTCGCGACCTACGTACGGCAGAACCTCGTCGCCACCCAGCGCCTCCTCGAGGCCCTGGCCTGCAGGCCGATTCCCACTGTCGCGGCATCGACCTCCTCGGTGTACGGCGAGAGCGATGGCAGCCCGCTGACGGAGGACGCGCCGCTGCGTCCGGTCTCGCCATACGGGATGACGAAGGCGGCGGCGGAGCAACTTATCGACGTCTACCGGCGCGACCGCGGTGTTCCGGTGGTGTGCCTGCGGTACTTCACCGTGTTCGGCCCGCGACAGCGGCCGGACATGGCCTTCCAGCGATTCGTCGATGCCCTCGAGTGTGACCGGCCGCTGCACATCTTCGGCAGCGGTCACCAGTTCCGCGACTTCACCTACGTCGACGACGTCGTCGCTGCGACGATCGCGGCGCTCGGTGCGCCATCGCCGGTCTACAACGTCGGTGGCGGCACACCCGCGTCGGTCAACGAGGCGGTCGCGCTGTTGCAGCAGCTCACCGGAAAGCAGGGGCGGGTCGTACACGAGGAAAGCGCGCGCGGCGACGTCTACCGGACGTGGGCAGACACCTCACGACTGCGCGACGAAGTGGGCTGGCAACCACGGACGACTCTCGCCGGCGGGCTCACAGCCCAGATAGCGGAGTACCGGCGGCGGCGCGACCTCGACGAAATGGAGAGCTTGGATGCCTGGCGCCCGAACGAGGCTGCTTGCGTACTCCCACGACGGTTATGGACTCGGTCACCTCCGGCGCAACCTGCGTATCGCGGTCGGTCTGCGCCGCCACCGTCCCGACGTCGAGGTACTGCTGGCGACTGGCGCGAAGGCTGCCGAACGGCTGGCCTCGGCCCACGGCATCGCGTGCGTCCGCCTACCGTCGGTCATCAAGGCCGGGCCCGGACGCTACGAGTCCACCGAGCCCGGGGAGACATCGGTCGACGCCGTCGTGGCGCGGCGATCAGCCATCCTGGCCGAGACCGTCACCGACTTCGCGCCGAACATCCTGCTCGTCGACCGCCACCCGCGGGGGTTGCACCGTGAGCTCGACGCCGCACTGGACATCCACCGAAGTCGTCGGCCACATACTCGCGCCGTGCTCGGGCTGCGCGACATCCTCGACGAGCCCGAGACGATCGAGCGCGAGTGGCACCAGCAGGAGCTCACCTCTGCGATCGAGGACCATTACGACGCCGTGTTCTGCTATGGCGACCGCGGCGTGTACGACCAGGTGGCCGAATACGGACTTCCGCGGGTCGTCGCAGACCGGCTGCAGTACACCGGCTATCTGACCGACGACCTGGTGGCCACCGATACGGCATCGATCCGTCGGCTCCATTCGGGCGGCGCCCGGTTGGCCATCTGCACGCTCGGCGGCGGTCAAGACGCAGCCGGAATCGCCGGTGCCTTCCTCGCCGCGATGCTGCACCTGCGCGAGCGGAACTGGCGCGGAGTCCTGGTCACCGGCCCATACATGGCCCCGAACGACGTCGAGGCGCTGCGCAACCACCCCGCCGCGGCCGACGTGGCGATCATCCGCATGGCGACGGATGTCCCGAGCTACCTTGCCGCTGCGGACACTGTGTTCTGCATGGGGGGCTACAACACGACCTGCGAGGTTCTCGGGTTGACCGTCCCAGCGGTGATCGTCCCGCGAACGAGTCCGCGGCTCGAGCAGTTGATGCGGGCACAACGCCTCGCCGATCGCGGCCTGGTGCACTGGCTGCACCCGGACGGTCTGACCCCGCGCGTCGTGGCCGGGGCTCTCGCCTACGTCGCCGATACGCCCCAAGACGACCTGCGGGGGCGGATGACCTCGCTCGCCCACAACGGTGTGCACACGACCGCCCTCTTGTTGTCCGAGCTGCTATCCAGCGCAACGACCTTCCAGCTCACCGGGCAGGCGGCACGTGCAATCGGGTGAGAATCGGCCGAGCCCGTCGGCCAGTACCGCGCGCTTCGTGAGCAGGAACAGGGCGCGTGGACCCCGGCCGCCTCGCCTGGGCCGGGGAGACGTCGTGGACCGTCAAGTCCGGAGAAGGAGAAGCTCGATGACACCTGCACGCCACGCCGAGGCGCAGCGAATCGTTGTCTTGGTCAAGCGCTTCCCACGCCTGTCCGAAACGTTCATCCTGAACGAGTTCCTCGAACTCCGCAGGCACGGCCTCCCCGTTGAACTCTTCGCGATCATGGACCCGAATGAGCGCAGATCCCAGCCGGAGGCCCTGGCTCTCGTCCCCGAGGTGACCTACCTCCAGACCGGCCGACTGTGGCGCGAACTTCCCGCCGCGCTGCGCGCCGCGCGGCGCCACCCCTGGGGAACGATGCGCGCGGCTGGGTGGGCACTCACCCGGCACACCCACGCAGCAGGCCGGAACCTTCTTCATGCCCTCGTACTGCTGGACCGATTGGCGTCCGGGCCGCCAGCACACCTGCACGCCCACTTCCTGCACTCACCCGCGGCGGTCGCGTTCATCGCGGCAAAGGTCAGTGGCCAGCCGTACAGCCTGACCGGCCACGCCAAGGACATCTACACCACGCTGCCCGAGAATCTGCGGATGCGCTGCGATCGCGCGCGCTTCGTAACCACCTGCACCGAGGCGAATCGCACGCACCTCATCACCGAGGTGGGTCTGGCACCTGGACAGATGCATGTGTGCCGGCATGGTATCGACCTGGCCAAATTCACGATTCCAGCCCGCCGACCACGCCCGGGGTGCATCGTGAGCGTTGGCCGGCTGGTACCCAAGAAGGGCTTCGACATCCTCATTCAGGCCTGCGGCGACCTCAGGCGGCGCGGCATCGCGTTCGAGCTCGTCCTGCTGGGCGGGGGCGAGCTACACGATGAGCTCCTGGCGCTCGCGCGCCAGCAGGGAATCGGCGACCGGGTCTCCCTGCTCGGCAGCCGACCGCAGAGTGACGTCGTCGAGCAGCTCACCGCAGCGGAGATTTTCGCGCTGTCCTCGGTAGTCCTGCCGGACGGCGATCGCGACGGCGTTCCGAACGTGCTGCTTGAGGCAATGGCGGTCGGCGTGGCGGTCGTGGCCACGACGGTGTCCGGCATTCCGGAAGTAGTCACCGACGGTGAGACCGGTCGCCTCGTGCCGCCTCAGCGGCCCGACCTGCTAGCCGACGCACTGGAACAGCTACTCACCGACCCGGCAGTGCGGACCCGCCTCGGCGAGGCCGGGCGACGTTTCGTCCACGAGCACGCGTCGTGGACGAGTGCGATCACCCCACTACTCGCCTTGCTCGAGGGCGAACTCGCGCGACCCACGCGCAAACCGAGCGAGCTGACGAGCCAGCCGAGCGAGCTGACGATGAGCCAGCAAGGATGAACGTCCTCTACCTGTGCGCCGACCGAGGCATCCCATTGCTCGGCGGCAAGGGCGCGTCCGTGCATGTGCGCGCGGTGACTTCAGCGATGCAAGCCCTCGGGCACCGGGTCACGCTCGCCGTGCGCCGACTCGACTCAGGGAACATGGCCCCTGCGGTGCATCGCATCGAGCAGCTCAAAAACGACATCGAACCTGCAGCCCAACAGCTCGCAGACCTCATCGTCGAAGACCGGATCGACGTCGTCATCGAGCGATACAGCCTGCAGTCGGGCGCGGCTCGACGCGCGACCCGCCGCCACGGGCTACCACTGACCCTCGAGGTCAACGCACCGCTGGTCGAGGAGGCCACGCGCTACCGCAGGCTCGCTGACCCGAATGCAGAGGCATGGGAGCACGAGACCCTCCGGGCCGCCGACCGCATTCACGTCGTCTCATCAGCGCTGCTGCGCTATGTGCAGTCGGTCGCGCCTGGAGTGCCGTCGGAATGGATACCGAATGGCTCGCACGTCGCGGCCTTCCGCAGCAGCAAACCTCTGACCGCGCCGGGCCTCGACGGCCGACTCGTCGTCGGTTTCGCGGGAAGCATGAAGCCATGGCACGGCGTGGCCGACCTGCTCGACGCGTTCGCCCGCACGTCCGCGCCGCGGCGCGAACCAGCACCAGTGCTGCTGCTCGTAGGCGCCGGACCGGAGGAGGAAGCACTGCGCCGACGTGCCACAGCATCGGACTTCACGGGGCGGGTGGTGTTCACAGGTGCGCAGTCGCACGACGCTATCCCGGCCCTCGTACGTCGCTTCGATGTTGCCGTTGCTCCGTACCGGCCGATGCCGAACTTCTACTTTCACCCCCTCAAGATCGTCGAATACCTCGCCGCTGGAGTCCCGGTCGTCTATTCCGATCAGGGAGACCTGCGCGAGATGGTCGGCGCCGCGGGTCTCGCCTATGCACCCGGCTCGCTCGACCACCTCGCAGATCGGCTCACACGCTTGATGAACGACCACGTGCTGCGGCGCGACTTGGCCAGGGCGGCGATGCGCCGCGGCACCGAGTTCGACTGGCACCGCGTCGCGGAACGGGTCCTCGAGCTCGCGTCCGTACCCGACAATGTGCTGGCACAGCCGATCGGCGGCTGATCACGTCGTCGAGGGGTGAATGCTTGCCGGGTCGGCTGGCCCATCCCGTGTAGCTCGCGCTGCACCGGACTGCGCCCGGCGACCCGCGCGGCTCGCAGGATTCAGCCGTCGACAGCGCGTGAAGACTGACCCAGCGCGGCGTCACGAGCGGCTTCTGCCGTTGCGGCTCCGACTGCGGCTTCGGCCTGCCTGACCTGGGCGACGGCGGCCATGCACCGCCCGCGCATTCCAGCAGCCCGGTGGCCTTCAGCGCCCGAAGCACGAGCAGCAGCCAGGCCAGCGGGTAGCGCGGCCCCGGGGGTGCCGTTGACATCAGCACCATCAGCCGCACCATTCCACATACGGCCAGGCGAGCCGAGCGTTACGATCATCGTCTGGGCCGAAGGTTAGGGCGTACGGTCCAGACACTCCGGCGAGCATTTGCCCATCGCCGAGTTGGTATGCGTAACGACTCGACGTCTGCGGACCGTGCGGACGTCGGGCTGAGACCATGGTGGTGTGGCAAACAGAATCACCCGTGAACGACATGAGAGAAGACGACCTGCTGCCGATCGTGGCCGTTGCCCCGCGTCGGCTCGCGGCTGGGTTCGGAGCGTGAGTGCATCGCTGGCCAGACCGAATCTCCCAGGCATGACGCCCGGCTCGAACCCATACTTGTTCGTCGTGGGCGCGGCTCGCTCGGGTACGACGCTGTTGCAGCGCATGCTCGACGCGCATCCTCTGCTCGCCGTGGTGAACGAGACGTACTGGCTGCCGCGCAAGTACCGCGAGCGAACAGGGTTGAACCGGGATGGGTTGGTGACTGCCGCGCCGTTCCCGCTGTTGCTTGACAGCCCGAGGTTCGAACGAATGGGGTTCGGCGAAGAGGATCTCCAGCGGATCGCTGGCGACGGTGCGCCGATCCGCTACGTGGACTTCGTGGGCAGGCTGTTCGACGAATACGCGACGAGACAGGGGAAGCAACTCGCCGGTGACAAGACGCCGGGATATGTGCGCAGGATGGCCCAGCTCCATGAGCTGTGGCCGGAGGCGAGGTTTGTGCACATCATCCGCGACCCACCTGACGTGTGCCTGTCGTTGCTCGACTGGTCGAGCGGTGAGCGCACAGCGGGGCAATTCGGGACGTGGCAGCTGGATCGGGTAGTGAGTTCGGCGCTCTACTGGCGATACAGCGTGGCTAACGGCCGGGAGGCGGGCATGGGCCTCGGGGCCGAGCTGTACCTTGAGACGCGGTACGAGGACCTGGTCACCACGACCGAGGCGGAACTCGTCCGTCTGTGCGAGTTCCTAGGCATCCCGTTTGACGCGGCGATGCAGAACTACCACGTCGGTCGGACCAGACCCAAGCCCGGGCGCAGCAGCAAGGCTCAGTGGCTTCCACCCACCCGCGGGCTGCGCGATTGGACGGCCCAGCTCGCCGCGCACGACAGTGTGGCGATCGAGGTCGCGGTCGGTGAGTTGCTGGGTGAGCTCGGATACCCGCCGGGAGGCAGCCCCGCAAGACCGGCACTGCTCGCGCACGTGGACGAGGTTCGCTCGGCGTTCACCGCGAACCTTCGCGCTGACGACCGGCCCATTCGGCGGAGCTGGTGACATGACCTTGCGGGACGCTCGGACGTGGCCCTGGCGGGCGAGATGATCCAGATCCTGCGCGCGCTGTGGCCGTATCTGCGGCCGTATCGGCTCACGCTGCTCCTGGCCCTCGCGGCTATGGCGGGGGAGACGGTAACCGCGTTGCTGGCCCCGTGGCCGCTGAAGTTCGTCTTCGACCGGGTCCTGCTGGTCCATCATCACAATGGCAACGCGCAGCTTCGCGTCACGCTGGGTTCGGCGCAGTGGATGTTGCTGGCGGTCATCACCTGCGCCGCCATCCTGATCGCGGCCGTGGATGCTGTGCTCACCTACTACGATGGGCAGCTGTCGGAGGTGGCGTCGCAGAAGGCGGTCTACGAGCTGCGCCGCACGTTGTTCGGGCACCTGCAGCGCCTCTCCGTCGCGTTCCACCAGTCTGCGGACACGCGCCTCGGTGACCTGCTGTCGCGGTTGTCCGGTGACGTCGGGGCGCTGCAGGATCTCGCCGCCGACGGGGTGTCGAACATCGTGACCAACGGGCTGACGTTGGTCAGCATGGCGGTGGTGCTCTTCTGGCTCGACTGGCCGATGGCCGTCGCAGCGCTCCTGCTCACCGTTCCCATGGCGCTCTACACCCGGCGGAATACCAGGATCATGCGCCAGGCGTTGCGGACAGCGCGGCGCCACGAGGGGCGCGTCTCCGCGGTGCTCCAGGAGAGCCTGTCCTACGTCAAGCTGGTGCAGGCGTATGGCCGTGAGGAGCAGGAGGCAAGTCGGCTGACCGAGGCAAGTGACCGGAGCCTGAGCGCGAACATCTGGGCGGCCACGCTGCTCGCCCGGCTGACACCGTCGGTTTCATTCATGTCGAGTGTCGGGTACGCGCTGCTGATCGTCCTGGGTGTCGACCGTGTGGTCGGTGGTGATCTGACGCCTGGTGGGTTGCTGGTCGTGCTCAGCTACGTGCGAAGCACCCAGTCGCCGATTCGTCAGCTCGCGAAGCTCTCATACTCCGTGTCGAAGGCGGGTGCCGGCCTGGAGCGGATCTGGGAGGTGCTCGATCTGGAGCCGACGATCCGTGAGAGCCCGTCGCCGGTTTCGCTTCGGCTCAACGGTCCGGCCAGTGTCGAGTTCCGGGACGTGACGTTCGGATACGCCCCCGGTCGGCCGGTGTTGCACAAGATCTCGCTGCATGTCGCACCAGGCGAACTTGTCGCGGTCGTCGGGGCAACAGGGTCGGGAAAGTCGACCCTGCTGTCCTTGCTTCCTCGCTTCTACGATCCGTGGGTCGGCGCGGTGGCCATCGCCGGCCATGACGTGCGCGGCCTGACGCTGAGATCGCTGCGCGCGAGCATCGGCCTGGTCCTGCAGGAAAGCCTGATCTTCCGGACGACCGTGCTAGACAACATCGCCTATGGCCGGCCGGGCGCCTCGCGAGCGGAGGTGATCGCCGCGGCCGAGGCGAGCGGCGCGGCTATGGTGGCGGCCCGTCTGGAGGACGGCTACGACACGATCGTCTCGGAGCGCGGCGCGTCGCTGTCGGGTGGTGAGAAGCAGTGCATCGGTATCGCCCGCGCGATGCTCAAAGACGCGCCGATCGTTGTGCTGGACGAGCCGACCTCGGCGATGGACGCCCACACTGAGCGGCTGGTGATGGCCGGCATCACGAGGCTTCTGGGCAACCGAACCGGGTTCATCATCGCGCATCGGCTGGCGACCGTGATGAAGGCCGACCGCGTGGTCGTGGTGGACGAAGGGCGCATCGTCGAGTCCGGCGCACCCGGAGTTCTGCTCGCCGATTCCGGCTCACGGTTCGCCTCACTCGCGCGCGCACAGCTGATCACCGGCCCGGACGGTGATGCTCTATCGACCGGATCGACCGGTCGGCACGCGCGCATGTCCGCTCGCGGCGAAACGATGCCCCTTCCGGACCGGCCGGGTGCAGCGGCTGGCCACGGCATCACTTCCCGGGCCCAGTACAGCATTCTGGGGCAGGGGGCATCGCCGCAGCCGTCGGGCAATGGGTTCTCCCAGCGGTCGGCTCTCCGGCAGCGTGCTTTCGACAGCACACCAGCCACGAGTCCGCTGTCCCGGCCAGAGGCTCCGCATCCAGGTCGGCGGAGCCCGGCTGCCACGGATCAGATGTATGGCGGCCCGAGGCAGGCGCCCGGCCGCGACAGCCGTCCGCAGGCGGGGCCCGGAGCGCCTGCGCTGACGCGGAATTCTCGGACGCCGGAGTCGTTGACGCCGCAGCACGCGATAATACCTCTTAAGGACGCCGTCCAGGCTGGCCATGTCGAAGGGTTCGCGTTGGGCGCCGCGGTTGCGCGCGCTGCCCATGCCCCA
>Ga0099829_10001354_pt1 | contig 13476 bp, 9 predicted proteins | sample CZO8metaG_3_FD_79336 | JGI IMG/M metagenome (GOLD analysis project Ga0099829, IMG submission 79336) | Vadose zone soil microbial communities from the Eel River Critical Zone Observatory, Northern California, USA - CZOApr15con2H2.8 metaG | ecosystem: Environmental > Terrestrial > Soil > Vadose...
ATCCTACTAGTGATCGCCGTACCCGTGGTTCGCTATGGAATAATAGGCAGCAACGGCAATCCAGAGATGGTTCCCAGCTGGATAACCGACCAGGACCCCGCGATGCTGCAGCTGATATCATCCCTAACCACCCCGAACGGAGTAGTTCTGTCAGCCGAACCCTGGAATGTTGCTTGGTGGTCAAACAGACCCTCCGTCGCATTCTCCGAATTTCCTGATGAAATATACCTCATGATGGCATCTTACAAGATGAATGTCCAGGCGGTGTACATATCAGACCTGAACAGCGTATTCTTTCGCGACATCAGCGCCCCTTACACGTACGAAGGATACAGAAGAATGGCATTCTACAACTACAGCATTGGAGGGTTTGATGTTGTCAAACAAGGACTCTCAGACGGCGAACCGTCACTCCTCCTCCTCAGGAACAATTCGATTGATCCGAGCCTTTTCCTAAACACAAGAACGATCGACTTCGGCAATAGATCCGATTCGAGCCACCTCGTCTGGGGATGGTCACAAATCACCAATTACAACGGAACATCAGGAGCCTGGGCCTACAGACCAGGAGGGCTACCTCTCAATCAAGACCCTCGATTTGGAATCCTGCATTGCCTGGAAGGCTTCGAGTCTATCGCCGGACGATGTCTACCCACGGTTACCTTCACCGCTTCCGGCAAAACTTTTTCTGAGGGATACCCTGACGCGGAAATAACCTTTCTTTCGAACAGCAGTAGCTCACGTTCTTTGCAGTTGAGAGTTCTCAGCCCTCTCCCGAATCAGACGGTTAGCGTTGTTCTGAACTCTAACTTGGTCTACTTTGGTCAGCCAGGCCTCTTTTTGGGGAACTACACCATTCCAAACCAGGGAAATTGGCTTAACATCAATATTGCACTGCCATCCGGAGTGATCAACACGGGGCTGAATCTAGTAAGCCTCATCTTCTCGCAGGTTGAACCTTGCCCCGCGACGGGCCCGTCAGGCGAGTGCGGGTTACTGGTAAATAGACTTACAGTCGGCTGATGAGAGATAGACCCGGATAATCCGGCGCCAGTTCAAACAACGTTGAACGTGAACGTTAGCACGAAATTCCAAGTCGCCTTGGTGGCTTCGACAAGGATCGTCCGGGACCCAGTTTGAGCAGCCGACGATACTTGGATTGTCATAACGATTTCTACAGTCCCCTCCGGAGGTAGGATCACACTCCCGGGAATGGGTGCGAGGCTGTTTGGGTCAGGATACTCTGTCGAGTTGATGATGACATTGGCGTGGAGGCTCAGATTGCCGCCCAATCTGTTCACGCTTATCAGGTCAAGCTTCGTGGTACCTGACGAGCCCCGCGATATATTTTGGGCTTTAGGAGTTGCGGTCATGGTGAGATTTTGGACGGCGACACGAATGGGAGTATTGTGAGATATGCTACCACTGGAGGCGATCACATTTGCAGTGTAGTTCCCTGGCATTGTGGCGACGACTCGGAGTTGTAGAGTCGCTGCATTGCCGAGCAGAACTATATTCTGGACTCCGTTGGTCAAAATATCGTTAATGCTTACAGTTATTCCCGGAGCAGATGTGGTCGCCTTGAGGGAGACTATGCCGGTGAAATTTCGAACCGGCTGAATCGTGACTAGAGTCAAATTGCCGTTACCAGAAGGAATGAGATTCATCGACGTCGCATCTAGGGATATGGTGAAATCGGGTTTTGGGACTAGAAGGGCCGGCACTAGCAATAGTCCTGCCGTTATGGCAGCGGTTGCAAGAGTTCCCACCAAGAATGCCCAGAGAGGCACGCTCCTCTTCCTATTCATGGCGCGTCGTGCATCTGCTAATGATTAAAGGAAAGGCTAACCTAAAAGAACATCTGAAAAAAGCACATTTAACCCTCAACCCGTGAAATTATGCGGGAATGAGTTCAGTAGTTTTTTAGGGGAACATCGGACCTCTTCCCAGTGATTCCACCCGTGAGACTAGCTGTCGTATCTGAGCCTCCACGGGTATCTAGTTGTCTGTCGTTGATTCTATCGCAGGCACTAGGTCTGAAGGAAATCGGAAACGACGTTTCGGTCATAATGCAAAAACGGAATGCGAACCGCATTAGACCATTTTACAAGGAGCTCACAAAAGTCAATGTTCAGCTACTGGGCTCAGTGCCTCTTCTGTCAAGATTAGCTACGAGACCCTGGTCGAACTATGTTGGCCAGATTGGGTCGACATACGATTGGATAAAGGCGATAGACATCGCTTCAATTTTGTCCCATGGCGTTACATCGAATCTTTGGGTTCCCCGTTTGAGATTGGACGCCATGATATGTCACACAACCTACTCTCCCCTTTCTGTTCTTGCCTGGTATGAAACTGGAAGGACAAAACGCATACTTTACCTTCACGACTGGCCCTTTTACTACTTCACAAAGGGAAGCGGACTAATCCGGTCGAAGTTTGCTGCCCTTGCGAAGATCTACGAGTCTTTAGTCTTGGCGAAATCGGATCAAGTTATCTGTCTAACTGGAGGAGTATCGAAGGTGTGGAAGGAGATGTTCAATGTTCAGGCGAGCGCAGTATACCCCGGTTGCTATCCTTCACCTGAATTCCCCAACCTTAGGAATAACTTCATACTCTGTGTGTGGAGGTGGCAAGAGGACACCAGGCCATTCTTTCTCATTCCCTTAATGAAACGGTTGAAGAATACCTCACTGAGGCTCGTCGTGGTGGGTAGCTGGAAGGATAATGCGTTCCGGCTACAATTCGAAAGAGAGGCTGCAAGAGAGGGCCTTTCGGATAGGATTTCTGTTCTCAGCAATATTCCATTGACGAGACTAGTTGAACTCTATCGGACGGCCAGTTGCTTGCTGTATCCCGCGGTGAACCAGTTTGGATACGCCGGGCTGGAGGCCGCCTCTCAGGGGGCGCCTTTGGTCGCGCCCCGCGGATCCGGCCTATGGGAGATGTTCTCTTCAGGGTGCGAAGGGTATGAAGTGATTGAGGGAGATCTCGATAGCTACGTTGATGCCGTCGAACGATTTGATGATCCAGATCGCGTAACAGAGATGGGTCATAACATCTGGAGACGAAGCCACGATTACGACTGGGTCAGTCATTCTCGAAAGATGGAGAAAATAATAGCTGGCTAGAAGGAGATGATTGCAACACGGTTACCGCGATTGTGAAGTTGCAATTGAGCGGGTTGAATCCTGGCTAAGACAGGCTTTCTTGGCTCGAACGTAGTCGAACAGCAAAACGGCAATGACGAATAGCAAGGTGGTAGCACTAAGTGCGATGATATCTGATATCGGAGGATAAGCCAAGATTGGAGAGGCGCTTACTGTCGTTACCGTTGAAGCAGCGGCAGTGCCTTGGCCTGCTAACCCAAGGGGTGGAACGACATAGATTCCGTTCCCAATGAGAAATTTGTCCACGACACTGGGCAAGGTGTCATTGTCGAGTTCAGGCGTGATGAACACAATCATATGGGAATTGAGAGTGCTGTTGTTAGTAATGTAGGAGGTATGAATGAATGGAGATGGACCTGAAATGTTTCCGGACATCTCAGCGAGGTAGCTTCGTGATAGCGAGATTTCCGACTCGGACACATATGGGTCGGAAGAGTTTGAAACCGTCGGTTTCAGTTGAAGGAAGTTGCTTAGTGTTCCATAGTAAGCAAAATTCTCGCCGATTAGCTCGCTAACATAGCTCCGATAAAGAGAAGCGTATCCTATTGATCCATCAAATAAGAAGATCGGAACCCCTCCGTTTTGGTCCTTGACGTAATTTGTCGCCAAGAGGATCTTGTTGTAAGATGCTGTGGAAATGTACGGGTTAAAGTAGACTCCGGATTGTGAAGCGCCAAATGCCCCATTCGCCAATAGTAATGCCACCACCAATACGGCGGTAAGAGTCGTCGTGAGCCCTCTTGATCCGATCCTAACTAGCGACAATTTTCTCGGCCGGAGGAGTGTGAGGATGACTGCCCAGACGACCATTACGCCCAGAGATATCATGACATCGGACGGAATGACTAAGAGTGCTCTTACACCGAATTCCGCCTGAAGCGGTAAGACTCCGACGTACACCGCGAAGAAGATCCCCAACAATATTGTGCTCCAGACAAACATGAGGAGACTCAGAGTGCTGTTATTTCTCCGCCACTTTCTGAGTGCATAGGCGTAACCTAACACAAAGACACCCAGGGTCAGTGCGGAGCCACCAATCCAGTAGGATAGATCTGCTAGGCCGAGTGTTTGTTTCGCTGTCTGAATGGGTGTTTGAAAATAATTTACCAGGAAGCCGGGGAACGCCACAACCGTCAGAACTGTTGGAATCCCGACGATTAGCGATGAAGTGATTATTTGTTGTATTTTTCGAGATAAGAGCGCTGAAATTATCAGAGTCAGTGAAAGTATGCCGAAGGTTTCGAATTGGGCAAATGCGATTGCCATAGTTAGAGCGGTCAAGATAAGATAGTCTCTCAGGCGAGGCTGTCCCTTCCCTACGCCCTCCACGATGAGGATGACCACGAAGGAGAGTGAGAGCGCCATTAGGTTGCGGTTGTTATCCGAGACGATCTTTAGAAATGAGATTGAAAAGGCTTGGAGTAATGCCGATATTCCTGCAATGTGAACATTAGTCGATATCCTGAAGGTTATCAAGTAGGATGAGTACACTGTCAAGAAGGCGAAGAAGAGAGGCAGGATCCTTTCTGACAGCGTGATGTTTCCCAAGGCGAATCCGAGCGTCGCCAACAGTTGGACGTACAATTGGGGGTAGGTCCAGGCCCCAATTGTCTGAAGCTCACCGCTTTTAGTCAGCTCTTTTGCCAGTGCAACATAGCTGGGAGAATCCCATCCCAGCATCAAATCTGATCCGAATACACCAAATCGCTCACTGTGCCAGAGAATAATCGCTAACAACAAGATAATCGATGCTGTGAGATAGGTAAGCCCCAAGAAAGACGATTGAGTTCTGATCTTGAAAAACGACTTCATCTATTCACGTGACCGTCGTGCGCGCTCAGTGAGCATTTGAATATGGGTTCATTTATACTAGGTTTCGTTTTGAGATATGCGTCGAGTAGCGATTATGAGACTGAGACCGGACTGTGAGTCTACGGGATTTTTTCCACGAAACGCCCTGGTAGCAGCTCTCAGCGCATAAAACCCGCTTTTGTATTCCGCTTCAAAGAATTCCAGTGGGTGTCTGAAAACGTTCCTTGCAGATGTCCACACAACACTCTTCATATTCCAGGTGAAGGTTGCGAACCCAGCTTTGTCAAGAAGGCTCGAAATCTCGACTCTAATCGATGGAGAATGTACCTCCACAAAAATGGACCGCGTGTGAGCAATAGCCGTCAGGCTGGAACGAAATACTGAATTCTCTGCGCCCTCAATGTCCATCTTGATCACATCGATTCGAGTCGCCTTCGTTCTGAGGTCCTCCATGGTGACAACATTTACGGCGACACTTCCAGAGTCGGAAAGTTTCGAGCCCGAACCTTCCGGTCTGAACAAAGTTGGATGAGGCTCATCTCCCCATATGGCTGCGTGAACGGGGACAACATTGGAGATGCCGTTGGCACGAATATTTCTGGTCAAGAACGTGAAAGCCCTAAGGTCTGGCTCAACAGCGATCACTCTTCCGCTTGGCCCCACCTTGAGGGCGGCTAACAGCGAGAAGTCTCCATACCCCGCACCTAAGTCCAATACAGTATCTCCCGTGGAGATGAGGGACAACGGGTACTGTTCAGCGAAATAGGTGGCGTAATGTGAAACAATCATTTCATTTGGCATATCCAGTTGGAGTGGACCTGCCTTCAGCCTCACGGCATTTGGGCGCACTGGGTCATCGCCTCGCCTGAGGTACCAAAACCCCATTGGCATTCCGATCTCTAGACGGATAATCGTGCGTTCTAGTCTGAACGGTGTGATTATGCAAGAATCGGATTGTCAGTGGACGGGACCCGATCCTGCTGCTGAGGAGTGCTTTCTTGGGCCAAGTTGGTCGATTAGTCCGACGCATAGGATGAAAATAGTAGTTGCGGCTACAAATGACCATAAGTCAAAGGCTGCGGGATAAGTTAAGATCGGAAGAGTTTCGGGCACGTCCGCTGAGGCTTGAAGTGTTTCCTCGAAATGAAAGTCGACCTCGTCAGTCCGAAGAACCCGTCCTTTATAGAGGAAAGAGGGATTCGGAACGTTTTTTTGCACAACGACATCATCAATCCACAGGGTCATTGCTGACTGGTTTCCAGAGTGGGCTAGAAACGAAATCGAAGACACCGAATGAATGCCAAATTCTGGGTTTCCCCCACTAGGCATGTCAATGAGGACCGAGAATCGGCGGTATTGTGAAGTAGGCCCTGCTGTGTCACCTCCAACGTCGTAGAACGTTCTCGGTTGTCCCGCAGTATCCACTAGATTGACGGTCATAAGGGAACAGGAAATGCACTTGGCCCAGAAGCTAATTGTGTCGTAATGAACATAGTCAGTCTGGGGCAGGGCGAGAACCAACCCGACGTTCCCAAAAGGATCTCTGATCCCACTGACCTTTATGCTAGAATTGCCCTCCATCCTTGCAACATGATCCAGGCTAATAGTTGAATCGTTCGAGATCGGGGTCCAACCCTGGACTGAATCGGCATAATCATTACCGACAATGGCTGGAACCCCATTAGGTCGCATCGGGGAAAAATCCAACGTGCTGGGGTTGCCGGCCTGGTCGACTCCGAGGAACCTCCAACTCGAAGGAAAAGAGGTAACATTGTAGCTCTCGAAGCCGCGGGATGCATTGACTGTTATGTAGCGGTGATTCGAGTTAAGAGGGTCCACTGAATCGTATACCCCGGGCAAGTTCGCCGAGTTGTTATCACGGAATATTGTAACGTTAGAACCGACCATCGTCCTGCCGAGATTGTCGAGACCATGCGGTGGTATTACGTATATCCCATGCCCGACTCGGAAACTGAACATGACCCCAGGCAGATACGAGTTGTAAAGGTCTGGCGTGATCAGAATGAAGGCGTGAGATAAGAGGGCTCCTGTGTTTGTAATATATGATCGGTGAACGAACTCGGTAGGACCGGGAGACTTTCCCATTAATTCTTGAAGATAGCTTTGGGATAGATAGTTTTCCGACGCCGACTTGGACGGATCTGACGAGTTTGAGAATGTGGGTTGAAGCTCAAGGAGTCTGTCTAGGCTTCCATAATACGCGAAATCTTCTCCCACTAGTGCTCCCAGATAGCTTCTGCTCAACGCCGCGTAACTGTAGGTTCCGCTGAAGACGATTATTGGAACTCCCAAGCTGTTTTCTCTGACATAGTTTGCAGCATAGGCGATCTTGTTGTAAGTTGTGGCGGGAATGAAAGTGTTGAAGAATATTCCAGATCCTGGAACAGCAAAGGTACTGTTCGCGAGAACGATCGCGGCTATTAATACCGCCATTAGAATAGTTGCAGTTCTCCGTGGTCCCTGCCTGATCACCGGCAAGTTCTTAGTCTGCAGAATTCGTCTGATTGCTAGCCAGATGAGCATCGCTCCAAACGGGATCATGATATAAGACGGGGCGAGCAAGAGAGCTCTGACCCCGAGTTCGGCTTGAGCATGCAGAAGCCAAACACCCCCGAAGATTGCTAGGAGTATCATCGTCCAGACGAAAACGAGAAGGCTCAGAATGCTACCGTTCTTCTTCCATTTCAGAAATGCGTAGGCGCAGCCTACCGCGAAAATGAAGAGTAGGAGAGCCGAACCGCCAGTCCAGTAGGTTAAGTCAGTCGAGCTGAGGCTCTGTTTCGGTGTCTGAATTGGTGTCTGGAAATACGTCAAGAAATAGGCCGGGAACAAGGCTACCGAAATAACGGAGGGAACGCCCACAGCTGTCGCGGACAGAGATATGTTCTGTCTCCTCAGCGTCAGGAGAGCAGCAACCATCATGGTCAGGGAGAGTATTGCAAATGTTTCGAATTGAGTGAAAGCTATAGCAAGGGTAAGAATGGTCAAGACGAGATAATCCTTCACACGTGGCTGCTTGGACCATGCGCCCTGGACCACTAGCAACGCCACAAAGGCTAGTGATAGGGCCATCAAGTTTCGGTTGTTGTCCGAGACGATTTTCAAGAACGATATTGATGATGCTTGAAGTATTGAAGACAAACCAGCGATGTGGATATTTCCCGAGATTCTCGAGACTATCAAGAACACGGCGTATATGCTCAGGAATCCCAAAGCGAGAGGAAATACTCTCTCAGCCACCGTAATGTTACCGCCAAGATATAGCGCGACCGCTAGAATCTGGACGTAGAGTTGGGGGTAGCTCCATGTGCCAATGGTATATTGTATTCCGTTCTTGTATAATGCGTTGGCTAACGCGACATAATCGGAATTGTCCCAGCCTACCATGAGCGTCGAACCGAATACGCCGAATTGCAGATTATGCCAGAGAACGATAGCCAACAAGATTAGAAACGATGCTGCGGGGTAAGCAACCATCAAAAATCGGAGTCGTGTACTAATCTCTAAAGATCTTGGTCTGCCACCTGAGTTTAGTAGCAGACTTGAACTCGTCAACACGTATGATCTGCCCGTGGCTACTGGGAGGCTATCTTGAACTTGTTGGAAAGAAAGAGGCGGGCTTCTAAGCTTTCCTTTGCAAAATGTCTTAGGATTTCTCTATCTGGCACTCTTCTCGAGGTCTGAACAAGTGCTCGCTTTCTGAGGGTAAGAGGGAGGCTATGAAGAACTTGGAGGTAGGCACGTGCTGATGCGCGAACAATGTCCATTCGCCGCCGAGCCGAGAAATACAGGATCCGCGCTGTCGCAATTACAATCCAACCAGGCATTACCCCCATCAACGTGGGCAGACTATAGTTCTTGATCATCGATGTGAGCCTATTCCTGTCCATGAAATAGATCTTTCTTGGCGAGGCGCGTCCCATAGAAGGGCTATGAAAATGAAAAGCAATGCTAGTTGGCTCGTAGACGACTCTGTAACCCTTGAGTAGAATTCTCCAACAAAGGTCGCTATCTTCTGCATAAGTGAAAGTATCGATGTCCCATCCTCCCGCAGCTATCAACGCGTCCCGTCTGACGAGAACGACCGCCCCAGTGATGAAGCTCACTTGTTCAGACCTGGAGAACCTTCCATTATCGAACTCGTCCAACCCGCGGTCCATACCGAAGCCGAATATATCGAGCAAACCTCCCGCTGACACTAACTTTCGCTTATCATTCAGCGACAATAGCCTCGGTCCACAGACGCCTATGGATGGATCGCTGAGCATGCGGCGGACCAGATATCTAATGCAGTTTAGATCCAACTCGATGTCTACGTTGAGGAACAAAAGATACTCAGCTCGCGCAATTCGTGCTCCCGCGTCGCAGCAAGCCGCAAAGCCTTTCTCGTTCCTACTGTTCTGAATCACCGTCACTCGAGGGAAATTCTGTGATACGAAACCAGAGCTTCCATCAGTGGATTCATCGTCAACAAAGATCGTTTCGAGGTTCGAATACGACTGATTTTCTAAGGAGTTAAAACAGTTTCTCAAAAATCTTCTTCCGTTGAAGTTTCCGAACACCGCAGAGACTAGAGGATCAGCCCCTAGACTGTCGTAAGACTTCCGAAGTTCCTCTCCATTATTCAACGAATAGTCGTTCTCCGGACTGACGTAGGTCGCGACAATCAGCACAGCTCTACAATTGAACCGTGAATCTCTTCCGACTGATCATAATAGTCCTTGACCAGCTCATCAGAAACTGTTCAAAGCTATATCAGAGGATCCGTCGATCCATTCGCAAGCTCATGATAGAAGTCTAACGTCATTCCTGCAACTGCCTGCCAAGAGCGAGATAGACGCATCTCTCGAGCGCTTTTTGAAAGAGATTCACACAGGTCTTGTCGAGATAGTAGTGTCTCCATTGCCTCGGCCAGTTTTTCTTTGTTATGAGGTGGAACCAACAACCCAAACTTCGTGTGGGACAGTTCTTCTTTGAAATAGTCGGTCGCAGAGGCTATGACTGGTCTTCCATGGCCCAGGGCCCAACTGAGTGCTCCGCTTGCTGAAAGGCTGTAATAGTAGGGAAGGACGATGAACGAAGCTTCATCGAACAGCGTATGGGCAAAACCATTGCTTACAGCGCCAAAGAATCGCGCCCTTCCATTCAAGTCGAGGTCTTGTGCGAATTCTTGCAGTTGATCCTTGTAATCACGATAGTAGGGCGGGGTAGTCCCAGCCAGCCAGAGTTCGCAATCACCTCTTCGTTTGGCGACTATTGCAAAGGCCGAGAGAAGAGTCTCGAGTCCTTTCCTTGGCGATATCACTCCAAAGTAGAGGATAGCACGAACACCTGCCTTCCGTTGAGGAACGGAGTCTGCGGACGGCGTGGGCGTCTCTATCCCATGTGGAATTACGACAACCTTCGACGGCTTGATTCCATACTCTGACACTAGACGGTTCCTAAACACCTCCGTGTGAACTATCACCGCGCTGGAAAGTCTGGAAACAAGCTTGTAGAAGATTATGAAAAGTGCGTCTAGGAATCCGACTGGCAACAGGAAAGAGGAGGGCGCTGTATCGCGAACTTGGGCGAGCTGTTGGCCCCGTGGGATTATCATATGCAAAGTTACGACTGCTCTAACTCTGAGTAGCCGAAGCAGCAAGAGGGTGACAGGCAATCCGAAAACCGAATAGAGCGGGCCGTACGAGTGGATACCATAGAATTCGAATTGTACATGCACGATGCTTGGCTTGTCGGCGAGAACCTTCTTGAATATCTGGAGCGGGAATCTATTCTGACTCCAGACTCTCAGTTCTCCATTGTTGCGATCTCCGAGGACTTTTGGAGACTTGCTCGCCGGGGAGGATATCGGTCCGTATATCTTACAGTCGGCGTGGTGCTCTTTGAATCCCTCTACCAGTTTCTGGGAGTATAGAGAAACATCATCGACGAGGGCGATTCTCAAATTCTGAGAGCCCACAGTCTGAGTCAAATTTTCACGACGTTTGACAGTTGCTTCCTCTTGGTAATCAATATTCTTCTGTATTCCTCATTCTGATTATTGAGATACGGCTTTACGGGCCTCTGATGACGGATCTTGTTAGCGGAATCTAGGGTGTTGGCGCCTGATTCTGCCTTTTGAGGCATTCGCGAGGATCGTGAGGATAATCTTCGTCCCGTCGCTGAGAGGGTTGAGTTTTGTAGTTCCAACCCGTGTGTGATATCTTACGGGTAGTTCCACTATGCGGGCTCCTCTGCGTGCTGCAGTAGCGAGCATTTCTGTTGCAAAGGGCATTCCATTCGAGCAGTTCGAGAAGTCCTTCGCAAGCGAACTCCGGAAGGCGCGAATTCCACATTGACTGTCGGCGACGGGTATGCCTAGGATTGAGCTAACGAGTTTTGAGATGACCATGTTTCCAACCTTGTTGCTCAGGGTCATTGCGCCCTTATCCATATCATAGAACCGGTTTCCTATGGCGAAATCAGCCGTTCCATCCATGATGGGTTGGACAAGGCGGGGCAGGTCCCGAACGTCATACGTCCCATCGGCGTCCATCATGGTGATTATTGGTGCTCTATGGTTTTCAAGGGCGTACAGGAAACCCGTCTGAAGTGCATCGCCATACCCGATGCGCTTTTGAAAGAGAACCTCAGCTTTCTTGCCGCGCGCTATTTCCACCGTTCCATCGTTAGATCGTCCATCTACGACGATGGGAATCGATGGGAAATCGAGAGATCTTACATCGTCCAGTACTTTGCCGACGGAGTCTCTCTCATTGAGGGCCGGAATTACTATTGCAACTGGGCTAGTGATCTCACCGACTGGACTCAATGAGACTACGCTCGAGCCGTCGGCTTAACATAGATTTCGCGTGCAAGCTCCCCTGCGGCAGCCATGACCGCTTCGGCGCTCGTCATCGATGACCTCCATCCGAACTGCTCGATTCTCGAGGTATCCAAGAGCATCGTTTTTACATCTCCCGGCCAGCCTCTTCCTCCGTCGATCCCTCCTGTCGGTGCATATTCTACCTCGTTCAGAGCCAGAGACTTGGCGACGATTCTAGCTATCGACACTACGTCTATCGTATCGTTGGACCCCACGTTTAGAATCATAACGTTCGAACTGAAATCTTGAGTTCCAAGGAGGAGCGCTTTCACTGCGTCGGCGACGTGGATGTACGATTTCCTCTGACTGCCGTCTCCAAGAATTTCGAGCTTGCTCGGATTCCGGGAAAGCTTGGACACGAAATCTGGAATCACTCCATGGCCTGCCCTAGGCCCAACCACATTCGCTAGCCGAAGAATAACCGCTTCAAGCCCGTAAGAATTGCAATAGGCAGTTATCAATGCCTCACACGCCAGTTTCGCCGCTCCGTACAGGGATACGGGTACGAGCGGCCCGAAGGATTCCGGGGTTGGAAACACGTCAGTGTCTCCATAAACGGTTGAGGACGAGGAGAATACTATCTTACTGCAACTCCTCGCTTTTCTCATTGCCTCTAGCACCATTCTCGTAGCCGTAACGTTCTGTTCAAACTTGAGAGTTGGGCTGGTCAGACTCATCCGAACATCTGAGTCGGCGGCAAGATGGAAGACAGTGTCACACTCGTCTACCAGATTTGTGTCGCTAAGATGGCAAGCGTCCTTCTTGACGAATTTGAATCGGGAGTTGGTGCTGAAGCGTCTAAGGTTGTCGGCTTTTCCCGAAACCAGGCTGTCGACCACGGTAACCTTGAGATTGGTGTTAAGCAGAGCCTCGACGAGATGGCTTCCGAGGAAGCCTGCTCCGCCTGTGACTAGAACCTCATCCAACTACCATTACACTCCATTGATCGGACAGAGTTGGCTGAGCTTGTTCCGTTTGCCTCACCTTAGTTGGACTTTCGGAGCAAGGGTCTCTCGCCTCTTAATTTGTTGAGTGTACCAGTCTAAGGTCAGCTTGAGTCCTTGCCGGAGTTTCACGTGAGGTGAGTATCCCAACAGACGCTTGGCTTTCCCCAAGTCGGGACAACGGCGGAGTTGTCCCTCGGGTTTTGTCACGTCGTATCGCACTGGTTTCTGCTTGCCGCTGAGCGTCATAATCAGCTCTGCGAGTTCACGAATTGATACTTCTTCGTCGCTCCCGATGTTGATGGGGTCGGGTGTGGGATAACGTTCTGGGGAGAGGATTAGACCTTGAACGAGATCTGAGACGTAGACGAACGATCGTTTCTGTTGGCCGGTTCCCCAAACGACAAGTTCTCCTGGGTCGGAAATGATTTTTCGCAGAAGATTCGGGATAACGTGGCTTGTCGATTCGTCGAAATGGTCTCGAGGGCCATACGTGTTGTATGGTCTTATGATCGAGAGTTTCATACCATATTCCGAGGCATAGGATCTGGCTTGGATCTCTGCCAGCCTCTTTGCCCAGCCGTAACCGAAGTTGCTCGGCTCAGGGTCTCCTAGGAAACCATCGTCTTCGACCGTTGGCACGGAAACGTCCCTTTTGTAC
>Ga0099829_10001359_pt1 | contig 13458 bp, 9 predicted proteins | sample CZO8metaG_3_FD_79336 | JGI IMG/M metagenome (GOLD analysis project Ga0099829, IMG submission 79336) | Vadose zone soil microbial communities from the Eel River Critical Zone Observatory, Northern California, USA - CZOApr15con2H2.8 metaG | ecosystem: Environmental > Terrestrial > Soil > Vadose...
GATCAAGCTTTGGGAAGTCTTACCCAGCGGAGAGGAAAAAATCCTGCATAACGGACACTGGAAGCAGGACGACTATGATACCAGTGAAACACGCGGGTACTTTATCGAAGACGACGGTGGATTTCAAAAGCCGATGGACTATTGGATCGGCGCGATGGCCTTTACCCCTGATGCCAAACTGCTCATCACCGGGAGCCGTGACCAGACGATCAAGTTGTTCGACATGCCACATGTGGCAGAACAACGGACCCTGAAAGGCCATACCGGCTGGGTGCGTGCGCTCGCCGTCACTCCTGACAGCAAAGTGCTCATCAGCGCCAGCGATGACGCAACGATTCGGTTTTGGGACCTGTCGAACGGCCTTTGCTTCAGAACGCTCAAGGCCCATACCGCAGGCGTTCGCGGCATTACCCTGTCACCGGATGGGATGAAACTGGCCAGTGCGTCGTGGGATCGCACGGTGAAACTGTGGGAAGGCGGGCCGGAGCCAGCTGAGTAAGCCTAATCGCCCCATCGTCCGTATCCTGAAAAAAGCTGCACCGGAAACGGGGTGGCATGCCCCTCCGCTCCAGCGCCTCCCGGAATGGCCCTTTTCGGACTTTGCCAGGCGGAATCCTTCTGAAATTCCTTCGCAAACTCAGTCAGTTTCCGCTTTCCTTCCTGGCAAAGTCGCGATGGGCACCCCGTTCCTCCGGCGAATTACGCTCCAGGGCATGCCACCCCTTTAGAGGCCTCCACTAAAAAAATGGAAAGGCGACAGGCCGCTTATAAGCCTGTCGCCTTTAACGCTTCGCCACGTTTAGTGAGTTACTCTGGTAGTTTCAGCCGCTGCGCTTTTCAGCGGGCGGCTACAGTGGCGGGTTAGATGATCATAAACTCATCTGTTGCCTCAGAGGGGAACACGCTCTTCGACCAAGACCTCAGCTTTGTCACCATGTGCCATGTATACCCATAACTGCGTCGACGTGCCAAATAGTTTGATCTCGTGCGTCTTCAAGAGCCTTCTTATCTTGCTTTTCCATTCCTGAAAGTTACCCTTCACACTTTCAATATTCTTGAACACCTTGTCGTCATTGTATGGATTGAAGGCGTGCAAAATCCCTCCGCATTGGCCTATTATGGATATACATTCGTCTTTCGAAAGAAAGCTGTTTGTGACACGTTGATCCTTAGCCGCGGCAGTATTCAGATTAACCACGCGATCAAAAGGAACCGGATAAAAATCGGGGTGAATCCTCTCCATGGTCTTTCGTATCTTACTCGCCTCCCATTCCTTTTCGATTCTGCTATGAATCTTCTGATATTCCGTTTTATGGGCACACAATGCCGATAGCATTATGAGTTCACCGATCTTCCGAAACTGCAGACATATAAACTCGATATCTGTCATCGGTTGCCCAGTGGAACGCTCACCCGTCAGATAGCTTTCGACGACTTGGTCACGTAATTTTATTTCTTGCATGCATCTGATGTATTTTTGGATTTCTTCATTCATTTGTTCTGTAGCTAACGCCGCAGCTCAGCCGTACCGCAACAGCGTTACCCGAGAAACGCGGTTGCTGCAATTGGGCGTCGGCTGCAGCTATTGGTTGGGCGATCACCTCTACTCGCGATGCGCTGCCTTGGCCTGTAGAAACTTCTTGAACTCTTCCTCAAGATGTTTCTGCTGAAGCTTAAGAGCATACTCAAAGACCTCAAAAGCGCAAGCCTCTGCGTCGTGATACACCTCGCTCCCGGTAAAGCGGAACACTCGTGCTTCGGTAGCTGTCATGAAGCGATCGCGGGACTTGTCGTGGCGAGCCTGTTCCTTTGTTCTCTCGTGAAAGTCGTGGCCATCAACCTCGACAATAACGATAAACGGGGGAGCGCCGTTCTCAGGATGAACCCATGTGGAAATTCCGAAATCCGCCCGATAACGATCGTATTCGGGCTGTGCGAGAAGCACCAGGAACCACCCAGGCCATCGACCGACTTCCCATCGGTGATCGTCGGTGCGTCGCCAATCAAACCGAGACACTGAAGCGAACGCTTTGGCGAGACGATGTTCCAATGGCGACTGACAACGGTCAATCCCGTTTAAAGAGTCATCAAACGCTTCTACCAAAGCGTGCTCACCTTTCGCCTAACTATTTATAAGTCTGCTCCGGACTACCCGTGCAGCATCGCACGGTAGCCTCAGTACTCCACTGATAGGCAAGTCTACTTGCAAATCCCGCACAAACAGGGGTTGGAAGTCTTACAGCCCTTTGGAAAAAACTCCCGACCCCTTCGTTTCGCTCCGAGCGGGGACAGGTTTATCAGCGCCTTGTCCCCACCCACACTCTTTCAATTCGGGGCAACGTGGCTGACTCGCAACTGCATGTGTCCAACGAGGGCCTTCCGACTCCTTATACCTCTCTTAAAGGGAGTGGCCAAGGCTGCCCTTTACTGCGCGCATCGAACAAGCACATTCTTATCGTGCGCGTTCTGCGAGCAAGAAGGGCACCTGTCCGCTCCCTACTCGTCTTCGTCATCGGCATCCGACCCATTTCTATTCGACGGAATACCGTAGCGCTTGCACTTTTCCCACAGGGCTTTTCGCGAGAGGTCGAGAATTTTCGAGGCTGTGGTTCGATTGCCCTCCACCCGCCCGAGGACCGACACAATATATTCACGCTCGAACTGTTCCCGCGCCGCCGCCAGCGAGGTCAGTGGACGTTCCTCGCGCTTCTGCCCAGTCAGCCCTTCGCTACAGAATCCACAAGATTCTTGTGGTACCCCGCCCGTATACGGACAGGACTGAAACCCGCACAGATCGGACGGTTGGATCGTTTCACGATCCCGTCCCAGCGCGACCGCACGCTCGACCATGTTCTCCAATTCCCGCACGTTCCCTGGGAATGAATAGCGCAAGAAGAGTTCACGCGCCACGGAAGAAAACCCTTTCAACGTCTTATTCATCTTGCCGGAACACGTCTTGAGAACGTGCTCTGCAATGATCATGATGTCTTCCTGCCGTTGACGCAACGGCGGAATCACGACATGCACGACATTGAGCCGATAAAAAAGATCCTCTCGAAACCGCCCCTGAGAGACCTCCTTCCGCAGGTCTTTCTGGGTGGCGCAGACCAGGCGCACGTCAACATCAATCTTGTCGTTCCCCCCGACTCGCTCAAACTGCCGTTCCTGGAGTACCCGCAACAATTTCACTTGGACGACCGGCGAGATTTCCCCGATTTCATCGAGAAACAACGTGCCTCGATGTGCCAGTTCAAACCGCCCGCGCCGCTGCCGCAACGCCCCCGTGAACGCCCCTTTCTCATGGCCAAAAAGTTCCGCTTCTAATAAGGTTTCTGGAAGCGCCGCACAGCTCACTTTGATCAAGGGGTAATGGCTTCGGGCGCTGTTTTGATGGATGGCATTGGCGACCAGCTCCTTGCCGGTTCCGCTCTCTCCAAGAATCAGCGTCGTCGAATCCGTTCCTGCCACCAGCTTGATCTTCTCAAGTACGGCTCGCATTTGGTTGTTCGCTCCGAGAATCCCCCCGAAACTGAACTTATCTTCCAGCACCGCTTTAAGATCTTGATTTTCGCGCCGCAAGGTCACGACGCGACCCACCCGCTCGACGATCAACAGCAATTCGTCCATCTGGAACGGTTTCGTGATGTAGTCGAAGGCACCGAGTTTCATCGCCCCGACCGCCGTTTCCACCGATCCGTGGGCGGTAATCACTACGACCTCGATGTGGGGTAACTGCTCTTTGGCCGCTGCGAGTACCGTGAGCCCGTCCGCGCCGGGCAGCCGTAGATCGGTGATCACCAGATCGAATGGCCGTTGGCGAATGGCTTCGATACCTTCTGTCCCGGATGCGACCGCTTCGACGTCATGGCCGATCGCCTCCAAGGCATCGACCATCGAAAGCCGCATCAGCGGCTCGTCATCGACGAGCAGGACCCTGAGACCCTTCATGACACCCGCTCCATCAACGAACGTTCCCGGGAGACAGGAAGACAGAGGGTAAAGGTCGTCCCCTTCCCGACCTCGCTGTCCACCAAGATCTTTCCTCCGTGGCGCTCGACGATGCCCAGACTGACCGACAGGCCGAGTCCGGTTCCTTCGCCTTCGCTCTTGGTCGTAAAGAACGGATCGAAGATCCTCGGCAGGACCGCAGGCGGAATGCCCAATCCCGTATCGCAAACCTCAATCAGGCAGACCCCTTCGACCACGGTTGTTCGGATCGTCAGCATCCCTCCGTCTTTCATCGCTTGCACCGCATTTAATACCAGGTTCATCAGCACCTGCTCAATCATGTGCCGATCGACCATGACATTCGGCAACCCCTGACCGAATTCTGTTTCCAACACGATTCGGTTCGGGGCAAAGAGATGCATCGTCAAGACCAACACCCGATCGACGACGTGATTGATGTCCGTCAGCGCAAACTCCGGCTCATGCTGCTGGGAGAAATCGAGGAGCTGCCGAACAATCTTTTGCACACGCCGCACACCGTTTTCCATCGACACCCGATATTCTTCTTGCCGGCTCGGCGACAGCGTCCCCTTCCGTAAGTTGTAGAGGCAGTTGAGGATGCCCCCCAGGGGGTTGTTGATTTCGTGGGCCACCCCTGCAGCAAGCCTTCCAACCGAGGCCAGTTTCTCCGAATTCCTGATCTGCTGCTCCAGTTTCTTGGTCTCGGTCATGTCGCGCGCGATGCCCAGCACACCCAGGATCGCTCCCTCGACCGCATGCAGCGGGGAGACACTGACCATCACAGTCCTCGGCTCCCCCGTGCGAGTCACAACTTCAACCTCATAGACCTGTTTCGCACCAATATCCAAGGTATTCTTGAGACGTCTCCCTCGATGGCGCTTGGAGAGAAGGACGAGATACGGGCGCCCGAGCAGATCGTCCTTCCGGTAGCCCCATGCTTCGATCTTGCTGTTGACGTAGGTGAACCGTTGCTCGGTATCGAGGGTGTAAATGACATCGTTGGCATTCTCGAGCAGATTTTCAAGATACTGCTTGGTCTCTTCAATTTCCCGAGTGCGCTCTCGTACCTTATCCTCTAACTCTTCTCGGTAAGTCTCCAACTGCCGTTCGAGCCGCTTCCGGTCGGTAATGTCTCGCAGCTGCACCATCACCAATAGTTGGTCGGCCGCTCCGACTCGAATCAAATCCATTTCGACCGGAGTTTCCAGTCCGTCGGCATGGCGCACCATGATCTCCTGGGTGGACACTTTCCGCTGCCCCGAAATGATGTCGCTCAGCCATCCGCGCAACGCGTCGTGATAGCCGGAGAGGACGACTTCGAGTAGACTGCGGCCGACCACGTTCGCCTCTGCATACCCCAGAGCTTGCTCCTCACGTTTGTTGACGGCTACGATCATACCACTCGGATTCACCATAAACACCGAGTCCGCCACCAAGTCGAACAACGCCTTGTACCGCGCCTGCGAGGCCACGAGCTGTTGCGTCCGATCCGATACGGCCTGTTCGAGCTTCGTCGTGTATTCTTGCAGTTGTTGCTCAAGCTGGTGCCGTTCGGTCACGTCGCGCACAAACGCGCGCGAGTGAACCAACCCGCCCCGCTCTTGATCGATCAGCGCCGTGGAGTGAATCTCCACGGCGATCGGGTGACCGTCCTTGGCCAGAAGCACCGTCTCCATTGAACTGCGCCCTTGCGCCACCAATCGTTCCAGATATTGCAATACGAGTGGCTCCTGGCCACGCGGCACGAGGTCCCAGAGCCGCATCGACAGCATCTCATCGAGGGTGTATTTCAGCTTCTCGAGCCCCGTCTTGTTCACGTGGACGAATCGGCCGCTCCGGTTCAATTGATAGATCATCTCCGGAGAATGCTCGATCAAATCGCGGTACTTTTCTTCCAAGCGGTGCACATCTACCACGCGTTGTTCGATCTGCGCAAACGATCGTTGCAGATTAGTCGCCATCTGGTTGAACGCATCGGCAAGCCCTTCAATTTCATCGCCGGTCTTCAGCTCCAGTCGACGGTCCAATCGTCCGCTTCCGATTTCATGCACCCCGTCGTGTAACAACTGAATGGGACGGGCGATCCGACGTGCGACGACCACCCCTGTCCCCCACAGCATGGCAAGCACGAGCAACCCATAGAGCAGCACTTTCGCCACGAGTTCGGCGAGCGGCGCATAGGTCTCCTGGGGATCCTGCCGCACCACGGTGATCCACTGTTTTCCTCCGAGGCTCCCTGGGGCCAAGCTCTCGCCGAATCGGACCGGGGCGAATCCGACCAAGGCGTTCCGGCCCCCATGCGAATCGTCGGCGGCGACGGTCCAACCGGCTTTCAGCCCGCCGATTGCACTGATCAACTCGGGCTTTACCATATGCTCTTCCGGGGCCAGGACCGGACAGATCACAAGCACACCATCGGAACTGAACAACATTGCGTGACCGGTCGCCCCGATGGTGACCTCGGCAATGGCATGGAAGATCGTGTCTCGACGCAACAGAATTGTGACCGTCCCAATCACCGTCCTCTTTGTGTCGTCCAGAATGGGCGCCGCCACCATGACCACATGAGTCCCGAAACCGGGATCAAAGGCAATCTCGCTCACATAGCCCCTGAGACTCCCCCCTTTCACCACCGCTTGCCACCACGGCGCCTTCCCGTAAAAATACTCCACTTGTGGAATTGAACTGACCACCAGCGCCCCCTGCTGGTCGGTCACCAGGATCCCGACATAGTCCGATTTGCGGATATCGTGCCACTGAATAAGGTAGTTGGTGACGATACGATTGATGAAGAGGGGAAACTCGCTCTGTTGATCCCGCTGGCGCCACCGTTGCTGCCAATCCTTGATCATGCCCTGGATGTTTTGCGCATCCTTCCCCTCGTACGTGCGGTTGGCTTCGGTGACGGCGGTGCGGAGAAGGGGGGTCGTGGCGAGCTGCTGGGCCTCGTTCATCCCACGACTGACCTGCATTTCGATGCGGCGAGCGGCTTCCACGGCGACTTCTTTGAAGTTGGCGCCGGTCGTTTCGCGAAGAGCGCGCCGCTCCTCGACGTAGGTGAGCGCAAGCAGAAGGGTCAGGGGCAGAAGTCCGACCAGCACGATCGCCGTGATGATCTTGCGCTGGAGACTGTGAGACCGACTCCAGAGTGTCATGGGTGTGCCAGCGAACCGCTGAGTCGTCCGGACGGCCCGGTCGCAGACCCGTGCCTATCCGCAACCGACGGCAGGCTAACTCCGCTTCAACAGCCGCCCGGACGCTCCCGGCCAGAGCAACAGCAATGGACTCGCGACGAAGATAGACGAATAGGTCCCGAAAATCACCCCCCACAACAGGGCGAGAGAGAAGTCGTGCAAGACCTCTCCGCCGGCCAGTGTCAGAGGAATCAACACCAACACGACGGTAAAACTGGTGACGATCGTGCGGCTCAAGACTTGGTTAACCGCATTGTTGATGATCGTCTCTTCGCTATCCCGCCGTCGCATCCGGAGATTTTCCCTGATACGGTCAAACACAACGACCGTATCCGTCATCGAATAGCCGGCTAACGTCAGCAATGCAGTCACGACGAGCAAGGTAATTTCCTTATCCAGGACATAAAAGGCGCCCAACACCGCCAATACGTCATGGAAGGTCGCCAAGGCCGCGGCGATGCCAAAGCGAAGCTCAAATCGTGCCGCCACGTAGAAAATGATCCCGGCAAAGGAAATGACGACCGCGATGAGGGCATCTTGCTGAAGCTTCTGCCCGATGGTCGGTCCGATTTCCATGCTGGAATCGACCACGAAATGGTTCGAGGGAAATTCCTTCGTAAAGACCGCCACGACCCGTTCAGCGACCTTCTCCTCGATGGTCGTCGAGGCCTTTAGACGGATCAGGAGTTTGTTCTCTTGACCGAATTCTTGCAGCTCGGCGTCGGCCAAGCCGTTCGCCTCCAAGGCTTTTCTCGCTTCGTCGACCCGGATCGCTTGGTCGAATTTCAACTGCACCGCGGTCCCGCCCGCGAAATCAATGCCGAGGTTCGCCGACCCTCTGGCAACCTGAATGACCGCCACAATTCCCAGCACCACCATGATACCGGAAAAAAGAAAGGCCCAGCGGCGCTTCCCCATGAAATCGATATCGGTTTTTCTAAGGATCTCTAACATGCGGCTCCTTCGAACTAGATGCTTAACTGTTCCACTTTGTGTCGTTGATTCAAGAGGTCGAAGATGACCTTGGTGCCGATCAGGGCCGTAAACAGATTGATCCCGATTCCGAGACATAAGGTCACGGCAAATCCTTTGATCGGCCCCGTGCCGAAAAGGAACAGTGCCACCCCCGTGATCAGGGTAGTCACGTGAGAGTCGACAATCGTCAGCAGCGCCTTGTCATATCCTCCGTCCACCGCCAGCCGAACCGCTTTCCCCAGTCGCAGCTCTTCACGAATACGCTCGAAGATCAGGACGTTCGAATCGACGCCCATCCCCATCGTGAGCACGATTCCGGCGATCCCCGGCAAGGTCAGGGTTGCGTTCAGGGCAGAAAGCGCTCCGATCAAACACAACAGATTGAGCACCAGCGCAAAGTCCGCAATCACCCCGGACATCCTGTAATACACGATCATGAACACCACCACCATGGCACCGGCAAACAGCGTGGCCTGCACACCTTTCTCAATCGAATCCTTCCCCAGCGACGGTCCGACCGTGAGGTCTTGAATGATCTTGAGCGGAGCCGGCAAGGCGCCGGCCCGGAGCACTATGGCCAAGTCGTTCGCCTCTTGCATTGAGAACGTCCCGGTGATTTGCGCACGCCCCCCCGTAATGCGGTCCTGAATCACCGGTGCCGAGTAGATCGTGTTATCGAGCACGACGGCCATTCGCTTCTTGACGTTGTCACCCGTAATCCGTTCAAATTCCCGACCACCCTTGGCGTCAAACGTGATCGACACGTAAGGATCATTGAATTGACCGATCGAGACCCGTGCATCGCTCAACACATCGCCGGTCAACATGACCCGCTTTTTCACGAGATAGGGAATCCGATATTCGCGGCCGGTGTCTTTTTCGAACGCCCGTTCAAAAAGGATCTGATCGCCTTCCGGCAATTTCCCCTCCACCTGCTTCAGCACATCCGCTTCCTTATCTTTTGGGATACGGGCGGGCAAATCGAGCTTCGGCTGGTTGTCCTCATCGAGCATCTTAAATTCGAGCAACGCCGTCTCTTTGATCAGATCCCTGGCGCGCTTGGGCTCTTTGACACCGGGCAACTGCACGACGATCTGCTTCAACCCCTGCCGCTGCACCATCGGTTCTGCCACGCCAAACTGGTCGATGCGGTTCCGAATTGTTTCCAGTGCCTGGTTGATCGCAGAGTCCTTGATCCGCTTGACCTCGATCTCCCGCAACTCCCACACCAGCCGATTGGCCGTTCCGGCAGACTGCGTCTCGCTGAAGGTCGGATAGTCATCGTTCAGCTTCTGGATTTGCGCCTTGAGTTCGGCGTTTTGGAACTGGATCGTGACCTGGGCCGGTCCTGTCCGCGCCACAGACTCGACGGGAATTTTCTTATCGACCAACCCATCTTGGAGGGACACGACCGATCGATCGACGGCAATCTCGACCGCACGATCTTCGTCCACTTCCATGACGAGGTGAATCCCGCCTTGGAGATCCAAGCCCAGGGTAATGCCTTTGTTCGGCATCACCTTCTTCAGCCAACCAGGCAATGCTTGATAGAACGGCTGATAGGACGGGATAAAAAAGATCACCGACAGCACCACCACCAACGCCAACAATGTTAACCGCCCACCTACTTTTTTCATATTGTCTGCAACCCCTTTATCACTCGCGGACTACGAGCAGGATGCTGAACAGGTCCGCCGACGCCACAGACCGTGGCGCGTGAAGCGCGAGACATGCGAGAAAGGCGCGATCCGAAGTTCGGGGTTCGAAGTTCCGAGAACCTCGAATCCTCCCTAATCTCGCCCGTCCCGCCAGTCTCGTTCGGCCGTCCTGCGGGACATTCATCTGTTGTCCATGACCTGTGGGCCATTGGGTTTCCTGCATGCCGCAATAGTATTCCGCAACCTATGAGTCCTTATCCTTGTCCTCTTCGTCGCCGCCGCGTAATCTAGCAATCTGGTCCCGTTGCATCCGAATCTTCGTACTATCGGCGATCTGCAGCGTCACCGTCTCCTTCCCGAGATTCGTCACGGTACCCCAGATACCCGACGCCGTAACCACCTTGTCGCCCTTCTTCAGGGCCTCCAGCAACGCCTTCTGCTGTTTCGAGCGTTTTTGTTGCGGCAAAATCACCAAGAAATAGAAAATGACGAAGATCAACACGAACGGAATGAGCGACAGGAACGTACTGGAACTCGAACCCCCTCCACCGATCCCTTGAGCCCATGCGACCGATTGCATTACCATACGAACTCCTCTTCAACAGGGTTAGTCCCATCCGGCATGCCGATGCGCATCGGCGTCAGCCACGTCTGCAGCTGAGGCGTCCGATGCAGTTCGGTCGCAGGATCGGTAGAACTCCTCCCGGAACGACCGTAACCTTCCCTGTGCGATCGCTGACCGCACCTGGCCCATCAGATCAGCAAAATACCAGAGATTGTGAATCGTATTCAGTCTCGATGACAGCATCTCTTTCACCCGAAAGAGGTGATGCAGATAGGCCCGCGAGTAGCGCGCGCAGACCGGACAGCCGCAGGCCGGATCGATCGGCTGTTCATCCCGAACATACCGCGCTTGCTTGATTACCACTCGGCCAACACTCGTAAAGAGCGAGCCGGTCCGCCCATGGCGCGAGGGCACAACGCAATCGAAAAGGTCGATCCCGCGTATCGCGCCTTCGATTAAATCCTCCGGCATCCCTCCACCCATCAAATACCGCGACTTCGAAGCCGGCAGCTCCGGCACGGTCACATCCAGCATGGCATACATCTCTGCCTTCGACTCTCCCACTGAGAGCCCACCGATCGCGTAGCCCTCGAAGCCAAGCCCGACAAGGTCACGCGCCGAGGTCACGCGGAGATCTGTATCCAAGCCGCCTTGCACGATCCCAAAAAGGGCTTGATCCGTGCGACGCCGGCTGGCCTGACAGCGTTGTGCCCAAAGGGTGGTCCGTCGCACGGCGTCGCGCACGATCTCTCTCTCAGCAGGCAAGGCCACACAGTGATCGAACGCCATCATGATATCGGCCCCCAACGCTTCTTCGATCTCGATGGCGGTCTCCGGCGTGATGAAATGCATGGACCCATCGAGATGCGACTGAAAGCTCACACCCTCGTCCGTCACCTTGCACAATTTGGCAAGACTGAAAATCTGATATCCGCCGCTGTCCGTCAAGATAGCTCCGGGCCACCCGGTGAACCGATGCAATCCACCCATCTCAGCCACGACCTTATGCCCAGGCCGCAGATACAGGTGGTAGGCGTTGTTCAGCATGAGACGAAAGCCGAGTTGCTCTAAGTCGGCTGGATCAATCCCCTTCACCGGTCCCAACGTGCCGACCGGTATGAAGGCCGGCGTGTCGATCGCGCCATGGGCGGTGCTGAGTCTCCCCAACCGCGCGCTCGTCTCACGGTCTGCCTGCTGAATTGAAAAGTCCACAGTCCCTCTTGCCGGCTACATCTGCTCCGGTGCGGAAATCCCGAGCACGCTGAGTCCATTCCTCAAGACTTGTTGGATTCCACGCATCAGCGCCAATCTCGCCGCAGTCCGTTCGGGGGCCAGCCCCTCTTTCTTCAGCCCCTCGCCCCAGACCAATCCTTCCGGCATGACTGCTAATAGATCTCGATCCGCAGCGGGAGGCAGAATCCGGTGCTTGTTATAAAACGTATGCAGCAGCCCAGCCAATTGCTGGAGGTAATAGGTCATCCGGTGAGGCTCGTAGGCCATTGCACTGCCCTGCAGGACCGAGGGGTAGGCAGAGAGCTTGCGAATCAACCCCAATTCATCCGGGTCCGTCAATGCCGTCAAATCCGTCTCGCTCGGCAGAGGGCAAGCGATGCCTCGCGCGGCCGCGACGCGCCAGAGGCTGGCGATCCTGGCATGGGCATACTGCACATAGTACACGGGATTATCGGATGACCGCTGCTTGGCCAATTCCAAGTCAAAGTCCAGATGCGAGTTGGAATCGCGCATCAAAAAAAAGAACTTAGCCGCATCGGCCCCGACTTCATCGATGACTTCCCGCATCGTGATGAACTCGCCGGCCCGCTTCGACATTTCCACTTTTTTCCCGCCGCGCAACAAATTCACCATCTGGACCAGCACGACCTGGAGGCGATCTTTCGGATACCCATAGGCCTGCACCACCGCTTGCATGCGAGGAATATAGCCATGGTGATCCGCGCCCCAGACGTCGATAAGGAGATCATATCCGCGCCGCAGCTTATCCTGGTGGTAGGCGATATCGGAAGCCAGGTAGGTGTACTCGCCGTCCTGTTTCAGCACGACACGATCTTTCTCGTCACCGAATGCCGAGGATCGGAACCACCAGGCGCCTTCCTGTTCAAACAGGAAATGTTGCGATTTCAATTCATCCAAAACGCGTTGGATGCCCCCTGAGTTCACGAGAGAGGCCTCGCTGAACCACGATTCGAACTCGATCCCGAAGGATTTCAGATCCTCGCGAATCAGGTTCAGCAGTTCCTGATAGGCGAACGTTCGACAGCGCTCCTCGACTTCTGTGGCTGCACGTCCGGTCAGCTCGGGCCCGAGCTGTTGCTTCACTCGCTCGGCCAGGGCAGTGATGTAGGCCCCGTGATACCCCTCCGACGGAAATTCTACCGGCCGGTTCGACAACTCCTCATACCGTGCGTAGACGGAGGTCCCCAACAGTTTCATCTGCCGGCCGACGTCGTTGATATAGTACTCACTCACGACGTCATACCCGACAGCCTTGAGCATATTCGCGACAGCCTGCCCGACCGCCGCGCCACGCCCATGCCCCACATGCAACGGGCCGGTCGGATTCGCACTTACATACTCCACCAAGACGCGACGTCGCTGCCCCATCTCGGCTCGCCCGTAGGCTGATCCTTCCATCTCGATTTCCCTGAGCACTTCCTGCCAGACGGCGGGCTTGACCGTGAGGTTGAGGAACCCCGGTCTGACGATCTCGACTCGGTCGAAGAGCTGCTCGCGCTGAGAAAGATTGTCGATGATAATTTGGGCAATGTCGTGGGGCGCTCGTTGCTCAGACGCCGCGAGAGACATGGCGACCGTTGAGGCTAAGTCTCCCCATTCAGGCCGTTTGGGAGCATCCAGACTCACCTGAGGCCAGGTTTCTGTCTTCAGTTGGCCCTTCTTTTTGGCTCCATCGAGCGCTCCGATAAGCGCGCTGGTGACCTTTTCCTGAACGACCCCGCTGGACAAGAAAATAACTCCTAAGTCCTTAGCAATGAAAGGGAAAACGAACTGGTCACTTTAGCATACGGGATAGTCAGTGACAAGGCAGCCGGATGGAATTCTCTGTCGGATCGCTGCCTCC
>Ga0099829_10001360_pt1 | contig 13454 bp, 17 predicted proteins | sample CZO8metaG_3_FD_79336 | JGI IMG/M metagenome (GOLD analysis project Ga0099829, IMG submission 79336) | Vadose zone soil microbial communities from the Eel River Critical Zone Observatory, Northern California, USA - CZOApr15con2H2.8 metaG | ecosystem: Environmental > Terrestrial > Soil > Vadose...
AAAAATCTGCCACCAGCTTGGGCTGGAGCCTGCCGCCATCTCTTCGCAGGTCATCCAGCGCGATCGCCACGCCTATTATGTGACTACGCTGGCCGTGATCGCTTCCACATTGGATAAGATTGCCACCGAGATCCGCCACTTGCAGCGCACCGAAGTGCGCGAGGCTGAAGAGTTTTTCAGCGAGAAGCAAAAAGGGTCCTCGGCCATGCCCCACAAGCGCAACCCCATTACCAGCGAACAGATCAGCGGACTGGCGCGCGTGGTGCGCGGCAATGCGCAAGCGGCGCTCGAGAATGTGGCGCTCTGGCACGAGCGCGATATCTCACATTCCTCGGTGGAGCGGGTCATCCTGCCCGATTCCACCATCCTGGTGGATTATCTGCTTAACAAGACCACAAACCTGATTGAAAAGATGTTCGTCTACCCCGGACGCATGAAAGAGAACCTGGAAAGCACCGGCGGCCTGGTCTTCAGCGGGCAGCTTCTGCTCGATCTCGCCGAGAGCGGCATGTTGCGCGAGGACGCCTACCGCGTAGTACAAAAAAATGCCATGCGCGCCTGGCAGCATGGGCTGAACTTTCGTGCCTTGGTGCGGAAGGACAAGCAGATCACCTCGCGCCTGACGCGCAAACAGCTCGACCATGCCTTTGATCTCAACCGGCAGTTGCGCAATGTAGATAAAATTTTTGATCGGGTCTTCAGCCATAAACAGCCCAGAAGAAAAGAACCGGCACAAAGTAAGGTTCCAATTCAGAACTGACAACCGCGGTGCTGCGGAATTCGCGCGATGAAAACAACTCCCGAAAACCTGACTATTGCCGTGACCGGCGCCAGTGGAGTGCTCTTCGCTCGTCATCTTTTAAAGACCGCCGAGGCCGACGCGCGCGTGAAGATTGTCAACTTTATCGCCTCTGAAAATGCTCTGCGTGTGCTGGCGGAAGAGGTCGGCATTGGCGGACGCACCAATCTGGTTGAGCAATTGTTGGGAAAGAAGTCACGCAAAATCCAGCAACAAAATAATGATGATATCGGCGCCAACGTCGCCAGCGGATCTTATCCTACTGATGCCATGATCGTGATTCCCTGCAGCATGGGCACCCTCGCCCGAATCGCCAACGGACTGGCCATCAAACTGATCGAGCGCGCTGCCGACGTTTGCCTGAAAGAACAGCGCCCTCTGATACTCTGCGTGCGCGAGACCCCGTTGAACAAGATTCATATCCGCAATATGTTCCGCGCCGCCGATGCCGGGGCTGTAATCTTTCCCTTGATTCCGACCTTCTATAACAAGCCCGCCTCTCAGGACGATATGGCCCGCCAGTTTGCCAACCGCGTACTGGCGCATATTGGGCTGGAGCAGCCCAATGCGTACCGCTGGAAAGGTTAGCGACGCAATCTTTCGAACGCTTTTGCAATCACCTTGCCCCCGGGCTCGGTAACCTGCAATTCTTCCAACTGATCGAGCTTCACCCAGCGTGCGTCCAGCGCATCGCCTCCGGCGCGCAGCTCGCCTGACTTCAGCCGGCAGAGAATATCAATGATGATGAAGTGAAAGCGCGCGCGGCCTGCATTGGGTCCCGTTCCTGGAATAATGCTCTCAACCACTTCCACTACCTCGCCGGCTTCGACTTCGAGCCCGGTTTCTTCGCGTGCTTCACGGGCGGCAGCCTGGCACAAGCTTTCTCCTAGTTCCACCACCCCGCCGGGGATGGCCCAGCGGCCGAGGAACGGCTCAGCGCCACGGCGAACGAGTACGACCTGGTCATTGTTAATGATGACGGCTCCCACGCCGACAATAGGCAGGTCCGGATAGTCTCGCTTGAGCATAGGAGAAAGAATCAGTACTCAAAAAAGAAGCGCTCAGGATCCATGGCGACAATCCGCCACAGATTGCCGTGTTCGGAAGGAATCCTCTCGACCTCAAGGTGCAAGCGCGCGTGCTGGCGGTGCGGCACGAGGTCGGTTTGCTGCGGTCGCGACTCCAGATCGAAATCGGCTACGATGGTTCCCTTTTGCTCGCCCTCGCCGCTCAACTGAATGGTTTTGTAGTAGAGATGAAAACTGTCGTAGTAATTGAATGCCGCTACCATCCGGTCTTCAAAGCCGGAATCGAAGCGCGACTCTAAAAACATGGATTGCGTCTGGGGCAGATTGTGCCCTTGCATTCCCTGGATCAACCGGCGCAGCATCGCATCGGCAACTGCCGGACTGAAGGTGCTCTGTTGCAGCGCTGATTCATCCGCCATATTGGGACGTGGAATCTTCTGGATGCTCGGTGCCTTCGTGCCTTGCGCAGGCGTGGCCGGCGCTGTATCGGGAGCCGGGGTGCTTTGCCCCAGGACCAAAGTCGCAGCTACCAGCAGAAGAACAGCAATGAATACCGACCGCAGGAAAATTCTCATAGTTCCATCCCCTTCAGATTAGGACTCACGATCAACCGCGCTTCCGTCGCACGCTGCACATCTTCTGCCTTCAGGCCGGGAGCAACTTCCTCCAGCACCAGGCCTTGTGGAGTCACCCGTATGTAGGCCATCTCTGTGACGATAGTATCTACTACTTTTACCCCGGTAAGCGGCAGCGCGCATTTTTTTAAAATCTTCGGAGCGCCCTCGCGCGTGGTGTGCTCCATGGCCACAATCACGCGGCGCGCACCCGCAACCAGGTCCATGGCCCCGCCCATGCCTTTGACCATCTTGCCGGGGATCATCCAATTCGCCAGGTCGCCCTGCTCGTCCACTTCCATCGCGCCCAGCACGCTCAGGTCAATGTGTCCGCCGCGGATCATGGCGAAAGAATCGGCGCTGGAAAAATAAACCGTGCCGGGGATTTCCGTGATTGTCTCTTTGCCGGCGTTAATCAGGTCGGGATCTTCACACCCAGCCACCGGATACGGCCCCACACCCAGCATCCCGTTCTCACTCTGCAAGATAACATGCATACCCGCCGGAACATAATTGGCCACTAGCGTCGGCATGCCGATGCCCAGGTTGACGTAGTATCCATCGCGCAGCTCGCGGGCGATGCGCTTAACTATGCGCTCCCGCTTTTCCGCATCTTTCTGCTTGTCGGCTTTGGGTAAGGTCGCCATTTGCTGTGTCTATGCTTGCCTCACCGTGCGCCGCTCGATTCTCTTCTCATATTTTTCACCCTGCAGGATGCGCTTTACATAAATGCTTGGGGTAATGATCTGCTCGCCATCGAGTTCACCCACCTCTACCAGCTCTTCCACTTCGGCGATGGTCACGCGCGCCGCCGTTGCCATCATAGGATTAAAATTGCGCGCCGTCTTGCGGTAAATCAGGTTCCCCCACTTGTCGCCCTTCCAGGCTTTGATCAGGGCAAAATCGGCCTTCAAAGCGGTTTCCAGGATATGCGGCCGTCCGCTAAATTCGCGGACTTCTTTCTTTTCTCCAATCACCGTGCCGTAACCGGCGGGCGTAAAGAATGCCGGAATCCCCGCTCCACCGGCGCGAATGCGCTCGGCAAACGTGCCTTGGGGATTGAGTTCCAGGTCAATTTTTCCGTTCAGCACCATTTCTTCCAGAAGTCTGTTTTCTCCGACGTAGCTGCCAATATGTTTCTTGATCTGGTGGTTGGCGAGCAGCAGGCCCAAGCCAAAATCATCAATGCCTACATTATTGGAGATGGTGGTAAGGTTCTTGACGTTCTTGCGCAGCAGCGCCCGGATCAGGTTTTCAGGGATGCCGCACAACCCAAAGCCGCCAAGCATGATCGTCGCCCCATCGGGGATGTCTTTTACGGCTTCATCGGCATTGGGGACTACTTTGTTCATCCGTTCCAATTTAACCACAAATTTGAAAACTTGCATTTTAATCAAGTTTTTCAAGTCGGGATAAGGCGTTTAACCGCAGAGGACGCGGAGGAACGCAGAGAGGAATGAAGAGTGTTCCGCGAGGAACACTCTTGGAACAAGGGATGTGAAAACCGTGTTCTGTTTGTGTCCTTTGTGGTTAGACTTTTTGTTCTTGCTGTTTGAATAAGCAGGGTCTAGACTGGATTCAATCTCCCCGATTCTTAAGGTGGCTAGCTGTACGTGTAGCCCTGCAACCTTAAGTATTCTTTTCTGCAAGGTTTCTATCTACACCCACCGGTGGATTCTCGACCCCGTTTTGTTATCTCTAAGAAAAAACGACTTACTATCCAAAACGAATGGGATTGCAATAAACATTCTGCAGTAATTTGGCTTTACGCTCCATGATGGACCAGGCTCTGTTTGTAGGGAAAAGCGAATGTACACAGAAGCGCAAGCTGGTTTCTGGTGCAGAGGCGTACCCCAAGAACGGAGGCAGCAATGAGCGAGGATGAAAACAGTCAGGCGACCTTGGACACGGTAGCAGAAGAATTAAACCAGCGTGCAATCAACATGCGGGTTCGCAATCCCGAGGCCAGCAAACTATCCCGGGAAGAGGCAGCCCTGCAGTTAACCACCGTACTGATTGGAGAGATGAAAGAGCGCGGGCAGAAGATCCCCTATACGACGGAGTACTACGCCCAGCGGATCTTGCATTTATTGCGTTGGAGTGGCTCCAACATTGGGGGTGGCGTGATGATCGAGTATCTCATTGATCATGGCGGCGATGAACTGCATTTGTACCTGCAGCGGTTACTCGATCAGACGGGATACCAGGAGGGCGAACGCCTGCCCGGAGAAATGCACACGGCGATTCAGCACCTGCGGGAACAAGGGCGTGATCCAATCAAAAGCTACAAGCTCGGCGACAACCAGCGGAGAGGGATCTGGCACTGCACCGTGGAACAGATGCTCCTGCTGGATGAGATCGACCCCAGGGCATGGCCCGAGATGGTTGCCCTGGTAAAAGAAATGGAAGCCCGATACCCGCACTTGCGGAACCGGGAAATGCTGGTCGAGGAGCTGACCACGAGGTTTATCCATGCGCTCCAGGCAAGCAATCTTGCCACGCCTCACGATCACGACTGGTATCGCAGCCGTATCGCAACCTTGATGTTCCATTATGCGCATCCCTTGTTTGCCGGGATCATTGGCTGTCTTCTGCTGGACAGGTCAGAAGGCGCAATCATGAGCGAAGAAGCAATCGTGAGCAAACCAGAAGATAAACACACCACCAGTGTGCTCGATGACATTCTGTCGCTCTCGGACTTGCAAACTCCGCGTTGATACGCGTCCATTGAATTGAAACAAAAGCTTACTGCTGATCTCACGGATCACGCTAAATCATGCTTGCAGCTTCGAGCTGCTGTGCAGTTGCAAAGTGGCACCAATCTGGTATCAAACCTTTCATTTCTTGGAAGCCATAGGTCATAATTGTGCCAGACGGTGTGTTTAGGGTGAGCCAAATGCTAGCGCCGGATGGGCGCAAGCAATTGGGCGAGGGCACAGCAGCGTAGCGTTGCGAAGCCCTTAGAAAGAAGTTACGCATTCCAGAATGCGGGGCTTTAGCCCTTACGGTCTTTGAAAATTCGCTGCACACTGAAGGATCTCCCTTGTAGCTTGGAGCTGTTTTTAAACTACTCCGTTCTCAGCCGTAAGAAATTGATTGCTAAGGATTTAGAGCGGCGTTCACTACTCTAAGCAATGGGTGGGTGGCGACCTGCGTGAAGTAATGAGAGACCTACGTGGAACAAGGGATAGAAAGCGGAAAGCGGTACTCAGTTGTCAATACTCAGTTATGAGACAGCTCTGCTTGGCCATACCGGACGCACAATGAAGGATCTCCCTTGGAGCTGTTTTTAAACTACTCCGTTCTCAGTCGTAAGAAATTGATTGCTAAGGATTTAGAGCGGCGTTCACTACTCTAAGCAATGGGAGGGGGCACGAAGGATTTCCCTTGGAGCTGTTTTTAACTATCCGTTCCCTTCTCTGTCTTAGGCGAATTGAATTTATTGGCAAGGTCAAACTCGTCGCGTAGGCCGGGCGTCCGCAAGTTTTCGCGGATATACGCCAGCCGCTGCTCCAGTTGCAGCAGCGCTTCCTGGATATTTTCTGTGTTGGTATGGGCGATGTCGCGCCACATGGAATATGAACTGGAAGAGATGCGGGTCATCTCGCGCAGGGCGCGTCCGCCGATGCTGTGCAGTTCGGGATCGTCGCCGAATTCCTCTTCCAGCGTCGCGGCCAGCGCGGTGGAGATCATCTGCGGAAGGTGGCTGATCCAGGCGCACAGGCGGTCGTGGCGGCCGGAGGCCATCTGCAGCGGGCGCGCGCCGATCATCTTCACCAGCTCGCGCAGCTCCTGCGCTTTGCCGGTAAGCTCACCGGCCGGGTCGCCATCAGAGATCAGAAACCACACCGCGTTGTCGAACAGGGTGGCGTCGGCAAATTCGACTCCGCTGTTTTCTTTGCCGGCCATGGGATGTCCACCAAGAAAGCGCTGCGCGGCCTGCGCGCCAAATACCGCTCGCGCGCGCGACACGATTTCAGCCTTGGTGCTGCCGGTATCGGAAAGCAACGCGTCGGATGGAAGCAGCGGGCCGAGGCGCTCGATGAGATCCACGATGGCGCCCACGGGTGCGGCCAGCAGCACGAGATCGCTGCCGGAAATAGCTTCTTCGGGGCGCGCGACGGCGCGGTCTACCACGCCCCGGGCCAGGGCGCGTTGTAGAACAGCTTCGCGGTCGCTGCCGACGATGGTACCCTTGTACCCATGCTTCTTCAGGGCAAGCGCGAAGGAGCCCCCAATCAATCCCACGCCGATGATGGTGATCTGCCGGATCATGATTTTCGGTCAGAAAAGATTGTACTAGGCCGCGAAAGTGCTTAGGCGATACTGCGCCCGACGGCCGGTGCGATCATGCGCAGCTCCTGCATCAGCTTGGTGAATTGCTCGGGATAAAGCGATTGCGCGCCATCCGACAGCGCCTTATCCGGGTTGTGATGCACCTCGATCAGCAGCGCGTCGGCTCCGGCGGCGACTGCGGCCCGTCCCATAGGAGGGACTTTATCGCGGCGTCCGGTGCCATGCGAAGGATCGGCGGTCATGGGCAGGTGTGAAAGTTTTTTGATAATGGGAATCGCGGAGATATCCATCGTGTTGCGGGTGTAGGTTTCAAAGGTGCGAATGCCGCGCTCGCACAGGATCACCTCGTAGTTCCCGCCCGCCATGATGTACTCCGCCGAGAGCAGCAGCTCTTCAAACGTGGCTGCAATGCCGCGCTTGAGCAGCACTGGCTTGCGCACCTTGCCCAGCTCACGCAGCAGATTAAAGTTCTGCATGTTGCGCGCGCCCACTTGGAAGATATCAATGTAGGGCTGCATGAGCGGGATCTGGGAGATCTCCATGACCTCGCTGATGACCAGGAGTTTGAATTTGTCTCCGGCTTCGCGCAGGATCTCAAGCCCCTGCTTACCCATGCCCTGGAACGAATATGGAGACGAGCGCGGCTTGAAGGCGCCTCCGCGCAGCACACGCGCGCCGGCTGTGGCCACCTGCTCGGCCACGGTGAGAAGCTGCTCGCGCGACTCGACCGAACACGGGCCGGCCATGATCACGATCTCATTGCCTCCAACGGCGAGGCCGTTGGGGAACTTGATGATGGTGCCGTCGGGGCGAAAGCTTCGCCCTGCGAGCTTGTAGGGCGCACTGATGCGGTGCACCTCACCTACACCGGTGAGCACCTCGATATCGCGGACATCGAAATCGCTGCGAGCCCCCACCGCCCCCAGCACGGTTTGCCGCGCTCCGGTGCTGCGGTGCACCTCGAAACCCATCTCCACCAGGCGCTCGATCACCTGCTGGATCTGTTCTTCACTTGCAGACTCCTGCATTGCAACAATCATAAGTAGTAGTTCTCGGTTCTCAGTCGTTCACTTCAATATCGAATTCCGTCTCGCCCTTGGGCGCTTCGGCCTTGGGCTGAATTTCTTCTTTTTGCAGCGCGCGCATCACGTCAATAATGCGCTCAAAAATATGCTGCAACTCGTGGCCGGGCAACGGCCCGCGATTCAGGGCGCGCACATTCTCAAAAACCTGTTTCTCCCGGTCCGGTTCGTAGATTGGCAATTTCGTGTTGCGTTTCAGCCGGCCAATCTCCTGCGCCGCGCTTGCGCGCTGGTTCAACAGCTCGACCATCTGGCGGTCAAGCTCGTCAATTTTCTTTCGCCAGTCTGCGATGTCCATGGGTGATGTCCGAAACCGTAAAGTGGACAGGCAAGTTTCCCATCCTCAATCTGCAATGAACACAAAGTATTTATTGTAAGCTGAAACCCATTCCCGTGTGTGGGCAAGATGCCCACACGACAGCCGGCGGGACGCCGGCGCTACGTCAGATCAGCATTCTTTATTTTGCCGAATGCTGAGTGCCGACTGCTGACTGCTTTTGTTGTGCTGAAGGCTTCTTCAATCCACAAATGAAATCTCCTACTGCTTTGGCGGCGTGACCGGTAGACGCATTCTGCTCAATGGTCTGCACAATCGCGCTGCCCACGACGATGCCGTCGGCGAATTTGCCAGCGGCGTGGAATTGCTCGGAGTTCGAGATGCCAAAACCCACGGCGACCGGCAGCTTCGTAAACTTTTTTACCCTTCGGACCAGTACACCCGCATCTTCTGCCAGCTTCTGCTGGGTCCCGGTAACTCCGGTGCGCGATACCGCATAAACAAAGCCGCGAGAAGCTTGGGCAATGCGCTTCAAGCGGGAATCGGTGCTGGTGGGTGCGGCCAAAAATACTGTGGCCAAATCGCGTTTGCGCATGGCGGCAATGTAGTCGCCGGCTTCTTCGACGGTAAGATCGGTGATCAAAGCGCCATCCACGCCTGCGGCCCGGGCGTCGTCACAAAAACGCTCCAAGCCATAGCGCAACACGGGATTGTAGTAAGAAAAAACAATCAGGCCAGCCCGGCTCTCGGCATTCCTGATCTCTTCCGCGAGCTGCAAAACATCACTCAACTTCGTGTGGTTGGCCAGGGCGCGCTCGCTGGCGCGCTGAATCACTGGCCCATCGGCGACGGGGTCGGAAAACGGGACACCTAGTTCGATGACGTCCGCTCCGGCGCCAATGGCGGAGAGAATAATGTCTTTGCTGGCGGCCACACTAGGATCGCCACAAGTAACGTAGACAACCAAAAAAGGATGGGATGTGAAATGAAGGGCCATGTTCTTATGTTCGAGTCTGAAGCTGGGACTTTGGCAGTTCCTTCTGCAAGATTCCCATGTCTTTGTCGCCGCGGCCGGAAACGTTCACGATCACGATGTCTGATTTTTTCATTTTGGGAACGCGGCGGATGCACTCCGCGATGGCGTGGGAAGACTCCAGCGCCGGAATGATTCCTTCGGTGCGGGCGAGCAACTGGCAGGCGGCCAGCGCTTCTGTGTCGTCGGCGGAGACATACTCGGCACGGCCGATATCGTGCAGCCAGGCATGCTCCGGTCCTACACCGGGATAATCCAATCCCGCAGAGACCGAGTGCGTGCCTGCAATTTGTCCGGCATCGTCCTGCAAGAGATAAGAAAACGTCCCTTGCAGAACTCCGGGCGAGCCGCCATGAAAGCGGGCTGCGTGCTCTCCCAACTTATTTCCGCGACCGCCGGCTTCTACTCCGATGAGCTCGACCTTCTTATCGGCGAGGAAGGCGTGAAAAAGGCCCATGGCGTTGGAGCCGCCACCCACGCAGGCGATCAACGCCGTGGGAAGTTTCTTTTCAAATTTCAGGATCTGGGCGCGCGCCTCGCGTCCGATGACGATGTGGAAATCGCGCACCATCAGCGGATAAGGATGCGCCCCCAGCACACTGCCTAGCAGATAATGGGTGGTGCGCACATTGGTGACCCAATCGCGCATGGCTTCGTTGATGGCGTCTTTCAACGTCTTTGATCCGGAATCAACTCCGCGAACTTCCGCTCCCAGAAGGCGCATGCGAAAGACATTCAGCTCCTGGCGCTGCATGTCTTCGGTCCCCATGTAGACCACGCATTCGAGGCCCAGTAGAGCGCAGACTGTAGCGGTGGCGACGCCGTGCTGTCCGGCACCGGTCTCGGCGATAATGCGGCGCTTGCCCATGCGGACCGCCAGCAATGCCTGCCCTAACGCGTTGTTGATCTTGTGGGCCCCGGTGTGCAACAGATCTTCGCGTTTGAGATAAACCTTCGCGCCGCCGAGCTGTTTCGTGAGCCGACGCGCAAAAAACAAGGGAGTGGGACGTCCGGCGTAGTTTTTTCTGAGATCATCGAGTTCCTTCTGGAAGCCGCGGTCGTTGCGCGCCTTGGTGTAGGCCTTCTCCAGTTCTTCCAGGGCAGCCATTAAAGTTTCAGGAACGTAGCTTCCACCATATGGGCCAAACCGTCCGTGGGCTGCGCTGTTCGAAGTGCTTTTTAAACGTGCGCTGACTGTTTCTATATTTAATACTGGAACCATAGTTAAGTTTTCTCTTCTGCCGCTCTCACCGCTAAGACGAAATTCTTTATTTTGCCTGCATCTTTCTTGCCAAGACGGGATTCCACGCCGGAAACCACATCCACGCCCCAGGGTCTGAACAACTTGAGGGCCGCGCCGACATTTTCCGGGTTCAAGCCTCCGGCAATAATCAAGCGCAACTTCAGACCGCTCTGCGTGATCGCACCTTGAGCCGCCTGCCAGTCAAAGACCTTGCCGGTGCCGCCACGCTGCGCAGCCGAGCCGGAATCCAGAAGAATGCTATCCATACGAATCGAGCCGTTCAATGCCTGAAGAGATTCCCGCAAATGCTCATTAGCTTGTATCGTCTTCGTAAGACGTAGCAGCGGCAGACTCTCTCCAACCGCGCGAACGAAAGCTTCATCCTCATCGCCTTGCAATTGAATTCGGGTTATGCCTGTCTGCTGCGCCACTTGGCGAACATATTCGAGCGATGGATTCACAAAGACCCCGACCTTTTCAATTTTAGCGGGAAGTTTGGCAATGATGTCGCGCGCCCGCTCCGGCGCAATTCGCCTGGGGCTTTCGGCAAAAATGAAACCCAGAGCACCAGCCCCGGCCTGTGCTGCCACCAACGCATCTTCCAGGTTGGTGGTGCCGCAGATTTTGATCCAGGTCACTTTTTGCCTCGGGAGCGTACTGGCTCTATGCCCGACGATGGCGAATCAGCCAGGGAGAGCAGAATTCGCAGCTTCTCTCCGGGCGCATCAGCACGCATGAGCGATTCGCCGATTAAAAATGCCTGGTAGCCGGCATCCCGCAACTCGCGAAGCTGAGCAGCCGTTTGAATGCCGCTTTCCGCTATCCGCAGGACGTTGCGCGGCAATTTCGACGCCAGGCGCAGCGGGGCTTCGGCATTCACCTGAAAGGTCCGCAAATCGCGGCTGTTCACCCCAATGATGTCAAAGCCGATACTCATGGCACGCTCCAACTCGCGCTCATCGTGAATTTCGCACAACACATCGAGAGCGAGCCCGCGGGCCTTTTCAAATAACAGGAACATCTCGTCATCTCGCAAAGCGGCTGCAATCAGCAGCACAGCATCGGCGCCATGGGCACGGGCTTCGAGCAATTGCACTTCGTGCACTATGAAATCCTTGCGCAAGCACGGAATTCGGGTTGCTGTGGAGGCCTCCTGCAAATTCGACAATGACCCCTGAAAGTATTTCTCATCAGTGAGCACGGAAAGCGCAGCGGCCCCGGCCTGCTCCAGTTCGCGGGCCAGGCGCACTGCCGAAAAATGCTGGCGGATGACTCCCTTGGAAGGCGATGCTTTCTTCAACTCTGCGATGACCGCCGCACCCTGAGCCGCCTTTTCCAGCAGATTTCTTTTGAAACCACGCGGGACATGCTGGCGGGCCTGCTCCTCCAGGACCTGAGCGGCGGGAGACTGCAACAGGGCTTCTACTCGCAGCCGGGTGTTGGCAATAATCTGGGTTAAGGTTACAGGCATGGACTTTTTGAGTATAATCCCCCGACTTGAATAAAGCCCGGGTACAATACCCGAATATTAGGGGGGAAACACTATGGCAAGGCCTGTTGGCGTCACGATTATTGCCATTCTTGAGTTTCTGGGCGCAGGCGTTTTTATTGCGATCGGGCTTTTTTGTTTGTTGGGTATGAGTTTTTTGGCTTCTCTCCTGAGTCAGATGAGTCAGACTCGCGATCTCGGAGGGGCGGTTTTTACCGCCCTCACTGGCCTCGGGGCTGTTTTTGCCGTGGGCTTCTTTATTCTGGCCGCGATTGTCATGCTCATTGCCTGGGGGATGTGGAAGCTGAAGAACTGGGCGCGCATTATCACGATTATTCTCTGTGGCGTCGGAATTCTCTTTGGCATATTTGGCTTACTCTGGGCGCTGCTTCATTTCAATCTGTTCGTAATCATGGTGGGTGGGATTCGTCTCGCCATCAATCTCCTGATCATTTGGTATCTGCTGCAGCCAAACGTGAAACGTGCATTTGGGGCTTGAGGAATGCAAGCTGCCCGGCGGCGCAACCGCCGGGCTAGTTTCCATCAAAACGAACGACAGCGTAATACAGCTGGACGCGCTCTCTGAAGCCCATCCTTCGGTACAGTTCGACAGCGCGCGTGTTCCCGGTGCGGACATGTAGAAAAGCCTGCTCACCACGTGCGTTAATGCGCCGGAGGAGTTCTTTCATCAACGTAGCGGCATAGCCGCGTCCAAGATGGTCGGGATGGGTGCATACTGCACTGATCTCGGTGTAGCCGGGTAAGCGAAGTCTTTCGGAGCAGCGCTCTCAACACTCCAGCCCGCGGGCACCTGTGGCGGCTCTTCCAGAAACAGCCCGACCGGCTTTGTACCAATAAGCCGAGCGAGGGAGTCATAGGCTTTCGCGATTGGCTGCTCGATGGCACCCAACAGACTGATCTCCGGGGAAAACCTGCGCGCCAGATCTGAGATTTCTGCAAAGTGTGCCTGGTTGGTGGTCAGTGCCTTCCAGATGACATTGTCGAGCGGATGCATAATCGCAAGTCTACGGACCCGGCGCTCCACGGGGCTATCCGAAAGTTGCGCCCAAATTGGGCCGGCGAATGCCGGGCGTGAGAACTTTTCCGAGGGCGCTCCCGCTGCCCTCTTTGGGCTCGGGAGTTCTTTGAATTAAGCCGCTTCTTCTATTCCGGTTTTCTCCAGATGCCCCTGCTCGTTGCGCGTCCAGCCAAATTTTGACAGGACTGAGCTAAAAACGTGGTCTGTCAGTTTGTTGACCTGCTGCTCATCCACAGTGTTCTCCAACCCTTCAATAGCTTGCCACTCCACGCGGAACTCCTTTTCTTTCTTACCAGAAGCAAGCTTAGGCCGGGGCGCTTGATCAGGAGCCTTGGCTTCAAGATTAGTGGCTTTTGCCTCAAGTTTCTTTTGCTTTTTCGATGTCGTTTTCTTGGTCATAGCTTTTAACCATTAGACGAAAAAAAACGCCGCAGGTTGCAAATTTTAGTTTTAAAAACTCCGTACTTTTTGGCTCGAATTGTATTTTTCTTGAAATACAAAGCATGCAGCTTGGTATCATTTGCGGGCCTGAAAACTTCGCAACCCCGGTGGAT
>Ga0099829_10001370_pt1 | contig 13421 bp, 10 predicted proteins | sample CZO8metaG_3_FD_79336 | JGI IMG/M metagenome (GOLD analysis project Ga0099829, IMG submission 79336) | Vadose zone soil microbial communities from the Eel River Critical Zone Observatory, Northern California, USA - CZOApr15con2H2.8 metaG | ecosystem: Environmental > Terrestrial > Soil > Vadose...
AGTGGCAAAACACGCATTTCGAGTTCATCGATCTTGCAGACCGTGGTAAGGTGGATGTATTACAACCGGACATAGGTCGCGTGGGAGGCTTCACTGAAGCGCGTAAGGTGTGCCAGATCGCCGCCGACCGCGGGCGGCTAATCGTACCCCATTGCTGGAAAAGTGGTATCGGTATTGCCGCGAGTGCGCACCTTTGCGCGGCTACAGCATGTTGTCCATACATCGAGTTTTTGCCCGCAGAACTCTCCGAGTCGCTGCTCCGGCGTGAGTTAGTGGTAGACGAACTGCAAATGCGTGACGGGACCATCGCCTTGCCGCAGAAACCAGGGCTTGGTGTGGAGTTGAACCATGATGTACTCCGGAAGTTCGCTGTCGCTTAGATTCTCCCAAAGGTTCAATAGACAAAGTCAAAGGAAAGGTCGGAATGAAACAGAGTATTGAGCGGGATATAGAGCCGCGAAAGCCAATTGCCGTCATACGACTAACCAACCTTGAACAGGCCATATACATTAGCCAGGCACTTCTTGCAGGGGGCATCACCACGCAGGAATTTGCCTTGACTAATCCCAAAGCTCTGGAAGCAATTTCACAGGTACGCCGGCAGTTATCAGAGGAAGTTTTGGTAGGTGCAGGTACCGTGCTGGAAGCGGAAAGCGCACTTGCCTGCATCCAGGCTGGAGCACAGTTTTTGGTGACGCCCACAGTTATCCCTGAAGTGATAACTGCTGGACATAGCCAGGGCATCAAGGTGCTCTGTGGAGCATTCACACCAACAGAGATATTTAACGCATGGCAAGCAGGAGCCGATCTCGTCAAGGTCTTTCCGGCAGGGCAATTGGGTCCAGGCTATATTAAAGATATACTGGGACCGTTACCTGATATCCCGCTCGTGCCCACCGGGGGAGTGAACCTGGGCAACTGTGCAGCTTTTTTTGTAGCGGGAGCATACACCGTGGCAATCGGGAGCAGCCTGGTAAATAACGAAATTACGCAGAAGAAAGATTGGGCATCTTTAACTGAACTGGCTCGTCGCTATGTACAGGCGTGTATGTAGCAACGAGTTAGTACCAGGGGCCCTTTAACAGGAGGGGAGGCAATGCCTTCTGATGTAGTCAGCTTCGGCGAGACTATGCTGCGTTTCAGCCCGGCCTATAATTCCAGGCTGGAGGAAGCGAAGACCTTTAACATGTATGTTGCAGGTTCAGAATCGAATACGCTGGCATGTCTTGCGCGATTGAATCTCAAAGTCACCTGGGTATCCGCATTGCCGCTGAATCCAATGGGAAGACATGTAGATGCCGAGTTGCGCCGTTATGGGGTGAATACAGCAACCGTAGTATGGCTAGGAGATAAGGTACGGCTAGGCATCTTTTACTCGGAAGAAGCCCCCAACCCGTTAGGTCTCCAGGTCTATTATGATCGCGCACACTCAGCATGTGCTCTTATTGATCCAGGCGCGATCGATTATTCCGTCGTGAACGATGCCAGGATATTACACTTGACCGGTATTACTCCCGCACTTAGCGACAGCGCTCGTGAAGTGTTTAGACGCTTTCTGCAAAGAGCAGATGAAAAGAACGTCCCCCTCTCTTTTGATGTCAACTACCGTTCAAAACTCTGGTCGATCGAAAAAGCGGTTACTGGCATCGAGGAGGCTTGCCGCCAGGCCAGCCTGTTATTCTGTACGCGTACCGATGCCGCCGAGTTGTGGGGATTCAGCGGGACTCCCGAGTTTGTACTGCGCAAGATGGCACAGCGATTCGCGGAAAATAACACCAACAAAACTATCGTTTTGACACTAGGCAGCGAAGGAGCAGCACAATTTCAGAACGGAGAATACAGCATTGAGCCGATCTTTCCAACCGAGGGTACCGTGCGTTTCGGCTCGGGCGATGCTTTCGCGGCAGGCTATCTGTATGCATACCTGGAAGAGCAATATAACCATGACCTGCGCAAGGAGCGCGGCATTACCCCGCTCGTCTTCGGCAACGCATTGGCGGCTCTTAAACGCTGTATAGCAGGTGATATCGCTAACATCACTCTTCAAGAACTATGGGCGCTTTTGTACAAGCAGGAGAGGATAAGGTTTCGATGACGACCAAAGGAAACAATTGGTGTATACTTAACCCATAGGAAAGGAACACACCTATATGGATCTACTGATCAGACCACAAACTGAACAAATAAATGGAATTCTTCGTACGGTTGATATTACGCCGGAAAGCGCCGGCTGGCGCTATGTCTCGTTTGCTGTGTACCACCTCGGCAAAGACCAGGTGCTTGAAGGAACAGCAGGCGGTAGGGAGACAGCCCTGGTTGTGCTCTATGGCAAAGGAGAAGCAAAGCTCAATGGCCAATCGATAGGGCAGATTGGTGAGCGACTCAGTGTATTTGAAGAGAAGGCACCGTACACCCTCTATTTGTCTACCGATGGCAGCTACCAGGTGAAGTGCACATCCGATGTGATGGAAGTGGCTGTAGCAAGCGCACCGGCAACAGGCCAATCTTTTCCAGCACGCTTGCTAAAACCGGAAGAGGCCAGCATTGAAAGGCGAGGAGAGGGCAATACGTTCCGGCGAGTGCAACACCTGTTGGATACAGATCAGAAGGCCGAGCGGCTGATCCTTGTCGAAGTTATTACCCCGGCAGGCAACTGGTCTAGTTTCCCTCCACATAAGCATGATACAGAAAATCCTCCATATGAAGCATATCTCGAAGAAACGTATTACCATCACATTCAGCCAACCGACGGATGCGCCATCCAACGGGTGTATACTCCTGGGGAGTTTGATGAGGCGGTCACCGTGCATGATGGCGATCTCGTACTCGTTCCAAAGGGATATCACATGGTAGGAGCAGTTCCTGGGTGCGAACTCTACTATCTCAACGTTATGGCTGGCCCCAACCGGGCGTGGAATTACCAGGTTGACCCCGCATTTCATCGCTTGCTGCCGCCTTCAGGTAAAATAACAGGCTCAATGATGTAGTGTTGTTTCTTCGAAGGGGAGAAACCATGGAGTTTGCAAAACTTTCGCAATATTTTGAAAAACTGGAACAAACTAGCTCCCGGCTTGCTTTGATTGCGATTTTATCGGAGCTGTTTCGCTCGATCGAAAGTCCAGATGAGATAGAAAAAGTCTGCTACCTTGTCCAGGGAAGAGTTGCGCCGTTTTTTGTAGCACTTGAGATGGGCATGGCAGAGAAAACAGTTGCCAAAGCAATTGCAATCGCATATAACACGTCTCAGGAGCAAGTTTCAAAGCTTTATTCTAAGCTTGGTGACATGGGACTGGTTGCAGAGCAGGTCAGTAAACAAGCAGGAATTGTGTCTAAAGTCTTAAATGTGGACGATGTGTTTCAAGGTTTAAAAACCATTGCACAAGCATCAGGGAAGGGGACTGTTGAAAAACGCATTTCGTTGCTTACCGATTTACTCAAAAAAGTTGACGGTTTGTCTGCGAAATATTTAGTGAGAATTCTATTGGGAAACCTGCGGCTTGGCATTGGCGACTCGACCATTCTTGACGCGTTGGCAACAGCAAAATTTAACGATACAAAAAAACGCAAACTTTTGGAAGGTGCCTATAATAAAACATCAGATCTGGGGCTCATCGCCAGGACGTTATGGCAGCATCCCATGGCGGAAGATGCTTTACAGGCGGTTGCACAATTAGATGTCCAGGTTGGGAAACCGATCCGCTCGGAACTCGCTGAACGCTTACCCGACGCCGAAACAGTCATCAAGAAAATGGGGGTGGTGGATGCGCAATATAAATACGATGGATTTCGCACGCAGATACATAAAGATGGCAATCATGTTTCAATCTTCTCGCGCAACCTGGAAAACTTGACACATATGTTTCCGGAAATTGTTGAAGGAACCCGCAAGCAAGTACAAGCAGACAGCGTAATTCTTGATGCAGAATCCCTCGCCTACAATCCAGCATCGGAAGAATTTCTGCCATTCCAGGAAACAACCAGAAGACGGCGAAAATATAACGTCGAAGAAATGGCTCAACAAATGCCGCTGAAAGCCTTCGTATTTGACATCTTATATAAAGACGGAGCACCGCTCATTGATATGCCAATGGTTGAACGAATGAAAATTCTTGAAGAAACCATTAAACCTGACGACATCCTCATGCTAACTGCTAATCATATTGTTAGGGATGCCGAAACTCTATCGCTCCTATTCGACGAAGCAATTAGCAAGGGTTTGGAAGGCGTTGTGGTGAAAAAGCTGGAAAGCCCCTACGAAGCAGGCGCGAGAAATTTCAATTGGGTGAAACTAAAGAGACACTCAGCCGGAGCATTGAATGACACCATCGACTGCGTCCTGCTGGGCTACATTTTTGGGAGGGGCAAGCGCGCGTCATTGGGGGCTGGCGCGCTTCTCGTTGGTGTGTATGATAAAAAGCAGGACATGTTCGTTACAGTTACGAAAATTGGAACTGGTTTATCTGATGAAGAATGGCGAAGTATCAGGGAGCGCACCAAAGGACTGGTCGTCGATCACAAGCCGGCCCGCGTCTCATCGCTGATTGAACCAAGCGTTTGGCTCGAGCCGGAGATTGTCATCGAAGTTTTGGCGGATGAAAATACTCGTTCCCCAATTCACACCGCTGGAAAAGTAGGAGATGAGCCGGGATTTGCACTGCGATTTCCAAGGCTCATCACATTTAGGGATAAAGATAAAAAGCCGGAGGATGCAACGACAGTGGAAGAGTTGATTGAAATGTATGAAATTCAGGGGAAGAAATAGGGTTGCAGACTCCCCATGTCATTCGCCAAAAAAGTCTTGCTGATTAAAGAAGGAGTAGGCCAATGAGACGCGTAATACCCCTACTGCAAACACCCAACGTCAACGAAGTACGATCCACCAACATTGATGCCCAGGCACTGGCGAGCGAACTGGGTAGCAAAATTCGAGGCGAAGTGCGTTTTGATGACGGGAGCCGATCGCTCTATGCCACAGATGGATCCAATTACCGGCAAGTGCCGATTGGCGTCGTCATCCCCATGGACATTGAGGATGTCATCCAGACCGTGACGACATGCCGCCACTTTGGAGCGCCAATTCTCATGCGTGGAGGAGGCACAAGCCTGGCCGGGCAATGCTGTAACGTCGCAGTCGTTATCGACATGTCCAAGTACTTGCGCAAGATCATAACGATCGACCTCGAGAATAAAACCGCCCGTGTGCAGCCTGGCATTGTCCTTGATGCCCTGCGTACTGCTGCGGAGCAATATCACCTGACATTCGGGCCTGACCCTGCAACCCATGCCTGGTGTACCTTGGGCGGCATGATCGGCAACAATTCCTGCGGTACGCACTCGGTGATGGCAGGGATGACAGCCGATAACATCGAGGAATTGGAAATCCTAACATATGATGGCGTGCGTATGCGTGTGGGCAAGACAAGCGATGAGGAGCTAGAACAGATCATTAAGAATGGCGGTCGACGCGGTGAAATTTACGCCAGGCTCAAAGCTCTCCGGGACCGATATGCCGACCTGATACGCGAACGCTATCCCAACATCCCACGTCGCGTTTCAGGCTACAACCTGGACCAATTGCTACCAGAAAACGGCTTTCATGTTGCACGAGCATTAATTGGGTCAGAAGGCACCTGCGTCACAGTACTGGAAGCAACAGCTAGCCTTGTGCATAGCCCCCCCGCCCGCTCGCTCCTGGTGCTTGGATATCCAGATGCCTACGTTGCAGCCGATCATGTTATGGAAATACTGGCCCATAAGCCGATTGGACTGGAGGGCTTCGATCGTCGTCTCATCGAGAATATGAGAAAGAAGAACCTGAATATCGCTGAGATTGCATTGCTGCCGGAGGGAGGCGGCTGGCTCCTGGTCGAGTTTGGCGGCGAGAATCAGCAGGAAGCTCATTCTCGTGCATACGCATTGATGGAGGAGCTAAGGCAAGCCAGGAACGCACCATCCATGGAACTCCTGGATGATCCCAGGGAAGCCGCGAAGATCTGGTTGGTGCGCGAATCGGCACTGGGCGCAACCGCCTACATACCAGGCGAATCGCATTACTGGGAAGGCTGGGAGGATGCAGGTCTTCCCCCCGAAAAGCTCGGTAGCTACCTGCGCGACCTGCGCGAGCTGTTAGGCAAATACGGGTATACCTCTGCCCTTTATGGCCACTTTGGACAAGGATGCGTGCATACGCGCATCAACTTCGATCTGACGAGCCGCGATGGCATTCAAAAGTTTCGCTCCTTCATGGAAGAAGCAGCAGACCTGGTTGTGGGCTATGGGGGATCACTCTCAGGGGAACACGGGGACGGACAGTCACGTGCAGAATTACTCCCCAAGATGTACGGCACTGAACTGGTGCGAGCTTTCGGGGAGTTCAAAGCAATCTGGGACCCCGACAACAAGATGAATCCAGGCAAGGTAGTGCAGCCGTATCGCATGGACGAGAACTTGCGTCTTGGCCCCGAGTACGAGCCACCCCAGCTCGTGACGCATTTCAAGTTTCCCGATGATGACGGAAGTATTGCCCTCGCCGCACTACGCTGCGTCGGCGTTGGAAAATGCCGCAGAACGAACGGCGGCACGATGTGTCCAAGCTACATGGTGACCCTTGAAGAGGAGTATACGACTCGAGGACGTGCTCGGGCTCTCTTTGAAATGCTGCAAGGGCAGGTTCTTACGGGCGGCTGGCGTGATCAGCACGTGAAGGAAGCATTAGACCTGTGTCTGGCTTGTAAAGGTTGTAAGGGAGACTGCCCGGTAAACGTCGATATGGCGACCTACAAGGCAGAGTTTCTCTCCCATTATTACAAAGGCAGGCTTCGCCCAGTGAGCGCCTACGCGATGGGTTTGTTCTACTGGTGGGCCCGGCTTGCCTCCCACATGCCCGCTGTAGCAAATTTTTTTACGCATGCACCACTGCTCAGCGATTTAGCAAAGCTCGTAATAGGCGTGGCACCACAGCGGCGGCTTCCCGTCTTTGCCCCGCAGACCTTCAAGGATTGGTTCCACCAGCGCGGCCAGCGAAACCTGGGATCTCCCAGGGTGATCTTGTGGCCTGATACCTTCAACAACTATTTGCGTCCAGAAACAGCAAAGGCCGCGGTTGAGGTTCTTGAGGCCGCAGGTTACCAGGTCGAGATTCCCGAGCAGTCTTTGTGCTGCGGGCGCCCGCTCTACGATCATGGGATGCTCGATACCGCCGAACGGCTATTGCGCCAGGTCCTTGAAACGCTGCGGCCAGAGATCATCGCGGGCACTCCCATCGTTGGCCTTGAACCAAGCTGTGTTGCGGTCTTCCGTGACGAGCTGACCAACCTCTTCCCCAATGATGAAAACGCCAGGCGGCTCAAAAAGCAAACCTTCCTGCTGAGCGAGTTTCTGGAAAGAAAGGTAGAGAACTATCAGCCTCCCACGCTGCACCGCAAAGCTGTGGTGCATGGACACTGTCACCACAAAGCTCTTATGCGCATGGGCACTGAAGAGGCGGTGCTCAAAAAGCTGGGCCTGGACTACCAATTGCTCGACTCCGGGTGCTGTGGCATGGCCGGCTCCTTCGGGTTCGAGAAAGAGCATTACGACTTGTCCATCAAATGCGGCGAGCGGGTTTTGCTCCCAGCAGTCCGCAGTGCTGACAAGGATACGCTGATCATCACCGATGGCTTCAGTTGCCGCGAGCAGGTAGCTCAAACGACAGGCCGCGAAGCGCTGCACCTGGCACAGGTCATTCAGTTAGCCCTCCATGAAGACCAGGGGAAGCTGACGGGAGCGGAATCAGGAGACCTTGAGCCTGTAAAAGATCATGCACCTTCTGGACTGGGAATGGTGCTTTCAGCTAGCGCGAGTATTCTGCTCCTTGGCGCTGCACTGGTATGGGGATGGAGAAAAAGAAAAACCAAATGAATTAGATATCAGAAACCGCCTGTCGAGTGAATGATCTGTCCAGTAATCCACTCAGCATCCTCACTCGCCAAAAAAGTGATCAGGCGAGCGGCGTCTTCCGGCTGTCCGATACGGCCCATTGGGAAGCGTGGCAATAACTCTTCTTTCACAGCTTCTGTCATCCAACCTGTATCAGTAGGACCGGGATCAACCGCGTTGACCGTAATCCCTCGCGGAGCCACTTCCGCGGCCAGTGTAACTGTGAAAGCTTCGATAGCTCCCTTGGTAGCAACATACGCCAGCTTTCCTGGCATGGCACCTCGTCCTTGCCCCGAGGTGAGATTGATGATACGTCCTCCTGAGGGTATCGAGAAACGTCGTGCAAATTCTACACTTAACAACATCGTCCCTCGCATATTCACAGCATAATATGCATCCAATGTGGGCCTATCAAGCTGGTCAAAAGGAGCCTCCGTTTCGTCATACGTGGCATTGTTAACCAGGATCGAAGCAGGCCCCAATTGTGACTCAACAGCATTCATGATCTGCTGCGGGGCATCGATCGAACTGAGGTCAACCATCAAATGCTCACAGCGAACTCCCATTCCTCGAAGCTGCCTTTGAAGTTGTGTTGGTGTATCCTCTTCCGCGCCCCACGGCATCTTGCGATCATAAGCACTCCAATGGGTGAAGAAGATGTCGACCCCTGCCCGTGCAAGTGCACGACAAACCGCGGTGCCAATGCCCCTTTGGCGGCTGGCCCCTGTGACAATAGCGAGGCGGCGAGAGTCCTTTTCCAGATTCATTTCACCCTCTATTCTTCATGGGCTCATATTTCACTCGATTTTTCCAGGAACAGGCATCGATGCCCCTACATACAAGTTGTCTACACCTGTCCAACAAGCGTATTGCCCGTAGTGTCGATGAACTGCTCCAGCGCCGGAGTATCTGCATTCCTTGGTGGAATGAGAACGAGCCGGTGAACCCCAAGCTCGGCAAATTGTTGAGCCATTGTCCTATCTATAGGCACACGCGGAGCAATACTGATCTCTAGCTCTCCGAGCGTCTCTGGGCGCGTAGAGCGTTTCGCGACTTCACGGATGTCGGCAATCGCGCGCGATGTCTCGTCAAGATCAAGTGCCCAACCAAACCAACCATTCGCCTGCTCAACAGCACGGCGCAAAGCTGCGGGTGACCTTCCACCTACGACAATTGGCGGGTATGGTTGTTGCAAAGGATGGGGGTAGGCTTGCACATCTGCGAAGGATACAAACCGACCGTGATATGCCGGTTTGGTCTCACTCCATATAGCTCGCATAGCAGCCAGGTACTCATCCGCGCGCGCTCCACGGTTCTTGAATGACTCTCCCAGGGCGTCGTACTCGTGCTTCGACCAGCCCACACCAATACCGAAGATCAGACGACCACCCGAAAGCACGTCCAGACTCGCGAGTTCCTTCGCTAAAACCAGTGGATTCCGCTGCGGAAGGAGGATTAATCCGGTACCCAGGCGAATTGTACGCGTTTGTGCCGCAATGAAGGTAAGCGCAACTACTGGATCCAGGAAACGAGAGTTAGGCGGTATGTTCTGCTGCGCCTCTGAGAGCACAACATGTTCGCCTCCCCATACAGTGTCAAACCTCGCTGCTTCGGCAGCCTGGGCTAACCGTACCATCGTTTCAGGATAACTACTCACTCCTATATTGATAGAAGCCAGCCCGAACTTGAGTTTACCAGGCATACATCGTCTCCTTATACCTACCATATCGCTTGACCAGCTCTCCCCGGGACATCCATACCTCCTCTGGATACGACCCATATGTAGTCCCTTGAAGGAGTCTTTCCAATCCTTGTTCATTATACAGTACCAGCAGTCCCATCATGAAAAAGCGGTCCAACCTGGTCTGAAAAGTCCTGGGGCGCTCGCGTAAGGTAAAGCCGATACGGCGGGCTCCACGACTCATCAGTGTCACTCCATAGAGTGCACGTAGATCCGTGGGAAAATCAGGAGTTTGCGCCCAGGCAGCCAGGGCTTGTAAATCCTGCATGATCATGTGAATAATGCCCCAGGGACCTGTATGCCTCGCGGCCTCTAATAACAGACGATTAATAAAGTGGAGCTCTCCGATTTGATCCCCTTTGCGAATTTTCGTTCCATCAGGAAGGTCTATTGGTCGTCCGTTATAGCGAATGAAATGGACTGCAAACAGTCCATTAGGAGCTTCGGGGATCGCCTTCACATGCCAGATAGCCAGGGTAATCCATTCCCAAAAAGGCCAGAAACGTAAGAAGCCCCGCGCCCGTCCTGCGCGTGTTTGAAACGCCAGTTTCCATCCAATGCCCAATGAGCGGTGAGGCACATGCGGCTTTGAAGAAAACCGGCTTTCTCGCTTCTCCTGTACCTTTAAGATAAAGATTGCTCCTAAAACCATCATAAAAGCCGCAAGAGCGAAAATCATGCGATAGCTCACCTGGGTCTGTCCAAAGGCACCGGTTAAAACGAAAATAATGGTCCCCAGTAAAGGTGCAACAATAGCTGGTATCGTCGAAGAGGCATTCCAAATTCCCAGGTCTTTGCCAACCGTGTTGAGAGATGGCAGCGCATCCACAGTTAAGGCCCAATCGACGCTGGTGTAGGCTCCATAGCCAATTCCGAAGAGAAGACCCAGAGGCCACAGAATAAAGATATTAGGAAAAATGACGAATGCCAGTGCTGCCATTGCCATGCATAATGTAGCCAGGGAAACTATCCTGACACGCCCGGTGCGATCCGAGAGGACTCCGAGCACGAAAGCACTGAAGACTGCTCCCAGCAGCGCAAGCACTGCTACTCCTGCCGTGGCCTGCTGCACAAAATTTGAGACGTGCGCGACATTGGCAAAGTAATATTCAATGTATATCATGAACAGGGTAATCCCTAGCATAACGAAGAAGCGCGTGAGGAAAACCCAGGTGAAATTATGATTGTGCCAGGGTTGAAGCCAATTATGTGCAAACCATTGGCGCCAGCTAAATGTCTCTTTATTCCCCGCCTGAACAGGTGCAACTTCTACAGGTGAGAGTGGTACTTCATGCACGCCGGCAATTGTGATCAGCACGCCGGCCAGTAAAACCACTCCGCTCAGCACGTAGTAGAGCATGGCGCCTTGCCGAATAGCCCCGGTTGAAGGTGAAACCACGCTTACCTGCCCAAGGAGCCATGCCGCAAGCACCAGGCTACAAACGTTACCAAGTATAGTCATTATCCCCATATAGCCTGATGCCTCACCACGCTGCTCCTCGGGCACCCGGTCTGGTATCAGACTTTGATAACCGGCTGTAGTCGCATTGGTGGCTAGCTGGAAGACCACCAGCCCCAGTATAAAGAAGCCTATATTGTTGGCAAAGCCCAGTATAATGGCGCCAAAGAACATCAGCAGCCCACCACTCAGGATATATGGTCGACGGCGTCCCCAGCTACCGGTCGTGCGATCAGACAACATGCCGATTAGTGGTGGTACGAACAAGGTTATGATAGCACCTGCTGTTGAGATCAACCCAAGAAGTGTCGCTTGCCGGGCGTTTCCTACTGCGCCTGTCACAAACAGGACAATCTGTGTGGGGATAACGATTGAAAGTAGGGATGCATTCTGGAAGTTTAGGGAAAACCAGAGTACGCTAAGCGTAAGTTGCTCACTAAAAGTAAGACGGTGGGGACGATCTTGCAAATCCATCATAAAAATTCTATCCAAAGGCAAATCGTTGGGACCGGCCTTTCAGGGCCTGGAAATGCGCCATTAGTTTGCGTGGTTTAACTATACAACATGGTACAGGGCCTTCCAACCATGCCGATGGTCGGTCACAAAAATGACCTCTCGACCGTCTTTCTTTCTGATGATCGTTCTGCTTCGGATCAAGAGACGTTTCTCCCCACAAAGGAGCGACGAAGGAGGAGGAACCTGGGGGAATCCTTGGAAAGCTACCGGTCGTACCTCTTTGCCATCGCCTACCGGATGCTCGGGAGTGCGATGGATGCTGAGGATATGGTGCAGGAAACCTACCTGCGTTATCAGGCGACACCGCAAGCCTCCATTACCTCACTCAAAGCCTTTTTGACCACGATTCTCACGAACCTGTGCCTGGATCAACAGCCACTCCTCTTGTTTTCAGAATACCTGAGAGAGTCGTCCCATAGGTGATTTCCTTAATATCTATATCCCCAGGTTGGCTATTTGGCCGTCGTCTGTGATAGAGCTTGCTTTACCATTGCATCCACCTCTTCTCCTACACATATCACATCAGCGCGTAAATAGTGCAAAAATTGCTCAATAGTCGCGCGCAGCGCATCCAGCATATTGGCATCCGGTACAACATCGGGCTCCCACCACCAGCGTGAAATTGTCCAGGTGCCTTTCTCCAACCGCGAATCCACCCGGGCGACAAAGCGATCCCCATAGAAAACGGGCAGCACATAATACCCCCATTTACGCTGTTCCACGGGCTTGTAGACTTCCCAGGCGTAGTCAAAGTTAAAAATCTGCAACAGGGATTTTCGATCCCACAACAGGCTGTCGAGTGGCCCCATAAATATCATTCGTGGTTCTGGGAGTGGCTCATCCAGCAACTTGAGCGCGCTCGTATGTACATAATAGGACCATGCCTGCTCGCCTACTTGTACTTGAGTTAGCAGGCCTGCTTCTACGAGTTGCGCTACCGCCAGTTTGCGTTTTGATGCCTCCACGCATGCACTCCAGACGGCTGCTTCAGCTGCCGGACGTAACATTCCTACTGCCTGGTACCTTCGTAACATGATCCAACGATAATAGGCAACCTCATCCCTCAGTGGGGGGACCTCAAAATGCTGTGCAGGTATTACCCGCTCTGGACGTTCATAATAGTGGCGTCCGCCTTTACGATGATGCGTCACCAGTTCACCGCAGGCCCACAATGAACGCAGGATACGCTTCGTGCGTGTCGAACCATACCACGAACCGCTTTCTCCAAATCGCGAGCGGTCCTCGAACTCGAGCGATGAAAGCGGTCCCTGCTCATCGATTGCCGCCAGTATCTTTGCCGCTCCTTCAGTATCGGCCTGTAAAATTTCTCTGTCGTGATACGGGCGGAACTTCTCGCGAATCAAGGCACGCATGGGCCAATCACTTACAGGAACGAGGCAGGCCTGCTTATCCCAGGCGTCATAGAGTATACGATCGCCGTACGCCGCTTTTTGCCAATCATCTACCTGGTAGCCAGGGATGCGTGCTTGAAAGACAAGATCGGGGTTGCGTCCTACGGGGTTCAGCGGATCGTATTGCACCGTCCCTAGACGATCAATCACGCCTGGTAGGTCAGTTGGTCTAAAATGATAGAGCGTGAGAAAGCGACGTGCTTCTTCTTGTGAAATATGCAATCCCATGTTCAACTTCTCTATAAATCTTAGTAACTATGCAGGTCTTCTTGCCGCCTGCGGCGGCTCACCCAGGTAGGGAGTGGGTGTGGGCTGTGCCGCCTGCGGCGGCACAGCCCACACCCACTCCCTACCTGGCGAACTGCCGTAGGCAGTG
>Ga0099829_10001383_pt1 | contig 13370 bp, 11 predicted proteins | sample CZO8metaG_3_FD_79336 | JGI IMG/M metagenome (GOLD analysis project Ga0099829, IMG submission 79336) | Vadose zone soil microbial communities from the Eel River Critical Zone Observatory, Northern California, USA - CZOApr15con2H2.8 metaG | ecosystem: Environmental > Terrestrial > Soil > Vadose...
GAATCGATCTGAATCCGCAACGACGCCGCAGCTTCATCAACCAGGTCAATGGCCTTGTCCGGCAGGAAGCGGTCAGAGATATAACGATGCGACAGAGTCGCCGCCGCTACGATCGCCGAATCTTTGATCCGCACCCCGTGATGAACTTCGTAGCGCTCTTTCAACCCGCGCAGAATCGCAATCGTATCCTCAACGTTCGGTTCGCCCACAAACACGATCTGAAAACGCCGCTCCAGGGCCGCATCCTTCTCGATGTGTTTCCGATATTCATTCAGGGTAGTAGCGCCGATTGCTCGCAACTCGCCACGCGCCAATGCAGGTTTCAGCATGTTGGAAGCGTCAATCGCGCCTTCTGCAGCACCCGCGCCCACCAGAGTGTGCAACTCGTCAATAAAAAGGATGATCTTCCCCTGCGAGTCCTCGATCTCTTTCAGCACCGCCTTCAGCCGGTCCTCAAATTCTCCACGATACTTCGCCCCTGCCAGCATCGCGCCCAGATCCAGCGCAACCACGCGTTTGTTCTTCAATGCCTCGGGCAGGTCGCCGGAAACGATTCGCTGTGCCAGGCCTTCCACAATCGCAGTCTTTCCGACCCCAGGTTCGCCGATGAGCACGGGATTGTTCTTCGTCCGCCGGGAGAGCACCTGCACCACTCGGCGAATCTCCTCATCGCGTCCGATCACCGGATCGAGCTTGCCCCGCCGCGCCTGCTCCGTCAGATCGCGGGCATAGCGTTCCAGCGCCTGATATTTTGCCTCGGGATTCTGGTCAGTGATGCGTTGCGATCCGCGGACCGCGGTCAGTGCCTTCAAAATCGCATCGTGCGTCGCCCCATGACGCGCAAGGATCTCCTGCGCGGAATCACGCTTGAGCTGGGTGACCGCGAGCAGAAGGTGCTCGGTCGAGACATACTCATCCTTGAAGTTATCGGCTTCTTTGAAGGCGCGATCGAGAAGCTGGTTAGCCGCCTGCGATAAAGACGCCTGCGCCGCTCCTCCTGAGACTTTCGGCAGCCGCTCCATTTCCTGATAAATCTCATTGAGCACGGTCTGGGGCCCGATACCGATCTTTTCCAGCACCGGCGGCACAATGCCTTCTTTGTCTTCCAACAACGCCGCCAGCAAATGCAGGGGCAGAAGCTCGGGATTCCCGTGCTCCGACGCCAGCTCGTTCCCGCGCTGCACCGCCTCCCGCGCCTTCAATGTGAATTTGTCCCAGCGGATTGCCATAGCCTTGCTCCAGATACTAACCAGATGCTGACTGTAGAGGCGAAGAACTCTGAAATTCTTGTGGCTCAAGCACAGCCGGCTGCACGTCCTTAAGAAACAGAGAACTGCTGCCGTAGTCGATTACAGCTGCCTGGTTCTCAAAAACGTCCACCCCGAGAATCGCGTCCACGGGCGTTGTCCCTTTGAGCGCCAGCGCCGCATTAACGTGGGTCATATCCATAGCGTACAGCGCACGCGTGCGTGGCCTGACATCGCCAATTTTCAACTCCGCATCATGGAGCTCAAAGACTTCCAGTTGAGCAGCGCCCGCTCCGCCTCCAACTCGTCCCATCGCCGTCAGCTTTAATCCAAGTTCTTGCGCCAAAGAGAAGCTGACCACAGTGCTGGCTGCTCCCTTATCGATCAATACTCGCACTGCGCAGCCCGCCAAAGTACCGCTGGCCTCGAAGTGTCCAACACCGTTACGACTTAGAGCGATTCGCCTATACCCAGCTGCCTCGAGAAACATCGGCAGCGTCATGGGAGTCTCACCTCGCCCGCGATCGACTTTGTAAAGAGATCTTGGAAAAATGGGAGGCGCTTCGTGCCGCCTCCCGTCAGGAATTTATCGAGGGTCGCTCGTCCCTATACAAGCACTGCCTTATGCGGCCTTGCCAGCGCCCTTGCCCTCGAGGACGCGCTCGCTGCCCACGTTGACTTTGATCTGCTTCGGCTTGGCTTCGGCCTTCTTGGCAAGCTGGACTTTCAAGATCCCCTTGTCATAGTGCGCCTGGACGCGCTCCGCATCCACCGTATTCGGAAGCGTGAAAGAGCGAGTGAAGCTGCCATACTGCCGCTCAACCCGGCGGAAGTTCTCTTCTTTCTCTTCCTTCTCGAACTTGCGCTCGCCGTGCACGACCAGCGTGTTGTTCTCGATCCGGACATCGATGTCTTTCTCATCAATTCCCGGAACCTCAATCTTCAGCGTGATGTTGTGGTCGTCCTCGTAAACGTCCACTGGTGGCGCAAAAGTCGAGGTGGTCAGCGCCTCTTCCCGCACGTCTCCGGACGAGTCACGAAACAAACGGTTCATGCGGTCCTGCAATGTGGTGAACTCACGGAATGGATCCCATCGAGTAAGAACTGTCATGTCAAACCTCCTAAATTAGAATTTCTAGAATGTTGAGTTAAATGGCTTGGCTGCCGTAGTTAGCCACTGCCTTATTGCAAGCCAAGCATAAAATATGAGCGTACTATTGTCAAGTACTTGATGCGCCTTATATTTCTTTAACTTACAAGTGCTATAAGGCATTTCAAGTAAGCAGTTTCCGGTATGCTGAGGACTGTCGGATGGTCTTTTGCTTGCCCACGGTTTTCCAGGAGACGAAGAATTCTGTGGGAATCGAGAGCGGCGGCCGAAACCGATCCTAGCAGATCATTCGCACTGACATGGTAGGAACACGAGCAGGTCACCAGGATCCCTCCCGGCCGCAGCATCTTAAGCGCCCGCAGATTCAGTTCTTTGTAACCGCGCATGGCCGTTTGCAGATTGTGCTTGGTTTTGGCGAATGCCGGAGGATCAAGCACGATGCAGTCATACTGCTTCCTTGCGTCGGCATAATCCCGCAGCAAATCGAAGGCGTTTGCCTCGATCCATTCAATCTCGTGTCCGTTCAGAGCAGCATTTCGCTCGGCCACTTCCAGTGCTGGACGCGAGCTGTCCACGCCGGTCACTCGCGAGCAATTTCGCGCCATATGCAGCGCGAACCCACCCTGATAGCAGAAGACGTCGAGGGCTTCCCCACGGGCGTATTGTGCCGCCGCCGCATAGTTCTCTCTCTGATCGAGAAATGCCCCGGTCTTCTGGCCTCCCAGTGCTTCGTAAATAAAGCGCACGCCGTTCATCTGGAATTCTGTCGTGCTCTTCTCGCCCGCTATCAGGCCGCTCTCTTTCTCGGGAAGCTGTTCGAGCCGGCGAACTCGCGGATCAACTCTCTCCGCGATCGAAGCCGGATTCAAAGAGCTCGGAAGCTCAGAAATAATCCTCTCGCGCATTGGCCCCGCATCCATCGCCTGGGTCAGAACCTGCATGGAGAGAATGTCGTTGTAGCGGTCGATGATTAGCCCAGGCAGAAAATCCGCTTCGCTGAAGATCACGCGATATGCGTCGGTATCCCGAACAAAGCGTTCGCGGTAAGCAATCGCTGCCCGAATCCGCTCTCGAACAAGTTGCTCGAGATCGGAAACCGGCTTGTTCGAAATCATCCGCAACGCGATTTCGGAACTCGAGCTGTACAACGCTGATCCCAAAGTCCGCGTGGAGTGTGCTCGTGTGGGTCGGACACTCTTGTCCGACAATTCCTGCACTGTCACTAATGTGCCGGGAGGAACGTCCTTGGCGTCGACAATATCCGATCGGTAAACCCAAACGTGACCAGACCTGACGCGGTCCGCACCTCGGCGCGACACGACAACTCGGGGCTGGCCGCCGCCATTCGCCTCTCGTGGCATCGTCGAATCTTATCGCAGGTGCAGGGTGCAATTGCTGTTTAGTACAATCTCGTTTCTCATCCAATCATCGAAACTAACTGCAAAGCGCCGGAGGCCTTCACGCGTACGCGTCGAGTCCAAATGTATGCTTGTATTTATTGACGAATAGGGCACGAACAAATCGTAAGCAAGATTAAGACGAACGATTCAGCGTCGAACAATCTCCTGCAATTGGCAGATATGGTTTTGCGGTACCGTGGGGCGTTACCTGAAGAAATCTTAGGGCGACCATCTAACCTATCGAAAGATAATCTCGCATCGCGAACTGATGCTGAAAATCTGGCCCTGCTAGAAGTGAAACCCGCTAGCCTAGCTCCTTTCGGGGCACGCGCACAATACGGTGACAGTTCGGCTCAACGGACGATTCCCTATCTACAATGCCTGATGAATTACGCGTATTACACAACTATATCTCCTTGCTTATCTATAGCTTAAGGACGGGTATACGCACAGAACTTCGTAATTCCACAATCACCCACAGGATTTTCACATTCTTCGCCCTTGCCCGTAATTCTCCTTTTCTAGTTATTCTAGTTATTCTAGTTACTCCTTAGGAGGCTGCAGAAACTTGAATCTTATGTACCGTAGTCCCTGCAACCGCCTAGACATCTGTGCAGCAGCGGCTTTCCTTTGAGATAATTTTTAAGGAGCGCCGCCACACACTGGGATCCGGGGAACTTTCCTGATCGAACTGACTGCAAGCAACGCCAGCGCGCGTGTACCGCTTCAGAAATCCGCTTGGCGGCTCATCGCCCAGAGCCGCAACACCGATATCTACAGAATGCCATGCGCCAGTTGTGACCATTCGCTTGTGGCAAAGTGTGCTCGCAACCCAGAGGAGGGCTTTCGCAGCTTGCGTAGCGAATTTTCGGCGCTGCAGGACATCGCTCGGCGGACAGGCGATGCGCTTACAGATTCGATCCCTCGCCCAATCACTTTCCTCGAGGACGAGGGCGTCCTGGTATTGAGCGACATAGGCGGGGCGCCTCTCGCATCCAAGCTCCGCTGGAAAGGGAATGTGCTGCTCGGCTGGCAGAATCTCGTGACCATGCGCAACATTGGCCGGGCTCTTGGCGGATGGTTAACGAACTTTCAAGGCGCAACCGCAGCCCGAGCCCTGGCTCATAATCACCGCAAGTATTTGGAGAGGTTTGACAGAAATCTATCTCTGACTCGGCAATTAGGAATTTCTACAACTGCACTTCGCCGCGTCCGGGACCGAGCGGAGGCAATCTGCGCGTCGTTTGAAGGCACCTTGATGTGCGCAGCCGCCGCGCATGGAGACTTCCTTCCCCAGAACATCCTTCTCGAAGGATTGCGACCCAAAGTTATCGATTTTGCCGCGCATTGTGCCAGGGCGCCGGTCTACCGGGACGTGGCTGCATTTACCGGCTACATCGCCTTGCTGGCAAGCAAGAAAAAATATTCAAACAGAGCGCTTGGAGTTTTGATTAAGTATTTTTTTCAGGAGTACGAAGGGAGCTTGAACGGCTCCCCGCTGAGGATTTTTGTGCTGAAGTCAATGCTGCAAATAATTGGTTATGGACCCGACAGGCTTCCATCCGCCCATACTCTGCGACGGCTTGAAAACGTACTCATTGCAGTAGCTGACGGAACTTCGTGGTTCGACGAGTGCATGAAAAATTCAACGGTATCAACCACCAGTCTTACTCAGCCCGAGTTTCGATAGCATCGCTGGGCGGCGGGAAATACGCACAATGCGGGATCAGCTCGCTAGGCTCGGACTACGCCGAAACTGATTCTTTCTGGTGATGAGCTGCAGCTTCGGCCCGCGCCAAATCCAAATCCCGCTGCAGTAGATCGAGCGCAAAGCTGGGAAGCTCCGTGCCCCATTCGTCCAACTCAGCCTCGCTCCAGTTTCCGTTCAGGCGAATGGTCTCAGCGAGGTCCTCGGGAAACGCCTGCCGGTAGCCGCCTTCGCGCACGAACGTCTCACCCAGCTTGCGTCCTGTAGCAGCGTCATACACCCGGCGATGCGCGGTGCCATCGGTATTCGAAAAACTTAAAAACACCTCACCGCTCTCCCCATACTCGCCGCGATAGTACCAAGCCTGGCTGGCGTCAATCTTCGGATGCACCCGGCGCTTCGTGGCCCGTTCTACCTGCGGCGCCGTTGGAGCTTCTTTGGAAGGATCGTAATAAAGGATGCGCTGGCAGGAGTCGCAAAAAATCAGTTTGCCACTGCGGACTTCGTTATAAGTCTGCGGACGCAGCACGACCGAGCATCCCATACATTTCTGGTCACGAACTTCCGCCAGCCCCGAGCCGCGGAATTTCAGCACGCGATCATAGTGTCTGAGCAAGTCCGGATCGACCGCCGCCCGGGCAGCATCGCGTTTTTCTGTCCACTCTGCCAATTCTTTTTCGTCCTGGGCGGTACGATCGTGTGCGATTTTCTTTTCTTTCTCGATCTCCGCGGTTTCTTCTTTCAGCTCAGCTTCGGCCGCCTTGACTTCTTTCTCGCGGACTTCAGCGTTGACCATCAGCTCAAGAATCTTGTCCTCATTCGCGCCGATTTCCTTTTCCGCGAACTGGATCTCGTGCAGCAACGCCTTGTACTGCTCGTTGGTCTTCACATCGAGCGATTGATCACGGTACTTGGAAATTTTCTGGCGCAGGTCGGTGATAGCGGTATCGTATTTTCGGCGGGCAGCATCGTCGGTCTTTACGGCAGACTTTGCCCTTTCCAAGGTAGCTTTCGTTCCGGCCAGTTGTTCTTCAATGGCAGCTACGCGCTTGGGAAGTTCGGCAATCTCCGCCTTCAACCGCTGGATTTCGCGGTCGGTGCGCTGCAACGTTATCAGGTGCTCTATCTCTGGAGACATCGGAAGACTAATATTGCAATTTTAGCACGCTGAACGGGCGGCGCAGTTGGGGCGGTCTGTTCTTACTCCGGCGGACACAGGAGTGGGCGGCCTGCGCCGAGTGTGCGCCCCAGTGTAAACTTGCCAGTTTTATTCAACTGTGGCCGGCGTTCTGAACGGAGCTACCGATGAAACCATTCCTGCATTTGCTTGGCGTCTGCCCTCTCCTGCTGCATCTCGCCTTTTCGCAGACGACTTCAGGAAAGAAGCCTCTGACGATTGAAGCGATTTTCGCGGAGGGTGGCATTACCGGCCGTGAGCCGGAGACCATTAGATGGAGCCCCGACGGCACCAAATTTTCTTTCATCCAGCGTGACGATTCCGGCGAACATGGGGAGCTTTGGTATGTGGACGCCGCCTCCGGAGAAAAGAAAGTCCTGGTCAGCGAAGTCAAACTGGCCGGGCTCGCCCCACCGGTAGAAAAAATCAAGAATGAACGGGAGAAGGAGCGCCTCACCCGCTATCACGTCGCCGCCTACGAGTGGTCCCCGGATTCCAAACACTTGCTTTTCGATTCTCAGGGGCAACTGTGGTTGTACTCGCTGGAAAGCGGGACCGCTGTTCAGTTCACTTCGGCTCCGAACCCTAGCAGCGATCCCAAGTTCTCACCCGATGGGAACCGGCTTGCGTACCTGCGCAAACACAATTTGTATGTGCGTCCCGCGAATGGCGGCAGTGAGAAGCAACTCACCAAAGACAATGATGAGAATCTGTTGAATGGCGAAGTGGATTGGGTTTATGCCGAGGAACTGGAGGTGCGCAGCAATTATTTCTGGTCTCCAGATGGCCGGGAAATTGCTTTTCTGCAGATGAATGAAGCCCGAGTGCCTGTATACCCCATCGAGGATTGGCTGTCTCCGCGTTCGACGGTTGACATGGAGAAGTACCCCAACCCAGGCGATCCCAACCCTGCTGTCCGCCTGGGGGTAATCAGTTCGTCCGGCGGCAGGCCAAAGTGGGTTTCGCTCACCGCGGACCAGGATGTTTACATCCCGCGTTTCGGTTGGGTCCGCGATGGCTTGCTCTGGGCTGAGGAATTGAATCGCGCGCAGAACAGCCTGGATCTGTATTTCGTAGATGCGCGCTCCGGGCGTTCCCGCAAAGTCTTGACTGAAACCGACTCTGACGGCTGGATGTGGATCAACGATGACTTGAAAGTCCTGAAATCAGGAGACCGTTTCACCTGGTCGAGTTGGCGGGATGGCACCACCCAGCTTTACTTGTACAGCTTCGATAAAGCCAATCCACTCGCCACTGACGCCAAACTTGAACGGCAGCTCACCAAGGGCGACTTCGAGGTGTTAGGCAATTCGCGTCCGTTGTCCGGCATCGAGGGTGTTGATGAATCCGCCGGTGTTATCTATTTCACCTGTGACAAAGATGACCCGCGGCAGCGTCAGCTTTACTCCGTGAAGCTCGATGGCTCTGGCCTGCAGCGCGTCTCGCAGGAAGACGGCACACATGAATCTACGTTTGCCGATGATGGCAAGCACTATGTTGACGAATTCTCCGCCATCATGACGCCGCCCCGAATGTCGATCTGCACCATCGGTGGCTCATGCAAGAACGTCTGGGACGCAAGAAGTGTCGATGACTTTGACATCATCGCTCCCAAATTCCTTGACTTCAAGGCCGAGGACGGTACTCGGCTCTATGGCGAATTGCTAATGCCGCCCGAAGGCACAGACATCGGGAAGACACCGCTGATCGTTTACATCTACGGCGGTCCGGCGGCGCAGACCGTACGCAACGAGTGGCCGGCGCGCGATTTGTTTCACCAGATCCTTGTACATAAGGGATTTGCCGTTTTCACCGTCGATAATCGCGGTACTCCCGGGCGAGACCGCAAGTTTCAAACTGCGGTGCGGCATCAGTATGGCGTGATCGAGCTCAAGGACCAGCTCACCGCGCTCGACCAGTTATTCGCGCAGTACCCGCAATTGGATCGCGCCCGCGTTGCGATCTGGGGGTGGAGCAACGGCGGTTCTATGACTCTCTATGCCATGACCCATTCGGCTCTGTTCAAAGCCGGAGTATCGGTGGCTCCGGTCACCGACTGGTATGACTACGATTCCATCTACACCGAACGCAACAACGGCCTGCCTAACGACAAGAGCAGCACAAGTTATGGTGATATGGATTTGCCGAAAGCGGCAAGCAAACTGCATGGGTCTCTGTTGCTGGTCCATGGCACTAGCGACGACAACGTACACTTTCAAAACAGTGTGCAAATGGTGGAGGCGCTAATTCAGGCGGGCAAGCAATTCCGCTTCATGGTGTATCCGGGGAAGACCCACGGCGTCGCTGGACCCGTGGATCGCACTCACTTATTTCACATGATCGAAGATCACTTTGAAAGCGAACTGAAATAGGCGCAGACCATGTGGAGACAGCCGCTCTCGGCTGTCCGGGCGGGCAACGCCCGGCGGTTTCACGCAGCGAGGGCCTGAGCAAGATCGAAGCGGCATCCGTTCCTGGATGGTTCAAAGGTAGGGCAGCATTCATGCATCGCATCACACTTGGCGACTTCGAACTGACTGCCCTCTCCGACGGTCTCTATCAGCTTGATGGCGGCGGCTTCTTCGGCGTAGTCCCAAAGACTTTGTGGTCGAAAAAGCTCGCGGCAGACGAAAACAACTGCGTACCAGTAGGCCTGAATTCGGTGCTGGTTCGCACAGACGACAGGAACATCCTGATCGAAACCGGAATCGGCAACAAGCTCTCCGAGAAGATGGTGCAGATTTACGGACAGCCGGCCAAACTGCTCGACAACCTGAGCGCGACCGGCGTGTCGCCCGGTGACATCGACGTCGTCATCAACACCCATCTTCACTTCGATCATTGCGGATGGAACACAGTCCTCCACGTCGGCAAGCCCGTAGCCACATTTCCGAAAGCCAAGTACTACGTGCAGGACGGCGAATGGAGGCACGCCCACGAAAACCAGCGGGACGCGATCAGCTACATGACGAACAATTATGATCCACTAGTCGAAAGCGGCCAGATGCAGTTGCTTCATGGCGATCAGGAAATCGCTCCGGGAATTTTGGTGAAAGTGTTTCCCGGTCACACCCGCGACATGCAGGCGGTAATCATTCAAAGCGCAGGCGAGACAGCTTGTTACATCTCTGACCTGATTCCAACTTCCGTGCATCTCGAGTTGAACTGGGTGATGGCGTTCGACCTCTATCCTCTTGAAACCATCGAGAGCCGCCAGCGCTACTACTCGCGCGCCATCCCCGAGAACTGGCTAACAATGTTTACGCACGATCCCGAGATGCCCTGGGCGTATCTGGAAAAAGACGAGCGCGGAAAGATTGTAGTGACGCGGGCTTGACCCATCTCAAGCATTCGTAATTGCCTCAATTCCTGCCAGCCGTGCCTCAAAGAATTCTTCCACGCGCTCGAGAATGTTCGGTGCTGTCTTCGAATCGTAGATTGCCTTGCGCAGCGCTGCTCCTCCCGGAACGCCATGCGTGAACCACGACGCGAACTGCTTCATCTTCCCGGTCGCATCGGGCAGCTCTTCTTCAATCAACATCTGGAAGTAAGTGCGGATCATCTGGTACCGGTCAGACTCCGACGGTTCGTCGTAGGGATTAACTGCGGCATCCCGCCTCTCCACGAGGGTGCCCCACCCTTCTCCGTTCTCTGGAGAGGGTGGGGATTTTAGAGCCGCGCAATACTGCTCAATCTGCCTGAAGATCCACGGATTCGCCGGTGCTGTCCGCCCAATCATCACCGCATCGCAGCCGGTCGCCTCGACCATCGCGCACGCATCTTCCGGCACACGGATATCCCCATTCCCAATCACCGGAATCTTTACCGCATCTTTCACTGCTGCAATCCACTCCCAGCGCGCACTCCCGCTGTATCCCTGCTCGCGGGTGCGGGCATGCAGCGCCACCGCGCAGAGTCCGCAGTCTTCGGCAATCTTCGCGAGTTCCACGCATACGATCTCTTCGTCATTCCATCCCGCGCGAAACTTCACCGTGAAGGGAATCGTAACTGCCTTCCGCACCGCTTCAAAGATCCCGCCAATCCGCGGCAGATCGCGCAGCAGCCCCGAGCCTCCATTGCACTTCACAACTTTTTTCGCCGGACATCCCAGGTTCAGATCCACCAAATCAAACCCCAGGTCTGCGACAATGTGCGCCGCATCCGCCATTACCCGTGGATCGCTGCCAAAAAGCTGCGCCGAAATCGGATGCTCGTCCTCGTAAAAATGCAGATACCGCTTGGCCTTCTGGTCCTTCGCGCGAAGCACCCCGTCCGCCGAGGTGAACTCAGTCATGATCAGCCCACATCCGCCGAGGTTGCGAATGAACCTCCGGAAGACGGTGTCGGTCACTCCAGCCATCGGCGCCAGCACAGTTGCGGGAGAAATGGTCACCGCTCCGATCTGAACCGACGAGGGAACCCTTGCCTGTGTGGGTCGGACACTCCTGTCCGACAAACCTCCAGAAATAGCCGAGTCCTGCGCATTGTCCCAAAACTTCTTCACAACATTAATTGTACCCGCCTGAGAGGGCGTTGATGCCTCGCCAGCGTTCCAGTTTCGGTTACTTAATATCAGGTATCGCCCGCAGATCGGCGAGGTTTGCCGCTGAAGTCTGGGTGACAGTTTTAGGCTTGGCTTCGTGCAAGCCTGCGAGCTCATCCTCGCCTTCTCCGTTGGGAACCTGCACCATAAGTCCCTTCACGCCGAAGCCGTGGATGATTAGTTGCATCTGGAGGTAAGTTTCCTCTCCTTCGTGCAGGTTCAATTCGTACACCTGATTGTCATTCGACCGAATGCGATATTTTCCTGCGGGTAAGTAAATCTTGAAGTAATGGCCGCTCAGCAGTTTGTTCAATTCAACATTGCCACAAAAGACTGAAGGCACATACTCCCAATTACCCTGTCCACGAAAAATGGTGACCGTCGCGGGCCCTTCGTGATGTACCGGCGCTGGGCGTGCTCGAGAGCGGCCAGGTCCACTTGAACATTGCCGTTCAGGTAAGCGGTAATTTTTGTATTCGCCAGCAATTTGGCATCGCCACCCTTCTCGAGCATTAAGAGAGGAACCAGCGGCAGACCAACCACGGTCGCTCCCAACTCACCCATGTTGAGTCCCATGTCTGCTTGCTTGCCGACTCCCTTCGAGTGCTCTTGCGCTCGTAACGTGGCATGCTCTCCGGTCAGAAGCTGTACATACTGGATATCAATGTCCAGGCTTCCGGCGCGGCCTTTGCGTGCTCTGGGTTTGACTGCGGTGACAATACCCCACGCCTCAGCGCCGCGAGGAATCGCGATCAGGTCCCCAGTTTTGACGTCCTCGGTCACCCGGAATGGAACTCGATCGCCGACTTTGGCCGAAGCCGAGGAAAAGGTCTGCTTCGTGCGCAGCAAGACCGGCGTTGCATCGGGGAGTGTTATCAAGGAAGGCGCGGTGGCGACCTGGACGCTCTGCTGCGCCCCCGCAGTTTCTTGCGCGAAGGCGATTGCACTTGCCAGACAAATCACAGGAACCCAAACGTGGTTCAGCCTCATCGTTGTCCTCCCCTTCCCTCAGCATCGGAACAGCATCTCCGCGCCTGGAACTACAGAGGAAACACAGCGGCTGGGCTCAGAGCCATGAATTGTCTTCGGCCTCACTCTTGACGGGGGTCGCGGCTGCCGATTCTTACTCCGAGACACGCATGATCTGCACATCCAAATCCGCGAGCGCCGATTCCAACATCTGCCGATGCCGCGGGTTCGAAACCACTTCGAGCTGCTGCAATATCCTCTTCCGGGAAAGTTGTAGCGTCTGCCGCCGCTGCTCTGCCGAAATTTGCGCAGGGCTCAGCTGGTGCTTTCTTTGTTCCGCTTCTGAAGTGGCCAACTCCTGTTGCTGCTCGACCGATTTGCTCTCCCACCCGCGTGCCATAAAACGATTTTAAGCCTGGCAAAGCCGCGGTTGAGTGTCGCACGGCATCTTGTCCTAGGAAAGGCAACTACCTGGCTTTTTCGCGCATCTCTCGCCCGCGCGGTGGTATGCTTCTGGCATTTTTTTGAGCCGCTCTCGTCTCACATCGGATCCTGCGAATCCTCAGAGGAGATAACACCCATGCCGCAAACCCAGTCGATTGCGATGAAGTCTCTTTCGCGTTCTAAGTTGAGCGCGTTCCTAGTCCCCTGCCTACTAATTTTGGCCGCCACTACTCTAAGCGCCACCGGTTGGCAGACCAGCGGAGTGCAAATTGACAACCCCTCAGGCGCGCCCTTCATTATTACTGGCGTCAACTGGTACGGCTTCGAACCACCGCGTATGTAGCCCATGGGATGTACACCAAGGATTACACCTTCATCTTGAACGAGGTGAAGCAGTTCGGGTACAACACCGTTCGCTTGCCATTTTCGAACCAAATGTGGGAGAGCGATCCCATCCCCAGCACGCACTACACCAGCGCGTGTCCGACCTGCAGCGGGAAACACGGGCGTGATGTCATGGCTTTGATCCTCAACTATGCCGGCTCCATCGGCCTGCACGTCATCCTCGACAATCATCGCTCGGAAGCGGGTAGCTCCAATCAAGCCAATGGCCTTTGGTACATAACCGGACACAACAATTATCCCGAATCCAGCTGGACGAATGATTGGGTGCATATCCTGGACTGGGTCCACGGAATCCAACAGACTCAGGGTTCGACCGACACGGTAACGGTCAACTGCCTTGCCTCGGACGGATTCCCTGTGGTCATC
>Ga0099829_10001385_pt1 | contig 13365 bp, 10 predicted proteins | sample CZO8metaG_3_FD_79336 | JGI IMG/M metagenome (GOLD analysis project Ga0099829, IMG submission 79336) | Vadose zone soil microbial communities from the Eel River Critical Zone Observatory, Northern California, USA - CZOApr15con2H2.8 metaG | ecosystem: Environmental > Terrestrial > Soil > Vadose...
ACAACCTCTAGCCGCCGCCAGCACCCGCCGGGTTATGCCGATCAGGAAGCGATGGCCTGCCCGCCAGGCAGGCCCTCCAGCAGTCCGGTCGGCATAACCCGGATGTCGGCATAAGCCGATGACACCCTCCTCGGGTTCACCGGGCCCAAAGCCGAAGCCGAGCAGATCAAGCAGCGCCTGGCCCAGTTCCTGCGTGACGACCTCAAGCTGGAGCTGAACCCGGACAAGACATTGATCACGCACGCCCGCACCCAGGCGGCGAACTACCTCGGATATGAGATCACCGTCCAGCACAGCGCGACCCGGCCCGCAGTCAACGGCAGCATCGCTCTGCGCGTTCCGAAGGCGGTGATCGAGGCTAAATGCAGCCCCTACCTCAAGCGCGGCAAACCCGCGCGACGCACCGGACTGATGAACCGAGATGACCACGTCATCATCAGTACCTACGGAGCGGAGTTCCGGGGCATTGTCCAGTATTACCTGCTGGCCGGCGACGTCTGGAGACTGAGCCGACTGCAATGGGTCACGCTGACCTCGCTGCTCAAGACGCTTGCCGCCAGGCATCGCTCGTCGGTGACGAAGATGGCCCGCAAATACAGGGCCACCGTCGGCACGCCGCACGGACCGCGACGATGCTTTGAGGCCCGCGTCGAACGAGCAGGCAGGGAACCACTGGTCGCCAGGTTCGGTGGAATTCCCCTGAAACGGCAGAAGAAAGCGGTCCTGCAAGACCGCCAGCCAGTCCCGGTCACCGGCCGCAAAGAGCTGATTACCCGGCTTCAGGCAGGCCGGTGCGAGTTGTGCGAGGAACGCGCCCTAATGGAAGTTCACCAGGTCCGCAAACTCGCAGACCTCGCCCGACCAGGGCGATCACAGCCCGCGTGGGCGCACCTCATGGCCAGAATGCGCAGGAAGACCCTCGTGGTCTGCTTTACCTGCCACAAAGCCATCCACGCACGGCAACCAACCGCGATATCCACGGAGTAGTCGCTGGAGAGCTACGTGCACCGAAAGGTGCCCGCGTGGTTCGGACCGGGGGTCGCTGGAAAAGGACTGTGACCACAGCACCTCGCCAGCGGCCTACCGGTGTTCTATGAACCGGCGTTCCTGGTGCACGCGTGGGAACGCGTGTCCACCAATAGGGGCGCCAGGACTCCAGGTGTCGACAAGGCCACTGCGGCCAGGATCGAGACCTGGATCGGGGTCGAGGTTTTCCTGGGTCAGATCCGTGACTCGCTGAAGTCGGGCGGGTTCCGGCCGGTCGAGGTACGGCAGGTTATGATACCTAAAGCGAATGGGAAACTCCGGAAACTCGGGATCCCCACCATCGCCGACCGCGTGGTCCAGGCAAGCCTGAAACTGGTGCTCGAACCCATCTTCGAGGCCGATTTCAAGCCGTGCTCGTATGGGTTCCGCCCGAACCGGCGCGCGCAGGACGCGATCTCCGAGATCCACCTTCTCGCCTCCAGGCCGAGCAACTACCAATGGGTGCTGGAGTGCGACATTAAAGCCTGCTTCGACGAAATTTCGCATACGGCTTTGATGGAGCGCCTCCGGGCGAGGATCAAGGATAAGCAAATATGCGCGCTGGTCAAGGCGTTCCTGAAATCCGGGGTCCTCACCGAGCTCGGAGACCGGGAAGACACCCTGACCGGGACCCCGCAAGGCGGGATTCTCTCGCCGTTGCTCGCCAATATTGCCCTATCTGCGCTGGACGAGCATTTCGACCAGCAATGGCATAAGGAGATGGGCACCAGCAAGCAACGCGTCAACCGCAAGGCAAAGGGCCTCGGAAGCTGGCGGCTCATCCGTTACTGCGACGATTTCGTCTTGATGGTAACGGGGGACAGGCGGCACGCCGAGGCGCTGCGGGAAGAGGTGTCCGCCGTGCTCGCACCCATGGGGCTGCGGCTGGCGCCGGAGAAGACCAAGGTGGTCCACATCGACGAGGGCTTCACGTTCCTCGGCTTCGATATCCGCAGACTGCGGAAACGAGGAACGAGCAAGTACTACGTCTACACCAGGCCGTCCAGGAAAGCCATCCAGGCGATCAAGGACAAGGTGAAGGCCAGGACGTACAGGTCAACCCGCCACCAGGACCTCGACGAGCTGCTCCGCAGCCTGAACCGGACCCTGGCGGGCTGGGCGAACTACTTCCGGCACGGAGTGTCCAAGGCGGTGTTCAGCAGCATCGACAGCTTCACATGGCTGCGGCTGATGCGCTGGATACGCCGCAAGTACCAGGGCAAACACCGTCCCGGGATGAAAGAACTCCGCAATCGCTTCTGCGACCAGGGGTGGAGGTTCGCCTGGAAAGGGGTCGTGTTCACCGGCGCGTCCAGCGTTGCGGTGACCCGCTACCGCTACCGCGGTCACAACATCGCGACCCCATGGACCCCGAGACCGGCAGCAGCCGTCACCAGCAGCTGACCAGCGGGTAAGACACGCGGAGCGCCCGTTGCGGCGAGAGTCGCACGGCGGGTGCGGGAGGGGGCCCGCGGGAGACGACCGGCGGAAACGCCGGCACCGCGCCCGCGGGCCTACCTCACGCTGAGGGCGTCTGAGCTGGGGCTGAGCGCACGGCGCACCTCGGCTGGTGCGGATCGTGCTGCCGGATCCGGATCAAGCAGGCAGCGGACTAGACATCCCAAGGGCGGCGCCTGCCCGGCCTTCCCCATCTATCCAGAATCGTCAGGCTGTCAGCCATGTCAGGAATTAACCGGCTGATTGGCCGCCGAAGATGGATGATGTCGTTGGGCGTCATATTCCGCTGATCCGCCGCGGTGCGGTGCGCAGTCGGCCACCGGCGCGCGGGCCTTGAGGGAGGTAGGCCGATGACGGCCTTGATGCTCGACCGGGTGAGCAAGATCTATGACGGCGGGGTACTCGCCGTGGAGGACGTCAGCCTCGCCGCCGAACATGGAGAGCTGCTGGTCCTGGTCGGACCATCGGGATGTGGCAAGACCACCGTATTGCGGATGATCGCCGGGCTGGAAGAGCCGACCCGCGGAGAGGTCTGGCTGGGTGGAGAGCTTGCTACCGGCCTGCCGCCCCAGGAGCGCAATGTCGCCATGGTCTTCCAGCATGGTGCCCTCTACCCCCATCGCTCGGTGCGGGGCAACCTGGCCTTTCCGCTCGACATCGCCGGGATGGAGCAGCCAGCCATCGATGCCCGGATCGATGAGATGGCTCACGGGCTGGGCATCGCGGCCACGCTGGAACGCTGGCCGGGCAGGCTCTCAGGCGGTGAGCGGCAGCGGGTCGCCATGGGACGGGCCCTCATCCGCGGCGATCCACATGTGCTGCTCATGGACGAGCCGCTGGCCAGCCTCGACGTTGGCCTGAGAAGCGGGCTGCGGGCGGAGATCACGGCACTGGTGCGGTCGATGCAGCTCACTACCGTGTATGTCACCCACGATCAGGCCGAGGCGCTGGCCATGGCGGACCGGGTCGCGGTGATGCGGGATGGCGCGATCGAGGACGTCGGGCCACCTATGCGCGTTTACCAGGAGCCGGCGACCGCCTTTACCGCGGCGTTCCTGAGCACGCCGCCGATCAGTCTGGCCTGGGCGACGATCTGGCTGGTGCCCGGCGAGCGGATCGTCATCGACTTCGGCAGCCAGCATATCGATCTGGCCTGGGCCAATCCGCGATCGGAGTCCCTGACTCCATACCACGCCGATCCCGTGCTCGTCGGGATCAGGCCAGAAGCACTGACGCCGTCCCGGGCCGGCCAAGAGGGCTCGCAGCTTCGCGGCCGGGTCAGCTCGCTTGATTACCTGGGGCACGAATGGCATGCGCGGCTCGAGGTGGGATTCCGGCCGGTAGACGTTGACGCCGTCGGCCCGAGGCCAGGGCGCCCGGCACCGCCGCCGCGCGGCCTCGCCCCCGGGCGCCGGGCCCGCGTCCGGGAGCTCATCAGGACGATCCGGAACGGCGCTCATGCGGCGCCCGCTGACCTGGAACATCGCGGCGAGCACCGCAGCGCGCATCTCCTGCTCCGGCTCGATTCCTCCGAGGACTGGGCCGTAGGGCAAGAGGTCGGGGTCAATATTGACCTGCAGCGCGTCCATTTCTTCGACTGCGAGGGCAGTCGAATCGGCGCCACGCAAAGGTGGCCAGTGGCCGGCGACCATCCGTAGCGGGTAGGCGGGCCAGGTGGTGCCCCCGCCGTACGGTCCACGACAGGACCCGCGGCCACCTACCTGATGCGCCCGATCGAAGAGTTCTCGCCTGCGAAACGTCTAGAGAGCATGGGTAGCGCCGAGTCTCGCGCATCGACCGCCTCGGCGATCTGCGGTCGACGCTGGGCGTGGGACCAGGGGCGGCCGAAACATGCCAGAAACCCATATGTCACTCGCTCTTGACCCCCTAGATAACGAGAGTGTATAACACGTATGTACATAGCTCAGCCAGGCGAGCTAACCAGGAGGCGGTTCCAGCTTGAGGTCGCGGCGCCGGCGGTAGCGGCGCTGGGAGTGCAGGCGGGCAGGTGGGCACCCACCAGCCCGGGCATGGGCCCACCGGGGCGCTGGTGATGCGTCGGCCAGCCACTCAAAGCGAAGAACCCGTTCGCCAGGGAGCTCGATTCACATAGGAAGCGGCTGGCCCGCAGCCTACGAGCAGGGAGGTGGCCACGGTGGTGTGGTCTAACACGGTGTTGTGGTCTAACAAGTCAAGAATGCTTGCGGTAGTGGCTGCCGCAGCGGTCGGCCTGGCTGCTGCCGGGTGCAGTTCGGGTGGTTCGAGCGGCAAGGTCGCGGCGAGCGCCAAGCAGACCATTGTGTTTGCCGAATCCGGATTGGGTACCGAGGGCCAGCAGACGCAGGTAGCGATCAGCGCATTCGAGAAGGCGAACCCTAACATCAAGGTCAACGTGGACGTGTTGTCGCCGAACTCGACGACCTACCTCTCCCAGTTGGAACAGTCCTTCACCGCCGGCGCGTCCACCCCCGACGTGTTCGAGAGCGACGTTACCTACCCCGCGAAGTTCGCCCAGGCCGGCTGGCTGCTGTCGCTGAACCAGTTCCACCCCAACATGAGCCAGTTCTTCCCGCACGAGGTCGCGGCCGCCCTGTTCAACGGCGCGCCGTACGCCGTCCCGTGGTTCGACAACCCGGAGGGGCTCTACTACCGCACTGACCTCATCAAGACACCGCCGACGAGCCCCGCCCAGGTGGTCTCCGACGCGGAGATGGCGATGAAGACGGATCACTCGCTGAAGGAGGGCCTCGCCTTCGAGGCGGCCAAATACGAGGGCGCGATCACGGCGTTCCTGACCGTGGACTCCGCGTTCGGCGGCAAGCTCGACCCCGCCAACCTCGACACCCCCGGTAACGCGGCCGCCCTGGCGTGGCTGCACGACGCCATCTACGTCAGTCACATCGCCCCGACCGCGGTGACCGGCTGGCAGGAAGGCAACGTCGAGGCGGAGTTCGTCGCCGGTCACGCGGCGTTCTCGATCAACTACCCGTTCGTCGAGTCGCTGGCTACCGCGCCGCCGGTCAAGGGCAACGTGGGATACATCCCGTTCCCGGCCGGGCCGGGAGGCACTCCGGGGTCGGCGCTGGGCGGCGAGATGCTCGCGATCAACGCCAAGACCGCGCACGCCGCAGCGGCCTATAAGCTCATCTCGTACCTGACCAGCGCGCCGGTGGAGACCGCCCGCGCGATAGTGACCGGCGACCCGCCGTCGCTGCCGTCCGCCTACACCCCTGCACTGCTGGCCAAGGCGCCGTACTTCGCGAACGTGAAGACACTGAACAGTTACTCGGCGCCCCGGCCGGTGACCCCCAACTACCTGACGGTCTCGGCCGACCTGCAGAACCTGTTCTCCTCGGTGTACGCATCCGCGAGCACCTCGGCGGCCGCCCAGGCGCTGAAGTCGGGTGCGGCAGCGATCGCGAAGGCTGCCAGCGCCACGCCGGGCTCATAGTCCGCGGCTGAGAACCCGTGGTGTGAGGCCCTGATGGCAACAGATGCCCCCGCGCGCGAGCGGCGGACCCTGCCGGGTCGGCCGCCGCGCGGGGCCGATTCCCGCGCGGCGGCCGACCGCCGCTTCGGCTACCTGATGGTGGCGCCGGCCGTGATCCTGCTGCTGGCGGTCACCGCCTACCCGCTCATCTCTAACCTGTGGGACTCGTTCCACTTCGATAACCTCAGCTACGGCAGCCTGCCGCACAAGTTCGTCGGCGGCCGGAACTACACCACCATGTTCAGCTCCGGTGAGTGGATCGCCGCGCTGGCGCGCACGCTGGTCTTCACCGCGGTCACGATCGTCTTCGACGTCGTGGTGGGTCTCGGCCTGGCCCTGATGATGCACCGGAAGTTCCGCGGCCGGGCGTTCCTGCGCGCGTCGGTCCTGATCCCCTGGGCGGTCCCCACGGTGGTCTCGGCGATGCTGTGGAAGACCATGTTCGACCCCCGGGCCGGTTTCGTGGACTACTTCCTCGGCGCGATCCATCCGGCCTGGTCGAGCACCACCTGGCTGAATGCCAGCGTGTGGCGGTCGTGGGTGGTCATCTTCGTGGCGGACTCGTGGAAGAACATCCCGTTCGTCGCGATCATCCTGCTGGCCGGGCTGCAGATCATTCCCAACGAGGTCTACGAGGCGGCCCGGATCGACGGCGCCTCGCCCTGGCAGGCCTTCCGCCGGGTGACCCTCCCCATGCTCAGGCCCGCGCTCGTGGTGGCGCTCATCTTCCGCACTCTGCAGGCACTGCTGGTCTTCGACGTCATCTACATCATGACCGGCGGCGGCCCTGGCACCTCGACCGAGACGCTGTCCTTCCTCAACTACCAGACCTTCATCATCAACACCGACTTCGGCTATGGGGGAGCGATCTCCATGATGCTCGTCGTGATCGCCCTGGTTTTCTCCGCGGGATACGTGCGCTTCCTGAGGCCGCAGACATGACCGCCATCGCACGCCGCCGCCCGGCGGCTACGGGAACGGCCCGGTACCGCCGGCAGGCCCGCCGCGGTGCCGCTCGGGAAGTGCTGTTCTACCTGGCCGTAGCGATCGTCGTGGTGGTCGCGCTGTTCCCCTTCTACTGGATCCTGCGGACCTCCCTCGAGTCGGACAGCCAGGTGGCGGCCGGGGTGGGCGGCAGCAACGGGATCATTCCCTCGCACCTGTCGGCCAGCGCCTACTCGGGTATCTTCAGCCAGCAGCACTTCCTCACCCCGCTGGTCAACAGCATCATCGTGGCGCTGGGCACGACCGTCGTGACGGTCATCGTCGGCTCGCTGGCCGGCTACGCGCTCGCCCGGCTGCACATCCGCGGCGCCGGGGCGATCCTCGCGTTCATCCTGCTGGCCGGATTCTTCCCGGTGCTGGCGATGATCGGGCCGTTGTTCCTGCTGCTGAAGGACCTGAACATCCTCGACAACATCTTCCCGCTGATCATCGTGTACCTGGTGTACACCCTGCCGCTGTCCACCTGGCTGCTGAAGAACTTCTTCGAGCAGATTCCCCGCGAACTGGAGGAGGCGGCGCTGGTGGACGGCGCGACCAGGCTGCAGACGCTGCGCAGGGTGATCATCCCGGTGGCCATCCCAGGCGTGTTCACCGCCGCGATCCTGTCGTTCATCCTCGCCTGGAACGACTTCGCCTTCGCGGTCTCATTCCTGCGTACCACCGACCACTTCACTGCGCCGCTGGCCATCGTCACGTTCGGCGAGAGCCAGTTCCAGGTCTTCTACAACCTCATCGACGCGGCCGTGGTCATCGTCTCCATCCCCATCGCCCTGCTGGTGCTCTTCGCCCAGCGCCGCATCGTCTCCGGCCTCACCGCCGGCTCTTTCCGCTGATGTCGCGCTGACGCCAGCATCGGCTCGCGCCGCTGGCGCCAGCATCGGCTCGCGCCGCTGGCGCCCCAGCACCGAACGAACCCAACGCGAGGGAGGAGCCTCATGACCTCGCCCCGAGCCCTGCGAAGCACCGCCGACTCGCGTAGCTGCATTCCTCCGGCCCTATTGCCGCCAGGAGCCGAGCGGCAGTGGAGGATCTTCCCCGGCCGGGCGCCCGAGCTGGCCCGGCTGCGCCGCTGGCTGGCCTGGCTGCTGCCGGACACTCCCGCCCGCGACGACGTGGCGACGATCGCGGTCGAGCTCGCCACCAACGCCATCCGGCACACTGCCAGCGGACAGGGCGGGGCGTTCACCGTAGAGATCCGCTGGCTCGCGGAGCCGCCCGCGGCCCGGGTCACGGTCGCCGACGCCGGCGCGCCGGGCAGCCCCAGGTGGCCACGACGCACGCCCGGGGTCGTGGCCGGCGGCTATGGCCTGTACATCGTGCGGAGGCTGGCGTCACGCACCGGCGTGTCCGGGGGTCGCCGCGGCCGGCATGTCTGGGCCGAGGTCGCCTGGACCGGCCAGCCCCCGCAATGGGCCTGCCTGGGCCTGGTGCAGGCCGGCGGGGCGGATGAGGAGCGTTAGGCCATGGCCATCATGAACGGCGCGCCGCCACCGGACGGCCGGACCTCCCGCCCGGCTGTGCCGCGGCAGCGCGTCAGGGCCACCGTCGCCGCCGGGCCCAGGGCCACGGCAGGCCCGGGCCTCGGGCAGGCGTCGGCGATCGCCTCGCTGGACGCCGGGCTCCGGCGCGGGTTGGCCGAGGTGGCCAGGACGCCGCGCCTGCTGGTGGCGTGCGACTACGACGGGACCCTCGCGCCGATCACTGCCGACCCGCGATCCGTGCAGTCCTCGCCGGAGGCAGTGAGCGCGCTGCGGTCACTGGCGTACCTGCCGGAAACGACGGCCGCGGTCATCTCCGGGCGTGCCCTGCGCGAACTCGCTGCGCTGTCCCGGCTTCCGTCGGAGGTGCACCTGGTCGGCAGCCACGGCACGGAGTTCGACGTCGGCTTCCTGCACGCACTGGATGAGCAGACGCGCTCGCTGCACCGCGAGCTCGTGAGAACGCTGCGCGGGATGGTGGACGGCACGGACGGCGTGCTGCTCGAGATCAAGCCAGCGAGCGTGGCCGTGCACGTGCGCCAGGCCGAGCGAACGGTCGCCGAGCGGGTGCTCGCCGAGGTCAGATCGGGGCCCTGCAGGTGGAACGGGATACAGGCCACCGATGGTGATGCGGTGCTCGAGCTCTCGGTGGTCCGGACCGACAAGGGCGAGGCGCTGGAGGCGCTGCGGCGCTCCAGCGGCGCAACGGCGGCCGTCTTCGTCGGCGATGACGTGAGCGCTGAGGAGGTGTTCGTCAGGCTGGCCGGTCCGGACCTGGGGATCAAGGTGGGGTCGGGAAGCACGCTGGCCCCGTACCGGATCGCCGGCACCGGTGACGTGGCCGCCGCGCTGTCCCTGCTGTGGGAGGAGCGCGACACCTGGCTTTACGGTGGGCTGGCGACGCCGATCGAACGGTTGTCCATGCTGGGTAACGGGCGGTCGGTGGCCCTGGTGACGCCGAACGCGCGGTTGTGCTGGCAGTGCGCGCCGGGCCCGGCGTCGGCGGCGGTGTTCGCGGAGTTGCTCGGCGGCCCAGCGGCCGGGTACTTCTCGGTCCGGCCAGAGCGCGATGCGCTGCCACTTGGGCAGCACTATGTGCCCGGCACGATGACGCTGGAGACCCGGTGGTCGCGGCTGCTGGTCACCGACTACCTTGATCATCACACGGCGCCGCACCGCACGGATCTGATCCGCGTGATCAGCGGGTCGACGCCCGCCGTGCTGGAATTCGCCCCCCGGCCGGAGTTCGGGCAGGTCGCGGTGCAGTTGAAGGCAGCGGCCGAAGGGCTGTTCGTGATGGGCACGTCCGACCCGATCGTGCTGCGCTCCCCGGGCGTGGCGTGGGACATCATCACCGGGAGCCCCCATGACTCGGCCCGAGCGGTGGTGGAACCTCAGCCGGACCGGCCGGTGGTGCTCGAGCTGCGCTGCGGCACCGCTGACCTGTCGGCCCATCCCATGCTGGAGGACCGGCGGCGCACGCTGTCCGGCGCTCACTGGTCCCAGTGGCTCGGTTCCCTGTCCTTGCCGCCGGTGGAGACCGGCCTGGTCGGCCGTTCCGCGCTGACCTTGCGGGCGCTGTGCCACGGCGGCACCGGCGCCATCATGGCCGCCGCCACCACATCCTTGCCCGAGGAGATTGGCGGTGTCCGTAACTGGGACTACCGGCACTGCTGGCTGCGCGATGGCGCGATGACCGCGCACGAGCTTGTGCGGCTCGGCTCGACGGCGGAAGCGGCGGCGTTCCTGGGCTGGGTGCGCGCGGTGGTGGCCGGCACGCCCGGGCCGGAGCGGCTGCATCCGGTGTATACCCTGGACGGCAGCCCGCTGGGCCCGGAGGCCGTGATCGACACCCTGCCCGGATATGCCGGCTCGCGGCCGGTTCGGGTCGGGAATCTGGCCAATCAGCAGGTTCAGCTCGATGTCTTTGGCCCCGTGGTGGAACTGATCGAGGCGTTGTCCAGCGGGCAGGGCGGCCTGGACGAGGCCAGCTGGGGGCTGGTCCGGGCCATGTGCGAGGCCGTGGCACGCCGCTGGCACGAACCCGATCACGGGATCTGGGAAGAGCGCGGAGCCCCCCGCCACCATGTTCACTCCAAGGTGATGTGCTGGCTAGCCATCGACCGGGCCGTGGGCATCGGGCAGGCTCACGGACCCGGGGTCGATCCGTCGTGGCCCGCCCTGCGTGACGCGATCGCCGCCGATGTGGTCGACCATGGCTGGAACGACCAGGTTCAGTCCTTCACCGCCGTCTACGGGGGCACGGACCTCGACGCGGCCAGCCTCCAGGTGGGCCTGTCCGGGCTGCTCGACCCCGCCGACGACCGCTTCCAGGCCACCGTCACCGCCGTCGAGGCCGAGCTGCGTTCCGGCTGCACCGTCTACCGGTACCGGCGCGACGACGGGCTTCCCGGCTCCGAGGGTGGGTTCCACCTGTGCACCGGGTGGCTGATCGAGGCCTACCTGCTCACCGGACGGCGAGCCGACGCGGAGGACTTGTTCAGCCAGTTCGTGGGCACCATCGGCCCGACCGGCCTGCTCTCCGAGGAATACGACCCGGTCGCCGAACGCTCGCTGGGAAACCACCCGCAGGCGTACAGCCACGTGGCCCTCATGCGCTGCGCGCGGCTGCTGGCCGCCACAGCCGCGCGGGCGCAACCTCAGCCCTGAGCGTGGCGGGCAGGTCGGCGCGGCGAGGGACCGTCAGCAGGCTCGGCTGCCGCGCCGGGCGGCTCGTCATCCAGGGCGGTCAGGGCCAGCTCGGCGGCACTCTGCGGCCCGAGGTTGACCGCCTGCGGCACCCCGGGCAGCACGGTGGCGAAGTACGACCCGGCGGCGGCGGTGGTGCCGACATCGCGTCCCGCCTCTTCGGACAGGTACCAGCGATGTTCCAGGATCTCATGGAAGATCTCCGGTGGCGGGAGCTTGCCGCGCAGCCCCTCCGGTATGGCGGTGACCGCCGGGTCATAGACCTCTTCCAGCCAGCGATGCGCGGCCACGGCCGGGGACACCCGGCGGCCCCTCCTCTGCTCCAGGTAGCCGCGGAAGCTGGCGATGTCGTTGAGCAGGCGCCGTGCCTGCTGCTCGTCCGCGTCGATCCCGGTCTCGCGGAATAGCTGACGGCTGTGGTGGCCGGATTCGGCGACCCTGGTCCGCACCTGCATCCTGGTACCTTCCGGCGTGGCGGCCAGCACCACCTCGTCGGCATCGAAGCCCAGCTCGTTGAGCCGACGCAGCCGCTCGGCGATGCGGTAGCGCTGCTCATCGGGGCGCAGGAGCTCCTCTGAGTTGAGCGCGTAGAACTCGCCTCCGTCCGCGACGAAGCGGACCACGTGACGCGAGATGCCGCGCTGGCGGATCTCGATGAGCCGCTCATCCTGCCAGTCCTGGAGCTCCAGGTCCCACGGCAGGGTGAGCAGCCCGGATGCGGCGTCGGCGGGGGGACCGAAGATAAACCTCACCAGATCGCTCCCGGGTCAGGCCGACTCGCCGGATCGAGCCAACGCGATGGACGGCGCGAACTGGTCGAGGAAACGCCGGACGGCGCGGCCGCAGTCGAATCGGTGCGGGCCAGGCAACGGCCGGCGCAGCGCATCCGGTCGCGCTCATCGTCGGTCAGGCTCAGCGCGCGGCCGATAGCGCTGGCCAGGCTGACCGGGTCGGCGGGAGACGCGGTGAGCCCGGTGACGCCATCGATGACTTGTTCGGCCAGGCCGCCTGCTGTCGTGGCGACGACCGGAGCGGCGCCTGCGGCATAGGCTTCCAAGGGAACTCGTCCGAACGGCTCGGTGCGGGAGGGGATCACGACTGTCCGCAGCGCCGGGTGGGTGAGCAGGGCACGAATGGTGGGGTCGAAGCGGGCAGCAGCGTCGCGTGAAGGCCGAGGGCCTTGATGCGAAAGGCGAGGTGGCGCTGGTAGGAGGTCGGGTACGGCTGGTCAGTGACGGCGGCCAGCAGCGCGTGGGGTACCGGTATCCGCTGGTGGCGGAGTTCCGCCAGTGCGTCAAGGAGATCATCCCAGCCTTTGTAGGGCTGGGCCCGGCCGAGGGCGAGTATGAACCCGGCCTGGGCGCCGGGTGGCAGCGCCGGCTGCGTTTCCTTGTATGTCCACTCGTGTGCGGTGAGCCCGTCGGGGAGGTCGAGCAATGCGTCCGCGGGCAACTGGTAGTCCTGGAGAAGGTGATCTCGCATGTAGCCGGAGATGGCGGCGATGCGGCCGTGGTGGTCGGCGATGTAGTGCAGGCCATCGAATTCGAACCGGATGCGGGCCTGATTGGCGGGGTCGTGCAGCAGGCCGGTCGAGCGCGGCACGACGGCGAGTCTGGACCGGATCCGATCAGACAGCAGTGGCGGGACGCCGACGAACGGTATGTCGAGCAAGATGACCGCGGCCGAGCTGGCGTGCGGCGACAGCTCATCGTGCAGCGCCCGGGCGGTCGAGGCGGCCAGATGCTGGAAGGCCGGCACGTCTCCGAAGCGGAACCGGCCGGCGGTGCCGTTGTCCAGGGGCCGGACGGTCGCCGCGGCCGCCTGGCAGATGTCGAGGCTCTCCTGGTGCCAGCCTGCCTGGTACTGAGGGCTGTCGGTGGCCAGGTAGACCGGGAGCACGACCAGGCGCACCGTGGGAGCAAGCAGGCTGATCAGGGTCCGCAGGAAGCCGCGGTTGGCGTATCCGGCCCCGGTTCCGGAACCGTAGAAGCCATTGAGCTGCCCCGCGTTTTCCGGACAGGGAATTTGCGGTTTATCTACGCGACTTCCTGCCCGTTCAGGTACTCGTCCATGACCTCTTGCGGCAATGCACACCGGTAGGCCGCCGGCGAGGTGCCTGTGGTGCAGGTCCTTTTCCGGCGACCTCCGGTCCGAACCGGACGTGCACCTTTCAATGCATCCGGCTCTCCAGTGATGTTG
>Ga0099829_10001391_pt1 | contig 13350 bp, 9 predicted proteins | sample CZO8metaG_3_FD_79336 | JGI IMG/M metagenome (GOLD analysis project Ga0099829, IMG submission 79336) | Vadose zone soil microbial communities from the Eel River Critical Zone Observatory, Northern California, USA - CZOApr15con2H2.8 metaG | ecosystem: Environmental > Terrestrial > Soil > Vadose...
CCGACGAGGAGGACGACTGGGACGAGGAAGGTAGCCGCCTACCCCGGCTGCCCGGACCCCTGATCGCCGCCACCACCTTCGTTCCCACGTTCCTGGCGGTCCTCTTCGGCCTGAGTCATCTGCTGGGCGGCGCCAGCCCGACGGCGCGCACGGCGAACGCGCCGGCGCCATCCGCTGTCGCGCCCATGTCGGACCAGCTGGCCCCGGCCCTCTCCGAGGCCCTTCGCGACCCGTTTGTCGCGCCGGGGCTGGTCGACCCTCCTCCGACGAGACTGAGTGATCCGAGAGACGTGACCCGCCCGAGCGATCCGCGCGAGGCGCTACGTGCGCCGAGCCTGGAGGAGGCCACGCCACCGGCCGTCGACCCGGCCCCGCCGCCGGCCCTGCCGACGAGGCCGCCGGCCCAGCCACGGGTGGCCACGCCCTCGGCGCCCGAGCCCCGCGCGCTACGCCTCACCGAGACGCCCCGCCAGCCCCAGGCTGCCGTGCTGACCACCACGCCGACGGCAGAGCCGCGCAAGAGCGGGCGAGACTGGACCCCCGCGGCCGCGTTCGCAGACCGCGAGGCGGCCGGGCGCCTGGCCAGCAGCATTCAGCAGCAGGGCTATCCCGTCGAGATCCGGCAGGAGCAGTCTTCCGCCCGACCCTGGGTGGTGTGGATCGGCGCCCAGCCCCGCGGGGGCGAGCGCCGCCGCTAGTCCCGCCCCTCTACCGGTGCTCGGCCTGGAGCTCCCGCCACCGCCGCGCCTTGTTGTGCAGCGTCTTCGGCGTCGTCCCGAGGATCTCGGCGGCGCGAGTCTTGTTATTGTTCACCGACTGCAGCGTCCGGAGGATGAGCTGCTTCTCGCCGTCGTCGAGCGTGGTGCCCACCGGCAGCACCACCACGTTGGCCCGCTCGGTCGGCGCGGCGCCCAGCGGAGCGATCGGCAGGGAGTCGGCGGTGATCAGCCCGTCCTCGCACGAGACCACCGCGCGCTCGATCACATTGCGTAGCTCCCGCACATTGCCCGGCCAGGCATGGTCCCGGAGGAGCTTGAGCGCCGCCTGGTCGATCCCGCGCACCTGGCGCTCGTACTTGTCGTTGAACTCGGTCATGAACGCCCCCGCGAGGAGGGGGATGTCCTCGGGGCGCCGGCGCAGCGGCGGGAGCGCGATCGTCAGCACGTTCACCCGGTAGTAGAGGTCCTCCCGGAGCGCGCCCTCCTGCACCGCCTTCACCACGTCCTTGTTGGTCGCGCACACCACCCGCACGTCCACCGCGACCTCGTCGTGGCCGCCGATGCGACGCACCTGGCTGTCCTGAAGCACGCGGAGGTACTTGGCCTGCAGGTTCGAGCTCATCTCGGCGATCTCGTCGAGGAAGATGGTGCCACCGTCGGCCAGCTCGAAGTAGCCGGGCCGCCGCGCCATCGCGCCGGTGAAGGCCCCCTTCTCGTGACCGAACAGCTCGCTCTCCAAGAGCGTCTCCGGGATCGCCGAGCAGTTCACCGCCACGAACGGCCCCTTGGCCCGCTGCGAGAGCTCGTGGATGGTGCGCGCGACCAGCTCCTTGCCGGTCCCGGTCTCGCCCAGGATCAGCACCGGCGCCGGGCTCGGCGCCGCCATCTCGATCAGCCGGTAGATCTCCTGCATCCCGGGGCTCACGCCCAGGAGGGGCCCCAGCCCCCGCGTCTCCTTGAGCTGGCGCCGCAGGACCGTGACCTCGCGATTGACCTGCACCTTCTCGACCGCCTTCTCCACCAGGACCCGGAGCCGGCGCGGGTCCACCGGCTTGGTCATGTAGTCGTAGGCGCCCTCCCGCATCGCGGACACGGCGGTCTCGATGGAGCCGTGGGCGGTCAGGAGAATGACGGCAGCCTCCGGGACCGCGGCGGCCAGGGGCTTGAGCAGCCCGATCCCGTCGATCACGGGCATGACCATGTCGGCGATGACGACCTGCGGGCGGAAGCCCGGCGCCCGCTCGAGGGCGTCCTTGCCGTCCACCGCTTCCTGGACCTCGTACCCCCACATGGCCAGCAGGGCGGCCAGACCGCTGCGGCCGGACTCGTCGTCGTCTGCGATCAGGATTCTATGCTTCATGGTCGTCCCCTTTCGGGAAGCTCGCGATAGTTCACAGTGGAGGCCCGATCTTCGCGGCCTAGGCTGCAAGCGATATGCCCTCGAAATTTCTGGAAGGGAGCTCAGAGTGGCGACAGTCGGCCACTGCCGCTGCGACAAAGCTTTACGAGATATATGTCAAGATCTACTCGAACACGATTCGCCGGACGCGAGCGCTGGACTGGGAAGATCTTACCGTGTAACTACGAACCAGCCCAGTCGATGTCGAGCAGGGCCAACCCGGTGGCCGGGTCGATTCTCCGGCGGAGCGTCGCCGGGGACTCGACGATCATGACATCGAGGGTCGGGTCCACGGTGCCCCCCAGGAGGTGGCCCCCGAGGGCGCTCCCGTCGTACCGGGCCACCACCACGTGGGCGTGCACCCGCGGCTCGCCGGCGTCGAGGGCGACGTTGCCGACCAGCGAGACCACCTCGACCTGCTCCCGGATGACCCGCCGGGCGTAGTCGCGCCGGGTCCGGTCGAAGAAGCCGAGGGTCACCCCCGAGAAGGCCCCGATCCCGGTCAGCGACGCGCCGGACAGATCGAAGCGCTTGGCGGCCGCGGTGAGGGCTTCCACCGGGTCGTCGCCGCGGGCGCACACCATCACGAAGCTGCGCCGGCCCTCGACGTCATCGAGCTGCTGGATCTGCATGTCCCGCTCCTCTCGTCAGGGCGCTCAGGCCCGCTCGGCCACCGCCTGTTTGTCGCGCTTGCGCAGGCCCACCAGGCAGGCCACCAGGACCCCGGTCATCGCGGTGAGCAGCCCGAGCTCGATCATCGCGTAGCGGAAGACCGCCTCGCCCTGCTCCATCAGGGTGCCGAACTCCGCGGTGAGCACCAAGATCCGCCGCACCGCCGCGATCATGGCCACCAGCACGAAGGGCTCCGGCACGAGCACGTGCTCCCGGAACGACACCTGGACCGTGTACAGGATCTCGATCATCATCAGGATCAGCAGGAGCTGGTCCAGCATCCCCACGATGCTGCCCCCGATCGTGCCGGCCCCGATGCTGCGGGCGAACGTCACCGCCGCGTCGAGCAGTAGCCCCACCGCGCCCGCCGCCAGCAGCACCCCGATCCCCACGTAGAGGACGTCCTCCACCTGGGTGAACGCCTGCGCGATGCGCTCGCGCACCGCCGGCCGCGCCCGGCCCGCGGGACTCACCCGCGCCTCACCGCCGCCCCGTCAACGATCAGCACGAGCCCCATGCGCTGTGGGGCATCGGCAATCCCGGTGCCACGCGCCGGGCGCGGACCGCCGCGCGGCTAAGCGCTCGAAAAGCGGCGGCCCCGCGCGCGCGCTGGCGTCGGCTCCCAGCCGCTCCCGCGCAGAACCGGTAAACGTTACCGACGGTCTTCGGTAACGCCGACGCGGCGGGGCGCGCCGGCCCGGGCGACCTTTCTGGGGCCTTCCCCGCGTGATACCGTGAGACATTCCCGCACCGTAACGGACGGAAGGAGGCGCGGATCATGACGGACATCTGGGGTGATCTCGTGTGGGCCGCTCTCGCGGATCTGAAGACGAGGCTGGTCCTCGTGCTGCCGGGCGTCCTGGCGATGCTGACCTTGGCCGTCGTCGGCCTCGCCGGCGCGTGGATCGCCGCGCGCGTGACCCGGCGGCTGGCGCAGGCGGTGGCGTTCGACCGGCGCGCCGAGAGCTGGGGCATCGTCTCGCAGCTCAGCCGCGCGGGCGTGCGCCGGCCCCCCTCGCAGGTGCTGGGACTGGTCGTCTTCTGGAGCATCCTCGTCCTCTTCCTGTCCATGGCCATCGACGCGCTCGCGATCCCCGGCACCGGGCGGCTCACCGAGTTCGTGTTCTCCTGGGTCCCCCGGGTCATGGGCGCGGCCCTGATCCTCCTCGTCGGCTGGCTCGTGGCCAACTTCCTGGGCGAGGGTGCGCTCATCGCGGCGGTCAACGCGCGCGTGCCGGAGGCGCGCCTGCTCGCTCGCGCGATCCGCTGGGGCGTGCTGCTCTTCGCGAGCGCGACCGCGATCACCCACCTCGGCATCGGCAAGGAGATGGTGCTGGTGGCCTTCGGCATCACCTTCGGCGGCTTGATCTTCGCCTTGGCGCTGGCCTTCGGCCTCGGGGGCCGTGCGCTGGCACGCCAGATCCTCGAACGCCACCTGCGCAACCGCGAGCCACATCCGCGGGAGACGCTGACCCACCTCTAGCCGCATGATCGATGTCGGCGTGCTCTTCCAGCAGGCGGTGGCCGCGCTGCGCCGAGAGCGTCACGCGACCTATCGCCTGCAGCTGGGGAGCGCGCTCGGCTTCGACGCGGTGGCCGCGCTCGGCCCCTACCTCGACGCGCTCGGGGTGAGCGACGCCTACCTCTCCCCCTGCTTCCGCTGCGGCCCCGGCAGCTCGCACGGCTACGACGTCACCGATCACAACGCGTTCAACCCCGAGATCGGGGGCGCGACCGCCTTCGATCGCATGGCCGCCGCGCTCACCGCGGGGGGACTCGGCCTGATCCTCGACGTGGTGCCCAACCACATGGGCATCGCGGGCGACGCCAATCCCTGGTGGCTCGACGTGCTGGAGAACGGCCAGGCCTCCCCGCGCGCCAACTTCTTCGACATCGACTGGACGCCGATCAAGCCCGAGCTGCGCGATCGCGTGCTCCTGCCCGTCCTGCCCGATCAGTACGGCCGCGTGCTCGAGTCGCAGCAGCTCCAGCTCGAGCTCGCGGACGGCGCCTTCCACCTGCGCTACGCGGGGGCGCGCCTGCCCATCGCCCCCGACACCTACGCGCAGATCCTGACCGACCGCCTCGACGTCCTCGCCGACCGGCTCGGGGCGGAGGACGCGGGGCTCCAGGAGCTGCGCAGCATCCTGACCTCGCTCGAGCACCTGCCGGGGCGCACCGAGACCGATCCGGCCCGGCTCGAGGAGCGGCTGCGCGAGAAGGAGATCGTCAAGCGCCGCCTCGCCGTTCTCACCAAGGAGTCGGTGGACATTCGCGAGCACGTCGAGGAGACGGTGCGCGGCGTGAACGGCACCCCGGGGGATCCCGCGAGCTTCGACGCGCTCGACCGCCTGCTCTCGGCCCAGACCTACCGGCTCGCCGACTGGCGCGTGGCGGGCGACGAGGTGAACTACCGCCGCTTCTTCGACGTCAGCCACCTCGCCGCCATCCGCATGGAGCAGCGCCTCGTGTTCGACGCCGCCCACGAGCTGGTGCTCCGGCTCGTCGGCGAGGGCAAGGTCTCGGCGCTGCGCGTGGACCATCCGGACGGGCTCTACGCGCCCGGCGAGTACTTCCGCCGGCTCCAGGAAGGCGCGCTGGTGGCAACCGCGCGGCGGCTCGTGCCCGAGCTGGGGCCCGCGGAGGCGGCGGCGCTCGGCGCCCTCTATCGCGTCCGCGCCGCCGACCAGCCGGCCGCGCCGGACGCCCGGCCGCTGTGGATCGCGGCCGAGAAGATCCTGAGCGCGGGCGAGCCCCTGCCCGACTGGTGGGCGGTGGCGGGCACCACCGGCTACGACTTCCTGGCCTCCGTCAACGGGCTCTTCGTGGACCGGGGGACTTCCAGACAGATGACCACGTTGTACGCGCGGTTGGCCGGGGCGGGCGGGCTGCTGGCCGATCACACCTACGCGGCCAAGCGGCTGATCATGCAGGTGTCGATGGCGAGCGAGATCAACCAGCTCGGCCATCACCTCGACTCCATGTCGGAGCGCAATCGGCTCTCGCGCGACTTCACCCTCTACAGCCTCGTGCGCGTGATCCGCGAGGTGGTCGCCGCGTTCTCGGTCTACCGCACGTACGTGGGCGACGACGGCCGCGATCCGAGCGTCCGCGACCGCGCCTACATCGAGGAGGCGGTGGCGGAGGCCAAGCGCCGCAACCCCACCGTGAACGTGTCCATCTTCGACTTCGTCCGCGACGTGCTCCTGGTCCGGAGCTCGGGCCGCCCCGATCCCGCCGAGCAGGTCGCCCGCCGGCACTTCGCGATGCGCTTCCAGCAGACGACCGGGCCGGTCACCGCCAAGGGCGTCGAGGACACCGCCTTCTACGTGTACAACCGCCTCGTCTCGCTCAACGAGGTGGGTGGCGATCCCGCGCGCTACGGCGAGTCGGCGACCGTTTTTCACGACAAGAACGCCGCGCGCCTGGCCCGGTGGCCGGAGTCCCTCGTCGCCACCGCGACCCACGACACCAAGCGCGGCGAGGACGTGCGCGCGCGCATCAACGTGCTCTCCGAGGTGCCGGCCGCGTGGGCCGTCGAGGTCCGGCGCTGGCGGGCCCTCGCCCGGCGCTTCAAGATCGACGTCGACGGCCGCGCCGCGCCCGACGCCAACGACGAGTACCTCTTCTACCAGACCCTGGTGGGCGCCTGGCCCGCCCAGGAAGACGACGAGTCGCTCGAAACCCTGACCGAACGGCTGGTCGCCTACATGGAGAAGGCCACCAAGGAGGCCAAGCGGCACACGAGCTGGGTGAACCCGAGTGCCGGCTACGACGCGGCGACGCGCGGGTTCGTGACCGGCCTGCTCGCGCCCGGCGGGGCCTTCCTCGCCGCCTTCCGGCCCTTCCAGCGCCTGGTCGCGGCCCACGGGGCGGTCAACTCCCTCGCCCAGACCCTGCTCAAGATCGCGGCCCCGGGGATCCCCGACTTCTACCAGGGCACCGAGCTCTGGGAGCTGTCCCTCGTCGATCCCGACAACCGCCGACCGGTGGACTTCGCCCGCCGGCAGGCGATGCTCGACGCCGTGCGCGCCCGCATCCCCGCCGAGGGCGCGGGCGCGCCGGACCTGAGCGCCCTCTGCGCGGAGCTTCTCGAGCACTGGCGGGACGGGCGGGTGAAGCTCTACCTCACCCACCGCGCGCTCACCCTGCGGCGGCGGCGGTCCCGGCTCTTCGGCGCCGGCGAATACCGCGCGCTCGCTCCGGGTGGCCGCCACGCCGAGCACGTGGTGGCGCTGGCGCGACTGGACGGGCCCGACGCGGTGATCGCGGTGGTGCCGCGCTTGACCGCGCGCCTCGCCGGCCTCACCGGCCGGTTCGCGCTGGGGGAGGCGGCCTGGGAGCAGACGTGGGTCGCGCTCGGCGACGACCGGCTCGCCGGCGTCTACCGCGACCGCTTCACCGGCCTCACGGTGGCCAGCGAGCAGCACGACGGCGTCGCGGTGCTGCCCGGGCCCGCGCTGTTCGCTCACTTTCCGGTGGCGCTCCTCGAGCGCGAGGGCGGCCTACCATGAGCCCGAGCCCGGCGGCGCGGCGCGCGCATCGGATGCCGTTCGGCGCGGAGGTCCGCGAGGACGGCTCCACGCGCTTCCGGCTCTGGGCGCCCGGCGCCCGCCAGGTCGAGCTGTGGCTCGAGGAGCCGCGGCGCGCGGTGCGTATGCCACGCGACGGGGGCGGGTGGGCGGAGTACGTGACGCGGGACGCGCCGCCGGGCACGCGCTACCGCTACCGGATCGACGGGGAGCTGCTCGTGCCCGATCCGGCCGCGCGCTTCCAGCCCGGCGACGTGCACGGGGCGAGCGAGGTCATGGACCCCCTCGCCCATGCCTGGACCGACACCGCCTGGGCCGGCCTGCCCCCGGAGCGGCTCGTGTTCTACGAGCTGCACGTGGGTGCGTTCAGCGCGGCCGGCACCTACGCGGGCGTGGCCGAGCGGCTCGACCACCTGGTCTCGCTCGGCGTCACCGCGGTGGAGCTGATGCCGCTGGCCGACTTCCCCGGCCGCTGGGGCTGGGGCTACGACGGCGTCCTCCTCTTCGCCCCCGAGGCGAGCTACGGCCGGCCCGAGGACCTCAAGGCCCTGGTGGACGCCGCGCACGCGCGCGGCCTCGCCGTCTTCCTCGACGTCGTCTACAACCACTTCGGCCCCGAGGGCAACTACCTGCACCACTACGCGCCCGGCTTCTTCAACGCGCGCCACCAGACCCCGTGGGGCGACGGCGTCAACTACGACGGGCCCGGCTCGGAGGTGGTGCGCGCGTTCATGATCCACAACGCGCTCTACTGGATCGAGGAATACCACCTCGACGGCCTGCGCCTCGACGCGGTCAATGCGATCGTGGACGATTCGCCCCGGCACCTGCTGGTGGAGCTTGGCCGCGCGGTGGCCGACGGGCCCGGCCGCGACCGCCGCGTGCACCTGGTGCTGGAGAACGGCGCCAACGAGGCGCGCTACCTGCGACCGGTGGACGGCCGCCGCCCGCTCTACCAGGCCCAGTGGAACGACGACGTGCACCACGCGCTGCACGTGCTCCTGACCGGCGAGGCGGGCGGCTACTACGGCGACTACCAGCCCCCGCTGCTGCACCTGGGGCGCTGCCTCACCGATGGCTTCGCGTTCCAGGGCGAGCGGTCGATGTACCGGGGCGTCACGCGCGGCGAGCCGTGCGCGGACCTGCCGTCCACCGCCTTCGTGGGCTTCCTCCAGAATCACGATCAGATCGGCAATCGCGCCCTCGGGGACCGGATCACCGCGCTCGCCTCCCCCGATGCGGTGCGCGCGGCCACCGCGGTGCTCCTCCTCTCGCCCGCCCTGCCGCTCCTCTTCATGGGCGAGGAATGGGCCGCGCCCGAGCCGTTCCTCTTCTTCAGCGATCTCGGCCCGGATCTGAGCCCGCGCGTGTCCGAGGGCCGACGGCGCGAGTTCGCCCGCTTCCCGGAGTTCGCCAATGAGGCGACGCGCGCGCGCATTCCCGATCCCCAGGCCGAGTCGACGTTCAAGCGCTCGGTGCTCGACTGGGGTCACGCGGGCGCCGCCATCCACAAGGACTGGCTGGGCTTCCACCAGGCCCTGCTCGCGCTGCGAGCCCGGGCGGTCGCGCCGCTGCTCGCGGGCGAGTCGGTCCCGCTCCCCTCGTGGAAGGCGCTCGGCGACACCGCGCTCGAGGTCGCGTGGACGTTCCCGGCCGGCACGCTGCGGCTCGTCGCCAACCTGGGCGCGGCCGCCGTCCCGCACGAAGGGCCGGGCGCGGACTGGGGCCGCCGCCTCTACGCGCTCACCCTGCCGTCGCCCACGTGGTCCACGCTGCCACCGTGGAGCGTGGCGTTCTACTTCGCGGGGGCCGCCCCCCGATGAGCGCCAAAGGCGCGAAGAGGCCTAACCGCCTCGCGAGGTCCTCCACCGGGGATCGACTTGGAATCGATCGCGCCAAAGGCGCGAAGAGGCCTAACCGCCTAGCGAGGTCCTCCACCGGGGGCCGACTTAGAATTGATCGCCTCATCGATCGCTTCACCGTAGACCGTCATGGTCCGATCCGCGATGCGGTCCCACGAGAAATACGCCTCCACCTGGCGGCGCCCGGCCTCGCCCATGCGCCGGGCGCGCTCGGGATCGGCCAGGGCCTCCCGCAGCGCCTGCCCGAGCGCGGCGGCGTCACCAGGCTCCACCAGCCGGCCGGTCTCGCGGTCCACCACCACCTCGGGGATGCCCCCGACCCGGCTCGCCACCACCGGCGTGCCGCAGGCCATGGCCTCGAGGTTGATCAGGCCGAACGGCTCGTAGATGGACGGGCAGACGAAGACCGCGGCGTGACTGTAGAGCTGGACGACCTCGGGAACCGGCAGCATCGCGTTGATCCAGCGGATCTCCGGACGGCCCGTCACCGCGGCCTCGAGGCGGGCCAGCAGCTCCGGGGTGTCCGGGCTGCTCGCGCAGAGCACGAGCTGGACGCCCGCGGGCAGGGCCCGCGCGGCCTCCAGGAGCTGGAAGATCCCCTTCTGCTCGCTGATCCGGCCCACGAAGAGCACGTAGGGGGCGTGCACCCCGTGGCGCGCGAGGGTATCGCGTTGCTCGGTGCGCGCGAAGGCCTCCGCGTCCACCCCGTTGTGGATCACCACCACCCGGTCGGGATCGACCCGAAAATGGGTCGTGATGTCGGCGCGCATCTGGGCGGACACCGCGATGACGCGGTCGGCGCGCTCGACGGCCAGCCGCTCGGCCCAGCTCGACACCGCGTAGCCGGTGCCGAGCTGGTCGGCCTTCCACGGCCGGAGCGGCTCCATGCTGTGCAACGTGACGACGAGCGGCACGTCGTGGATGGACTGCACCAGCATCCCACCCAACCCCACGTACCAGGTGTGGGTATGGACCACGTCCGCCGCCACCGGGTCGCGTGCCATCGCGAGCCCCACCGAGAGCGCCTCGAGCGCGGGCGCGTACGGCGCCTCCGGCCCGCCGGCCAGGCGCGGCCACGGGGCGTAGCCCTTCACGGTCAACGGCGGATCGGTCTGTTGCTGGTCGCCGAAGCAGCGCACCTCGACCGACGCGCGGCGGGCCAGCGCGCGGCTCAGGTGATCCACCACCACGCCGGCCCCGCCGTACACGTGCGGCGGATACTCTCGACTCAGGAGCAGGATTCTCACAGGCGTCGTCCCCCGGGAGAGCTTACCGCATGAGCCCGACCGACCCCTTCGTCTTCCTCGGCTGCCTCGAGCTGAACGAGCTGCTGCCCCACGAGGCCCACGACGCCCGCGAGCTGCTCGAGCAGCTCGGGCGCGTGCCGGTGGAGTCCGTCTTCTGCCATACCTCGGCCTCGCTGCTGCACCGGCCGGTGCTGGCCGAGGCCTATCCCAACGATTTCGCGCTCTGGGTCGGCACCGAGGTGCGCGACGTGCGGCTCGCGGAGCGGCTAGCCGGCGTGGACGCCTTCCACGCGGGCTCCATGGAGCGCGTGCGCGAGGAGCTGGTCGCCACCATCTCCGACCACCTCGAGCATCTCGGCACCGCGCCCGGCCGCACCCAGGGCAAGCGCTTTCGCTTCTTTCAGGTGCACCTCGTCCCGGTGCCCACTGGCCACCAGGCCCGCACCCTCGCCGAGTTGCGCGACGCGCTCGTCGAGGTGGACGTGAGCGCGCTCTTCTACCACACGATCGAGGCACGCTACCGCGCCGGCCGCGGGCGGGGCGACTTCGCCGAGTGGGTCGCCGGCGTGCTCGGCCGCCCGGAGGTGGCCGATCGGCTCGCCCACATCGACCCGTTCGCGGGCAGCCTCGAGCGGATCCGCGACCGCCATCTCAACATCCTGTCCGACGCGATCGCCGACGAGGGCGCCTGATGGGCCCGGGCTCGCTGCTCAAGCTCGACGACTACCGGCAGGTCGCCCCGCGCGGCGCGGTGGACATCCTCATGCGCATCGGCGAGCGCCTGCGCGGGAAGCGCTTCGTGCACGTGAGCGCCTCGCGCTACGGCGGCGTGGGCGTGGAAGTGCTGAACCGGCTCGTGCCGATCATGAACGACCTGGGCGTCGAGACCACCTGGGAGATCACGATCGGCACCGCGGACTTCGACCAGGTCGGCCGCGCGGTGAGCCGGGCCCTCGCCGGAACCGAGCAGGTCATTACCGAGGCCATGCTGGCCCGCCTGCGCGACACCGCGGCCGAGAACGCGCGCCGCCTCCGGCTCGACGCCGATCTGGTGATGGTGCACGACGCCACCCCGCTCGGCCTCGTCGAGCAGCGCGGCAGCGCGGGGCGCTGGGTCTGGCGCTGCCACCAGGATCTCTCCTCCGCCCAGCCGCAGATCTGGAGCGCGCTCCGCCCGATCGCGCAGCGCTACGACGCGGCGGTCTTCTCCCTCGCCCGTTTCGCGACGCCGCTCTCCATCCCCCGCTTCATCGTGTATCCGTCCATCGACCCGCTCTCCGAGCGCAACCGCGAGATGACTCGCGCCGAGCAGGCCGCCCAGATGGACCGCCTCCAGGTGCCGCGGGACAAGCCCATCCTGCTCCAGGTGGGGCCGTTCGAGCGCCAGCACGACCCGCTCGGCGTCATCAACGCGTTCCGTCTCGTGAAGAAGCACCACGACGTCCGGCTCGTGCTGGCCGGCCCGCCCCCCGCGCCCGGGGGAGACGTCCTCGCCGACGTGCGCGAGGCGGCCGGTCAGGATCCCGACATCGCGGTGATCGTCCTGCCCCCGGATCCCCAGACCGAGCTGAACGCGCTCGAGCGCGCGGCGACGATCGCGATCCAGAAGCCGCTCCAGGCCGACTTCACCATCGAGGTGGCCACCGCGATGTGGAAGGGCAAGCCGGTGATCGGCACCATCGCGGGCGGCATTCCATTTCAGATGGTGGTGAACGTCACCGGGTATACCGTGGAAACCGTGGAGGGCGCCGCGTTCCGCATCCGGCAGCTTCTGAGCAACCCGGAGCTCATCGGCCGCATGGGCGCGGCCGGGCGCGAGCACGTGCGCCGCAATTTCCTCGTGACCCGGCACCTCAGCGACTACTTGGCGCTGCTCGCCCATCTCACCCGGTGATGGAGACCCTCGAGCTCGCCGACGAAGTCCGGACCGCCGTCGAGCGGATCGGCACCGCCGACCTCGTGGTCGGCCTGGCCACCGCCGGGCCGAGCGCCACCGCCCCCGTGGTGGCTGGGGCCGTGCGGGCGGCCCTCGACGCGCACTTCGCGGGCCAGGCCGCGGTGGTCGTGCACGTCGACCAGGCCCCGTCCGAGGAGGCGCCGGCCGCGCTGGCCGCCGCCCTCGGTCCGGTGCGCGTGGTCCGGGCCCCCGGGGCCGGCCACGCCGAGGACGGCGCGCTCGACTGGGCCCAGGCAGTACGCACGATGCTGACCGTCGGCCGGAGGCTGGAGGCGCGGGCACTCGTGATGCTCAACGCCGATCTCGGCAGCACCACCGCGGAATGGCTCCGGGCCCTTGCCACCCCGGTCCTCAAGGACGACGTCGGGCTGGTGCTGCCGATCTACCATCGCTATCGCTACGACGGCACCCTCACCCAGGCCCTCGTCGTGCCGCTCATGCGCAGCCTCTTCGGCCGGCAGCTCGCGCATCCGCTCGCCGAGGAATTCGCCTGCTCGGGAGCGGCCGCCGATGCCTTCCTGGCCCAGCCGGTCTGGGAGACGGACCTCGGCCGTCACGGCCTCGAGTTCTGGCTGCCCGCGGCCGCGATCGAGCGGGGCTTCACGGTGGGCCAGGCCGTGCTGGGCCCGCGAACGGTGGCGGCCACCCAGTCCCCCGCGCCGCTCGGCCGCACGGTGGGCCGGGTGGCCGGCGCCCTCTTTGCCCTGGCCGAGCACTCGGAGAGCTACTGGCTCGACGTCCGGGGATCGGAGCCGGCGCCGACCTTCGGCGTGCCGCCCGAGCCCCTGCCGGGCGGCCCCGCGGTGGACGCCGAGCGCATGCAGGTCGGCTTCGTCCAGGGCGTGCGCGATCTCCTCCCGGTGTGGGAGCGCATCCTGGCCCCTGAGAACCTGGGCGAGGTGCTGGAGCTCAGTGATCGGCCGCTCGAGCGCTTCCGCTTCTCGGACCGGCTCTGGACCCGC
>Ga0099829_10001394_pt1 | contig 13335 bp, 10 predicted proteins | sample CZO8metaG_3_FD_79336 | JGI IMG/M metagenome (GOLD analysis project Ga0099829, IMG submission 79336) | Vadose zone soil microbial communities from the Eel River Critical Zone Observatory, Northern California, USA - CZOApr15con2H2.8 metaG | ecosystem: Environmental > Terrestrial > Soil > Vadose...
GAGTGGGTCGCGCGTTTTCTCGCCGAGCAGGACGTGGAGCGCTTCGTCTTCTTCTCGTACGCGCACAAGCCGGGGCTCGCGCGGGATCTCAACGCGTGGCTTCACGAGACGGCCCGGCGGCTGCCCGCGGGGCTGCCGCTCGGCACGCTGCACCCAGGCGACTCCGACGTGGTGGACGTGGCCGAGGAGGCGCTCGACCGGTACGGGTTCAAGGGCTTCAAGTTCCACATCAATGTCCAGCGCTTCCATCCGGACGACCCGCGCATCCTGCCGGTCTACGAGTTGCTGCTGGCCCGCGGGGCGGTGCTCCTGATCCACGTGGGCAGCGCGCCCTGGCCCAACGAGTACGACGGCTTCCCGCGCTTCGAGCGGGTCATGACCATGTTCCCGGAGCTCAAGGTGATCGTGGCCCACATGGGCCAGTTCGAGACCCGCCGGCATCTCGAGCTGATGGAGCGTTGCCCGAACATGTACCTCGACACCACCGCGGCGATGGCCCCGCAGAGCGCGATCTACCGGGAGGGGCACGGCGCGAGCCCCGCCGACGTCACCGACGCCGATCTCGTGCGCTGGCAGGATCGCATCCTCTTCGGCAGCGACTTCCCCAATACGCCCCACGCCTACCACGAGGAGCGGCGACCGATCTGGGAGCGGCCGGTGCCCGACACGGTTCACCGCAAGATCTTCCACGACAACGCGCAGCGCCTGCTCGGTCTCTAGTGCGCGTCCGGCTCGATCAGATCTCGGAGGCGGGCCGCCTCGCGCTCGCCGCGCTCGCCGACCTGGCCGGGCCCGCGAGGCCGGTCTGGGTCGTGGGCGGGGCCCTCCGGGAGCTGCTGTCGGGCGGCGGCGCCGCGGACCTCGACCTGGCGGTGGCGGGCGGGGCCCTCGTGCTCGGCCGCCGCCTCGCCGACCGGCTCGACGCGAGCTTCGTGGTGCTCGATGAGGTCCGCGGCGCCGGGCGCATCGTGCCGCGGTCGGGGGGCGCGGGGGTGGACCTGGTGGATCTGCGCGCCGCGACGCTCGAGGGTGACCTGCGGGCGCGAGACTTCACGGTGAACGCGCTCGCCGCCCCGGTGGAGGAGCTGCTGCGCGACGGCGCCGCCGCCATCGTGGATGCGACGGGCGGGCTCGACGATCTCCGCGATCGGGTGGTGCGCCCCTGCGGGCCCGCCGCCATCAGCGACGATCCGGTCCGCGCGCTGCGCGGGGTGCGGCTGTCCCTGCGCCCCGGATGGCGGCTCCATCCGGACGCCGAGGTGGCCATCCAGGCGGCCGCGCACCTGATCACGCGCGTGGCGCCCGAGCGGATCCGCGACGAGCTGGTCGGCATCCTCGCCGAGCGGGCCGCGGCATCGGGCCTGCGCGCGCTGGACCGGCTGGGCGTCCTCGCGGTCCTGCTGCCGGAGAGTCTCCCGATGCGCGCCACCACCCAGCCGCTGCCCCATCACTTCGACGTCTGGGAGCACTCGCTGCGCGCGGTCGAGGGGGTGGACGCCCTGCTCGCCCAACTCGATGCGCTCGCGCCGTGGGGCCCGGCCCTGCGCGCCCATCTGGCCCTGGACCTCGGCGGCGGGCTGACCCGGCGCGAAGCGCTGAAGCTGGCCGCGCTGCTCCACGACGTGGCCAAGCCCGAGACACGGGCTGACGTCGGCGGGCGCATCCGCTTCATCGGCCACGACGCGGCGGGCGCGCGGCGCACCGCCGGCATCGCCCTGCGCTTCCGTCTCTCGCGCCATGCCGCGCAGGTGCTCGAGCGGCTCGTGGCCGAGCACCTGCGGCCCATGCATCTGGCGCAGGCCGGCCTCATCACGCGCCGCGCGCGATTTCGCTTCTTCCGGGCGCTCGGTGACGAGGCGCGTGATCTCCTGCTGCTGGCGCTGGCCGACGCGGCGGCGCTCACTGGTTCCTCGCCGCTGGCGGTATGGGCGGGCGCCGGAGGCGAGGTGGTGCGGACTCTGATGGCGGGCGCCGACGAGGAGGCGGCCGCCGCGGCGGCGTCGGCCTTGCTGCGGGGCGAGGACGTGATCGAAGCCTTCGGCCTGTCTCCGGGCCCCGAGGTCGGCCGCCTCCTAGCCCTGGCCCGGGAGGCCCAGGCGCTCGGGCTGGTGAGCACGCGTGACGAAGCCCTCGCGCATGTGCGCCGGGAGACGCAGCGCGGAACTTGACACCCGGCCCGGGGGTTGCCTAGAGTGTCGTCACTTTCCAAGGAGGCTTGAGATGATCCGGAGACGTCTGTGTTCACTCGTGTTCGCGCTGCTCGTGGGGCCGAGCCTGGCCTGGGCGGCGCCGCAAGGCAAGATCGTGATCGCCCAGGGCGTGGATCCCACGACGCTCGATACGCAGAACCAGCAGGAGACGCCCGCCTCCGTGGTGGCGAGCCACCTGTTCGATACGCTGGTGGAGCGCGATCAAAACCTCAAGATCGTGCCCGCGCTGGCCGCGGAGCTGCCGAAGCTGGTCGCCCCGACGACGTGGGAGGTGAAGCTGCGCCACGGCGTCAAGTTCCACAACGGTGAGGACTTCAACGCCGAGTCGGTGAAGTTCAGCCTGGAGCGGGTGAAGTCGGGGCTCCGGGCCAGCTCGAACTTCCGGCCCATCGAGAAGGTCGACATCGTGGATCCGTACACGGTGCGTGTGCAGACCAGCAAGCCGTGGCCGATCTTCGCCACCATCATGACCTCCCGCCAGGCTTCCATGTACCCGCCCAAGGCCTACGCGGGGAAGGACTCGGCCTTCATCTCGAAGAACCCGATCGGCACCGGGCCCTACAAGCTCGTCCGCTGGAGCAAGGACGAGGAGATCGTGCTCGAGGCCAACGACCAGTACTGGCGGGGCGCCCCCAAGATCAAGACGGTGGTGTTCCGGCCGATCCCCGACGACGCGGTGCGGGTGGCCGCGCTCCAGAACGGGGAGGTGGACGTGGCGGTGAACATCCCGCCGCACCTGGCCAGCATCATCGCGAGCCATCCCAAGATCTTCCTCTCCACCGCGCCGTCGATCCGCACGCTGCAGCTCATGTTCGTCACCCATGAGTACGATGCCCAGCACAAGCTGGTCGGCCCCTACAAGGGCGTGACCGCGGACAAACGCGTGCGGCAGGCCATCGCCTACGCGCTGGACGTGGACGAGATCATCAAGGGTGTCCTCGACGGCAAGGCGATACGCACCGCCACGCTGTTGACCCCGCTGCACTTCGGCTACGACGCCTCGCTCAAGCCGATCAAGCAGGACCTCGCGAAGGTGAAGCAGCTCCTCACCGAGGCCGGCTTCCCGGGCGGGCTCGAGCTCACGCTGAACAGCCCGCAGGGCCGCTACGTACGGGACAAGGAAGTGGCGGAGGCGGTGACCGGCCAGCTCACCAAGGCCGGCATCAAGGCCCAGCTCAAGACCTACGAGTTCGTCAACTACCTGAACAACCTCGTGTACGCGCACAAGCCCGGCCCGGTGTGGCTGATCGGCTGGGGCACGGCCACAGTGGACGCCGAGACGGTGTACGGCCCGCTCTTCCGCACCGGGAGCAACCTGGGTAACTACCACAACGCCGACTTCGACGGCATGGTGGACCAGGCGCAGACGCAGATGGACGAGAAGCAGCGGCTGGCCACGTATCACCGGATCAACAAGCTGTGGATCGAGGAGACGCCGGCGGTGCCGCTCTACCAGCAAGTGGACCTGTACGGAGCGTCCAAGCGGCTCATCTGGAAGGCGCGCAGCGACGAGCTGATCAAGGCCTACGACATGTCGCTCAAATAGCACGGCGAGGCGCAGCCGGAGGCGAGCCGAGCGGATACAAGAGCGAAGCTTCCGGTTGACTGACCGGGGCCGAAGACTAGAATAGGGGAGCACAGGCGGCCGTAATTCAGTGGCAGAATGCCAGCTTCCCAAGCTGGACGTCGCCGGTTCGAATCCGGTCGGCCGCTCCAGATAACAATCAAGGGCTTACGGGGCACCACCCCGTAGGCCCTTGCGCTTTTCTGCCATCCGTTCTGCCAGCTTTTCTGCCATCGTCACCCCCGCCCGCCACTTTCCGCTTGACCGCTCTCGATGGGTCCACACGAGGGTGGAAGTGTGACGAACAGCTCGCGCACCACTTTGTGCTTGATGCCATCGCTGAGCCACCGGGTGAGCCTTGGAAGTGTGGATGACGGGCGCGCCGGGCGGCGGTTCTCCATGGCCGTCATTTTTGACTTGGCGCGTCACGTAGGGGTGCCGTGATCTTGGAAGTAGAGGGTCAGCGAGTACGCCACTGAAGGAGGGGAACGTGGAGCGAGCGCAGCGCAGACACCGTGTGACGGAAAAGGGGGGTCAGATGGGCACGCCAGACTTGATCAACGTCGTGGGGGAGCAGGGGCGGGGGCGTCCGGCTCCGACCGAAGAATACCTGAGCATCGCCGAGCTGACGAAGCGAATCCCGTACGCCGCTCAGACGATCCGCAACCTGATGGGCCGCGGCGAATTCCGGCGTGACATCCACTACCTGAAGCCGCGCGGCCGGATCATCTCAGGTGGAGCGCGGTCCAGGTGTGGATCGAGGGGCAGCGGCCCGAAGCGGATTGCCAGAACGCCGGGCATCAGCTACGTCGAACTGCAGTGAACCCGCGAACCGAGGAGAGACGCCATGGCGTTCGTCCAGGCTGACCACGGCCGACTCCGGATTGACTTCTCGTGGCAAGGCGTGCGGTGCCGCGAGTATCTGGGTCTCGCCGACACCACCGAGGGGCGGGCCAAGGGGAAGCGGCTCCGGGTCCAGCTGGAGGCCGACCTCGTCGCCGGCCGGTTCGACTACGCCCGGTGCTTCCCGACCAGCAAGAAGGCGCGGGGGATGTTCGCCCCGCCCCCGGCCCCGGCCGAAGTGGGGCCACCGACGTTCGGCACGCTGTCGCGCGAGTGGCTTGAACTGCAGCGGCCCTTCGGTTCCAGGGCGACCCACCTCGATCAAAAGAGCCTGCTGGAGGCGAAGCTGATCCCGTTCTTCGGCGCCGACAAGCCCCTCTCGACCTTCACCGTGGAGGACGTCGAGCGGCTGATCGGCAAGCTCGTGCGCGACCCTGGCCGGGGCGACGGGCGGCTGTCGCCTCGCCGGATCAACATGGCGCGGACCCTCCTGGGACGCATTCTCGACCGGGGCGTGAAAAATGGCTGGCTCGACCTCACCTCGCGCCTCCCGCAGCCGCCGGACGTGGGAACGATCTCGGCGCGAGTACCAACATCCCAACCTTCACAACCCGCTCGCCCTCTGGCGTCCCCACGCGGGCCGGTGTATCCTCCTTCGCAGCATCCAGAGCGCGCCCACAGCGGCGCCGCCAACCTGCCACTCTCAGCCCGGCAAGGTGGCAACCATGATGCGGCCCGCCGCGAGGCAGGCAAGGAGGGCGACGATGTCCGACTCCACGAAGCTGCTGATCACCGACCGCCGCACGAAGCCCCGGCTCCTCGACGGCCTCGCCAACTGCCTCGGCCCGCTGCCCCCCGACTTCAAGCGGCGGCTGCGCGCCGTGGTCGAGAACCCCACCACCGCGACGTGGGAGGACACATACGCGATCCTGCTCCAGCCCTCGGTCACGCTCTGGATGGCCGTGGCCCATGTGGACCCGACCTTCCCTCGGAAGGGGCCGGGCCAGGACGCTCGCGGGCGGCGCAACCCCTGGCTGCGCGTCCCGGATCAGCTCACCCTGGTGCGCGCGATCCGCGCCGCGGCCAACGGGCGCGTAAGCCTCAGGCGGCTCCTCACCGACGCTGACCTGGCGGGAGGCCCCTGACGGGGCCGAGGTTGGCCCAGGACGCACGAACTTAGCCGGGCGAGGGGGCTGTTGTCTGTGGGGCTTCGTAGAGCTTCAGAGCGGAGTCGATCAGCTAGGGCCACGTGATTGACCACTTGCACGTCGAAGCGCTAGCGTAATGGGATGGATGAGCTTCCATCGATGGACGACCTGTGGGAGGAGTCCCTCCGCGACACGCGAGAGAGTGAAGGGCGCACGCGCGACTGGATTGAGAAGCAGGTCTACCGCGCGATTCGGGATCTTCGTGTTCAGCACGGGACTCACATCGAGATTCGCGTTCTCGTCCCTTGGTGCGGCGGCTGCGTTCACTTCGAGTCTCGCGCGCTGGAGACGGAGATGCCTATGCCCGACATACTCGGGTCGTGGTGGAAGCAGTTCTACCGCGACCTGGGAATGTCCGCGAGAGAGATCGCCCACGTCAGGCGAGGCTTTCGAGATGGGTGGCTTCCTCGCTGCGAACAGTGTGGCTCCGAGATCGACATCGACGAAGGCGTGTACGTCCGTTCAACCGATCTGTCGCTCTACTTCGATCTCTACGTGAGGAGTGGGCGAATACCCGGGTGGATGAAGAAGGCTGTACGTGAGGTGTTCGGAGCAACTTGCGGCGAGTGCGGCAAACCGGCTGGAACCCTGGACCACATTGTCGCCAAAACCCATGGCGGTCTTACGGAAGTCGTCAACTTGCGTCCGCTCTGTGAGCAGTGCAATCAGAAGAAGGCGGACCAGCAAGTTGAGTTGGTACAGGTGTCCCTAGCCTTCCCGTTGTGTCCTCCACCGTCGGATGGCTTTGAGGGCGTGATCTGGTAGTGGCCCTCGGGCGCGATGGTGACGTAGACCCGCGCCATGCCCGAGCTGCTCACAGCCCTCGATGCCTTCCTGCAGGAGCACCGCCGCTGCGGCGAGCTGGACGGCGGTGTCGACGGTGATCGCGTCTGGATGAGCTGCGAGTGCGGGGCGCGGATCGCTCACTCAATAGCAGAGGTAGCCGGATGACCCCACGCTGGCCGTGCATCCTGATCGTCCTCTGCTCTCTGCTTGCCGTGGCGACGGAGAAGGCTGCTGCGATCACGGGCAACGAGTTCCTTGCGCTCTCCGAGAATAGCCGGTTCACGTACGTGGTCGGCACGCTCGACGGATGGGGCAACGTGTGGGCTGTCATGCAGGGGGCGAACGTGAAGGCACCTACGATAGACGCGATGTTCAATGACATCACCCGTTGCGTGGTGGAACGGAAGATGACGCGGGGGCAGACCCAGGCCATCGTGGAAAAGTACCTTCGGGACACCCCCGGCAAATGGCACGAGGAGATGGCCGGTCTCATCTGGACGGCGATGCGTGTGGCGTGCAACCTGCCCATTTGAAGCACCCTGTAGACTTGAGGCGTGGCCCTTCCGAAGATCGACTTGATGCAGCCAACGCTCGTGGCCCGGGCGTTCCACCGCGACGGCTGGATTTTCGAGGAGAAGATCGACGGATGGCGGATGCTGGCGTTCAAGGACGGCGACAACGTCCAACTGGTGAGCCGACCAGGGCGTGACCACACCAGGCGGTTCACCGATCTCGTGAACGCCGTCCGCGCGCTCGGGCCGGAGACGCTGATTCTCGACGGCGAGGTAGCCATCTTCGATGAGCGGCTCATCTCCCGCTTTGAGTGGATGCGGCACGGGAAGCCGCCGGGAGTCGCAACCCCCCCCCGATGTTCATGGCGTTCGACTGCCTCTACATCGATGGTGTCGATCTCGGCCCTCGTGAGCTTCGAGCGCGCCGGGAGGCGCTGCTGCGGGCTATCGAGTACGCGAAGCTGCTCCTGGCAGCGCGGCGGCTTGCGGACGATGGGCTGAAGGCGTGGGGCGAGGTCCAGGAGCGCGGCTACGAGGGCGCCAAGGACGAGTCGTCGCCCTACTCGGGTGGGCGCACGCTCTCGTGGCTCAAGGTGAAGCAGAAGGAGTACCGCGTCGAGGAGCGTGGCTGGAGCCCTGACCAGCAGCGGTAAGTATGGAGTAATCGGTATAATCGAATCAGTTGACCATTCGTTAGCAGGGAGGCGTGAATCCATGGCCGACAAGCCGGATGATCCCGAAAAGCCGCCCAAGCCCACGCCGTCTCAGCAGCCACAGAAACCAGCCGCGAGATATCCGTCCTCGGTGCCGCCCGATCTGCGCTACTACTACGACCTCTCAAACGCGCTTAAGAACCCGAATCTTTTATCAATGTCAAGTGCGCTTGATTCCGTCACCCTATCGAGCGTGCTCGGTCCAAGTCCTCGGGGTGAACGCGAGCAGCAACTTGAGCAAGAGATTTCGAAGCTCAAAGCCGAGTTGGATAAACAGCAGAAGGCGCTAAAGGCTGAGATCGCAAAGGGAGACGATGCCAAAGGCACCCTGGGACGGCTTGAGAGTACCGTTAAGGAGTTGCAAGAGAAGCAGCGGTTGAACTTTGTGTTGAACAGAATCCATGAGGACGCAAAACAGGTATTCCTCGAGTCCAAAGAGTTTCAAGACGAGTTTCTAACAAATCAACAATGTGAAGCCTACGTGATGGCTGTCGACCATCGACGGTCGACAGAGCTAATGCTCAAATCACGAAAGGCTGAATTGTTTGCTGGCTTCATCATCTCGCTGACGAATACCCTTCGACAGATCGTGCTGGACCACCACGGAGTGTTTGACAAGTTTACCGGGGACGGCATCCTCGCATTTTTCCCCGATTTCTATACCGGCTCTGATGCTGGGTACTACGTCATGTCGGCAGCACAGAAGTGCCATGCTGCGTTTACTGATCACTATCGAAAAAGCCTTTCGTCCTTCTACACGGTGTTGTCCGGAAAGGAAGTCGGCCTTGGTATTGGCATCGACCAGGGAGCGGTGAACTTGGTTCTGGTTGGGGAAGAACTCGCTATAGTAGGCACGCCCGTCGTCTACGCCTGTCGGATGGCTGGAACGCGGGCCGGAAACTCACTTTTGAACCAACCGGCGTACGAGAAGCTGAACGAAAGGTTCAGTAGACACTGCTCACTTGCAGAAGATGAGATCGAGATCAAGCACGAGGGTGTGCATATTGCCTACTCAGTGCATTTGAACGAGCAGGAGCATGTGCCAGCGGACCCCGCCTGGAGAAAGTTTGTGAAGCAGCCCAATCCGTGACGAGGTGCATCTCGCAGGTCGGCGGCGGCATTAAGCCGCCTCCCCCTCGACCACGATCAGCCGCCACCGGCCATCCAACATCCGGCACCGGGATGCCCTCGATCTGGTGCCCGCACCATTCGACCGTGCTCCACAATTGCCACGGCTTCCAGCCCCAGAACTTCAGGTGCTCGGTAGGGACGGACAGGATGGCGACCTCGCGTCCGCAGCGCGGGCACGGCCGCTTGGCGCGACGATGGCCGCGTTCGTCGACCCAGATAGGAGGCGGCGGGTTCATCGCGGTATGATGGCGCGGATTCGGTCAGCGAGCTTCCTCCGCAGCTCTGCCGGTGACTCCCAGTCGATGTGGTTGTACTGACGGGTGTCGAAGTGCGCCTCTCCTAGCTGATCCTTCCGGCAAGTCCAGATCACTGGGCGCCCCAAGCCCATGGCGAAGCCGGACTCGAAGTAGACACCCGCTCGGTGGAGCGTGAAGTCGGCTACGACGAGCTGGGCGAGGCGGATCTCCGCCAGTATCTTGTCGCAGATCTTTTCGTTATGCTCTACCAAGTCGACACGCACTGGAGCGAAGCCGCAATCAGTGACGGCTGGCTGGATACCATCCGCGTAGGCGACATCGAGACTCTTGTCGAATGACATGGCGACGAAGCAGCGGCCAGGTAGGCCGCCGCCGGACGCCGGTTCGAGGCGTACCCATCCCTCTGGCTCGACGAGAAGCTCCCGACCGCCAGCAAGAAGGGCCGTCGAGCGGAGCTGCTTGAGGCTGACGAGATGCTCGACGAGATAGCCAACTTCGTCGGCAGTCGCGGCGTCGAATAGCGGTGCGTTGGTCTCGTAGTTCAGATAGACGCGGTCTCCTGGCCAGCGCGAAGCCTTGGCCAAGTGATCGAGGAGGGCAAGGGCCTTCTGTCTGACCGGCGTGTTCTGGTGGCTGCGTGCGTAGTCGCGCCAGTTCTCCGCCGTGAGTTCGACCACCGTGCCCTGAACGTTGGCCTGCCGCGTGTGCGCCGAGAGATAGGGCATCACGGATTTGTCCGCGTCAGACACCCTTGATGCCAATAGCACGCCGGTCGCAACGAAGCGCCCGCAGTGTTCACAGTCCAGCTGGTAGGCATCTCGCTCCGGCACGCGAGCTATCTTCACGTCCCAACCGCAGAGCGGGCACTGCTGCTTCGGCTGCTCGGCCATAGCTCAACCTCCTGCGCGCCCGATTAAACCTAGTCCCGCCGGGACGGTAGTATACGGGCTGAGCATCGAGAGCGGGTGGTCAGGATGACGCCTCCCCAACCCGAAGCCGTAGCCAGGTGGGCACGCGCGAGAGCAGGGAGGCGGCCCGAGAGCGGCGTTCGTGTCTGTGGCGTCGCGATGTGGTTGCGCGCTGGTTGCATCGGCTGACGTGATCGGGTAGCGTGTCGCGCGTGATCTCGCGATTCTGCCAACTTTCTGCCACGTGTTCTGCCGGAACGGTGGGCGAGGGCAATCTCCCGTGCTATCTCTACGTGTGGCCGCACCACAGTGGGTAGTGGAGAGTAGCGTGCAAGAGAGCGGCCCGACGTCCGTGTTCGCCTTCCGAAGCTGGACGTCGCCGGTTCGAATCCGGTCGGCCGCTCCAATTTCGAAGGGGGTCACGGCGTAAGCCGTGGCCCCCTTCGCGTGTGCGGTGGCCTCTCCCCGGGATCTTGGAGCGGGGCGTCAAGAACACCTGGGAGAGGGGCAGGGGGCATTTGCTGACGCTTTCTTACGTTGGCTCCTTAAAAGGCAACGTACTACCCTCGATCTATGGGGGAGTCCCTCCCGTCTACCCTGGGCGAGCCGGCGGGTACCTGCGACTTCATCCAAGCGGCCGAGAAGATCGTGAGCTCGGCGCTCCGGCTCGTGGGCGGCCACCATGCTCGAGTGTATCGGCTCGACGCTGATGCCGGGACCATCACGTGCGTGGCCTCCGTCAGAGAGGGCGATGCGAGGGCGAGGTTTTCTGGTTCCGTCGATGCAGAGGTCATGTGGAGCCGCCGGGTGCTCGAGGGGAACTCGGTCCTCTGCACACCCGATGTCCTGGCGGAGCCGCACTGTTCGCTCGAAGCGTCGGCTCGCGAACTGATTGCGCTCGAGGGTCTCGGTGCACTCGCCGCGGCGGCGATCCGGGCACGCGGCGCCGTGCTAGGCAGCATCGTCCTGGCCGATCGGAGCGGCCGGTGCTACACGGACCAGGACCTGTTCGCCCTATCCATCTTGGCCGACCAGATGGCATTAGTGATCGAGAAGTCCCGAGCCCAAGCCGAGCTCCTGCGCCAGCGCTACGAGGCCGCGGAGCTTGCCCGGGTTGCCGGTCTCATCGGTGAGAACCTGGACGTCAGGGCCGTGAGCGAACGGATCGCCGAGAGCGTGCTCGGGCTGCTGGGAGTCCGTAGCTCCGCCATCCGGCTCTTCCGACCGGACGGGGCGCTCGGGCCTATCGCCCTGGGAGGCCGCGCCCAGGAGGATGCAGGAGTCGAGGGTATCGTTCCCGCCAGCATCGGCCTCATCGGTCGGGCCGCCGTCGAAGGGCGTCCGATGTGGACCACGGACATCCGCACCGACGACCGATTCGAGCTCAGCCAGGAGCTTCGCGACCGGAACGCGGCGGCCGGAATCGTGGCCGGCCTCGCGGTGCCTCTGCGGGTAGCCGGCACGGTGATCGGCGTGTTGTCGGTGGCCAGCCCGAATCCCCGGACCTTCGCCCAGGGCGAGATCGACCTCCTGCAGAGCTTCGCCGATCAGGCCGCCATCGCCATCTCCGACGCCCAGACCCGGGAGACGCTTGCCAAGCAAGCCGGGCGCCTGCGGATCCTCCATGACATCGACCTCGCGATCATCACCGAGACGGCTCCCGTGGCGATCGCGGAGGCAGTCCTCTGGCGGTTGCGGGACCTCCTCGGGGTTCCTCGCGCCATCGTGAACTTGTTCGACCTGGCGGCCGGTGAAGTGGAATGGTTGGCGGCCGTCGGGCGCAACCGCCTTCATCTCGGGCCCGGCGTCCGCTATCCGTTGGCGCTGGCTGGTGACGTGGACGCCTTGCGGCGCGGGGAACCGCAGGTGATCGATGTCCGTTCTCTCTCGCCCAGCCCCGAGGCGGAGGCCCTCCTCGCATCGGGCGTCCACGTGTACATGGTCGTCCCCATGATTGCCGGCGGGGAGCTCATCGGGTCGGTGAGCTTCGGTGGAGACCGGGCGGACTTTCCCGAGGAGCAGGTCGGCATCGCACAGGAAGTCGCGGCCCAGCTCGCGATTGCCCTGCGGCAAGCTCGACTCGTCGAGCAGTTGCAGACCTCGTACAAGGACCTGCAGGAGACGCAGGCGCAACTGGTTCAGGCCCAGAAGATGGAGGCCATCGGCCAGCTGGCCGGTGGGGTCGCGCACGATTTCAACAACCTCCTCACGGTCATTTCCGGGCGGAGCCACCTTGCCCTGGCGCAGCTCCCGGCAGACCATGCGCTTCGGCGGCACATCGACCTGATCCGGACGACGGCGGACCGCGCGGCGGCCCTCACCCGCCAGCTCCTGGCCTTCAGCCGCAAGCAGGTCCTGGAGCCGAAGGTGCTCGACCTGAATGCGGTGGTGGCCGGGCTCGCGCCCATGCTGTCTCGGCTCATCGGAGAGAATCTCGAGCTCACCGCGGTGCCGGCGCCGGGGCTCGGGCGCGTCAAGGCCGACCCTTCCCAGCTCGAGCAGGTCATCGTGAATCTGGCCGTGAACGCCCGGGATGCGATGCCGCAGGGTGGCCGGCTCACCATCGAGACCGGAAACGTCGAGCTCGACGAGGCATATACGCGGCGCCACCCGGGCGCCACCCCGGGACGCTTCGTGATGCTCGCCGTCAACGACACGGGCCATGGGATGGACGCGGCAACCCAGGCTCGGATCTTCGAGCCCTTCTTCACCACGAAGGAGCTGGGCAAGGGGACCGGCCTGGGCCTGGCGACCGTCTTCGGGATCGTCAAGCAGAGCGGCGGTAGTATCTGGGTCTACAGCGAGCCCGGCCACGGGACCACCTTCAAGGTGTATCTGCCCCGAGTGGACGACGCGACTGATCAGACGGCGCCGGCGGCGGAGGGCTCCCCTCTCGCTCGAGCTTCCGAAACGATCCTCCTCGTCGAAGACGATGACGAAGTGCGGGCGCTGGCGTGCGAGACGCTCGAAGGGAATGGATACGCGGTCATTCCGGCGGCCAGCGCGGCCGAGGCCCTGCGCGTGGTGGGCACTCGCCAACAGCCGATTCATCTCCTGGTGACCGACGTCGTGCTGCCCCAGGTGAGCGGGCGCGGACTCGCGGACCTATTGACCCCGGACCATCGAGACCTCCGGGTCCTGTACATCTCCGGCTACACCGACGACGCGATCGTTCGCCACGGGGTCCTGGAGGCAGGCACCGC
>Ga0099829_10001398_pt1 | contig 13296 bp, 14 predicted proteins | sample CZO8metaG_3_FD_79336 | JGI IMG/M metagenome (GOLD analysis project Ga0099829, IMG submission 79336) | Vadose zone soil microbial communities from the Eel River Critical Zone Observatory, Northern California, USA - CZOApr15con2H2.8 metaG | ecosystem: Environmental > Terrestrial > Soil > Vadose...
CCTCCGAACCAGCGTCGCTCAAATTGGTATTCGTCGTCGACTTCAACGTCAACCACAACTACAGCCAGCTTCTTTTTGTGGACGTCAATTCCGGCTATCCTATACGACATAGGCTTCCTCCTGGCGGGAGCGGAGAGCGTGCCGGAGATTACATTAAGCAGGGTCTCGGGCTATCGCCGCTCCCACAGGGGGAGAGACAACGCACCATTAATTCGCTCGATCACGCACGCTCCGGATCAGACAACTTAACGGCCTCGGCTGCTCCATTGTTGAATCAATCTCGCAGCTCCGGGCCATTGCGATCTTACCTCTGACTGATTTTCATGACGTTTCGCGGGCCGGAGGCCCTAAAGGACAACTTAAGTGACTTCAGGTGGCCGCCTAAGTTCCTGAGAAGTCGTGAGAGACATGCGAATCGTGGGTTGAAATCGTGGGTTCAAAAACCGGGCGACTGATTGCATCCCTTCAGCGGAGAGGCGAAAGAGAAGGCTGACGATCTTCTGAAAGAGATGACTCTAGTCGAGAAGATTGGCCAGTGGTCTTGGCACTGACGACAGAATCGATCAATATGGAAAGAGATAGAAGGGCAAAGACAAGTGACCTCTTCATGCGCATGGTTTCTGTCCTCTCTGACTAATAAATGAGCTTTAGCGAAAACTGAATTTGCCGCGACGTTCCCGCGGTCTTGCTGATCACTCCAAACCCTGAGCCTTTAATGGTGTTCGCCGGCAGCCCCATGTTGACCACATTGAATAGATTGAAAAACTCGGCGCGGAACTGCAGGTCCACCCGCTCCAGACCGCTTTCTCGGTGGCCAATGGGAGTCGTCTTGATGAGCGCAAAGTCAAAGTTGTAATACGCGGGCCCGCGAAACGTATTGCGGCCGAGTGTTCCGAACCGCCCCGAGTTAGGTCCAGTACCGCTAGGTATCCCAGTCGGAATTGAAAAAAAGCTCGCGTTGTCCGCGCCGCGCCCAAAATAATCCTCACGCCGTCGTGTTGAACTGTGGGCCGTCGAAAGGTCCGGTATTCCGATCTGGTCAGGACGGTCCGCTCCAATCGTTCCTGCACCCGTCTGCTGGATGCCCGAGTACACCGTGAACGGCGAACCACTCATGATCGTGGAGATGCTGAGCAGTTGCCATCCCTTGGTCAACACCTTGAGCCGATCTGGCTGAAGTCCCAAGTGTTCCAGGTATAGATTCTGTGCCGCGCTCACCGTAAATGCGTGCGTCACGTCAAAGCTGGACGGACCTTTCTCCGAGCGTGTCTCGAACGGGTCTTGTGGGCTGAATATAGCCACCGCACCCGTTGAGCCTGCGCCTCCGGCCAAGCCGCTGACGTCATCCAGCGATTTGGATGCGGAGATCAAACGCGCGTATTTTCTGTTCGGATTTCGTAACAAAATCAAAGTAGTAAACAGGTATTAGAGAAATTCAGAGGAGATTAGTTTCGGCATGTCTCAAGAAGGAATGAGCACATCTGGCGAACGCATTCACCTGCCCGCGCTGAGTTGGAAATCTACTTGAATGGAGAAAATTGACCGCCTGGGCTGGGCGGCAGGAGTTGCTTTCCAGGTTTTCGGCGTGCGTATTGGAATTCGTGTGAGTGATCCGCTGGTCCTGGAGGCAGTATTGTCGCGTGTTCCCGCCGGCTGGACTCGGTTACAGTCGGCCGTGGTGGACAGGTTGTACTCGGTAGTGACGCCCCTTGTCCATCGCCACAACGTGCGACATCTGTGCGTGCTTTATGGTGACCATACGAGGTTGAGCAGAACGGAACGCATTGAGGATCTTCTCGACTACTTCGAATCCGATTTGGATTTGCATATTGCTGCAAACTCCCAAGATCGGCTCTTCATCCATGCCGGCGCTGTGAGATGGAAAGATCACACCATTTTGATCCCTGGGCGTAGCTACACCGGAAAAACCACGCTGGTGACCGAGTTCCTGAAATCTGGTGCGGCCTATTATTCCGATGATTTCGCCGCCTTGGATCATGCTGGCCATTTGCATCCGTATCCCAGGGACTTATCGGTCCGCACTCAGAGTAATGGCTGCGAAAGAGTTCGCCCGGAAGAGTTCGGGGCTGCTCGGGCCCAAGCCGGGCCGATCTCCCTCGTCCTGCTCACAGAGTATGAGGAAGACGCACAGTGGAGTCCGCGGCCACTTTCTCGTGGGCAAGGAATGCTCAGGTTGTTGGAGAACACTCCTTCCGCCCAGAAGCAGCCCGACCTTGCACTAGCAGTACTCCAGATGACGGTACAAAGCGCCGAGATTCATCAGGGTTATCGGGGCGACAAGCAACAAACCGTGCAGGAAGTGCTGAATTACTTGGATGGGCGGAGTCTTTGATGAAAACGCAGGAGATTAACGGCGAGGTACGGTCCACTAGGTTCAAGCAAAAGAAACTGATAGCCAGAACGATTGATGATGAATTGCTCCTCTTCGACGAGGAAACGAGCAATGCTCATTGTTTGAATGGAATCGCAGGCGAAATGTGGATGGCTTGCGAACGCGCGAGCACTGCTGTTGAGGTCGCCGACGTCCTGCGCACTCAATGGCCTGATATGGAGAAAGAAGTAGTCTGGGCGTCGCTTAGTCGGATGGCTGCTGCGGGACTGTTGGAGGAAACGATAGATGAGGAAAATATATCGACTGCACGAAGGGATCTGATTCGGAAGATAGGTCTTACGGCTGCAATTGTCCTCCCGATCGTTGTAACTTCTGTCTTAATTCCGTCTCCAGCCGCTGCAGCCTCTTGCGCGTCGTTCGGACAATCGTGCGCCACAAAGCCATGCTGCCCCGGAGCGGGACTGGGCTGTGTAGCCGGATTTTGCGTAAACCTCCACTGATGATGCGCCCAGATCGATTCATGCTGTTTAAGGCAGAGAACGGGGCGGTTGCGGCGGTCGTACTTGCAGGTTCGTGGAGGCGACCCTCGCCGCCACCCGAGATGCCGAGGGAGATACTAACCAAGGTGTCTTCTCTCCTTATCGCCGGAGGCGGCGCAGCGTTGACGTGGTTCCGCATCCGCCACCATAAGTCCGAATTTTCGCAATCGGTCTTAAATCCCTATCGTGAAGCGTACATAGGCTCCGCTGCTAGTGCAGCCGCACACGAAGTCGAACTGGACCGTCTCCTGCAAGCCTTGAATGCGGCTGGCATTAGGTCAATCCTTCTGAAGGGCTGGTCGGTCGGGCGACTCTATCCCGAGAGTGGGCTTCGACCATCTGGTGATATTGATTTGTGGATTGATCCGGCTCAGCGGGCACAAGCCAGTGAAGTTCTTAAGAGAGTCGCAAGCGGACGGCAATCGGTCGACTTGGACCACGATCAATTCCGCAGGTTTGAAAACCGCAGCTTCGACGATTTTTACGCGTCCTGCGATACCGTGTACCTGGGATCGACGCCGATCAAGGTTCTACGGCGGGAAGATCAGACTCGAATTCTATGCCTTCATTTCCTTAAACATGGAGGATGGCGCCCCATCTGGTTGTGTGACATCGCGGTCTTACTGGAGTCCAGCAATACGGCATTCAACTGGGAGTTGTGCCTAGGGAGCGATGCTCGTCGTGCGCGTTGGGTAGGGTGCACAATCGCCCTCGCACGTGATCTGTTAGGCACCAGAATTCCACGGGGAGCGCCTCGATGCGTCACGTCCAGTCCACCGGGATGGTTCACACGCACGATTCTGAGGGAATTTAGTAACCCCTCAGCTTCGAATGCGACAAGCTTTGCTCTCTTGCTTCCCGAACTGAGCTTTCATCCTTGGAGACTAAAATCCGCGATGCGCGGTCGGTGGCGAAACCCTATTCAAGCGACAGTCGACTGTAACAGCGCGTTTGACGAGCTGCCACGGTGGCCTTACCAGTTGTGGGATGGCATCGTTCGCACCCACCGATGTTTGCGCAGCTTCAAACAGCTTGCCTGATGACAAATGGCCACTTCTTCCCAAGAATTCAAGATCCTGGTGGCGGACGATTCGCCTCTGTATCGAAAGCTGGTGGAAGAGACGCTGGGTCGGGAACAATACGCTGTCTCTTTCGCCAAGAACGGTCGCCAAGCCAGTGACCTTCTGGCTGAACACCATCCTGCCTTAGTGATTACAGATTGGGAGATGCCCGACCTCACCGGGATCGAGCTATGCGGCCAAATACGCTGCGACCGGAGTTCTTACACTTACATCATCCTGCTCACTAGCAATGCAGACAAAGATCAGATCATAAAGGGGCTGGCCGCTGGTGCCGACGACTACCTCACGAAGCCATTTCACCCCGGTGAACTGCGAGCTCGTGTGGCCGTGGGGCGTCGCATCGTCGAACTCCATCGAGAAATTCAAGCCAAGAATCGGCTCCTAGAAGACCTGGCGCTCACAGACCCCCTTACAGGCCTCCCAAACCGCCGCGCGATCGAAGATTGGGCGATGCGGCAAATCAGTGGCGCCGTTCGGCACGGCTTTCCTTTTTGGGTCGTGATGGCCGATTTGGACGCCTTCAAGAACGTGAATGACACCTTCGGACACGAAGCTGGCGACGCTGTCCTGAACAAATTTGCTGATCTGCTCAGGGCGAACACGCGAGCGTCGAACATGTGTGGCCGCATCGGAGGCGAAGAGTTCATTGTGGTGATAACGCATGTTGAGAAACCTAACGTCCGGATCGTAGTTGACCGGATTCGTCGTGAGTTGGAATCCGAAACATTTACTTTCGACGGACGTGTTCTCGGCATTACTGCCAGCTTCGGAATTTCAGGTTTTCAAAAAGGAGACGTACCGAAGTTCAGCCAGCTACTTCGAGACGCCGATGTTGCACTGTATGCAGCGAAGCGCGCGGGCCGTAATCGTATCGAATTTGCCGAAGCATTCAGTCCGGGAAGCGCTCAGGCATGAATAACTCGACGGCTGAAAACTACTGATTCGTGTTACGAAATCGGAACAGAACAGAGATGAGAGTACTCGTGGACTCACAGCGGAGATAGTGTGCTGATGAGGAGACTGTCCGGGGGTTCAACTGTTCGTGGATGTGGGAACTTGGTAGGGCGCTTTAAGGAAAAGGAATGAAATGGCAAACACTGCCGAGATTCACACTCTTCTCGTGACACCTGACCCTTGGCTGGTCGCGAATTTTACAAATGTCTCCAGAGAACTCGGCATCGATGCGCAAAGGAGTGGTAAGACTGGCGGCGTTCCCGAGGAACTGGGTCGAGCAAAGTACGAAGCGGTACTCGTGGATTTCGATACCGTTCCCGAGACGCTGGCGATTCTGGCCAGTGTACGGGAGAGTCCTGCGAACAGAAACGCAGTAGTCTTTGCCGTTGCTACTGATTCCGCGCACAGGCAGCAAGCTCTTCAGCAGGGGGCAAATTTCGTCTTCGAGCGACCGTTGGAGGCGAAAGAAATTCGACGAGTTCTGTATGCAGCCTACGACCTCATGGCCCGTGAGCGCAGGCGCTATTTCAGGTGCAGTGCCGAACTCCCGGTCTTGCTTACCCAAGCAAGTACAACCACCGACCTAAGGTGCATGACAATCAACATCAGCAGCAGCGGAATGGCGCTGAGCACTCCTTTTCCCCTGAAACCAGGTGAGGAAGTCAGGATTATTCTGTTCCTTCATGCCACTGGACCGGTAGTTCGTGGCAGCGGGACCGTGGTCTGGGACGACAAGCACGGAAAGAGCGGCCTTACCTTCCAGTGCAGCATCGCGCGAGATCAAAATGAACTTCAGACATGGCTCGACACCCAGTTCTATGACCTTCTCACTCCCCGGAAGGCCAGTTCGTAGTCCCCACTGCCCCGCTGCTTATCAGCTGGCGAGGCCGCAGGCAGAAATCCATTTGATTTAGCCGTGCCTCGATATCGATGCGGCGACAGAAGAGAACCAAAGCGATCGTGTCAGTTCGCCTCGGGATTGATGGCGATCAACGCGGCCATCTCGCGCACACGCTGGATGTCAGTGACCATGGCCTAAAGCTGGGTGGTTTCCAAGGCGAGTTGAAGGTTGGAGACGTGATCGAGGTCCAGTCCCGCCACCAGCGCGCACGATTCCGAGTGGTTTGGATTGTTGCTCATCCGGGGTCTTCGGAGAAGCAGATAGGGGCGGAGTGCGTTCAGCCGGAGAGGAAACTCTGGGCGGTAGACTCGGCTGTAGAAACGGACGAGCACGAAGGAAAGGAATGAGCAGGGCTTACGACGAAAACACTTCTTCGTGGCTGCGTAACAAGAGCCCAAACGCGGCTTTCCGATCAACCGGTGGTGAGTATAGAAATCCCTGAGCCATTTCGCAATTCAGCCTCTTCAGTATTGTGATCTGCTCTTCCGTTTCGGTACCTTCAGCAACTACTTTTAGCCGCACACTATGGGCCAACATGATAATGAGCCGAACGATCTCGTGGCTGTCGTGATCGGTATTCATATTGGAGATGAAGACTCGATCAATTTTCAGGGCATCAACCGGAAAGCGAGGGAGTCGGCTCAGCGAAGAATATCCCGTGCCGAAATCATCGATGCTGAGACGGACACCAAGAGCCTTCAATTCCGACAGGACTGCGAGAGCACGGTCCGCGTCTCCCATCGCGATGGTTTCCATGATCTCAAGATTGATAGCGTCGGGCGAAACTCCGGTTTCCTTCAGCATCTCGCCGATATCTCTTGCTAGTTCTGGTTGCGCAAATTGCTTCGGGCTGATGTTCACGCTCATAGTGAGGGGAGGGTCGCAGTCAAATTGGGACTGCCATGACCGGAGCTGCCGGCAGGCTTCGAGCACCACCGCCCTATTGAGAGGCAGGATGAGCCCGGTCTCGTCGGCAACGGGAATGAACTCGGCGGGAGAAATCATTCCGTCAGGGTGGGGCCAACGGCTCAACGCTTCGAAACCCGTAATCTTCCCGCTGCTAAGCGAGACAATGGGCTGGTAATACACGATCAATTCTCCTCGTTCGAGGCCTAGACGAAGATCAGTCTCCAGCTTCAGTCTACGGACTGCACTAGAATGCATCGCTGGATCAAAAACCTCGCAACGTGCTTTCCCCGCTCGCTTGGCGCGATACATAGCGATTTCTGCGTCCCGGAGCATTTCTTCCGCTTCGCCATAGACACCGCTGCTTGATGCAATACCTATGCTGGCAGCGATCACGATCCGCTGCCCCTTTATCTCGAAGAGAGTGGCCAATTTCTCTTGGATACGCTGCGCAACTCGGATGGCATCGCTTGGCTTAAAAACGTCTTCCAGGAGCACCGTAAATTCATCGCCACCTAATCTGGCTAGACCTTCATGGCTGGGCCGCGAATCGATGGTTCCCGGGCGGGCAATCGTATCAGTCTCCCGAAAGCATGCAGTCAGGCGTTGGGCGATTTGGATGAGCAGTTCGTCGCCGGCAGAGTGCCCCAGGCTGTCATTGACCACCTTAAATTCGTCTATATCTACGAAGAGCACAGCGAATTTGTAATCCGAATGACGCCGAGCGCGTGTCACTGCATGCTGCAAGCGGTCCACAAATAGAGCTCGGTTGGGCAGATCGGTCAAGCCGTCGTGAAAAGAGCTGTGCGCCAGCATTTCTTCTGCTCGCTTGCGCTCCGTAATGTCCCGATTAACAATTACAAGTCGTTCGATCCCCCCTTCAGCGTTCTGAATCGGGCTTGCGGTCGATTCAAGGATGCGCCAAGATCCGTCCTTGTGCCGCATCCGGTATTCCAGCCTTTGCCCCTGCCCGGTGGCGCGCGCCTTCGCCGCCGCCTGTAGCACCCGTTCGCGATCCGAAGAATGAATCTGATCGATGGAGGAACCGCTGCTCAATTCCACCGCTGAATACCCGAGCACCTTCTGATAGGCAGGGCTGTTATAAAGCCGGCGGCCAGCACCATCGACCACCGCGATCATGTCGGCGGCGTTCTCAGTGATGAGCTGGAACAACTCGTCACGGTCCGCCAGCTGGCGCCGGACTCGCTGCAGCTGAAGGTGCTGGTACATTGTGTAAATGTCGAACAACAGAACGAATGCAGCCAACCCCCGAACCCATTCTCTGAGATCAGTCCAGTAGGGAGCGTTGGTTTCAGCATGGTCGCCGAAGAAGGTCAGAAAGACGATTCCCGCAGTCAGCGCGAGCGTGACAGTTACAGCGAATCCCCACAGCCACCACTCCCGGCCTTCGATCTGGGGAGTTCGGAGCGGGATCTTCCTTTCGCTCCATGGGGAAGCATCTTGAAAATTGAGAGACATTTTGGCGAAAAGGAAATTCTAGGCTACAAAACGTTTACACCAAGTTACAGAGGTGGGTTGGGCTTTGGTTCTGTTCCGTTTTCGTTACAAAGATCGAAGTAGTAAACGGGCCGGCGCGAATCCGTGCGAGAGTGCTCACAACGCTATCTTTAACCGTGGAGTGTAGTAAATGCAGCAGTCAACAGGTTCGAGGGTGCAGAAGTCCTACCAAGGACCAGCCCTAAAGAAACTCACGCCAAAGCACGCTAAGGAGTTCCTGTTCCATCACGCCAACATGGGTGACCAAGGGGCGAAAGAGATTTTGAAAATGGTTCTCCCAATCGGCAACGATTTGAAGTAGGTGAACTTGCGTTTCGAGGGGGGAAGTTGGGGAGCCGCTTACGGTTAACGGAGTTCGTGACCCAGAGAACGCAAGTGCTCGTCGTTAGCCCCCAAGAGTAGCGGCTTCCCCAAGTTTTTAACCGCAAATATGTTTGAGTCCGTAACAGTCGCTTCCCCATGAGAACGCCGACTTGCAAGAGCCAACCTCTGGCCGTAACGGTTCGGCGTTCTGACAACTCACGAGAGTTAACGTTGTTGTTTGCTGCTTTCAATTTGGAGAATTGCCGTTGCTGATCGTAGGAACAGGTAATCACGGCGTTGATTCTCTGAAAGGAATTTCTTCAAAACTGCTGGTGTGCCTTATCTGCGTTGCTGCTGGAGCGGCCCAGGAAACCAAATTGCAGCCGCCCTCGCAGGCGATAGCACCGGCCATCGCCAGCGCCGATTCTGGGCTCAAGCCCAGCGGGGTGGGCAGAAGATGGAGCAAGTGGTATCGCTTGGGAGTGGGCAAAGCACCCAGCGGGTACACCGTCCAGAAGACGGAGTTTTGGCTGAGTGGTGACCATGATTGCGGTGCCTTGGCTGAATGCCGAGAAGCCGCAAAAAGCGATCAGCGGGTAGTCTGGGAATTTCGCTTGCAGGGTCATGATGAAACTGGAACACCGCGGAGAGCCTATTCGGAAGCGCATATTCGCGTGACCTATCGTCCCCAATAAGTGCTTTATGATTCCTGTTCGGCTCGTGAATCTGCTAAGCTCCCGCTCTGCTCAAATTAGGTTCGCGCATGCGTGAAAACCGAGAAAAGAAAGACAAGCCAAATGCAAGAGAAAGACTGTATGTGTACGGCTGTGTTCTGCGGCCATGCTCGTGGAGAAAAATGTCCCCATCCGGATGGCTTTCTCGTCAGTGTAGCTGTAGGACGTGAGAAATCCGGCCTCGGTTCGGGTCGTCAAACTGTGTGAGTTATGCTGGGTCAATTTTCAACGGCATCTGCCCGGCTTTTTCTATCCAACGTTGCCTCGGTCAAGGGCAGGCTGACGGCTTCACCCCTGCGACCTTTCGGAACTGCTTCGTTCATTCAAATGATTCCAGAATCCGTCCGGCAGAGCTTTATGAGATTTGTTCGTGGTTGAAAATCGCAGAATAAACGGGGAGGCTTTGGAGGGGACTAGATGACAAGCCTCCCGGTTTTGGCTTTGCACTTAATTGCTGAGAGTTTGCCAGCATTTTCAGGTTGACCAGTTACTACTTCGATTTTGTTACGAAATGAGAACAGGGGTAAGGCTACCTCTGTGTCAGAGTGCAGAACGACGCCTTGTGAGCATCAGCTGACGCTCCTCAATTTCTTCGTGATTTCAACCAGACTTTTCTTCTTGTGCTCGACTTCCTCCACCAGCAAATCCATCTCATCGTGTCGGACTTCGAGGGCCATTCCAATGCCGGCCATCTTTGTTTCAAGTGACGCTACTTCTGCTTTCAACTGCATTTTCTCGTCGAACATCTTCGACCATGACATGTGATCTTTTGACATATTTGACATATCGTCATTGTAATTCAGGCCAGCCTCCGGCAAGATTTTCTTGCTGAAAGGGCACGGCCTCCAGGCCAGAGATTGCATGGTTCTGGCGATGATTTGAATATATATCGCTGCGCGTGTGCCTGGCCGGCGCGTCCCGGGCACTGAGTCCGATGATCGCCCAGAGAGGGAATAATCAACCGGGAGGCTTTTGGGGTGTCTCGCGTCACGATACCTCCCGGTCTTTCCCCAGACACGGGGAAACTTTTTGCTCATCCCTGTTCCGGTCTGGAAATATTACGTCTTGAGTCTTGGAGAGGAACACGGTTTCCGTCGGCCTGAGAATCCGGCAAGCAACTCATCGGAGCTGCCTTTGAAGCTGCCTTTGAACACTTGGCTGGATAATATCCGCAATACACTGGGCTGCATTGCGGATTGCACGCAAATGCCTGGAGTTTTGTGAGTCTACCGGACACTGTAAGCTCATGAGGTGACAATGAGTAAAGATGATGAAAAGTTTGTTGTTCAGATCATGAGCAAGTAGGGGCATATCCAGGGTCGGGGCCAAGCCTGCTGAGGTCTGAATAGTCTGGGCTTGCTTAAGGACAACCTTTGACCTCGGCGAACGGCGGACAGACATACTGTTTACTCCTTCTGTTTAGCAGTTTGCACTGTTCTAGCCCTCACCCGTTTACCAGTTTTGAAATGTTACGAAATCGGAACAGAACATCCCGACCTGGGGGGTGGCTTTCTTTTTCGGAATTTGCTACGGACGGCGATTCCGTGCGCGATTCGCCTTGACGCCGATTGCTTGGCGACGCACACTGCTTCCGTCCCGCGCGGAGGAAAGCCTAGAGCTGCCTAAATGGAATGAGCCTACCCAGCGTGTTCTTCATCGCGGTCTTCACAGGAGTGATCGTCGGCGCCTGCGCGGGGTCTCCGGATTCACAACCCTGACCGTTAACTGATGGTCGCACTCTCGAACGCCCTATGCTTTCGGAAGGAAGGATAGGGCTTATATTTTTTCTCAGCGTTGTTGGAAATTCAGAGGGCTGACTTTCTACATTCCGTACTTATCGTGGATGGGGATGTTGGCGTCGCTTTAGCAGAGCGAAGCAAGTCCCTACGCTTTGGTTTCGTCAGGTCCAGAGACAACGTCAGCCAGCAACTGTTGGAGTAAACATCCAAGAATTGGACTTTGTGTCCAATCAGTGGACATCCTGCGACCAGAAATTCCTTTCGATCCAGGAGGTTGCCCCTGGCCCCAAAGATGCTTATGTCAATGCACGACGAGTCGCGTTTGCGACAGTGTCTCGAGGGATCTATGAGAGCCAAGACAAGCACTATTACATGCACCATGTCTGGGAAGGTCTTGGTCGTCGATGACGATGCGGTCAATCGTGAGCTACTTGAAGAAGTCTTAGTGGCCGAGGGGCTGGAAGTAGTGACCGCTCCGGACGGCCGAAGCACGCTTCAAGAATTTTCTCGGCTGAAACCCGATTTGGTATTGCTCGACGTCACGATGCCATTTTTGGATGGCTTCGAGGTTTGCCGACGCCTCAAGAGCAACCCTGACACGCGGCTCACTCCGGTCATCCTGGTTACGGCACTTTCTGCCACCGCGGATCGCATTAAAGGAATCAAGTCCGGAGCAGACGGCTTTTTGAGCAAACCGTTTGATCAGAGCGAGTTGTTGGCGCACGTGCGCTCTCTTCTGAGTCTTAAGGCCTACACCGACGAACTTGACCGTGCAGAGTCCGTTCTTTTTGCTCTGGCGCGCACGATCGAAGGGAAAGATCCATCTACTGAAGGCCACTGCGAGAGGCTGCAGGATTATTCAGCACGGTTGGGGAAACAAATCGGGCTGGCAGAGGACCAAGTAACGGCCTTACACCGAGCCGGAATTATCCATGATGTAGGCAAAGTGGCTGTCCCGGACGCCATTCTTCTGAAACCAGGCCGACTAACTCCCGAGGAATTTCGAATCATGCAGCAGCACCCGGTCGTAGGTGAGCGCATCTGCGCACCGCTGAAGTCATTCCGCTTGTTGCTACCGATCATTCGCCACCACCACGAAAAACTGAACGGCTCGGGCTACCCAGATGGACTAAAGGGCGAGGACATCCCGGTAACGGCTCGGGTCATGCAGATCGTGGACGTTTACGACGCCCTCACCACACAACGCTCATATAAACCTGCCTTACCCCGTGCGGAAGCTCTCCAGATTATGGAAGACGAGGTCAAGAAGGGTTGGTGGGATCCAGGCATTTTTCAGGAGTTCTGCCGAATGACAACTGGCACTGCCGCGGCCGCTGGTGCAAAAGGCTAATCGACGGTTTGAAGGGATAGAAGCTCATGAACAGATGGCTATACCATCTCCGCTCCACTGGGCCCGCTGCCAGCCGGACTAGGAATGCGAGTGCAATGATCAAGCGCGCCCGGGGGAGCTCTCTGCTGTGCAGCGGGCTTCTGCTCACTTTGCTTTTCGGCGGGCTGGTCAGCACAACCTGGGGCCAGTCTCCCCAAGACAGTCAAGAAACCGTAGACCACCTCGCACAGATTAGCTTGGAAGACCTCGGAAACATTGAGGTCACGACAACGTCAAAAGAGCCTGTGAAAGCCAGCGAAACCCCAGCAGCCATCTACGTGATAACCCAAGAGGATATTCGCCGGTCCGGTGCTACGAGCATTCCGGAAGTGCTTCGGCTTGCGCCCGGCATTGAAGTAGCACGCATCGACTCTAATACATGGTCGGTTGGCGTACGCGGATTCGGCAGCGCCGTGTCTCGTTCAGTCTTGGTGCTTATCGATGGGCGAAGTGTTTACACGCCTTTATTCGCTGGCGTTTGGTGGCAAGTTCAAGACACGCTGCTGGAGGATATCGAACGCATCGAGGTGATCCGTGGGCCGGGTGGGACCATCTGGGGAGCAAACGCTGTCAATGGCGTGATCAACATCATCACCAAGAATGCCAGGGAAAGCCATGGAGTGCTCGTTTCTACCGGTGGCGGGAGTCTTGATCAAGGCTTCCTTAACTTCCGGTACGGAGGCGGGAACGACAAGGGCTTTGATTACCGTCTTTACGGGAAAGCATTCACTCGTGCCGCCGAGTTTCACCCGAGCGGCAGACAATTTGATGATTGGCATATGGCTCAAACTGGGTTTCGGGCGGATTGGGACCTGCGCAATCACGACACTCTGACCCTTCAAGGGGACCTCTATGGCGGGGATGCCGGACAAAGCAC
>Ga0099829_10001399_pt1 | contig 13296 bp, 12 predicted proteins | sample CZO8metaG_3_FD_79336 | JGI IMG/M metagenome (GOLD analysis project Ga0099829, IMG submission 79336) | Vadose zone soil microbial communities from the Eel River Critical Zone Observatory, Northern California, USA - CZOApr15con2H2.8 metaG | ecosystem: Environmental > Terrestrial > Soil > Vadose...
CGTGAAAGGTGAAGCCATGCAGATTACAGACAAGAACCTAGCTACCTCTACTCCGCGTCGTCGCATGATGTGGATCGGTCTGGTCGCGGTCATAGTCCTCGTCATCTCTGCCGGGCTTTGGTTTGGAACACAACACAGCACCCGAACCAAGCCCCATCAACACGCACCCATGTCGAGTATGGCCGATATGCCATCTCCCTCGAACGATGATTCAACGGACGCAACCGCGGCCAACCCAGACTTACAGGTCGAGCTTGGTCCCGACGATCTGAAGAAGGCGCAGGTTCAAACCGTTCATGTAGACATGAAGGAGACCTCCGGCACGCTTCGCGTTCCTGGGATCGTCAACCCGGACGAGTACCGCGAGGTGCATGTCACTCCGCTCGTTGGCGGTGTCATCAGGCAGGTTCCGGTCGTGCTTGGCGATCATGTGCGGCGCGGCCAGCCGATGGCGGTGATTTTCAGCAGTGACCTCGCAGACGCCGAAACGGGGTATCTCGCTACGTCGGCTCAGTTGGAAGCCGATCACAAAAAGCTGGAACGTACACAGCGCCTCGTCAAACTGGGAGCCGCCAGTCAGCAGGAAGAGGATGACGTGACAGCGGACCACGCAGCGCACGAGGCGCATGTGCGGGCCGCACTGGAGAAGCTGCGACTGTTCGGTGCAAGCAATCGCCAGATAGCCGCGCTGAAGCAAGCCGAGCAGATCGATGCAAACTTTTCCGTGCCGGCGCCGATCAGCGGTATCGTGCTGACACGCACTGCGAATCTGGGCTTGGTTGCGAACATGTCGCAGGAGCTGTTTACGGTGGCGGATTTATCGACGGTGTGGGTGATGGCGAGTATCAACGAGAAAGACTTCTCGACGATTCGTGTGGGCACAACCGCCTCAGTGACAGCTCCGGCTTACCCTGGCCGCGTCTGGAAGGGCCGTGTCGTTTACATCCAACCCCAGGTAGATCTCAACACACGGACGGCACAGGCTCGAATCGAGGTGGCGAATCGCGACGAGAGCCTGCGGCTCGACATGTATATGGATGTCGCATTTATGTCCGTGGGCAGCAAAGGTCTGACGGTGCCCGAATCGGCGGTGCAAGCAATCGGCGAGAAGAAATATGTTTTCCTTCCGGTCAGTGATAGCGAAGGGAGCTTTGCCGTGCGCCAAGTGCGGCTCGGTCCTGCGTCAAACGGCTTCTACCCGGTTCTGGATGGACTCAAGGTCAACGATGAAGTCGTCACGAACGGCAGCTTTATTCTCAAGGCAGAAGCTATACGCCAGCACCCTGAGCTGCAATGACTTCACGGATTGCTAACGCGAAACTGGCATGAGCGGTCTCGTTGGAAACAAGTTTTTGCCTCTTCGGCACGCAGAACGTCAGTGTCGCGCAATGTCGATCGAGTTGACCGGAAACGCGGGTGAATTGTGAACGAGTGGGATCAAATCCAGAGAGACGATGAACCGAATTCGGTTGCGGAGTCTTCCCCGAAGCCGGCAATCGATCCAGCTGCCGAGCTACCCGGATCGGTTCTCAAGATACAGGAAAGCGAGCTTCCGAGCGATGCCTCCACAAAGAAATCGGATGATGCGCCAGAGTCTCCACTCATTTCCGCCGTCGGAAGTGCGGACGATCCAAGCGGCGCGCAGGCTCGCGGTGAATCTCGCAGGGACGCAACCATGGCAAAGACAGTCACCATCGAGCATAAGCATTCGCTAGCGATCCGCTGGATGCACTGGATCAACTTCCCACTGCTTGCACTGATGATTTATTCGGGTCTGCTCATCTATTGGGCCGACTCGCAGCACGAGGGGCTGAATGCACACCGAGTCTATCGCGTCGGGTTTGGTAGCTGGACACTCTTCCGGGTCTTTCCTCCTTGGCTCTACAACAATCTCCATCTTAAATTCCAGCTTGCGAAGGGCCTGGGCTATCACTTTTTCTTTATGTGGCTCTTCGCCCTGAACGGAATAGCTTATGTCCTGCACACTTTCTTCTCTGGCGAATGGCGAGAACTAGTTCCAACCCGGCGTTCGGTTAGGGAAGCAACGCAGGTGCTATTACACGATCTCGGGTTGAGCAAGTATCATCCACCTCAGCGCAAGTTCAATGGAGCACAACAGGTGACGTACACGGGCGTCATTCTCATGGGCGCAGGCTCATTGCTCACAGGGCTCGCCATCTACAAGCCGACGCAACTGCATGTACTTACGGCACTGCTCGGCGGCTACGAGACGGCGCGGTGGTTCCATTTTTGGTTGACGGTCGCCTATCTTGGCTTTTTCTTGGTACACATTGCGCAGGTTATTCGTGCAGGCTGGAACAACTTCCGCGCCATGTTCGTCGGGTATCAGATTTCGCCCGGCGAGCTAGCGGTGCGCGATGAGGTTTCCGATGAGCAAAATATCTCAGCGAGTTAAACGGGACCCAGTCGCGGAGTTCCACGTCCGCTCGCGCCGCGCCTTCCTAATCGCCGGTGCAGCCGCCGTGGCGGGCGGCGGTTTTTGGAAATGGCTCAAGGATCAGCCCGAAATTGGCGGACTCAGCTGGCCCCTTCGCAAGGCGCTCGAGTTCAACGCCAGGATTTCGCGTGGATTGTTCCGTGAACGAGCCCTGGCCCCCGAATTCGAAACATCGAAAGCGGTAAGTTCCTTCCGTCGTAACGGCGATATCGGACTCACCGAGATCATGCCTGAGGACTGGCGCCTGCAACTTGTCGGCGTCTTGAACCCTGCGTCCTATGCGCAATACAGCAAAGACGTGGCTGCTTGGACCTACGGAATGAACGAATCAAGCACAAAGCCTACTGACGCAGATGCCAATGGGGCTCCGGAGAAGCCTCGCATGCACGAGCAAGACGCCAAGGGTGCTGATATGAGAATGAAGCCGATGACGATGCCCAAAGACGTGCGGAGCGATGTTCCCGGACTGCTGCTCACGCTCGCGGATGTGAGGAAACTCCCGCATGTCGAGACGGTCACCGAGTTCAAGTGTATTGAGGGCTGGAGCGAGATTGTTTACTGGGGTGGCGCACGCTTGCGAGACTTCATCGCCACGTTCCCGCCACGCAATGGAAGCGAGTATATCGGCTTCGAGACCCCGGACGGCCAGTATTATGTTGGCATCGAGCGCCAAGTGGCGTTACATCCGCAGACGCTGCTCGCCTATGAACTGAACGGCCAGCCTCTGACACCGGACCATGGAGCCCCTCTGCGTTTGGTAACCCCGCTTAAGTACGGTATCAAGCAACTCAAACAGATTGGCCGAATGACCTACACCGAAACGCGGCCACATGACTATTGGCACGAGCAGGGATACGACTACTATGCGGGTCTATAGGGTGGCACGCCCAAAGGGGTTTCCGGCGTTTCGCTTATCTTCTTTGCGCATAATAAGCCAGACCTGGTGTGGACCGTCAGGCGCTGCGTGGGATCGGGACGTAGGTCGACAACTTCGACCCGGATTTTTCGCCAGGTTGGGTCTTTTTGTCTATTTAACGGGCAGTACGCCGGATAGCAGACCCTTCGGTTTTTACCCGAAGGCTCTGCGCGTTTTCTATTTGTCGCTCGGGCGTACTCCAGATATTGGCCTCAACACCGCTGGTCCGCATCACTTCGATGGTTGCGCTGATTCCCTGCGTATACGCAGTCGTGTGCAGATTCGGGAGCAATTGGCGTAAGCGTCCATCGTCGAGTCTGACGCGCGTAGTCCATAGATAGTGCATCTCGACAACCTCGCGGAGAAGCGGCGTCCGCAAGTGGAGTCTGCGCGGTTGCCTGAAGAGAAGCGGCAAGTTGGAGGAAAAGCACAAAATTTTTCATGGTCTGCTTTGGCTGTCGCTCTAACCTGTCGGAATCGAGCGTTGGAAAAGAAATTTGCCTTTGGAAACACAGGTGATGACGTATTCCGGCGACACTGCCCTGATGTGGTCGCGGACGACATCGGCGACCACGCGTTGAGCGAACCGTTCCCGAGAGTAGGTCAGACGTTTCCTAAACGTACCCAAGGTGGTTTAGCCTTCCACTGGTGCAGCACATTCGAATTTCTTCGTGCTGCAAGCGGAAGACCGGCCGAGCCGTATCATGTATGAAATGCCGGCAACACCCTGCTTTCCCTCCACACATTCTCTGAGATACGCGCGAATTCGGAGTGCTGAGGCAGAACAGCTAGCCTAATAAGATTGGGAGAAGCACACCCAGGCTGAGTGCGAATAGCCAGAGGGCAGGCGCGGGGCTCTGCCGTGGAGGGAGCCGGCGAAGCTCCCGCGTCGATGCTCGGGGATCGAGAAGCAGTGAACGTAAATAGCGGAGGTCGAATATAGAGAACGTCAGGGCAGTGACTGCGCCATAAATCAAGTGCCCAAGAAGCGAAGGAAGCAAAGCGGAGGCGGCCTCAGTACTCCAATCGCAGACACCGGTGAGGAATAATGGTAGAAGCGTCATGGGCCCCAAATACCACCAGATCAACCCGAACAACCAGCCCCATCCGATGGCATCCGAACGGCTTGAAGTCTCATCCCGAAAGAGCAGGCCAAACGTCATGCCAATCGCCGCACTCACCGCTAAATGTATGGCTACGGCGCGAAACCCCACAAGAGTGCCGTCTATCCCGGCGACTTTGGGCAAGACGCCAGTGGCAATCATGACCGGCATGGAAACCAAGCCGCCAATGAGTCCCGCGATCGCCCCCCATCCCACCGAGCGCAGGAAGTGCAGGCCGGGGCCCTCGATTTCCCGGTTGAGCGGGTCGGACTGGATGAACAAGCGAACCCAAATCTTGTCGATTGTGGCATACGCCACGCCGAGGATAAGTCCGTACAAAATGTGACCTACCAAAGAGCCGAAGACAGCGGTGCCCTGCTCAGCCGACCAATCCAGGGGCCTTCCCGAAGCGAGTCGCAACAGCGTCAGGGGGCCAAAAAACCACCAGAAGATTGCAAACCCGAGCCCCCATCCCATGCAAGATCCGTAGCTGCGGATGTCTTGCTGGAAGAGAATGCCAAACGTGACGCCGATCAACAGAGCTATGGCAAAATGCATGAAAATGGTGGTGCTCCGAGAGCTGAGTTCACCGAAACCCGCCAGCAGAGGAAAGTAGTCACCGGAAGACACCCACCGACCGAAGATCAAGCCTCCGAGGGTACCTGCGAAACCACCCGCTACTGTGGCGCGGCCCCAACTGAAACTTCTATTTAGGTCGGGCCGTCGGATTGCGCCGCATATCCCGAGTCCCACACCGACGGGCATTCCAAGACAAAGTAGATAGCCAACGAGTTCGGGGAAATGTCCCCGGGCATCTTGTAACATCAGGGCGGAACTTCGGACAGAAACCGCAATATTAAAAAACCCGCCAGGCACAAGGAGCCACAAGAAAAACGAGGCCCCTAAGCCCCAGATCAGCCCGGCCCCGGGGCTGATGGCGCGGCGGGCAAATAACAGGCCGAACGCGAACCCAAATGTCATACCGAGCACTGTGCCCGACAACGCTGAAGTCTTTAGAACCGCGCTCTCGACTAGACCTCCTGAGGCGCCGAAGGCCAGACCGAGAAGTGGTTCTATTCGAACAGCACGATACAAGGTGGATTCAAACTGGGCAGCGATCGCTGATTGCGTTTCGGGCATAAAGCGGAACCTCACCTCAGGTCAATGGTCTGAACGATGTCACGCGGAAAGAAGAGCTCGATGGTCCAGTCCACGAGTACTCGAATCTTGCGCTCTAAACCGGGCAATTTCGCGAGGTAGATTCCCCGCCAAAGGAGCCACGCGAACAAACCGGAAAACCGCAAGAATTTGGCGCGAGCAAAAGGAACGCGCAATTCAGCACACGCTGTCTGGTGGCCCACCACGCAGAGCGCACCGAGTGAATCGAAATGGAATGCGCGAACAGGACGCCCTTGCATCTGAGCCAGGATGTTGTTTGCAAGAACCTCGGCCTCACGTATCGCAAACTGAGCGGTCGGGGGGCACGCGTGTCCCGTCGTCGCGTCGTTTACTGCGGCGCAATCACCAATAGCCCACAATCCGGGACGGCCTGGCACTGCGAGCGCGTCATCAACGAGCAGCGCACCACGCTTATCTTTTTCTAGCCGCAGTGATTTCAGTAGAGGACTCGGCGCGGTGCCCGCGGTCCAAACAAGAGTCTCGGTGTGGATTTTTCCCTCGCTGAGAAGGACTACGCCAGGATGCGCATCTACGATGCGCGTGTTCAAGCGGAAGCTCACTCCGCGCAATTGCATTTTTTCCTGTGCATATCGGCCTAAAGACTCGCTTAGCTCGGGCAAAACACGATCCCGGGAATGAACAAGGACAATACTTAAATCCTGTGGATGAAGCCTAGGATAATCCGCCAATATGCCGTGCGCGAAATCGTTCAAAGCGCCAGCGAGTTCCACCCCTGCAAAGCCACCTCCGGCAACGACAAACGTAAGGAGCGACGATCGACGCGCAAAATCCGACTCCAGGTCGGCACGCTCGAACATCTCAATGACGTGATTCCGGAGGCGGATCGCGTCGAGCAGGCTCTTGAAGTTGAATGCGAACTTCTCAAGGTTCGCCATGCCAAGATAGTTCGAAATTGAACCAAGAGCGAAGACCAAATGGTCGTAAGGAACCTGGCGGCCAGCAGACGCGCCATCGACGGCCGGATCGTGACGCAGAATTACCAAGCGCTTTTCCAGATCCACGTTCTCGACGACACCTCGAATGAACTCGGTACGGCGTAAGGTACTCCGCAGAGGCGTGCTGATGTGACTGGGTTCCAGGCTGCTTCCGGCCACTTCCGCAAGCATTGGCGTAAAAAGAAGCGCATTGGTTTCATTGATCAGAGTGAGACTGATAGAAGAGTCCGTGCGTAATTTCTCTTCGAGACATTCGGCGGTACGCATGCCCGCAAATCCGCCGCCCAAAATAACGATGCGCTTGCTCACTGATACTGACGCCACTGGGGGCGCTGGTTCCGGGCCAAACAAATGTTCAGCGCCATCGTGTAAGGCCTGACTGATGACCCCTAGCGAAGCGCCGTACACCACCCAGCCGACCAAAGCAGGGAAATGCTGGCGCATCTGTTCCGCGCTCCACGCTGGCATCTGGCCGGAAAACAATGGGATGGCAATTACGCTGACAAGGCCCCACAGGGGTACACCGAGTGAGCCGCCTGCCGTGAGATTGTCCACATAGGCTCGGTGTGTAGGCCGCAGACCTGCCGAATACGCAATCCCAACGCACACGCCCAGAACCAAGCCCCACGCGCCATAGTGAAGTGTGGCTGTTAACGTCGTGGCGGCCAGAGCTCCACTCAAGATGCCGATGAGGATTCGGCGGAAGATCCGATTCATTAAAACTATTTCCCATATCATGTAAGACCAGTGCTCATTAATGACAGGCATTCGAAGGTCCAGAAGACATCCAAACTTTTCAAGTCCATCAGCGACGGAATTTCCAATCCTGTGTAGGTGCGGGCCGCGCGACGCAGAGAATCCGGACGTCTATCTGATTCAGATGGCATCAAAAGGTTTCGATTAGTGCGATCAGAAATCTAGAACTGAATTTGGACAGCAGACGCTGGAAACGATCACTCACGGCCGCGTCTGTTAGTATTTTGAGTTGAAGTTTGATGATTCACATCGCGATGGCACGCCGGAGACAGAAATGGACGACTTGTATGCAATCAATGCGGCTAAGACGGAATTTCGGGAGGGTTTCAACCTAGCGGATGCGTCTCGGATACTGGCCGTTGCTGACCCAGACCTGGTTAATTTCTCCGACGGCCAACCGAGCGAATTTGGGCAAAGCGGATTGGATGCTCTGAAGACTCGACTGGTGAATCTATTCGAACGCTTTACGGCAAAGCTGGCGGCGATTGTCATCGAGATCCGTCTGCAAGGAGATGTTGCCTACGATTACGGATGGCATGAATTAACGCTGACGCCTAAGGACGGCGGTCGCCCGACCCAGCGCAAAGATCGTTATGTGGGTATTTGGAGGAGAAACAAGGACGGCAATTGGAAGCTCTGGACGTACATGGATAACCAGGACATCGCTGATCCGGAGACAGAGTGAACTCCCTTAGGCGAAGGCACAAGTTCACGGAAGATTTTGAATCTTTTTGTGCAGCCGCTTGCTGAACCCGTCAGGCATCTGAAACACCCTTCCGTCACCGACCAGCCCTATGATGTTTCGAGTTCCGTCGAGTACCGCCGTGCAATGCGCGCAGACTTTGAAATGCGCTTCCATTCTTTCACGCATCTCGGGAGAGATCTCTTCGTCAACGTAATTGGAGATTTCGCGCCATACTTCGACGCAACTGATTTCGATGGTGGCCATTCCAACCTGCTTTCTTACCAGGCTCTAACTTTCCGATACGGTTTTCCATTAACCCAGGAACCGTCGATTCCAGGAGCCAGGCTATCTCTCAATAGCAACCGCGCCCGATGAAGTCGAGTTTTCACGGTTGCCTCCGAAACACCCAGAATAATCGTCGTCTCTTTGATGCTCAACTGCTGAAGGTCCCGAAGGATCAGCACCTCGCGATAAGTGGGGCTGAGAGCGCCGATGGCATTCTGCAGTGCTTGCCGTATTTCGTTTTGTTCCAGCAATTCGGAAGCTATAGGGCGCCAGTCGGCATAGTCCCTCGGCAGATACTCTCCCTCCTCGCTTTGATATTGGTCGTCGATCGAGTCGTAGAGGTGCGGACGCGCCTTGCGCAATTTCATTCTGGCTTCGTTGTAAGTAATTTGCACCAGCCACGTGCTGAATTTTGATTCCGCACGGAAACTAGCGATGTTGGAGAATGCCTTGAGAACGGCCTCCTGTGCTACTTCCTCTGCATCAGCTGGGTTTTTCACGACTGAAATCGCAGTCGCGTAAATCATGCGTTCGTAAGGGCGCACCAACTCGTAGAAAGCCTCTCGCTCTCCGCTGCAAACGCTCTTTATAAGTTCGGCCTCGCTAGGCCGCGCTTGCGAATTTGTCACGCTCATTGTTGCCAGCCGATCCACGGTTCGATGTTGCTTGTGAGGAATTCAACCGACTCAACAACCAAGAATAGGTTCAGTTCCATGATGTGCTCGACTACTTGTGCCGAATGGACTCCGGAGCTCGTTTGAGGTCGAGGGGAAGAACCTCTAACTCCCATTTCAAGGGCACCGAGGTTGGAGGGTAGCAAACCGTTTTGTCACAGGCTTGATATTTTAGCTCCCCCGTAATGGCGAGGGTCCTTTTATGGGAAAACACAGAGCGGATGGCATCCGAAGTTTTAGACGGAATTATCGTGAAGTCCTGAGTGATGCGAAATTTTCCCTCGAAGACGGGGACATGTTCCTGGATGGCTTCCAGGTAGAGCGTTTTGGAGCTGGGGTAAACGACGGGCTGGAATTCGATTCCTGGAATCTCCTGCAACGCGAGCTGAATCGGCTTGTAACGTTGCACTCCGGGTGAATAGACGTGTACGTCCGGCGGAAGTTCGATTTCGGCAATCAGAGTGACCCTGCCACCAGGTATAGCGCTGCGATCAGATTGTTCAAGAGTGAGCTGTAGGTGGGGTGCTTTGACATTCTGCGTCACCTCGGCGCTCAACTCCGGAAAGAGCTTTGCAATGACGTTATTCGCCGTCAAGCGATCCGTGTATTTCGGCGTGAAATACGTTTCGCGAATAACGCCACTTGCGTCGACGTAGAAGAATCCGGGATAGGCCATTCCCTTGGTCATTCCCTTGGCCTGGTTGTTGAGCACGTTGAAGCTGCGAATGATTTCAGAGTTGGGATCAGCCAGCAAAGGGAAATCGATTTTGTGCCGTTGGGCGAAGTCCTGCAGGATGGCTGGGCTATCGTAGCTAATGGCCGCCAGCTTCAGTCCCTGCGATTCAAATCTTTGCTTTGCGTCTTGCAGCTGCACGAGCTGCGCTTTGCAGAAGGGTCACCAATCAGCGGAACGGAAGAAAAGCAGAACCGTACCCTTCGAACCTTTTAGTGTCTCGTTGGATTGTTGGTGGCCGAACTGATCGGGCAGAGCAAATGCTGGCGCCTGCTGGCCGACCTCCAAGCCAACCGATGGAGAGACTGGACGCTGGGCGGGCGGATTTTCTTGCCCACCAGGAAGACCAAACAGTCCGAAAAAGAAAACCATGGTAACGGCGATTTTCATTTCTTGCTCCAGGCTTGAGTTCGCGCTTTGCCCCGTCAGCTATACAAGTTGGCATTAGCATGAATCCCGCGCGGTTCTAGTTCGATAGACACGCAAGTCCCGCTGATCTCTGCCAGTTGGATGGGATTTTCGGGCAGCCGAAAGGTTACACACCGATTTCGAATTCGCGGAAGTCTTTTATCTCGGTTCGGGCAAGGAATTGCCCCGACTTTTCGACGGCTTCGTGGCGGCCAGCAGACCCTTCACGGCAATTTCTGGAAACTTTGTGGTGCAAGCCCCATCTCACCATCTGTACACGTTTTGAGGATGATTGTTGAAACGGATGTTAAGGGCCACTCTCGCGAAATCGAAGCTCGAGCGCGGCGCGGATCAGCAACGAGAACCCAAACGTTTGATAGGAGAAATTATGAAAAGTAAATTCGCGAGTGTTCTGTTTACACTCACTTGCATTCTTGTGTTCGGTTTGACTGCCAAGGCTGACATTCGAGGCCAGATTCGTGTAACGCTGCCCTTCGAGTTTGTGGTCGATGGCGAGACGCTCCCCCCAGGTACATACACGCTAAGTACTTTTACGGATAATAAATTCGATGGATTGATCCTGAGCAACTATGACCATCAGATCAGTGTGTTTGTACACCCAGTCGAGATCGAAGGCGCTTCTGCCAACAAGCCCCAGGTGAGTTTCCAGCGAGTTGGGGAACAGCTCTTCCTGACCAGGATTCAGACCGCATACGACGTTTATAACATCGCTGTGCCCCACTCGGCGATGATGCAGTACGCAGAGAAGTCCCGCGGCAACGGGACCTCTTCTGGAAATTCCGCGGGCAACTAGATCATTGGTCTTTCGAAATATCTTGGGGGAGTTCGGAGTGCAATCTCCTGCACCTGTTCGCGCCCGAATTCCCTCGCCACCCCGCTGAGTTGCGAATCGCGTTGAACCGCTCTCTGGTTTTTGATCAGGTAGTCGAGGAATTTGCTCAAGGGAGATTTTTCAAGTGAATTCAATCGGTATTGGACGACATATTATTCAAGCACTGAAACTCTCTGCCGCTACGGTGGAAGCCACTGTCTTATGGAAGAAGACACAGAAGAACAGACCAAGTGGTTGATCGGATGCTTCATGACAATTGTTCTGTGGTCTCTCCCCTCCGTAGCACAGGAAAAAAATGAAGTCGGGCTCGTGATCTGCGGGATCGTAACACCAAGCCAAACTCTGTCCCCTGATGCAAACCTCATAGGACCAGCCGCGACACCCCTCCCTAATCGAGATATAACTTTCGATTCAAGCTTGACGTTGGGAGCCGAATACCATCGAGAGTTTGTCCGTAGACAAGAATTTGCAATTGATGGCGGCGTTGATTTCCTGGCCTCCCCGTTCGATGTGAAGCTCACTGAGAAGTCCCAGAATGCCATCGGACAATATGCATTAATCTTTGTGACTCCCCACGTCCAAGTGCTCCAGCCAGACGGCGCGTTTTCTCCCTGGCTGTCGTTTGGTGGCGGTTATGCGCGCTTCCTTGAGAGCGCACCGCCTGCCGCGCCATCTTTTAACCCGGGTACAAATACTCTGAACCCTATTGTTTGGGGCTGGGATTGATACCCGTACGGTTGTCCATGTTTTAAGAATACCGATCGGCTTCTGGATCGAAGTGCGTGACTTCTATTCGAGTTTGCCCAATTACAATCAAAGAATCACCGCCAATTTGCAGAATAATCTAGCGTTCACCGGCGGATTGTTGATCAGGTTTTGAGGCCCTCAATTGAGTTACCCCACGAGGCTTGACTCCAGCGCAGCCCGGTCTTGCCGCTAGCCGCCGATGAATACTGCTTCTCGCCGGAAACTCTTTCGCAAGACGCGAATCTCATCTCCGGGCGTCTTTGCAGTGAAACAAAGCAAGGGCGTTTCCTAAATCCGATCCGTTTGCTGCGTGACAGAGATCTGCTCGCGCGCATACCAACGAGGGCATCTATGCCGACAGGATTTCGTAATGAAGTGTTTAAACAGGCTGTGTAAGAGGGTAGAAGCTTTGTCGGACGGAGAGATTGCATTTGGCTTGTGAGCGCAAAACTGCAGGGCATAACTTTGTTGGTTGATCACGACCGCGGCGGAAGCGTCTTAGCGGACCGGCGCAGCAGCTTATATGGGACGACAAATCGCGCGGAAAATGATGCGCGCCGCGACCTTACTAGAGCGAAGGAAGAGGTCTTGATCAGGAGGGTTCTGGAGGGCGACAAGGATTCATTCCTTGACCTCATCCAACCTTATCAACGTACGGTCTACGCAACAATGGTCTCTATGCTGGGAAGCAAAGAGGACGCGGAAGACGTAACTCAGGACGTGCTGCTGAAAGCGCTGGCGCGTCTTCATCAGTTTCGCCATGAATCGGCTTTCGGGACCTGGCTGATTCAGATTGCCATCAATGAGGCAAGGATGCGCAGGCGAAAGCTGAGGCACGGAAGGATGCTTTCGTTGACTAACGGAGCTGATGAAGACGGAACGTACGTCCCTAAAGACTTTGAGGATTGGCGGGAGATTCCTTCAGAAGCCTTGGAGCGTTCAGAGATTCGCGATGCCCTGGCAAATGCCCTGGCTCTGCTCGAAGAACACTACAGAGTGGCCTTTATTCTTCGCGACGTCAACGAATTGAGCACAACGGAAACTGCCAACGTCTTGGGAATCACGCGCGGAGCCGTAAAAACACGCCTCCGGCGCGCTCGTTTGATGTTGAGGGACATTCTTTCTCCGGAGCTGCAGCAAGGTGGCCAGGTGGCGTTAGCATTCAAAGAGGCGAGAAAAACATGGCAATAACTTGCCAAGAAGTTTGCTGGGATATCTCGGACTACGTCGACGATGAACTAGATGCCAAACAGAGAACTGCTCTCGAAGAGCATTTCGCAGAATGCCGGCGCTGCACTGCAGTTCTTGAAGGAACCTTTAACGTTATTCGTCTTTATCGAGATGAGCGGACTTTGCCGCTGCCGGCAGGGTTTCACGATCGGCTGCGCAGGCGACTGGATCAGAGACCGAGTCCGGGATCGGAAGAGAGAATTCATGCCTCGCGTCGCGCGGTTCTGGCTTGGGCCTTGACAGCAGCTGCGGCCGTTCCGTTGAGCTTCGCGTTATTCTTCGCGAAACGAACTATCTTTCCCGGGCTGGGACA
>Ga0099829_10001403_pt1 | contig 13286 bp, 6 predicted proteins | sample CZO8metaG_3_FD_79336 | JGI IMG/M metagenome (GOLD analysis project Ga0099829, IMG submission 79336) | Vadose zone soil microbial communities from the Eel River Critical Zone Observatory, Northern California, USA - CZOApr15con2H2.8 metaG | ecosystem: Environmental > Terrestrial > Soil > Vadose...
AACTCCGCAACTTCCAGCAAGTACTTGGTGGAAACTATGGGAGGAGGCGTGGCCCTCCTGGACTATGACAACGATGGGCGGCTGGACATCTTCTTCACCAACGGCGCGAAGATCGACGATCCGATGCCGGACGGCAAGCTTCCGGATAAGTCCGATCGCAGGTTTTGGAACCGGCTTTATCATCAAAACCCCGACAGCACATTCACGGATGTGACGGAAAAAGCCGGCCTCACTGGGATGGCGCAGAACTACTATCCGATGGGTGTGGCGGTGGGTGACTACGACAATGATGGTTTCGAAGACATCTACGTGACAGGCTATGGAGGGAACACGCTCTACCACAACAACGGGGACGGCACGTTCACCGACGTAACGAAACGCGCCGGAGTTGTCGCTGGCGGATGGAGTGCGAGCGCCGGGTTTTTCGACTACGACAATGACGGCAACCTCGACCTCTTCGTGACCCGTTATGTGGATTGGAGCTTCCGGAACAACCGCTATTGTGGAGAACAGAAACCCGGCTTGCGGGCCTACTGTCACCCCGACAATTTTAAGGGCGTCACGAACATCCTCTATCACAATAATGGGGACGGAACATTTACCGACGTTTCCGCGAAGGCTGGCATTGCTAACCCTGAAGGCAAAGGACTAGGCGTATCTTTTGCCGATTATGACGGCGACGGCTTCACGGACATCTTTGTCGCCAACGATTCGGTGGCTAGCTTTTTGTACCACAACAACGGAAATGGCACGTTCACCGAAGTCGGCCTTCCCGCAGGCGTTGCCTACAATGAGGACGGCAAGACGTTTGCCGGGATGGGCGCGGACTTCAGCGACTTCAATAACGACGGCTATCCAGATATTGTTGTCACCGATCTTTCCAACGAGCGCTATCACCTCTTTCAGAACAATGGCGACGGCACCTTTCAAGATGTGACCAAGCAATATGGCTTGGGCGGCGCGACTTTCGCTTTTTCCGGTTGGAGCACGCGCTTGTTCGACTACGACAATGATGGTTGGAAGGACCTCTTCGTCGCGCAGGGGCACGTGATGGACACCATCGTGCAGACCTCACCCAATTTGAAATACCTTGAGCCGCCGCTACTGTTGCGGAACGAGTCTGGCCATTTCGTGAGAGTAGCTCCAGGCGGGGTTTTTCAAAAAGAATGGGCGGGCCGGGGCGCGGCGTTCGGCGATATCGATAACGACGGTGACGTCGACATCGTGGTCAGCAACGTGGGCCAACGGGCCTACGTGCTCCGAAATGATGGTGGGAATCACAGAAACTGGCTGGGGATTCAGACCGTCGGCAGGAAATCAAACCGTGACGGTATTGGCAGTCGCGTTAAAGTGGTGTCCGCGTCAGGACTAGCACAATATTTCACCGTCAACACGGCCGTCGGTTACCTTTCGGCCAGTGACAAGCGGTTGATAGTAGGCCTGGGCGGGGATTCCACTGCGAAGTTGGTTGAGATCCGTTGGCCGTCCGGAGTTGTCCAGAGATTCGAGAACGCCAGGGCAGGCCAGATGTTGAACGCGATTGAGCCAGCCCAGTGATCAGCCGACGCAATAATCACCACTATCGAGGGCGCAGCTGGCACCGCCGTAGTTAGTTAAATCCGTGCTGAAAACGCTGCGAACCTGACAATCTGCTGGGGAAATGGCGCTACGGAAAAGCTTCCAAACGTTGGCGCGGACCAACTCGTCACCATTCAAGAGGGCGCGGGAACTATAGGTAAACAGAAGTTTCGATAGCTGCTCGCGGTTATTTAGCTGGCTCGCGATATCTGCCTTGCCATCGTCGCCGGTCATGTGGTAAACGTTTACCCACCAAAAAATGTATTCGGGCCACCGTTTCACTTGCGAGGAGAATACATACATGTTTTCCGTCGACCGACGCAGTTTCTTGCATCAAGCTGCTAATGCAGCCGTTGCCTGGGGTGCGAGTTCTCTACTTGGTGGCGCTTTTCTACGGGCTCAAACTTCGCCGCTGAGCGCTAACGACGTCGCCCGCGTTTACGTGGACTCGCGTCGCGTTACAGCCCCGCTCGACCGCAATCTTTTTGGCTCCTTTCTCGAGCACTTGGGCCGTGCCATCTACGAGGGCGTTTACGATCCCGGTTCGAAGCTATCGGACACCAATGGGTTTCGCAAAGATGTCATCGGTGAAATCCGCCAGATGGGAGTTCCCATCGTTCGATATCCCGGGGGCAATTTTGTCTCGGGCTACAATTGGCTCGACGGTGTGGGTCCCCGGGAGAGCCGTCCCCGTGTGCTTGACAAGGCCTGGAATGCGATCAACACCAATCAGTTCGGCACCAATGAATTCATGGCGTGGTGCAAGGCTGCCGGCACTGAGCCCTTGATGGGCCTCAATCTTGGGACGGGAACTCCTGAAGAGGCAGCCGCTCTAGTCGAATATTGCAACCTGGATCAGGGAACAAAATGGAGCGATCTCCGCCGCAAGCACGGCTTCGCCGAACCTTATAAGGTGAAGCGCTGGTGTCTGGGTAACGAGATGGACGGCCCTTGGCAAATAGGCCACATGACGGCGACGGAGTATGGTTTGAAGGCTCAGGACGCCGCCAGGCAGATGCGCTACGTTGATCCTTCCCTTCAATTAATTGCTTGCGGATCAAGCGGCCCGTTCATGCCCACCTATCTTGAGTGGGACCGCGAAGTTTTGGAACAATGCTACGATTACGTCGACGGTCTTTCCCTACATCGCTATTTCACCAATGCTCCCGCGGACACCGGCGGCGATAGTTCAAAGTTCCTCGCGATGAACCTCAGCATGGAACAGCAAATCGCAGAGACCGTCGCAGTTTGTGACCTTGTGCGTGGACATAAGCGGTCACCAAAACAACTGTGGTTATCTTTTGACGAATGGAACGTATGGTATAGAGCCCGGAGCGGCGATTACACGAACGGGCATCACCAGGAAGCGCCTCACTTGCTTGAGGAGGTCTACAATCTGGAGGATGCTTTGCTCGTGGGTGGCCTGCTCAACTCCCTGCTGCGCAACGCGAACCGCGTCAAGGTGGCGTGCCTGGCCCAATTGATCAATGTCATCGCGCCGATCATGACCAACGCAAACGGCTTGCTCCGTCAGACGATCTACTATCCGTACAGCTGGGCGCTTCAATATGCTCGCGGTTCTGTGCTTAATCTTCTCGCGCAGTCACCCACCTACGAAGTTGCGAAAATGGGTCAAGTTCCGTACCTGGATGTAGCCGGCACCATCGATCCCGGGGACGGAAAAGTTGCGATTTTCGTTCTGAATCGTGACCTTTCGAAGCCACATGTCGTGGAAATTGATTGGCAAGACAAAACGCCGGGCCAGGTACTTGTCTCTAGTGTTCTGAGCGGAACTGATTTGAAAGCTTTCAATAGCTTCGAAGCGCCCAAACACGTCGCGCCGCAAGCGTTTGATAAGCCCTCGACGACCGGCGGGCGAACCAAGTTCGAAGTGCCCGCACGCTCGTACACCGTGATTCAGTGGTCGGCTTGATCCGGGCTGTACTGACTGACCGCAAAAAATAAACGCAGCAGTTCTTCAAGTTGACGCAGTAAACGTGTACCCAAGTCGTGTGTGCTAGAATATAATCCGTAAGCGTCTAGTCCAGGCTAATACTCAACTACTGTTATGGATCTCCGCGAGATAGCTCGAAGGGCAAGAGTTTCCACTGCCACGGTTTCCAGAGCGATTAACCACGTGTCCACGGTCAATCCTCAACTGGCCAAGCGTGTTTGGAAGGTCGTTGATGAACTCGGGTATTTCCCCAATACCCAGGCGCGGGCCTTGGTGTCCGGAAGAAGCCGCATTTTGGGCCTGATCGTATCGGAGATTACCAACCCGTTTTTCCCGGAAATTGTTCAGACCTTTGAACATCTCGCAGTGGAGAACAATTACGAGATTCTTCTTACCTCCACCGTGAACGACCCGAAGAGAATGGAGCAGTCGGTGCGGCGTATGATCGAACGCCGTGTCGAGGGCGTGGCGATCTTGACCTTTGGCATGGAGGAGTCGCTGCTTGAGCATCTTCGGTTCCGAAAGGTACCCTTGGTCTTCGTGGACGTCGGGCCCGATGCTCCCGGCATTGTCAACATCCGGATTAACTACCTGAACGGCATTCGCCAGGCGGTACAACACCTGGCTGCTCTGCGGCATACCCGTATCGCGTTCGTTGCCGGGCCACCACGGCTGAAATCCGCGCTGGCGAGGACGGAAGCTTTCAAGACTTCCATGGCGGAAATCGGCCTGCTCCCGGAAGTTATTGTGACGGGGGACCATACGATGGAGGGCGGCATGCGCGCGCTGGTCGAACTTCTCGGCGCGCGCGATCAACACACTGCTGTTGTGTGCTCCAATGATATGACGGCCATTGGAGTCATGCGCGAAGCGTATGATCACGGAATTACGATTCCCACCGACCTGTCAATCGTTGGATTCGATGATATCCGGCTAGCGCAATTCATGACTCCGCCGCTGACAACGGTGCAAATGTCGCAGAAAGAGCTGGCCCAGATTGCGTTCCGAGCATTGCTAGATGAAGTCGGCCGGGAATCGCGGTCTACTCAGAAAAGCGAGTACGAACTGATTACCAGTCTTATCCTTAGGCGTTCAACGGCGATGGCCCGCCTGTTGAACGATGCACATCGGGAACAATAATTGTCCCTTTCCCACGCGCCCAGCGTTGAGAGCAAACTCTGGTGGAATCGAGGACGGACTAGTCGTCGCTAAGCTTGAACAACAAGATATCGAGCCGCATCGCATCGTTCTCAAATTGCCAGACCCGGCGAACTAAACGCGGCTCAGCCGAGGTGAGAAACAGGAGGCGCACGTGGATTGCCAAACTTCACCGCGAGCTATTTCTGCGGAGCAGCAGGATTGCCGCCTTCGAAGGCCGCGTGCGGCCAGTCGCTGGTCCAATCGATCGTCGAGATATGCAGGCGCGGCTTTCCGGTTTTGCCGTTGTATGCGTGGAACACGATAATGTCGCGACCAAGTTCCTGCAATATGGATTCACCGCCGGGACCCGCCCAGCGTTCATTGCCCACCAGCAATGGCGTGCCTCCGCCTTCCACCATCGGCTTGCCGCTGGCGTCTAAGTAAGGCCCCTTAACGCTGCGGGAACGGCCGACCATCGTCTTGTAGTTGCTCTTCACACCGCGGCAGCACAGATCGAAAGAGACGAATAAATAGTAGTACTCGTTGTGCCGGACAATGAAAGGAGCTTCGATCGCCTGCCAATCGTCGGGCAAGCCGGGACGTGGCGCGGGGAGATTTTCAGGACGTACGCGCTTCGCCAGCGAATATAGCTTCGTATCTTTTGTGGACAGCTTGCCGGTTTGCGGGTCGATTCGCCGCATCTTAATCCCGCCCCAGAAACTGCCGAAACTCATCCACACGCTGCCATCCGAATCGATCACAATGTTCGGGTCGATCGCATTGAAGTCATCTTCCTCACGCGAACGAAAAACCAGGCCCTCGTCCGCCCACTTGTAATCCGCACTGCCAGGATCCAAGGTCTTGTTTGTCACCAAGGCTATGCCGGAAGTGTTCTTTCCGAATATGGAAAATGCGTAGTAAAGGTGATACTTCCCATTGAAGTAGGATTCGTCCGGCGCCCAAAGGTCCTGCGTTTTCGGACTCTCCTTCTGAATCCACTCGGGTATACCCTGAAAGACGAAGCCGCAACGCCTCCAGTGCAGTAGATCTTTCGAACAGCGGATCGGAATCTGCCCCGGAGAGTTTTTTTCTGTGACCGTCCCAAAGAGATACCAGGTGTTGTCCTCTTTTATGATCGAGGGATCGTGAACGCCGCCCACGTCTCCGTCCACGCCCAGCAAAGCGGGAGAATGGTGAGGGTTGTCCTGACCTCTGGAATCCCCGCACGACCAAATCAATAGCGTGACTACACCTATCGCTCTAAGGCAGGCCCGTCTATTCACGTCTTCCCTCTTCGCCGTTGCTTATCTCGCAGGTTGCAACTATGACGGGTAGCCGCCAGGTGGCCAAACCAGCCCATTGCAGGCCGCTCCCCGCAGGCCGAGGGCAAACTATAGCAAAGAATCCGGCAAACATTTACCATCCCCAGATTGTGCAGATGGGAGGTTCTCGTATCATGCGAAGGCGAGACTTTTTGTGCACTGGTTGTGTCGGCCCTTGCGCGCTGGCTGTGGGCGGGAGATGGCTTCCCGCGGCTGTGGGGACGGCGCCCCTTAACCGTTGGAACTTTAAGCTACCCGCTTAAATTCCATTCGCCAAGTGGTAATACATATCGTTCCACCTGAGCTCCTTCACAAAGTCTGCGACATTTGTATTGCTGTCGATCATCAAACATTCCAGTCCAGCCATATCCGCGAAATCTTGCAAGTGTTCGGGAGTCAAAGCATGACTGAGGGCGGTGTGGTGTGCGCCGCCGGCATAGATCCAGGTCGTTGCTGCAATTTTGAGGTTCGGCTCAGGTACCCAGATTGCCCTCGCTACGGGCAATTTGGGCAAGGGCTGCTCAGGTCGCATCAGATTCACCTGATTCACGACAAGACGGAAGCGGTTCCCCATGTCAACGATCGAAGCATTCACAGCGCGCCCACTGGATGCGGTAAACACCAACCGGACGGGATCTCCTTTGCCACCGATGGAAAGCGGATGGATTTCGGCCGATGGCTTGTCATCGGCGATCGAGGGACAGACCTCCAGCATGTGCGCACCAAGCACCTGGCCGCCATCTTTCAGATGATAGGTGTAATCCTCCATGAATGAAGTCCCGCCGTTTAGACCGTGGCTCATGACTTTCATGGCCCTCACAAGAGCCGCTGTCTTCCAGTCACCTTCTGCGCCGAAACCGTATCCATCGGCCATCAAGCGTTGGACTGCGATTCCCGGAAGTTGCGCGAGGCCATGCAAATCCTCAAACGTATCGGTAAATGCGTTGGAGTCACTTTCCAAAAGAAAGTGCCGCAAACCCAGTTCAATTCTTGCTGCCTCGTGCAGCGCCTTGCGCTGGTTGCCATTGGGACGCAGAGACTCCGCGACCGCGTATGTTTCATCGTATTCAACTGTCAGCCTCTCAATCTCTGCGTCTTTCACTTCGTGAATGAACCGTACTAGCTCTCCAACGCCGTATCCATTCACCGAGTAGCGCAATCGGATCTGCGCGTCGACTTTGTCTCCCTCGGTCACCGCAACATTCCGCATGTTGTCGCCCAGGCGAGCAATCTTCAAGTGCTGGGCGTCATGCCAGGCGCAGGCGGCTCGCGCCCAGACGGCAATCTCGGAATGAATACTTATATCTCGCCAGGAACCAACAACTACCTTTCGCGGGAGCCGCATGCGGGCTCCAATAAACCCATACTCCCGGTCTCCATGAGCCGACTGGTTGAGATTCATGAAGTTCATGTCGATGGTCGGCCAAGGCAGCTCTTCGTTAAATTGGGTATGCAAGTGGAGGTAAGGTTTGTTCAGGGATCGCAGCCCACCGATCCACATTCGGGCGGGCGAGAAGGTGTGCATCCAGGTAATCAGGCCGATGCAGTTCTTCGAACTGTTGGCATCCAGGCACAACTGCTGAATGGACTCGCTGCTTGTCATCACGGGTTTGGCAACTATCTTTACGGGGATCAATGAGGAGGAGGAGAGAGCGCGAGCAATGGTCGTGGAGTGCTGCTCCACAGCTTTCAGGGTTTCTGATCCATAAAGATGCTGGCTGCCGGTTACAAACCAGGCTTCCAGACTCGAAAGATCAATCATTCTTCAGCCTCGACTCTGCTTGAGCGCTTGCGGCGAAACTTGAACGCGGTGCTTCGCGCAGGTCGCACACTTCCCTCAGGAAAGCTCGTCCTACACTGGACCTCGAAGGGGGCCATTGTTCGATGCGAGGCGACCGCTTCCGCGATTAGCAGAAACTCCTGCGACCGCTTACTTTGAAGGCGTGGCAAGGACCTTTCGTGAACAGCGGCGGGGCTGCACCGCCTCCGCCGCTGGCACTGCGTTCTCTGGCAACTTTGAAAGCTACCCCGGGACTTTGCCCAAGATCTCCGGGTTGCGCTAGGGCGATCCCCTCGCTCCTGAGGGACCACCGCTCGGGGTGTGGAACGGTGGTCCCTCCTGTTGTTGGTCGAACCCAGACTAGAACGTGATCTTGCCGCCTATCTGCCACCATCTCGGCAACGTCTGGCTCGTTACCTTACCAAAGTTTCCGCCGGTCAGGTCGGCACCTACGTTTCCAAAGTTCGGATGGTTGAAGAGGTTGTAGAACTCAAACCGGAGTTGAAAATTGACCCTCTCCGTGATGTGAGTGTTCTTGTACACCGTCAGGTCTGTCTGCACGAACTTCGGATTACGAAACTGATTTGTCTTCTCGTTGCCATTCGTGCCCGCTGTGGGCGCCGTGAATTGTCCGGGCGCGAAGATGCCAGTGAGAAAAGCGCTCCGGGATGTTCCCTGGCTATTACCGGAAACGTTGGGAAAATCGTAGTTATCTCCATCCGCGTTGTAGTCGCCGCCTCCACTAAAAGAGGCCCCATTGAAGACGGTGAAAGGATATCCACTCTGGTAAATGCTCGTTCCGCTGAGTCCCCACCCCCCAGTCAACTTCCCGACTGCTCCCAAACCATTCTTCAGGCCGGGTAGCTCGTAGTTGAAGCTTAGCGAGAGGCGGTTAGGAACATCCCAAGGCGAGGGCCCGTAGTATTGGTGAGGGTTCAACGCAGTCGGATAGCGGCCCGCGTCATCTTTAGAATTAGAGTGCGTGTACGACAAGTCAAAGAACCCACTCCTAACTCTCCCTCTGAAGTCAAGGCTTACCCCGTTGTAGTTCCCCACGCGATCATTTTGGGTATAGTTGATTGGACCAAAACTCGAATTGAGCCGCGTCGGAGCGGAGTTGGGAGGCTTTCCGATCAGATCTCCTGGCATTGCATTGATGTCTACGCCATAGGAGACCTGACCTGATGCGTTACCGAAACCAACGAGGTTGGCAGTGTGAGATCCGCTGTAAAGCACGCTGGCAACAAAGTGGCTGCCAATCCTGTGCTCGAGCGTGGCCGCAAAAATATATGCGGTGGGGGATACTACGTTCGGATCGATTCCCCCAATCCCCAATTGTGCGCCCACAATTCCTCCTTTGGAGTCCAGACAAGGAGCTGCAGGACACAAGGGTGTGCCAGCCAGCGCAGGGAATGTGAATCCAAATGGGGGTTTGCTACTGGTACCCTGGACGAAAACCGGTCGGTTGGCCGGCGCATTTGCCGAGAAAAACGTAGGGAGGATTAGACCCGGCGGATTGCCGCGGAACTCTTCCTGGATGTTGGCGGGTGTGAGCCAATTGGAGTACATTCCGAATCCGCCGCGCAACACCCAGTCACCCTTTCCGTTGATATCCCATGCCGCGCCGATTCGCGGATCGTAGGCTTTTGGTGAATGATTCAACGCGTTCTTCGATGGTTTGGCAATACCGCTGGCCACTTGCTGCTGGAAGGCTGAGCCGGTCCCAAGGAGGAAGTTGCCAAACACCGTCGAGACGGACCGGGAATAGGGATTTCCCTGATCGTCGAAACGGAAGCCCAGCGTCAAGGTTAGGTTGCGCCGCGCTTTCCAGGTGTCCTCGGCAAAGAGGCCCCATGTTTTGGAAGCAGCGTTCCAGTCCCAAAGTTGCTGCTGGCCCGTTATCGGGTTGTACATCACTCCACCTTCCGTGGTAGGTGCGTCTTGGGCCAGCTTCAACAAGTTGTCGAAGCTGAATCCTGGGTGCGACCACGGCCCCTGGAACGGCTCGACGTCATCTCCAAACCAGCCTTCGTAGCCCACCTTCAATACGTGAGCGCCGCGAACGTGAGTCAAAACGTCCCGCCAGTGATAGTTGTGCTGGATGAAATCGCCTTGCGCGAACCCAACACCGAAACCGACGTTTTGCCCGGTAACGCTGATATTAGGAATGGTGAAGTCCCCGGTTTCAGCGAGAAAGCCCTCGATGCGGTTCTGGGCAAAGATCACTTCATTCAGCGTTGTGGAATTGAAAGTGTGTGTCCAGTTCGCCTGGAAGGCGCGCTCCGTGGTGTGGTTCGTGGTCGAGAACTGGGGAGTAACCGCCGCGCCGCCGAAGTGAAGAACCGTCCGGAAAAAACTGCCGTAGATTCGATCGTTCTTGAAATACTTGTCGACGCGGCCAAAATATTGATCGCCATTGCGGAAATTGCTGGAATTGAAAACTCCAGTGTCGATCATCTGCGTGGCGCAGGGCAAATTGTCTGTCGCGGCGGTTCCGCACGTGCCAGGGAAAATAGCTGCCGCGGTCTGCGGTACCCCGTTTATAACCTCGACACCATTATTGGTCGCTCGGCTGGGCGCATAGGTATTCAGGATCTTGGTCCCAAAGGTATTTGGATGATTCGCCAGGGCCCAAGCCGTGAACTGAGAGTCAGCAAACGTCAGAATCTGGTTCCCCGTAGATGCCGACGAGCGCAATGGTTCCAAGGCGAAGAAGAAGAAAAACTGGTGGTGGGGAATGATTGGGCCGCCGATTGCCCCCGACAAGTTATTGCTGTGGAACGGGTTATAGGCATGATCGGAACCGGGCAAAGAATACTTGGCATACATCCTTTGGTAGTTGAAATAGTCGCTGGCGAGGCCGTGGAATTGATCCGAGCCAGACTTTGTCGTCAGTGCGACCTGCAGGCCACTCCCGTGTCCGTATTCGACTGAAAACGTGTTGACCTGAATGTTCGTTTCCTGAACGGAGTCGGGGTTCGGCGTGAGATTCAGGACGCCCTGCCGGATGCTGCTGGTGACGTCAAGTCCATCCACGATCCACATATTCGCAACTGTGCCTTGACCGTTGACACTGACGTCAAGGGCCGTTTCCGTAGAAAAGTTGTCCACGCCGGATCCAGGTGCGCTCCCACCCGCGTTGCCCAGTCCAGAGACGCCGGGAGCCAAGGTCACCAGCGAAAACAGGTTGCGGCCCCCCAGAGGCAAAGTCGACATTTCCTGACTCTCGAGCGTCATTTGATTCCGTGTTTCCGCAGTGTTCACGAGCGGATTTTCAGCGGTGACCGTTACTGATTCTGTCGCTACCCCAACCTTTACTGCAATGGCTACGTTCAGGTTTTGATTCGTCTCCAGGGTGACAGTCGTGCGAGCCGCGGAAAAGCCCGCGGCTTCAGCGGAAATTTTGTAAGGACCCGGGGCGAGGCTCAGAAACCGATACCCTCCCGAGGCGTCCGTGGTCGTCGTAGCAGAAATATGTGTCTCAATGTTTTCAAGCGTAACCTTCGCTTGCGCTACCGCCGCGCCGCTCGGGTCTGCGACCGTGCCCTGAATGTTGCCTGTGAATTGAGCCCACGCGGAACCAGCCAGCAACAGGATGATGACCGACAGCCGGATAGACCATGAGACAAATGATCTGGCTTGCATTCGCTTCCTCCCCAAAAAGCCGAGCGCTAACTTCTATGAGATCTTGCAGAGTAAACGTTTTCTCGATTGCCCGGATTTATATATTCAATACTTCAGCGCTGTCAAGCGATTTCTATCCTTGATCGCCGTGGCAAGGAGGAAAACGTGTCCTGGCGGTTGCGCCCCCTTCGGCTAGGTCTTAGACCAGCCTCGGTTTGGCACCCGCCCCGCCCCCTCCCTCAAGGTGATTAGTTGATTGGCTGGGAGGTGCTTGAAGTTTTCCTGAAGCCCGTTGGGCCAATACACATCCAGGTCGGCCGAAGTAAAGCCTCCGAGACCGAAATGCAACCGGGGATCGTTGCAGGAGTAGAAACTCGATTGGCTCAGGACGGTTTGCGCCTGGGTTTTCCCTCCGTAATGGGCGAGCACCCGGGCTCCGATAGCGCTGCGGTTTGATTTAACACCCTCCAGTTTCACCTTAATCCAATTATGTTTCCCGCGGATATCGTTGCGCAGCAGAGACGGGGGCTCGTTCAAGTTGACAATCAGCACGTCGATATCACCATCATTGTCGAAGTCGCCGAAAGCACATCCGCGGCTGCAGCGCGCGTCTGCCACGCCGGGACCAGCCACCTCAATCAGTTCTTCGAACGTGTGATTGCCGAGATTACGAAACACGGCGCGTGGCGTCTTGTTCGCATATTGCGGCAGCTTTCGTTCCACCTCTGGGTACACGTTGCCCGTAACAAGAAACAAATCCGGATGGCCGTCGTTATCGAGATCCACAATTCCAGCACCCCAACAAACGTAGCGCGTCTCCACCCCAACACGCGATGTCCGGGTTACATCGTCGAAATTCCCCTTACCGTCATTGCGATAAAGAACGTTGGCATCGTCGGCGAAATGTGTCTTGAAGAGATCAAGATGTCCGTCAAGGTCATAATCGCCGATTCCCACGCCCATTCCTGCCTGCTCCGTGCCGTCGTCGCTGAGGGCCACGCCCCGCAATACTCCCTCTTCGCGAAACGTTCCGTCACGATTGTTCATGAAGAGCAAACTGGGAGTAGAGTCGCAAGCAACGTAAATGTCTGGCCATCCGTCTTCGTCGAGATCCGCCGCCACCACCGTCATACCGTAGCTTTGTGTAGCCTGCGCGATGCCGGCCTGCCGGCTGACGTCGGTGAACCTTCCATCGCCATTGTTCCTGTACAGCGAATGCCTTCCTGTTGGCAGTCCGCGCGGTCCACATTCCACGGGAATGCCTTTCCAATTGCAATTGGTGTTTTCTCCGGGAACTGGCGCATGTTCGAAGGAGAAACGGACGTAGTTGGAGACAAACAGATCAAGGTTCCCATCACGGTTGTAATCCAGGAAGCTACATCCGGCTCCCCATCTCGGTTGCTCGTTCAAAAGGCCTGCGGCTTTGGTTACATCGCTGAAAGTTCCGTCGCCATTGTTGCGATAGAGGACATTTTGTCCGTAGTAAGTGCAAAAGATATCTTCAAAGCCGTCGTTGTTGTAGTCTCCGATGCAAACCGCGGAAGCCCAATCGGCCGCTCGCAGGCCAGCCTTTTCCGTGACATCAGTGAATGTCCCGTCACGATTGTTCTTATAGAGCCGGTTGGACGCGTCGACCGGCGCACCTTCCAGCCGTGTCCCCGAGAGCAAGAAAATATCCATCCAGCCGTCATTGTCATAATCAAGGAAAGCACAGCCGCAGCCGGTGGCCTCCAGGATGTACTTCTTGCTCTCGACACCTCCATAGATCACCGGCGCGTGCAGCCCTGCGGCAGACGCCACATCGACAAAGTGTGCGTTGAAAGGCCTCCCGGAAGGGGCCTGACTGGGCAGGGGCTTAGCGGTATGCGTCGAAACACATAGCGCAAGC
>Ga0099829_10001404_pt1 | contig 13282 bp, 19 predicted proteins | sample CZO8metaG_3_FD_79336 | JGI IMG/M metagenome (GOLD analysis project Ga0099829, IMG submission 79336) | Vadose zone soil microbial communities from the Eel River Critical Zone Observatory, Northern California, USA - CZOApr15con2H2.8 metaG | ecosystem: Environmental > Terrestrial > Soil > Vadose...
GTCAACGCCACACAAACAGCAATCTCGACGATTACGGTGACCGCAGCCAACGGTTTCGCCGGAACAGTCTTGCTCTCTGATACTCCGCTACCCTCGGGCCTCACATGCACAGCCATCAGCCCAAGTAGCGTTACCCTTCCACCTTCACCCGCAACAGCCACGCTGTCCTGCAGCGCGTCAGTCGGAGGAATCTTCAGCGTAACTGTAAAAGGTACGAGTGGATCCTTGACTCATAATGCCACTGCAACATTCACCTTCGCAGACTTCACGATTGCCGCAACTTCTCCAGCATCGGTCCCCACAGGCTCCTCAGCCGTATCGACGATTACGGTGGCAGCAGTAAACGGCTTCGCAGGCACAGTGTCTTTGTCTGATACTCCGCTACCCTCGGGCCTCACATGCCTAGCATTCAGTCCAAGCAGCGTTAGCCTTCCACCCTCACCCGCGACAGCCTCTCTGTCGTGCAGTTCGAGTACCGCTGGATCATTCACTGTCTCGATAAATGGTACCAGTGGTTCGCTCTCTCACATTGCGACGGCCATGCTCACATTCGGGGCGGACTTCACAATAATAGCCAGCTCGCCCACGGCTATGACTGTAGGGTCCTCAGCCGTATCCACGATAACTGTTACAGCAGTCAGCGGACTCATGGGAACCGTGAACCTGTCTGACGCTCCACTACCCGCAGGGCTCACATGCCTATTGATCAGTCCGGCGAGCCTTACGCTTCCACCCTCGCCGGCCGCGGCCACTCTCTCCTGCAGCTCAACTAGCGCTAACAATTACATGGTAACAATAACCGGCACCAGCGGCTCGCTGACCCGCATCGCGACCGCCACTTTTACATTCACAGACTTCACAATAACCGCCAGCCAGCCCTCAACAGTCGACATAAGCCAGACTGCAACCTCGACCATCACAGTCACGGGACTCAACGGGCTCACAGGCACCATAACGGTTTCCGACATCCCCGGCAGCCTAACCTGTAGCGTCAGCGACGTAATCCTTCCGCCCTCGCCCGCAACCACTTCACTAGCATGCAGCTCTACCACTGCACAAACAGTCACGGTGACAGTCACTGGCACAATTGGCTCCCTGTCACACGCCACGACGGCAAAGTTCACCTTCACAGACTTTCTCGTGATAGCGACAGATGCTCCGCCTGCCCTCGCCGGCGTCACCTCATCCTCGACAATCGTACTCTCTCCACTGAATGGGTTCACAGGATCAGTATCTCTCACGGTCAACCCACCCTCCGGTTTGACATGCCAAACCATCACTCCAAACCCCCTTAGCCTTCCATCATCCACAACTGCAACACTAAGCTGCACTTCTACCGCGGCAAAAATATTCGGAGTAACAATAACAGCAACAATCGGTACACTAACTCACACTGCGAGCGCAACATTCAGCTTCAACGACTTCAGTATCACAGCCACAACCCCCTCGGTAGTTACTGTCGGCAGTTCCGTCAATTCGACCATCACGGTAAGTGGTCTAAACGGTTTCTCAGGTACCATAGCCCTGATCGCCAACCCGTCAACGGGCCTCACCGCGTCTCCAATCCCGCCAACTCTGACGCTCACTTCCTCAACCGTATCAGCCACATCTGCCCTTGCTCTGAGCGCAGGAGCGGCGGGAACCTACACGTTCAGCGTGACAGGAACAAGCGGTCCCCTATCCCACACAACAATCCTCGTAACCCTCAATGTTGAGGATTTCGCAGTCAACCTCAATCCGAACACTAGCACATTTACCGTCCCACAAGGCTCAACGATCACCTCTACAGTGCAGCTCACAAACCTTGGTCAAGTCTCAACGACCGTTCACCTCTCTGCCCCAGTCGTCCCGACAGGACCCAGCACCACCCTCAGCCAGACCAGCATCTCGCTCAGCCCCGCCCTTGGGACCGGCAGCAGCAGTCTCACGATTAACATCGGCTCTGCCGCCCCAGGAACATATACTGTCGTCATAAACGCCACAATAGGCCCACTCATTCACACGCAGACGATCATCATAACGGTAATCCAGCCCGTCGTCAAGTTCGTATCAGTCAGCACACCACCCAGTTCAGTTGCGGTCGGCCAGGAAGTCGACGTAAGAGTGGATCTATTGAATGCCGCAACAATCGGCCTTAGCTTCAACGTCACCATGGATGTAAACAGCGTCACCGTCTCAATGCAACAAGTATCCCTCGCGCCGGGACAGGATAGCGGAACAATCACTCTGAAATGGGACACAACATCATACAGCACAGGCGACTACAACATCAAGATCCGACTCGTCGAAGCCATCGCAACAGGACCGACACCAGCAAGCGTAGATCTCGCCGCAGAAAACACGCCCAGCCAAGCCACTATAACGCTCACCTCGACCCAGGGATCCCCGTTCCTGCCTGGAAACACAGGACTCATCGTCGCAGTGGCGGCAGTCCTCATCCTGGTCGCTGCCCTAGCAACAGTCCTTTTCATCAGAAGAAGAAAGTCCGCCGTGAAAGCCTAGAGAAAGAGACGAAAGAAAGCCAGTAGCTATACTGAACGTGTCCTCGTCCGACCAGAACTCCTAGGGGCCGTCTTGGCAGCCTCAGGCTTCTCGTCTCGTCTCCCGCGGAGACGCCGCCTGAAAAATAGCATCCCGAACACTGCCAAGCCAACTAGAATGCTTACTAGGTAGGTGAGACCAGCATAGTCCGGCGGACGGGTAGTGCTTGGAGGAATGATCCGAGTCAAGTAGACAGTGTCCATCGACTGCCAACCCGCCTGTACGCTCTCTATCTTCGACTGGTTCGCTAGGCTTGCCCCCGAAACCTTTACCACATAGTCTCCTGGGGTCAGCCTGGTGAAAATAACCGTCCCTGAGAGATCGGTTGTTTTATTGTAAAAGGGGAGCCCCGAATTTGAAGAGTTGAAAAGTTGGGCAACCGCATTCGGTACATTATTCCCGAAGTTGTCCTTGACCGATAGGTATAGGCTACCCAACCTAGGCACGACCTCCAATGTTCTAGACCCCACGCCATGAGAACCATTGCTGTCGGTAACCGTTAGCTGGACCGAGTAGTTGCCAGGAAGCTGGAATTTGTGGAATGTCTGACTACCAACCGTCGATGATCCGTCACCAAAATCCCAACTGTAGCCCGTAATCGGAATACTCCGGTTTTCAGCGTTGAAGCTGTCTCTCGCGTCGAAGGAAACGTTGCCACCAGCCAGAACGCTGGGGGGTTCCAAAGTTTCAAAATTGAAAAAGGCCACAACACCACTGTTACCGAATACTCCTGCCAGAGCAACGTACTGGATGAGGAAGATACTAGGGTTCGAGCTGGTGCCGGGATTGTCCAGTAGCGCGAGAGGAATAGTGAAGAGGCTGGTCCCACTGCGCCTGACATTAAATTCCACGGTGAAGAGTACACCCGTTCTCGGACCGGCCAACACGTTTCCCGAGCCCAATAGTACATCAGCCACCTCCACCTGTCCAACATTAAAGTCGTTGCAAGTTGAGTATCCCTGACCAATCTTCTGGCCGACGCCGTCGATACAATCAGTCAGAACAGTATTACTCCTACTTGCAAACACATTCTGAGACAGATCAACGCTGACACCCTTGATGAGCGGGCCCTGCGCTCCCCAACCAGAATAGTTGAGCTTCACATCAAAAGAGGCGATGGATTCCCCAGCCGCGAGATCCAGCACTACACTCACGGTGAAATTCTGTCCGGGAACATAGGACGGACCCCCAGTGGCGATAGGAGACACATATACTTTGGAGATCCCTTGGGCTCCACCATGAACATGGACTTCCGTACCAACAAGTAACAGGCCCATAAGGCATAAGACCAGAAGTTTAGTGCGGCTCATGAGTCCGCTTGCATCTTCTAAAAGAATAAGTCTCTCCAGAGTATTAAGCATGGAGTCAGAACGCATAGCGAGACAGCTAAGGATGGGCTGATACAGCTAGGGCGCCTGCCAATAGATCCTTTCACCTTGCTAGTCTCGTAGTCATCACCCGGTCCCCCACGCCCTTCTCAAACAGGCTGACTATATGATCAATCCTTGAACCGGTGGTAAACTCGAACTTATCATCGCGTGTAACAACCACAATCCTGTTAGTATACTCTAATTCATTCAGAGCAACGTTGACGATCTCATCATACGATATGGAAAAATTGTCCTTCTGTGAAGCGAGAGTCTCGTGGGGACTCGAACCTTTAGCTCTCTTCCTAGAGAGCGAATCCTTGCCGCCTCTGATGATGTCTTCCAAACCGGAACTGAGAAACCCGAGGAAGGCTGCGCCAGCATGCGCACCTGTTCCTCGCTTCCCTTCATGAGCCAGAATAATCCTAGACCCGGTGAATATGAGCCGCAAACGCTCCACACCAATCGCCAACCGCGCCACGACATGAAGCTCACCCAGAACCATCTCAGACCCTCCGCTCATCCCACACCTCTCCGACCTATCAAACGTCTCAGACCCAAAGGGAAATACCTCCAGCACCGGACCAATAACACTGCAATCCCCTATCAACTAAGCAATCCATATAGCGTCAACAAAACAAGACGCTCCGGTCAAGACGCCCCGGTGGCTCAGCCTGGTAGATGCTGCCTAGCAATAGAAAGCGTCGCCTTGGTAAGGCGAAGGTCGCGGGTTCAAAAGCCCTCATAGGGCGGAAAACCCCGCCCGGGGCTCCAGTTCAAACGCGAGACTCCCAATGGCGAGAAAACCAGGCGTTCTCTTCCAGACCGACAAGAGTCGCGAAGACCCGCCTAGCATGAGCAGCCACAAAAGATCCGACGCAAAACTAAGAGAGCCTCTCAGCTAGTGCGGCCCCTAACAGGGTCCCGAACAACCCTAGGAAAAGGGGAAAGGGGAAGAATATGGTAAAGGTGAAGAAGACCATTACGCCTACCAACAGATTCAGAAAAGCACTAGTACCTAGAACCCCAGGTAGAATAAGTACAAACAAAACCAGCAAACCGCCAAGAAAGTAGGAAAACATGAAGGAGATCAAGGCTCTGCCAAAGTCCGAGATTACAAAGCTGGCAGCAACGGAGATCGCAAGAAACTCCAAGAAAAAAATCAGCCTGCCGTTGAAGAGGGTGAGAAACTGTCCAATCTCAAGCTGATCTGCCAAGCCTTGAAACAAAGAACCGCCGGGAGGACTGACCCATCTAATGGACAAGGACGAGACCACGAGCCCACCCCCTCCGCCATAGGTTCTCTGAGGAACAAGCACGCCCTGGAAGATACCGCTCAGAGCAGCAGCCGCATTCAAAGTTGCCCAACCAAGGGCAGTGAGAATCGTCTTGGTCCAGAGTCCTCCTAACCTAACTTTTATCCAGGCCATCGAAGAACGGGAGAGCAACGGGCAGATTTGAATCTTCAGCCTCTACCCAGACTAACAATAATTTCTTGCTTCATCGTCCTAAGCGCAACCTCAACCATCTACATTCTAACCTCAACTATCAACTACATGGGCTTCTACGGCGCCCTGAACCAGGTTACCGCGAGCGTCTCCGCAATAACTTTCACAGCACAAAACGCCTCTAAAGGAGGAAGCTTACTCTCCACAGTCACCGTGAACAATCCGAGCGACTATTCCGGCTTCAAAGTGGCCGACGTGACCCTCGCCACATACCTCGTTCCATCCAACACCACTAACAACACCCTCTTCCAAGGGTCGCCGCTAGAAGCATCAGCAATCCATTTCAATCCTCTACCGCCCCACGCCCAGATCAGCCTCAACCTAACAACGATCTTGGACTCGACAGAAGCATCCTCATTGTCATACTACCTCACGGTCAACTCTGACAAAGTCGCAGCGCATTCCATTCTCTACGTTAGTATATCCACATTCCTAGACTCAGCAGTCGGCTACTTTAGCCCGAACCCAACTGGAACAACGCAGGATACTCCGCTATCGCTGGGCTACATAGGATGACAATCGAAGACAAAAGCTCAACGGTCAGAGATCGAGACAACTCGTTTAAAACTTGGACATTCAGCGTCTCTTCGACCTTATCATGCCGGGCAAACATCCTAGACAGCCGCTACGAGACATAGTTCTCCGCCTGCTCCCTCCTCATCCATCGGAGTCTGCAATGTCCGAGCCAACAGATACTCAAACTTCTTCTCAAAAGACACCGGCGAAAGCGGTTGCAATAGCAAAGGTGAGAGCCGACACCCACCCAGAGCTTCAATTCGAGATCAAAGTCTAGGCCCTAGATCGGCGACCCAACAGCAAAAAGATTGGGTCAGAATCAATCCAGATTTCGAATCCAAGCACGCGACTTAGATATACAATCTTAACATGTCTAGCCCTTGGAAAAAATCAGAGAATAAACGATCGCGACCAAGCCCATTCTGCGTACTAAATCAGAATCCTCGCCGAGAAACAGTTTACCAGCGAGACCCCTCTAGAAAAAGGAAGTGGCCAGTAGGGGTCGGGCGATCTGAGAGCAAGAAATCCGGACGAACGCCGAGGAAAGGACACACTGAAAATATGCCATTCATGCGATTCTCTCCATAGACCCGTCACTTTTTCTTCGAGAAACTCCAGGGAGGAGTACAACGCATACGCCTTAGACCCGCAAATCTCACAAAAATGACGACCTTGCGGAGTTCTCTAGCGTTTCAGCATCTTGTCAACCCGATCCTTCCAGGCTGGCCAACGACCCATCTCTTCCAAGGCATACTTCTCCGCCTGTTCCTTGTTCATCCAGCGAGTCTGCATAGCCGACGCGACCATGTCATCATACAACTTCTCAAAGGGCAAAAGCTTCCCCTTCATGTCGGTACAGTGAATGCAATAGGGATTGTCGAGATTCTGAGCCCCATGCTCCTCGCGCGAAGCCAACGGTCGACCGCAACTCTCACACTGCATCGCAAGGGACATAGACTAACCCAAAAAGAACAATCACACAAACACTAGATAACCATACTTGGACGTACTAACCCCCCAGCGCGGTAACAAGAGCGCGCCCATCTCTGCTAAACCATTAATAATCCGGCACCCTTCAACCAACAAAGAACGCTAGAGGAATGCTTCTATTGCGGAGAAAGGGCCAAACGGCACCTTTCGCACTATTCACACTCATACTTCTATTCGGGAGAAAGAAGACCGAACGGGAAGAGGACAAGACCTCAGAGGAGCCTCTCGACAGAGAACCCTTTCTTATACCCGAAATTCTAAGGAAAACAATCACCAGCAACGATGTCTCTAGATCTCGCGACAGGCTCCGACTTGCTAGTTTAGAAAGAGACATTATCGGAGACGCTCTCACAAAGATCTACGAAGCAGAAACAAAGGGACAGATCAACGACAGCGAAAAAAACCAGCTCCTGCAACGATACAAGACAGATCTCAAACGGGTTGACGGAGAAATAGACACCCACAAGAGGACAGTAGATCTCTACGAACTAGAATCGGCCAAGGAGGACCTTCTCAAGAGCTTCCAAGAAAAAATGCTCGAAATAGACCTGAAGATAAGCCAGATCAGACCGACCATAATCACAACATCCGAAACGACGCCCAAGTCAGCCGAGATTCCCAAGACGGAGACAGGCGCAAACCCCCCGCCGACAAACCCTCCCAAAGAACGGCCTCCCAAGGAGAAGCCTAAGAACAAAGCTGAAGAGCGGCTAGAGACCATTCGCGAGGAAGTACTCAAGGCAATGGAACGCCTCGAACAGATCGAGACAGAAGGCTGAGCAACAACCTGTCCTGGACAGATAAGGCTCGGATAAGCGCCGCCGCCCAAGCAGTAAGAGAAATCAGAGACAACACAACAATCGGACTCGGCAGCGGAAACACAATCCTCCGCGCCCTCGAACTTGCCTCAGAACGAGTCAAGAAAGAGAACCTCAAGATCACCTTCATCCCAACCTCCTATCAGACAGAATTAGCCGCAAAAAAACTAGGGCTCAAAACATCAAACCTCGAAGAAGACACAGAACCCGACCTAGCATTGGACGGCGCAGACCAGATACAATGGCGAACCCTCGACATGGTCAAAGGCGGAGGAGCAGCGCTGCTACGAGAAAAGATCGTAGATTCAACCTCGAAGAAACTAGTCATCATAGTTGACGAGAAGAAACTGGCCAAGACCCTTGGCGGACCCCAGCCGATACCCGTCGAGATAGTTCCCTTCGGCTATTCGTCAACCGTCGCAAAAATCAGAAAAATCTCCGAAAAAACTGTCCTAAGAGAAGCCGGGGGCAAAGTCGGACCAGTGATAACAGACAACGGCAACCTCATCGCCGACGTGTTCTTTAGAAGCCTACGCCGACCAGAAATTGTCCACGAGAAACTCAAGAATATCCCTGGCGTTATAGAGACGGGTCTTTTCCTAGAAATGTGCGACGTTGCCTACGTTGGTAGGAAGGACGGCCGCGTCGATATCCTCCGCAGAGGTTAACCCCTCCAAGGCCTGATTATAGTCGCGGCCCTCACGCAAAGTGCCGGGGGCGGGGCTCTCGAAAGAGGTCTTCTATCGAACCCGCGACCTTCGGATCTCTCAAACCAGATTATGAGTCCGACGCTTTGGCTCCCCTTTCGGGGTCTGACCAAACTGAGCCACCCCGGCAAAAAGGCCCGCGGAGAGTCTACTGCTAAAAAACATTGGCCCAAGAAACATTAAACGCAAACGAAACTAGACGACAAGTACAGAAAAAAGGATCCAAGCTTGTCCAGCCATGCGTTCCTCACACTAGACGACGTGGAGACAAGCAACAAGAGGATCTTTCTGAGGGTGGACATCAACGTGCCGCTAGATCCATCTACACATTTGATCCTGGACGACACTAGGATCAAAGCAGTCTCGGAGACCCTCGCCAGACTGGAAGACGCCAAGGTCGTCCTTGGGTCCCACCAGAGCAGGCCAGGAAAAGACGACTTCACGAATCTGGAACCACATGCGAAAGCGCTAGCAGACTGTTGCAACCAGGAAGTAATATTCGTAGAGGATGTCATAGGGCCCCACGCCCGCCAGAGAATAGCAAAGGTCGAACGAGGCCAAGTACTCGTCCTCGACAACCTAAGATTCTGCGCTGAAGAAAACATTGACGACAAGCCTGAGAAACTTCTGAAGACCCACTTTGTCAAACAGCTCTCACCACTCTTCGATCTGAACATCAATGACGCCTTTGCAACTGCTCATCGATCGCAACCTAGCATCGTGGGACTGACAGATGCACTTCCAAGCGCTGCAGGACGACTAATGGAAAAAGAACTCAAAGCAGTCTCAGGACTTCTCATAGAGCCCCGACGGCCATGCGTCTACGTTCTCGGAGGCGCAAAAGTTGAGGACAAGATCCCAGTCATCGAACATATCCTTACACGCGATAAGGCTGACAAGATTCTGCTAGGGGGAGTGCCTGCAAAGCTCTTCCTCAAGGCAATGGACAAGAAAATCTCGGCAGACGACGAAAGAGACATGGCTGGGCTTCAAACTCATATCAAGAACGCAAAATCACTGTCGATGAAATACAAGGACAGGATCGAGGTCCCAGTTGACCTTGCATATGCAGATACTCGTGGAAAGAGAACTGACAGAGGCATAGACGTCCCATTGAAAGAATCGGCCCTTGATATTGGAGCCAAGACTATCGAAAAATATTCGAAAGCGTTGGAGGGAGCTGCCACTATTGTCGCTAATGGCCCCCTAGGAGTGTTTGAAAGAGATGGGTTCGACCTCGGGACAAAACAGGTCCTAGAAGCCATGGCGAAGAGCAACGGCTACACGGTCATCGGAGGTGGACACTTGGTAGGGCTGGCTTCGATCCTCGGAATAGATGAGCGATTCAAACATGTTAGCACGGCGGGAGGCGCAATGCTTTCACTTCTTTCAGGCCAGAGTCTCCCAGGCGTCGATGCGCTCGTCAGAGCCGCAGAGAGAATGCGGAACCAGAAAACCAACTGAACCCTGGTCTCAGTAGAACTTATCTTAGCCTCAACTCCACCCACCACGCGACAGCCCCGGTAGCTCAGTGGTGGAGCGACAGCCTTGTACCCCAAGTGAGAAAGCTGTAGGTCCCGGGTTCAATCCCCGGCCGGGGCTCCAAACACGATCCGATTATCCCAAGCTGATTCCCGACTCGAGACTCCATGCAATCCTAATACCGACAAGGAAGAAGATCGAAAAGCGATTTTCCGCACGTCGTTTATTAGACGCGGAAACCTAGAAGCCTGTCCCGGAAGAAGATCGGACCCATGGCTCGAAGATTCCTTAGACGACGAACCATCGTCATAGCCGCAATCATCGTGGCTCTCTCTGTTGGAATTGTCTTTGCAAGCATACCCTACCTTCCACACCCTCCTCCGCGAACAATTCAGACCCCTGTGACCCACAGTATTCGTGGAGGAACCCAGCAGAATCCAGGAGTCTATTCTCTAACACTGCGCGGAGTTTCAAGCAGTGACAATTTTGCAATAGGAGTCAATGTAACGAATGGAATAGCATCATTCTGTGTCATGCCGGAGACCAATTTCATTACATGGACTTTCAATAATCAAAGCACTAATGGGGGAATCCCGTTTTCATTTGACAGCTGTATCCTTAACGTGCAGACAGCTCAGACAACGCTGAGATTCTCTCCCACAAGCCAGGGCAACTGGGACGTGGTCGCTGTCAATACCGCCTCAGCGACGATAATAGTCGATTACACTCCCGCTTCCTAGTGCGAACCTCGGAGTAGGGAGAACACTGAGGAAACAAGAATGATCCCTGAAAACACTAGAAGAACATGCTGCAAGCCGGGAAGAAAGCCGCCGAGAGACCCATTCGCATTCTGAACGCTCATGATAAGATTCGGGTTGCCAATAATGCTGACCAGCTTATCGTAGGGCATATCAGCAGTCATTAGTGCTAAGACCAGTGGGATGCTGGAGACAATGCTTGTGTTGATGATGGTAACTCTTACTGCTGAAGAGATTCCCCTCTTTGAGGCTGGCACCGAACCCATAACAGAACTAGCATTCGGACTACGGAATAGACCGATTCCAAATCCCACAAGGACCAGGCCTACTACGATCTGAGAATAGGGAGTGGACTGGTCGAATCTTGACAAGACGAAAAACCCAACGGACGCTATTATGAGACCGAGAGTACTGAGACCCCTCGCCCCCCACTTGTCTGAGAGGGCACCACTTGTTGGTCCAATGAAGATCAGAGTAGCGTCAAGAGGAATCAGAAATATTCCCGCGTGTAGCGGATCGTAGCCTCTTACAAGCTGAAAATAGAGAGTCATAACGAAAGCAAGCCCAGCAAATGCGAGACCGCTGAGCAGATTGGCAATGTTTCCAGCGGTGAACAGTCTAATTCTGAACAGGGAGAGGTCTAGAACTGAAAACTTTGTTCGATGCTCGACCAGAAAGAGGAAGACCATGAGGATTCCACTCGACACGATGAGAGCTAGGTTCAGAGCATCTGTTAGATTACCGATAGTTAGACCGATCAGAAGCAGAGTGATCGAACTGGAAAAACTGACTGCACCCAGCAGATCGAATTTTTCTCCTCGAGTCGGCTGAGAGATCTCTCTCAGCCTCCTATGCGACCAGTATGTTCCGAAGATTCCGATCGGAACGTTAACCAGGAAAATAGATCGCCAAGTGAACAGCTGGATGAGAATGCCGCTTAGAGTGTAGCCTGTAATCGTCCCCGCATTGATCGCGACCTGGTTTATCCCGATACCCTTTCCCAGCCCTTCCCCTGCGAAAGCATCCGTAACGATAGCGACACTGTTGACGAAGAGAAGCGCAGCACCAACCCCTTGGACAAGTCGAAAAGCTAGGAGCTCCTCAGCAGTCAAGGAGAGGCCGGAGAGTAGTGATCCGATTGTGAAGATGGCGAAGCCCAGATTGTACAATCGCACCCGACCATACAGGTCGGCGATTCTGCCAATTCCTACCAGAAGGACGGTTATCATGAGCCGGTAGACGGTGATGAACCAGATACCCACAACCAGGTTCGTGTTCAAGGAAAGAACTACCTGGGGAAGACCCACAACAAGAATACTCGAGTCCAGCGTGGCCATGAAAATGCCGATGGTCGTGACGGTGAGAACGACCCACTTGTACTCCAAGAAACAAACCGCCTAGACTACCAAGCGTTTCCGACCCTCCTAGTAGCGATGTATAAAACGCCCCATCCGTAAATGACGCCTCCATCTTCCCAGTCGGGATGATAGACAGAGACTCACCCCAGAACAAGCCCTGAACCGGAATCGGAGCAGGCATTTCTAGATCACTAGATTTTCACGATAGGCCATACGCCCAATTTCCACTCTGGAAAAACAGTCGACAGTTCCATTCTGCGCCCTGAAACGTGAGACTCGCCCGGACCAGTTTCAACTGGCGGGACCCTTCTCCGAAAAAGGGGGGTAGGAATTTTATTCTTACGACGCGAGAGTGCGCTTTGGGAAACCTGCGGAAAGCGCAGGGCATTCCTTTAGATACCATGAACAAACCGTCACCCCGCAGGCTTGAGCAGACCCCAAGCACGCTTAGCAGACGACCTGTTCGCCCTAGACCCTAGAATCAGATACGTGGCACTACTGGACCGGAACCACAAACTCGTAGAATCGAGAATGCGGACCAGCGTAGCAAGCTTCACACCAGAAAGCTACGACCGGAAATTCATGGGAAGCGTCCCCCCACTAATACTCGACACACTCTCCCAGCTCGAACTCCAGTGCGGACCCCTAAGCCACATATCAGTACAGTACGAGAAAATAGACCTCATACTCATACCCCACAACAACCAGATAATCGCCATAAGCCTAGAAACAGGACCCCTAGAACCCATCCTCAGAAAGCTCAGAGACAGCCTAGGCTTACCCATACACCTCTGAAACAACCATAAACAGAATAGCACGGCAGAGAAACGAAAAGCGTAACAGAGGAATGACAAAAGCCCCGCCCGGCAAAAGCCAGCTCGCCAAACTGGCATACGCCCACAAACCCACACCACGCGCCCAGACACCTCGCAAAGAAGACTACATCGAAGTCATCAGCGAACTCATCCGCGAAAAAGGATACGCAAAACCCGTAGACATCGCCAAAAACCTCCACGTAACACCACCCACGGTTACGGGAATGCTCAACAAACTCAGAGAAGAACAATTCATCGTACACGAAAAATACGGAGGCATAGTTCTCACCGAGAAAGGCAGCAGCATGGCAGACGGAATAAGACAGCGCCACGGCCTACTCGTAAACTTCCTAAGATTACTCGGAGCAGACGAGACAAGAGCCCAGAAAGACACCGAGGGACTCGAACACTACATCGACACA
>Ga0099829_10001406_pt1 | contig 13275 bp, 7 predicted proteins | sample CZO8metaG_3_FD_79336 | JGI IMG/M metagenome (GOLD analysis project Ga0099829, IMG submission 79336) | Vadose zone soil microbial communities from the Eel River Critical Zone Observatory, Northern California, USA - CZOApr15con2H2.8 metaG | ecosystem: Environmental > Terrestrial > Soil > Vadose...
CATGCAGTTGCGCGTCAACGGCCAGTCGCGCCAGAATTCGCATTCCAGCAAAATGTCCGTCAAAATCCCCGAAATCCTCTCCCATTATTCGCCGATGGGCTACAGCGCGGGAGACGTCGTCTCCACCGGCACGGTCTCTGGCGTCGCTGCTTTTTCAGGCGACCCCAAAGCCTTGTATCTCAAACCCGGCGACGTCATGGAATGCGAAATCGAAAAAATCGGCATTCTCCGCAATCCTGTAATCTCGTGGGAGACCGCGTATGGCCAAAAGCCTGCGGCCTTGGCGACCCAAGAGGCCAATAAATAAAAGGACAACCGATGCTTAACCCGACAAACTCCGGCATCTGGGTCAGCGAACTCAACGCCCGGCCTGAAATTCGCTTGGCCTTTCCGCGCTCCGCCGTTCGCTTCTACGACGCCACTCTTCGCGATGGCGAGCAAACCGTCGGTGTCGTTCTCTCGCCTCAGCAGAAACTCGAAATCGCCCGCAGGCTGGACGCTCTCGGCGTCGACCGCATCGAAGCTGGTTTCCCCCGCGTTTCCCCGGAGGACGCCGAAGCCATCCAGCTCATGCTCCAAGCTGGTCTTCGCGCCGAGCTTTGGGGATTCTCCCGCGCCGTTCGCGCCGACGTCGAAGAACTCGTGCGCCTCGGTCTCCACGCTTCAATGATCGAAGCTCCTACCAGCGACATCAAGCTCCGCGCCTACGGCCTCACTAGAGAGGAGGTCCTCACGCGCATCACTGACGCTGTCTCCTTCGCCAATCAAAACAGCATTCGCGTGGCCTTCTTCGCCGTGGACGGGACGCGCGCCGATCCCGAGTTCCTCAAGCGCGTCTATGACACCTCTCTCGAGGCCGGCGCCGCCGAAATCGTTGTCGTTGACACCATTGGCGCCTGCGGCCCTGAAGCCGTCGAGTATCTCGTTCGCCAAGTTCGCCAGTGGATCGGCCCCGGCATCCCCCTCCATTTCCACGGCCACGATGACTTCGGCATGGCCACTGCCTGCGCCGTTGCCGCTGTGCGTGCCGGTGCCGCCTGGATTCAAGGCACCATCAACGGCATGGGCGAGCGAGCCGGAAATGCCGACATTGCCGAAATCGCTCTCGCCCTCCGCTGCCTCTACGATGTTCCCGTTGCTCTCGATCTCACGAGGATCCGCGAAGTCTCCGAATTTGTGCGGCACGCCGGGGGTTACGCGCTGGAACCCTGGAAGCCCGTGGTCGGCGAAAATCTTTTCATGCGCGAAAGCGGCGCCGTCGCCAGTCAATTCCACATCCCTGAAGCCATCGAGCCCTATTCCTCCGAATTGGTCCACGCCGACCGCCGCATCGTTCTCGGCAAGAAAAGCGGCCTCGACAGTATCGACCTGAAGGCCAAGGAGCTCGGGATGACCATCGTGCCCGATCAGCGTGCCCCCATCCTCGCGGCCGTAAAAAAGCGTGCCATCGCCAAACGCGGAATCCTCACGGACGCCGAATTCCGCGAAATCGTCACCAGCGCCCAGCTATGATCGAGAACGCTTCTCTCCCAGTGAAACAGCCAACCATGCCTGCGCGCCTTGTCGCTTCTTCCGGATTCATCTACCCCTCCGGGTTTTGAAACCAGCTCTAGTTATGGCTGCTGTTCCCCACGGTTTTTTGTGGAGGAACGTTTTGATTCATGCGGAAGAAGTTGTTGCGATCGTAATGCGTCTTGACGGCGACGAGACGTTCCCAACGGTTGCGATAAGCCTCCGGCACGCGGTCATCTTCGTCGCCGCTCATGAAGTTGACATAGACTCCGGGCACCATCGCCGGCCGCAGCTTCGTGAACAAATCGCGTACCCAAGAGATATTGGCGGTATCCTCTTCAGGGCTCTGCCAGTTCCCGAGCAGATTCATAATGAACGGGGCGCTGCGATCGCCAAAGGCTGTCTCATCGGCCCCAACACGCGCGGCGGCGCCACCCAGGTATGCGAGCTCAATTTGACTGCTAGCAGAGGGGATGGTGCCGAGCGCTTCCACCATGTTGTGAATGCTCTGGTCGGAGAAAGATTTGAAATAGCCGGACTTGGTATAGTAGCGCCGCCCATGGGGGAATTCGGAGTCCGCCATCGTCTGCAATTTGAGGAACGGAATCACTTCTTTCGTTAACGCAACAGGATTGCGGAAGGACAGAACGCGATCCACATAACGGCGGCCTCTCTCGAGGTCTCCGGCCCACAGTGCAGAGCCATTTGCGACGGGAAGCCCGCGAACGTGCGAAGGGACGTCCTCCGAGTCCGGAGCCATAGTCAAGGAAATACCCCAGCGCAAGTTGTCGGGAGATTCCGGCATGAAATCCCGCCAAGACTGCAACATACGAGGGATGTCATCGCCCAGATACATTGCCGTCCCGTACAGAACGGCGGTTAATGGGTGGAGTCTCACCTCGAACTCGGTGACCACGCCAAAGTTTCCGCCGCCACCGCGCAATGCCCAAAAGAGCTCAGGGTTTTCCATCGCGCTGGCATGAAGGACGGATCCATCAGCGACGACAAGGGTTAAGCCTTCGACGTTGTCGCAGGAGAGACCGTGCAAGCGGTTCAGCCATCCAGTGCCTCCACCGAGGACCAGTCCTCCCGCGCCGGTATGGGAAACGACGCCGGAGGGAAAGGCCAGCCCAACGGCTTGGGTCGCAGTATCAACGGTACCCAGAAGGCACCCACCGCTGAATCGCGCACGACGATTTGTCTCGTCAATGCTCACCTGCCGCATCCGGGTGAGATCGATCACCAGGCCGCCTTCACAACTGCCAAATCCGGCAAGGCTGTGGCCACCACAACGAATAGCGGGAAAAACGCCTGCGGCACTCGCCGTTCGTACCGCAGCCTGCACATCCGGCACTCCGGCGCAACGGGCGATCAAACCAGGCGTGCGGGCAACCATTCCGTTCCAAATGCGCCGTGCCTCGGAAAATTCGGTGTGGCCCGGACGCAGCAAGTCTCCACGGAACTGACCGTTTAGTGAAGAATAGACCTCTTCGGTGGCCCTGCTCATTCCTACCTCTCCTTTACGGGAACAGCAAAGGCGGTAAAGATCCGTTGAGTGATTCCTCTTAGGGCTCCGGCAGAAGACTTTCCGGACTCGCTTCCAGCGGAACGGCGGCGCCAGCCGTTGCGCCGCGCTGCACCTTCCAATACAAAAGGCTGATGATTGCCATAAGCGCGGCAAAAGCAGGCACGGAGTATTGCAGTCCCTCCACGAAAAAAGTGCTGCACGCGATCGCCACTAGGACAACGATGGCCACGATGTTCGCGATGGGAAACAGATGCAGTTTCAGCGGCAGGTCATTCACTTTCGCGCCAATGGAGCGCCGGAACCTCAGATGGGCCAGGAGGATGACGATCCAGACGAAATACATTCCCGCCACTGCCGACCCGTACATCAGTAGAAAGGCGCGCTTAGGAACATAGATCGCAAGAAAAATCGCAGCTACCATTCCCAGACTCGAAGCTGCGAGTGCGCGGTGCGGCACGCCGTTGGCGCTCAAGCGGCCCAGCAACCCTGGAGCAAAGTTTCCCCGGGCTAAAGAAAAAAGCATGCGGGTGGAAAGATAGAGGTTGGTGTTGGCGCTGGACAGCGCGGCGGTGATCACAACGAGGTTCATGAGGAACGCAGCATTCGGGATTCCGATGGAAGTGAAGGCGCGCACGAACGGACTGCCCGAGATGCTGCCGTCGCCCGTCTGGTTCCAAGGCGTCATTGTCACCCTCACGGCGTTCGCCAGCACATAGAACAAGATGAGGCGGACCACCATCGTGGGCATGGCGCGGGGGATCGCTTCCGCCGGCCGGCGGGCTTCACCCGCAGCGACGGCCACGACTTCCACTCCCATATAGCTTGCCATGGTCAGCGTGAACGCCAGCCACATGCCGCGAAACCCGTGTGGCAAAAATCCGCCGTAGGCAGTCAAGTTTCGAATGCCCAACGCGGGGCGCGGGGATAAACCGGTGATCAAGGCGATTCCGACAAAGATAAAAACAATGATCGCCACAACCTTTATCAAAGAGAACCAATACTCGAACTCTCCAAAATTCCCAACGTGCGCGGCGTTGATGCCGACAACACCCGCAGAAACAACTGCGACCCACAGCCATTGCGGCGTGTTGGGAAACCAGTACTGAAAATAAATGGCGACCGCCGTGACTTCTGCTCCAATGGCGATGATTTGAATCAGTCCGTAAGTGGCGCGAACGGTGAAGCCCGACCAGCGATTCAGATAACGCTCGGCGTAAATGCCGAACGAGCCTGCGACGGGATGGACAACCGCCATCTCCGCCAGCACGTACGCCATGATCAGCGCGAGAACCGCCCCAAGGAGATAAGTGAGAATAACGGCAGGCCCCGCGAGACTGATGGTGACATTGCTCCCCAAGAACAGGCCGACACCGATGGCGCCGCCGATAGCAATCATGGAGAGTTGGCGCTCGGTTAGTTTGCGCTGCAAATGCTGGGACGGCCGCGCCGTTTCGGGAGCTTTTTCACCATCGGGGGAAGCGCTCGTGATCTTCATCTGGCCCTACCGCCCTCCCCGCTGTCCGCTTAACCTCAAACTCTACACGGAAAGAGCACGAGGAGCGGATCAATTGCCCGCGATTTCTTGCAACTCCTTCAAAAACAATCGAATTTCTTCCTGAGTGTTGTAGTGCACCAAGGAAACTCTCACGGCGCCGCTATCGGGCGAAAGCCGGAGCCGTTTCATGAGTCTGGGCGAATACATATGGCCGTCGCGCACCGCAATGCACTTGTTGGCCAGCCGCGTCGTGAGCTCGGCGGGTGCAATATTTTTGAGATTGAAGCAGACCGTGGGTACGCGCAAGTGAGCAGCTTGTGGATCCTGTATTCCGTACACGGCCGCGCCTTTGGTCGAACGCAACCCCTGCAAGAGCGCCGCGGAAAGTGTCGTTTCGTATTCGCGGATCGCTTCCATGGCGCTGGACAAGCGCCTACGCCGGGAACTCGAAGCCTCGTTCCCGTTGGAAGGACCACCGAGCTCGGTTAGGTATTCCACGGCCGCCCTTATTCCGGCGACGTTTTCGTATACAAAAGTTCCCACTTCGATTTTGAGAGGCGGAACATTCGGGATAAAGTCCTCCCGGAAGGTAGGTAGCTCGTCGAGAGCGGCGCGGCGGCCCCAGAGAAATCCCATGTGCGGAGCAAAGATTTTGTAGCCCGAACATACGAGGTAATCGCAGCCCCATCCCTGAACATCGATGAGACCGTGGGGCGCGTAGTGCACACAGTCAAGGAAGACCTCTGCACCAGCGGCATGAGCTCTCTTGGCCACCCCGGCAACGTCGATGATCGTGCCGAGGGCGTTCGACGTGGCCGTGCACGCAACGAGACGCGTCTTCGAAGAAAGAAGCGGCTCAAGGTCGGCCAAGTGCAGATTGCCATCCTCGCGCACTTTCCACCAGCGGATGACTGCGCCCGCTTGCTCCAAAGCCAGCCAAGTTGCGATGTTGGCTTCATGATCAAGCTCGCTCACGATGATCTCCCGGCGGTCTCCAAATGTTTGACTGAGCGCCAGGCTCACGAGGCGAATGAATGAGGTCGCATTCATGCCGAAGGCCACCTCGTCAGGTTCTGCGGCATTCAGGAACATGGCAACCGCTTCTCGGGCGTGGGCGATTTCCGCGTCTACCTCCTTGCTTTCGCGGTAGCGGCCGCCGCGCTGCACGTTGCGGCAGAGCAGATGGTTGTTGATCGCATCAAAGACTTTTTGCGGTATTTGCGCGCCGGCCGCATTGTCGAAAAACACGGAACTCCCAGTGCGATTTAATGCAGGAAACATCCGCCGCAGGCGGTCCACCGGAAATTCAGCCACCACTGTCCTTTCTCTCACCATACGGCCTCCAGCGCAGAGGATACAAACCTCTGAGCTTCGTTGGTTTCTGCATGCGCCGCAAAGTATGCGCGGCAAATCCTGAGCGGAAGATTACGGCGCCGAAATGTCTTAGCCGGCGTTCACCGACGTTGCGCCGGTCGCCAAGAGGTCCAGATTTCGTCCGAGCGACGGTCGGCACTCCATCGTTGTTGGCATCGCAGCGGCAGCACAAGACCGGTGTGTAGGGACGTGCGGATGCAGCCGTTAGGATATTCGACCACTGGGTGCCGTAGGGCAGACGAATGACGCTGGAAACGACCAACCGATGCCGTTCCTCAGAAGCGGAAACGCGCCACGAGCTGGAATGCGCGTGGCCCGCCGGTCCCGAAGACACCGCCGGGAGTCACACCGAGTGGCTGGCCAAAGCTCGGGCTGGTCACATTCCCCTGGAGGCCAGCGTAGTTCGTATTGGCGATTCCAAGGATGTTGATGTGGTTGAAGATGTTGAAGGCCTCCCAGCCGATGTCCACGTGGTAGCGCTCCTTCCAGGTGAACCGCTTCACGAGCCGGAAGTCCAGAGTGAAGAATGGATGACCGAAATCAATGTTGGGATTCACCAGGGGAATCAATCCTCCAACCGCCTTGACGATGGCCGGATTCTGATTATCGGCGTTGATGATCGCATTCAGCTCCGAACCGTTGTGCACTTGCCGGTTTCCGGCGTTCCTTTCCAATCCCGGAAGGCGAAAGAAACCAGTCCCCAGTTTTCCACTCAGATCGGTGTTCTGGGTGATGTTGAGCGGCACGCTGCTGAAGGTGGTGAGAATAGGTGCGAATTCAACGCCCCAAGGGAGATCGAAAACGCCGGAAATAACCAAGCGGTGCCGTGAATCGTTGGGAGACGGCCCAAAGTCTATGCCGTGGTTGCTTGGATTACTGGAAGCAGAGATAAACCCAAGCAAGTCGTTGTCCTCGTTCAGCGACCGGGAAAAGGTGTAGGAAGCCAGAAATTGGAAGTGATTCGTAAAGCGTTTGTTGACCGTCGCCAAAAGCCCATCAAACTGTGTGTTGGCAATGGTTTGCGTCTCGATCACGCTGTCAAATGCAGCGTTGATGTGGTTCAGGCTCCCGTCGGGGTTCAAGAAGCGGTTTACTTCCACTTGGCGTTGGAAGTGGCGTCCCCTGGTGCCGATGTAGTCCGCCGTCACAACCAAGTCCTTCCAGAACTCGCGTTGAAAACCAATCGCCCACTGGTGGACAAAAGGCTGCCGGAGATTATTGGCAGTTACCTGAATGCTCGGTGGACCCCCCGGTTGTACGTTACAGAATGGGTTAGCCAGAGTGCATCCTCCACCTGCGGAAACAGCGATCGGCAAACGAACGCCGTCCACGAGGAGCTCGAGTTGGCGTGTTTCAATCACGTTATGATCGAAATATAGGCCGTAGCCCCCGCGGACCGAAGTCTTCCCGCTGTGGAAGGGGTCCCAGGCAAAGCCAGCGCGCGGGCCGAAGTCCGCCTTATCCACACTTCTCTTTCCAGGGGCGAATTGGTTCACTTGATGCTTACCGATGAAATCGTTGTCGTATTCCCACCGCAGACCAAGGTTAAATGTCAGGTTGGGCCGAATCTTCCAGTCATCTTGCACGTAGAGTCCAAGGGTGTCGTCTCCTGTTGCTGGGATTTGCCCCCGGATGCCGAATCCGGGAAAGCCTTGCGTCAGGGTCTGGGTGTTGATCAGAGAAAACGCGACGGGGATTTGCGCATCATTCGCCACTCCGCATTGGGCCGCAAAATCGCCGCATGTCACAAAGATGAGCCCGGGGCCGAAAAGATTGAAGTTCGTCGGCTCGGGCAGGGAGAGATGGCTGTAATCGGCCCCGAACTTAAGAGTGTGCCGGCCGGATACGACGCTCAAATCATCTTTCACCTGGGTGCGGTGCTGGATGTTTCCCTGATCAGCTCGGAAATTTGCCCCGACGTTGATGGAAGGGAAGACAATCTGTGGATTGGTCTCTAGGGGCTGAATACGGTTCTCCGTGAACAGAAAATTCACACGCAAATCATTGACCATCGTGTTTGACAATGTCCGCGTCCAGCTCGCTACCCCTTGGTAAAAACGGTTCAGCTGACTTTCAAAGTTGCTGGGATCTTGCAACAAGCCGTTCCGCGAGGTGCCGGGGTCGGTGTCATTGTTGCGCTGCAGGGAAAACCGCATGCTGACGCGGTCCTTGGAAGTGACCAACAGGTCGCTTTTTGCAGTGAGAAGATACTCGCGGAAGGGCGTGGAGGCAAAGCTCTGCGCGATAACATCGGTCACAGTATTTCTTGAGCCCCCAGTCGTCGCGCCATTTTCGCGGCTGCGCTCGATGGCAAAAAAGAAGAACGCTTTGTCCTTGATGATCGGGCCGCCGATCGATCCTCCAAACTGTTCGCGGTCAAAGGGCGGCTTCACCGCACCGCCGAACGGCCCTTTGGCTTGCAGGGCGTCGTCTCGGAAAAAGAGGAAACCCCCGCCGTGAAATTCGTTGGTGCCGGATTTGGAAACGATGTTCAGGGCGTTGAACCCGGCGCGCCCAAATTCGGCGGAAAAGCGGCCTGTTACGACCTGAAATTCCTGAATGGATTCTTCGGTATAATTCTGAGAAACCCCGCCGATCTGGGAATCATTGTCTTCGACGCCGTCCACGGTAGTGTTGGTGCCTCGCCCGAGATTACCGAGCGACGATACTTCCACGGAGCGCGCCTTGGTCGGGTCGAAGGAAGGCGCTAGCACGTTGCCTGGCAGCAAGAATGTCAATTCCGTAAAATTACGCCCGTTGAGCGGCAGGTCATCGATGGAGCGCTCATTGACTACCCCCTCGATGGTCGATTGGGTGGTATCCACGCCGACCACCTCTTCGCTCACAACGACTTTCTCTGCTGTGCCGGCAACGCTGAGGGTGAAATCCGCATCGGCAACCCGGCCGACCTCAAGCGCGAGGTCCTTCACGATCGACCGCGCAAATCCTTTGGCTTCCACGGCTACGTTGTACTTTCCAGCCGGCAAATTCGTGATTGTGTAGCTTCCGTCCGAATTGGTCTGCGCACTGCGTTCTAGCCCGGTGGCACTTTCCCTCGCCGTGACGGTTGCTCCGGCGACGGCGGCCTTCTGTTGGTCAACCACGGTGCCGCTTAGAGTGGCCGTGCTAACCTGGCCGAGGGTGGAGTTAGCTGCAAACAGAAAGACCGCTGTGACAAGCGCACAAAAGGGAAGTATACGAATCTGCCTTTCCATGAAATTCCTCCTCACGTCTTCAAGTGTGGGTGTGCACCGATGCCTTGGCCGTTCGTTTCCCCCAAAAGCGAACCAAGCATACAGCCCTGAAGAGTACAATTGGGCGAGATTATACTTATGATTGACCACAATGTCTCTTATTTTCTCGCATTTCCCGCGGCTGCTGTGACCCGAGAAATCGCTAGTACACGGCGCGTCTTTGAATGGCCTGTTTGGTCTCGAGAGAAAAGCGTGGCTCTGCAACTCCTTTTCCCAGGACGCGATCAGCCACGTACTCGCCCAGGGAGGGACCATGCTTGAAACCGTGGCCTGAGCCTCCCCCGACAAGCCACACATTGCTGAAATCCGGATGGCGGTCGATTAGGAAATCTCCATTGGAAGTATTTTCGTACTGACAAACGCGCGATTCCATCACCGGTGCATCCTTTAACCCCGGGAATCGCCGGGCAATGTATGCGCGTGCCGATGCAAGGCCTTCTGTGCTCGCAACTCGCTCAACCGTGTCCGGGTCGACGGTCACACCATGGGCGTCGTAAGCGATCTTGAATCCGCGGTTCTCTAGGTCCGGCATGCCGTAATATTCGTCGGAGAGAATAATCCATGTCGGTAGGTTCGGCGGGGAGTACCGCAGATCGCCCGCCGGTATTCCAAAAAAGAAGACTTCTTGCCGGGTAGGAATGATTCGGCTTCCAAGGAGGTGCGGGAATAGTTTCGGCAACCACGGCCCACACGCAAAAACGTACGTTCCCGCACTGACGGAAGTCCCATCGCGCATCTGCAGCGCATCAAGGCGACCGCTGCCAGCGGGCGAGACGGCTGCCGCAGTCCGATATTCGATGCCCATCTGTACGGCGTTCTCCACGAGCGCTTGCACCGCGCGGCGTGCCATCAGAACGCCGCTCTCAGGTTCGAATATCCCAATCGCTTCGTCATCGACAGCAATTTGTGGATAGCGCTCTCGAAGATCTAAACGCGATAGTTTTTGAAACTTTACGCCGGTTTCCGTCAGAACTTTTTCCATCTGTAAACAGTAGCGATCTGTCGGATTGCAAATCCACAGAACTCCTGTGCGATGGAAGAGCGGAGTTCCTGTGCGAGTGAAGAGCTCCTTCCATCGCAGGAGCGCACGTTGTGCCCACCGAGTATAAATGTCGTCTGGTCCGTATCCCATCCGGATGATGCGTGTTTCGCCACCCGAACTTGCCCGGTCATTCGACGGACCATACGCGTCCAATAACAATACTCGCTGCCCGGCGCCCTTCAGGAAATAGGCAGTCCAGGATCCGAAAACCCCCGCGCCGATTATCGCCACGTCAAAAATATTCTTAGATACATGCTCGCTCCTCGCGGGTACTTTGGAGAGAGCTCCCGTCCAAGCAAGCGCGCCGGCAAATGCACTTCTGTGAATGAAATTGCGTCGGTCCATGGCTCCCTCTGTCAGAATACCGTTGCGTGAATCACCGGCGACAACCCGAAATAGCTGGACGAGCACATTCTGACGATCCCCCGGACGCCACTTTTCTTATGCGGGTGAATCAACCCCCGCCTCGTGAGCTTTGCACTGCTTTGCTATCTGCGCGATTGCCGCCAAACTTGCATCGACGTCCTCTTCCGTGGTCGCCCAGCAGGAAACACTGATGCGCATTGCTGTATGTCCATGCCATTCCGTACCGCCGCACCAGCAAGTCCCTTCAGCCTGCACCTCGGCGATCACCCGCCTGGTCGTCTCCGGACTCCCGAAGGAGACAAGGACCTGATTGAGCACTACGTCGTTCAGCACGTTAAAGCCGCATTGCCGTAAACCCTCGGCAAAACGCTTCGCCAGCCGGCAGTTTCGCTCGATAAGCTCCGCCAAACCGCTCCGCCCCAGCGAGCGTATCGCAGCCCAGACTTCCACACCGCGCGCGCGCCGCGACGCTTCCGGAGAATAATGCGCCGGTTCGCGCTTGTTTCCCGTGTGCAGATACGCCGCGCTGACGATCATCGCGTCGCGAAGGGACTCTGCATCGCGAACGAAGGCGACACCGCAGTCGTACGGCACATTCAGCCATTTGTGACAGTCCGTTCCCCAGGAATCCGCTTCGCAAACGCCTTTCATCAGGTACGAGCGATGGGGTGCGGCCGCTGCCCACAGGCCAAAAGCGCCGTCAACATGTACCCATGCGCCGGCTTGATGGGCGCGGGCGCAAATCTCTGCCGCGGGATCGAAGGCGCCCGTATTGACATTGCCCGCCTGAATACAAACGATGGTGCGCTCATTCAACGCGGGAAGGTACCCGGGTTTCATTCGGCCTTGTTCGTCGGCGGGCACGGTTAACACTCGCGTCCGCCCGAGGCCCAACATGGACAGAGCCTTTAGCAGGGAAACATGAACTTCAGCCCCGACGACCACGGTCAAGGGAGGCGCGCCGAACAGGCCGTCGTCCTCGACATTCCAACCGGCGCGCTTGAGCAGCGCGTGCCGGGCAGCGGCGAGACACGTGAAGTTCGCCATCGTAGCTCCGGTCGTGAATCCAACACCGCAAGTGTCAGGCAATCCAAAAATACTGCAAAGCCATTGGGCGGCGATTTCTTCGATCTTCACGCCCAGGGGAGAAGTCGCGTGGAGGCCGGCGTTTTGATCCCAGGCACCCGCCAGCCAGTTCGCCGCCAGCGTTACCGGCAGCGTGCCCCCCGTGACAAATCCGAAGTAGCGACCCGAAGTAGAAGCCATCGCCGCCGGCGAGCCCAAATCGTCGAGCATGGCGATCACTGCTGCGGGGTTCGAGGCGTCCTGAGGAAGAGGTCCTCCTAGACCGTCGAGCTTTGCGACATCTTCTGGACGCGGCGCGACCCGCCTGCGGGCCACTTCTGTGACGTATCGCGACCCTCGTTCCGCTGCCTCAGACAGTAGTTTCTCCATTGTCGGCTCCTGTAACACTCTAGATAGAGGCAACTCGGTGTTCAAGGCGAAGTTCGGGCAGGAACACGTTTAGCAAAGTAAAGTGTTGAAAAAATAGCTCTGACGTGGGGGCAAGAACCTGCCGCGTGTGAACCACTCATCGGGGAGCTGCGGCTGCCGACTGCGAGTCCGCTGCGACTGCGCCGATGGGTATCATGCGGCCTTTCCGCAGGGCATACTCGGCGCCGCCCCAAGCGATGCGGTTGGAGGCAAAACTCGCCAGCCAAACGCCGAAATTCAGCAGATCGCGAAATGGGACAAGCCAGAGTCTCCAACGCAACACATCGTCCTCTACGCCCCACACGCCAACGGTCCACGCCATCACCAGTCGAAGCACCAGGTAGGCGAGAAGGTAGACGGTGGCAATCCATTTCGCCGGCGCCACGACAGCCGCAAGCAGCGCCCAGGGAAGGCCGTGCGTGAGAAGCAGACCGAAGTAGGAAAATGGCCGGCATAGGCGCACTGTTCGCGCCCAACGTAACTGGTGGTCCCAAAAACCACGCGCCGTTCGCGCCGGATACATCGTCCAGACGGCCTCGCGCGACAGCACGACGCGCCCGCCGGCTTTCGCAATGCGATGGCCCAGTTCGTAATCATCGGCGAGCATATCGGCGAAGGCCGCAAAGCCGCCGATCTTGCCGAGCCATCGTTTCGACGTGGCGATGGAAGCGCCCAGCGCAAAGCTCATGCCTTCCATTGAGTTCGCCACCAAAACGCCTGCGAAAAAATCGCTCACGGCCCCGATGGCTTCCAGCTCCGCGCCAAGATTTTTCTCCGCGATGGCGCGGTAAAAGCAGGTCACCGCCCCGGTCCCCTCATCCACAAACGGCGCAACGACTTCTCGTAAATAATTTGGCCCGACGCGAACGTCCCCGTCGCTGAGGACCAGAATTTCATGCCGCGCTTCCTGCGCCAGACGCGCCAGATTGTTCACCTTGCGGTTCGTCCCCAAATGCTCTGCCCCCACGAGGAGGCGGATGCGCCGCTGCGGAAAATGGGCGATTAAGCGCTGAATGATCGGCACGGCGGGATCTGCATTGTCATTAACGGCGAAGAGGATTTCATATTCGGGATATTCTTGCCGGCAAAAACTTGCAAAATTCTCGTAAGTGCCGAAGTCGATCCCTCGAACGGGTTTGAGCACGCTAATCCCCGGCGCATAGTCCGGGAATTTCCGGGCGCGCTTGCGCCGAAAAAAACGCCACGCCAA
>Ga0099829_10001411_pt1 | contig 13241 bp, 13 predicted proteins | sample CZO8metaG_3_FD_79336 | JGI IMG/M metagenome (GOLD analysis project Ga0099829, IMG submission 79336) | Vadose zone soil microbial communities from the Eel River Critical Zone Observatory, Northern California, USA - CZOApr15con2H2.8 metaG | ecosystem: Environmental > Terrestrial > Soil > Vadose...
AATAACGCATTGGGCGGGGCGGGCGAGCAGCGGAAGCCATCCAGCACCTGATTGCGCAGCTCACGCAGCCAGCTCTGGTTGAGGGCCATGGTAGAGGCAAACAGAAACGCCATCCAGATCAGCCCGCCGGTAATGCGGCGCGCCTCTTCGGCTGTGAAATCAAAGGTGAAGCTAAAGACCACCACAACCAGCAAGGAAAAAAATAACATGCCGTTGGTGGCGTCTTTGGAGCGCCACTCCAGGCGCAAGTCCTTGGCCAGGGTCGCTCGGGTGATATCGAACAACTGGCTCATGACGCGGCACCCTCGTCTCCATCTTTTGCTGCGCCATCTCTTGCCGCGCCGATTCCGGATTCGCTGCGCAGCAGTTGTCCCTGGGAAAACAGCAGTGAGTAATCGGCGACGCCGTCAACATGCGCCGCCTGGTGGGTTACTACGAGAATCATCTTGCCTTCGTCACGCAGCTTTTTTATCAGCGCCGCAATTTCGCGCGCCGAAGTCACATCCAGGTTGGAGAAAGGTTCATCGAGAAGAAGAATTTCCGGCTCGTGCATCAGCGTGCGGGCCAGCGAGAGGCGCTGCCGCATCCCCTGCGAATAATCGCCGACGTGGCGCTCCAGGTCAGGATCAAGCCCCACGGCCCGAATCGCCGCCACCATTTTCTGGTCTTCTTTTATTCCATAGAGCGCGCCGAAATAACGCAGGTTCTCGATCGCCGAAAGCTCGTCATAGAGCATGCTGGCGTGCGCGACGTAGCCGATCCTTTGCCGAAGCATCTCGGGTGGGCCATCGAAGACCACTTTTCCGGAAGTCGGCCGCGCCAGACCGGCGATCACACGCAGCAGCGTGGATTTTCCCGCGCCATTTTCTCCGAAGATGGCATAACAGCGGCCACTGGAAAACTCCGCAGTAACAGAGCGCAAGGCGGCAAAGCGGCCGAAAAGTTTGGTTACCTGCTGGAGCTGGACCATGAGGAGAACATCATAATGGATTGGCGTGATTCGAACCGGCTCGCGAACAGTAGATTACATCTTTTGCGTGTTCGGTGCGGGATTCTGCCCATTCTGCGCGGGCACGTACTTGGAGGCGCACTTGGCTTGCAGGCCAGTGGCATGAAATACGCCGTCGCGTCCAAACTGGCCTTCCGCAAGTGCCTGCGCGCCGTCTTTGAATGTGTCCGGGGGGGCTTCGGTGCCCTGGTAAATCACCGGCAAAGTTTTATCCTGCTCGACCAGCGAGAACTCAACCTGCGTGCCCTGGCGCTTGATGGATCCGGTGGCAACATTACCCGCCACGCGCAGCCGCTTTTTATAAATGGCATCGCCCTGCACGGTCTGGGTTTGCAGCTCGGAGATGGTGACGTAATAGCTCTTGCTCTCCTGCGCACCGGTGTAAGCAAGGTACGCCAGCGCGAGCACAATGATCACGATCGCCGAGCCGAACTTCAGGTACTTGGAATACTGTGCAGACATCGCCTAAGACTCTACGCCTCCGAAGCAGAGAGGTCAATCGGGCATTCGACCTCTTGAACTTACCTAAGTCTCATAAGTTCCATTGTCCAGCCGGCTGGCTTACAAACACGCCCAGTTTCAACATCGTATAATTGTCTTTTGCGAGGCCTACCATGACAGTTCCCAGCGACAGCAACGGAGTCAAGCAGAACGGCGCCAGCGTTCCCCAGCCGCGCGCGGAGTGGATCGCGCAGCGCCGCACCCAGGCGGAAAAAGCCGGCGACCGGAATTTTTCTCAGATGCACTACGCCCGCAAAGGCATTGTGACCGAAGAGATGGTCTACATCGCCGCTAAGGAAAAGATTTCGCCCGAGCTGGTGCGTGATGAGGTGGCGGCAGGGCGCATGATCATCCCGGCCAACATCAACCACCCTGAGCTCGAGCCCATGGCGATTGGTGTGGCCTCGTTGTGCAAAATCAACGCCAACATCGGCAACTCGGCTGTAACTTCGAATGTTGACGAGGAGCTGAAGAAGCTGCACACCGCGGTGCACTTTGGCGCCGACACGGTGATGGACCTCTCCACCGGCGGCGATATCCACAATATTCGCGAGGCTATTTTGCGGCACTCGCCTGTGCCCATCGGCACGGTGCCGATTTACGAAGCCATCTCGCGTGTGAAGCGCGTGGAAGACCTGAACGCCGGCGTGATGCTGGAGGTCATTGAAGAGCAGGCGGAGCAGGGCGTGGATTACATGACCATCCATGCCGGGGTCCTGATTCAGTATCTGCCGCTCATCACCAAGCGTATTACCGGCATCGTAAGCCGGGGCGGCGCGATCCTTGCGCAGTGGATGGCGCACCATCACAAGCAGAATTTCCTGTACGAGCGCTTCGACGACATCACCAAGATTTTAGCCAAGCATGACGTTTCTTATTCACTGGGCGACGGCCTGAGGCCGGGATGCATCGCCGACGCCAGCGACGAAGCCCAGTTCGCTGAGCTCAAGACTCTGGGCGAGCTTACGAAAAAAGCCTGGGAGCACGACGTTCAGGTCATGATTGAGGGACCAGGGCACGTCCCCATGGATAAGATCAAAGAGCAAGTGGATAAAGAGATCGAGTACTGCTACGCTGCGCCTTTTTATACGCTTGGCCCGCTGGTCACCGATATCGCGCCTGGATATGATCACATCACCTCGGCCATCGGTGCGGCCATGATCGGATGGCATGGCGCTTCCATGCTGTGCTATGTCACGCCGAAAGAGCATCTCGGCCTGCCCAACGATAAAGACGTGAAAGACGGCATCATCGCCTACAAGATCGCGGCGCATGCAGCAGACCTGGCGCGGCACAGGCCGGGAGCGCGCGACCGTGACGACGCCCTCAGCTACGCCCGCTATACCTTCGATTGGGAAAAGCAGTTCGCGCTGTCGCTTGATCCCGAAACCGCCCGCGCCATGCACGATGAGACTTTGCCCGATGACTATTACAAGGAAGCCAAGTTCTGCTCCATGTGCGGACCGAAGTTCTGCTCTATGAACTACTCGCAGAAGGTGGATGAATACAACCGCCAGGTGCACGGCGTGGAGAAAAAAGACTACTCCGAGCTGGTGGAAAAGCTGATCAGCCTCAAATAAAAATCAGCCCCGGCTGAAATCACATCCGGCTCAGCGCTTTTTGCGCAAGAACCTTCTCTGCATCGCTGTTGGCAGTGGCTCCTTTAAGACCACTTACCGACAAATCCATTATCACCTTCGGCGTCAGTACATGCAGGTGACCATTGGGGTCGACATAAGCGTCCTTTCCCAGGCCTGTCACCGTCGTCAGGTTAGCCCCCTTATCTTGCCAGAGTTTTTTCTGTGCCTCCCACATGTTGCTTTCCGCGCCCATGCTGAGGGGACCAAGGTAAATGTAGACCATGGCCATTGAGGTAGGAGCTGTAGCTACGTATGCGCAGGCCTTGGCGCCCAGCGGCGTGGTCGTGTCTCCCTTTCCACGATCCAGCGGCTCACCCAGCACCGCCTCTGCATCGGCTTTGGTGACCAAGGCACAGGCGTCGTAGTCAGCAGGCCCTTGTTTAACGTTGAGCTGTTCGGTTTTGAATTGGTACTCGGAATCGGAATTCTTACTGGAGTTGCAAGCGGCCAGCCCAAGCAGAATCATCAACATCAATATGGCAGTTTGACACTTAGTGTTGCGAGTCATGAGTTCGCCCTCCGAAAATTTATATTGGATTGTGACTTCAGGGCCACTGCTGGGAAGGTACAGTGGGATTCAGCAAAACCGATTATAGAAGGAATCTTGCAATTGCGGAGTGCGTGTTCTCAATCCCGCACACGGGTCATCAAACGCCACTTGCCATGCAGCCATATCACCACACCCAGAGCAACAATTTCCGTGGGGCCGCCGTTCGGGAGCGTGACCTCAGACCAAGAAGTGAAATTTTTTGTAATGACGTGGACGGCAAGTGCCATCCCGCCCGCTGCAATGAGACTGCCTATGATTGCCTCGCTTCGTGCAGCAATCCTCATACGCCCTCCCTGGATTTTGGGCGCAATGTATCACAAATCTCAGCGTGGAATAAAGTTAAGTGAGTGGATTGTTGACACTCTTGATTTCTAATTTTGAATGCCATCCTTTCGTGGCTCGTGGCGGCCGACGTTTTTGCCGCAATTACTGAAAGCTCTCCAGTTTCTCCGCGGCCCGGTTGACGGCGGCGGCCAGTGCGGCAAGCTGCTGCTGGGTGCGGGCGTTATCGCCGGCATCAATGGCTTCATTCACGCCTGGAATCACCACCGCTGCGTAGCCGGTATATTCGCCAGGCGCATAGACAGCGTGATGGAACCATGGACGATTGGGAAGGCCTTCAGGAATGAGCAATCCCCGCTCCGCCTCCAGCAAGACGCGGTTTAACCTGGTTGCATCTGTCGCAGCATCTTTCTGTTTTGCTCCGATGGCAGCACCGGCGGCAGCCAAACGTTTGGCGGCATTCAAAGCAGGGAGGAAATCAGGCCCATTCTTTCCCAGCTTCTCCGGAGACTTTTTCTGCGCAGCCTCGAGGTAAGAGGTAATCTCTCTGCCATAGTTTTCGTAATCATAGGGCAGCACGTCGGCATCGGCCATGCGCAAGGCTTGCAGGCCGAACACCCGGGCCATCTGCTGCTCATATTCAAATGTCGGATCGCCGAATTTCTTGAACCAGGTAAAGTCGTCGAAGGCCGAGTGATACACCCCGTAATCTCCACCTGATGTGATGTCGCCGGAAGGCACACCCAGGTGTTGCAGGAAGGCGGTGAAATCTGAGCCGCTGCCCAGATCGCCTACACGCACCTCCGCAGCAGCGGGCTGCCTGGGATTGCTGATTTCCTCGTGGCCAGCATCGCGTGGCGTACTCTCTTTTGTTCGCTTCTCTTTCCATGCGTCATACACCGTCCCCCCAGCCGGACTGGGAACAGCTTTAGTCACGTCACGCACAAACTGTTTCAAACTGGGAACAGCCGAGGCGTTGAAGTTCGGACCGGAGACACCCACATCCATATTGAAATACGCCACCGCATTGGCCAGCTCTTTCTCATGCTGCTCGGCCCACTCGGTCGAGCCGATGAGCCCTTCTTCCTCCGCGTCCCAACTTGCAATGATGAGGGTGCGCTTGGGCTTCCATCCACTCTTGAGCAACTCGCCGATGCCATGCGCGGCTTCCAGCATAGCGGCCGTGCCGCTGTTGGGGTCCACCGCGCCGTAAACCCAGGCATCGCGATGATTGCCGGCGATCACTAATTGATCGGGCTCCTCGGTTCCCTTCACCTTGGCGGTTACGTCCCAGATGGTGCGGTATTGATAATCCTGCTTCAGGTGGATCTTCACGCGCACCGGTCCCGGACCGATGTGATAAGCAAACGGAAGAGCGCCTTGCCAGGGACGCGGCGAAAGCGGGCCACGGAGGTTTTCCATGATGGGGCGCGCATCCTGATAGGAGAGCGGCGTCGCGGGAATGTGCGGAAGATTGACTGCCTGTCCGGGCGGTACTCTCTGGTTGTCGGGCAATGATGGTACTGAAGCTACTCCGGGGGTCGTGGGGTCTCCGGGATACTTGAACATGTACATGATGGAGCCGCGCTGCACCGCGCTCTCAGGACGCCACGGCCCATCGGGATACTTGTCACCCTTGAAATAGCCGTCATCGATGGGATCGGAGTAAATAATCATGCCGGCGGCGCCGTGCTGTTCCGCGATGTACTCTTTGACTCCCCGGTAGTTTTCGCCGTAACGCACGATGACGATTTTGCCGCGCACATTGATCTTCATGTCTTCCAGCTTCTTGAAGTCTTCCGGCCGGCCGTAATTGGCAAATACAACATCAGCCTCAACATCGCCCGAAGGCGAGTATTCGTTGAAGCCCGGCGTTACCCGCGGATCATCCTGGAAAGGGTCGCCATTGACGTGCTCCGGCCTGGGGGCGTGGTAATCCGGCATGGGCGGATTGACGATGCTCACACTGACCTCGGCCGGCAGGTTCATCCAGACTCTGTACTCGGTAATTTCGGCATCGAGCCCGGCTTCGCGGAATTTCTGGAGCACATACTCCGCTGTCTTTTTGTCCTCCGCAGAGCCGGCGATGTGCGGCGCCGCTGTGAGGATTCGCAGATGCTCTTCCGCCAGCTTAGGATCGGGCACCGCGAGAAAGCGGATTTCTGCCTGCTGCTCGGCGCTGAAGTTGCGGAATCCGGTTACCGTGGGTACAGGTGACGCCGGCTGTTGCGCTGAAATAACAGAAGTCAAAAAAACCATGGTGACCGGTAAATGGCCTAAAAGAGAAAGCTTCATGAGTTTCCTGTTCTCGAACCTGAAACTATGAAGATTACACTAAGTGCGATGGTCAAGACCATGCGTAACCGAGGAAAGACCGGGTAAAACCGGCCGTGCCATCACTGCGCCACAGGGTTCTGCGCCGCCCTACGTTCAACACGATGGTATGGGAATAGTCGAGGTCTGAGTTTTTCCTGGCGCGTCGCTATCTTCCGTGAGGTGAATGGTTAGCGTAACTCAACCAGCGAAGGGAAGCCTGGGAGATAACGCTTGATTCCGGTCCACTTGCGCGGTGGGCAACGGCTTGGTGAAGGACCTTCCAGAGTAGTCCAACCGTCGAAGAGCAGCATGGATGCCACGTGTTTCGAAAAATTCATCTACCGCATTCCGTGCTCCCTTCCAATAACCATAATCGTCGAATTGAATTATTCCTCCGGGAGCAACTTTGTCGTACAGGTTTTCCAGACAAGCTTTTACACTTTCGTACCAGTCTCCATCGATGTGTAGCAGGGCGATTTGTGGGGTTGGGGCGGTGGGCAGGGAGTCTTGAAAGAGTCCCTTGACGAATTGCACCCGATCAGCCATTGAAAGCTGCTGGAATAAACGCTTTACTTCTTCAAGAGTGCCGACGCAATCTCCGGTGTAAAGGTTTGCAATTTCGTAATCAGGATCTTTTGTAGTAGGCGCCGGCAAGCCTTCAAAAGTATCAAACAACCAGACTGTACGTTGTGCTTCCAGCCTGCGAAGAGTCATGGCCATCAGCGCCGCGCTGCCACCCTTGGCGCATCCGCATTCGACTAAATCTCCTGGGACCTCTTGGCGTACGACATGGCGAACCCCCAGATACAAGGCCCGTAGCCGAGCATTGCTGCACATGGTATAGGGGCGCACCTGGCGATACAGGAGAGAAAACTCAAGCGGGGAGATAAGATCCCACACATTCATCACTCCCCGGATGGCTGTGTCCATCACGAGCCTGGGGTCCCGCAATCTGTAGAGAACCTCTCTCAACGAATGACGCACTGGCCTCCGCTCCGGAGCCGGCAGGCTGCGATGCACTGTTTCGGCCGTTCTGATTTCATCCGTGCCTCGGAATAAAGTAACCGGGGAAAAGGTTTTTTCTTTGCATTTCGACTCTCCGAGTTTCCCGAGCGAAGCTCGACCCAACCCATTACATCAGGGAATATTGAAAGCGTGCAACCGGGCAATAAAATGGAGTGAAGCCCCAAAAACAAAATCGAACGGAGGCGGATAAAGATTGAGATTGCGTTCCACCCTTTCCGGAAAAAGTTCCAGCTCCTTCCAGGCTTGCACCCAACGAGATCGATTCCAATAGTTGTAAGGCAAACTCACACCGAAGCGTGCATTCCCCACCCAATCCATCAATCGCAGCCGCGCACCGGAAAATATCCCTTCGCGCTCATGGTCCTTGATCACGATAACCTTGCGAGATACCCTGCGCGCCTCGCGCAGCAACACCATGGGATCTTCGGTGTGGTGCAAAACGTCAGCGAACAGAACAGTCTCGAACGCGCCGTCGGGATAAGGAAGGGTGTATCCATCGAACGATCGTACAGGAATGCAGGTTTGTTGCCGGACCAGCACATCCACCCCTTCCAACACGAGATCGGGGCGCAAGGCGAGCAAGCACTCGGCAACCAGTCCGCTGCCACAACCTACGTCCAGCACAGTCGCGTTGCGCGGAATAAGCTCAGCAAACCACTTGCTAAGAATACGAACGCGGCGGCCAATCACCAGGCGTTGGTGCATCGAACCTACAATATTCATTCGCGTTTCATACCCAGCACACTCAGAAAAAAGCTGGAAAGGATCACTTCGAAGCCCAGGGTAAGCGCAACTACGGAAGGACTCACCAGGCGCAACATTTGAAATGGGTTCAACGGGCCGAATTGCCGGGCGCTCCAATCTGATACCGCCAAAACCGAGCCCACAAATCCCACCAACATCAGGAGAACGCCCACAAGCAAACCTGTTTCCAGCTTAATGTAACGGAACACCTTCATGAGCCGCGGATCTTCCGGCAAAAGCCCTTCTGAAATTGCGAATACTTTAGTGAAGGTTGCAAATGCAATCGCCTGAAAGCCCAGCAAAATGCTCATCAATGCATAGAGCAGTGTGTGTATGTCGAATACAACTTGCCCAACACGCTGCGGTCCCGGCAAGAGCCAAAAGGTGCCGGCCGCGCCGAAAAGAATTAACAATATTCCCGGATACAAAAACAGCCAACGGGGACTGTAAAGCAAAAGGAAGCGCAGCGTGCGCCATCCGTCATGCCAGGTGCGCAAATGAGGAGGCCGGTTGCGGCCGTCGGGAGAGAGAGTGGTAGGGACTTCAGCGATCTTCATCTTCAGAAGAGTGGCCTTCACGACCATTTCACAAGCGAACTCCATTCCGGTGGTACGCAGCCCCATTTGCTCGTAAGCAGACTTACGAAAGCCCCGCATACCGCAATAAAAATCGCCGCAGGGTGCATGGAAGAACAACCTGCCGATTGCAGTTATTGCCGGATTTCCCAGGTACCGGTGTGAAAGCGGCATCGCGTTCCGCTTTATGCCTCCACGAAACCGGTTGCCCATCACCAGATCAGGGCCGGTGCGCAGTTTTTCGACGAACATCGGGGTGTGTCCGAAATCATAGCTGTCATCGGAATCCGCCATGACGATGAACCGGCCGCGCGCGGCAGCGATGCCTCTTCGCAGCGCGTTGCCATACCCTTTGGCCTCAACATGAATTACCCGCGCTCCAGCCTGTTTTGCAATCTCCTGGGAACCGTCGCTTGATCCGTTATCCGCAACAATAATTTCGCCTGCAATATTCGCCTGCCGTAAGGCATCGGCGGCTTTTTTGATACAAATCGCCAGGGTCTCTGCTTCATTGAGGCAAGGCATCACGACAGAAACTTCCAATTCGTCTTCTGTCGCGCCGGTTTGCACCTCTGCAGCAGGCCGCTTTTCACCTTTTTCAAGAGTTTGCACGGAACTCATTTTGCATAATTTAGCATTGTAGCAAGGTCTTCAGCGTGTCCTGTTCACTCTTGTTGCCTTGCGCACAATCGGCAACTATTGCAACAAAGACATAGTTCCAGTCCGCTTCAGCAGCATTCCGGAGTGTTCTTTTAATGGTATATAATTTGCGCACTTTGTCTTTTAAGAACATTCAAAACTGGTTCTTTGACCAGGAAGCGCCATCTCATTATTCACTTTCATGAAGAGTCCCCGCCGCGTTCTTCTGCTGATTTGGGTCTGTTTTGTCCTTCGCGGAGTGTTCTATAGCGCTATGTTCCCGATCTGGGAAGGATACGATGAGGCGTTTCATTTTGCTTATCTGCAACAACTCATAAACAACCAGACGGTTCCGGACGTCAGGACCCCTTTCCCCCGCGAACTGCTGCAATCACTGCATGTGCTACCGCTGCCCTGGAGACTTTCGCAGGAACGCCTGCCGCCGCCGTTCTTTTCACACGAGGACTACTGGAAGTTGCCCCAGGTGGAACGTGAGCGACTGCAAAAACAATTCCGGGAAATGCCGCTCTCCTGGAGCCGGGAGAATTCCGCTGAGACCGGCATTAGTAATTACGAAACCCAGCAGATGCCCTTGTATTACCTTTTGTTCTACTTGCCATTGAAGTTTATGTCGGGGTTGAGTCTGGCATCTCGCGTTTTTCTTTTGCGTATTCTTAATATTTTGCTTGCCTCGTGCTTTGTTCCCATCGGCTACCTGGTGGCCCTTCGTGCTTTGAACAACAAAAATCTGGCGTTGTCTGTTCTTGTATTCGTCACCGCCTTGCCGGAGCTATTTGTGGATTTAGCGCGCGTGGGAAATGAAAGCCTTGCGCTGCTGATATACACAGTTGCTATTTATTTTGCCCTGAAGATCGTGGAGGGCCCGCAAAATCTTAAATATTTCCCATGGCTCGGGATAACTTCAGGATTGGGTCTGCTTACGAAAGCATATTTCCTGACCGCACTCCCGGCCTTACTTTTAATCGTATCCTGGTGTTATTGGCAATGGCCGCGCGAGAAAAGACGTCTGATAAAAGATGCCGCTCTGGCGGCTGCGGCCCTGTGTATTATTGCCGGCCCGTGGTATTGGCGGGTCCATACTCTGACCGGATCCTGGTCGGGTGTAACCGATGATATAGCCGTGCGATCAATCTCCCGCTGGCAAATGCTGGCCCAGGTTCCTCATGTGAATTGGGTCAGTGGAATCGTTTCCATATTGCTTTCGCATGTTTGGTTTGGCGCCTGGAGCTTCCTGAAATTCAGCAGACCCGTCTATTTATTCTTTGGTCTGATTATTCTTTTGGCGGTCCTGGGAATCTGCAGAGTCGTTCTGCTTCGTTTAAGAAAAAATTCTCCGGATGAAGATTCGAGGGCGATAGAGTCCGGCAAATTGCTGGTTCTGTTATCGTTTTATGCTTTCTTTTGGCTGGGACTGATCTACGACATATTGCTTATCTATATCCATCTGGGTATTTCTGCGAGCACAGGCTGGTACATGTATTGCCTGATCGTGCCGGAAGCAATTCTCCTGTATCTGGGATTATCTGCAGTTGTCACAAAAAAAATTCGCTCGTGGATTCTACCGTCCCTGACCAGCCTGTTTGTGCTGCTCGATCTTTATGGATTGCATTTTCTGCTGGTTCCTTATTACACCGGCGTGATCTCTCACGCCGGCCAGAATCGCGTTGCCGAGGCTGGAATCGGAGAGCTCATTCACATGGGAATTCCCGAGTTCGCCCGGCGTTTGAGCGTTAACAAGCCTGCTTTTCTGGGCGCCACGGAAATCATTGTCTTGTGGATTATTTTTTTGTTCGCAACAGTATTCTTAATCTTTGCAGCTTTTGGATTGCGGAAGGCCAGCACTAATCTGGAGTAAGTCCAAGCAAAATCTCAACGGGAGCCGTGGTTGTTCACGTCTCCAAACTTCCCTGCTCAATCACCACATTCTCGCGCACAATCAGACGGTGCGATGCCATCTCGCGCAGCTTGGGTAAAACCCGTTGCACATGCTCTTCGCTATCCACGAAGACGATGACAACTGGCAGTTGGCCACCGGCATCCACCAGGCTTGAGGTCTTTACGCGGCTGCGGCCGGTGAACCCGGCCACGGCATGAAAGACAGTAGCGCCGGCCACGTTTTCTTCGCGCAAATATTTCAGGATTTCCAGATGCAACGGCCGGTGCCGCCACTGGTCGGCTTCGTTGAGATAGATGGTGATCTGCACGGCCATACCGATGCCCACTCTATTGCGCCATTCTATAACTACCGCGCTACAGCCATCGCGCCAGGGCCGCTCCGCCGATGACGGCCGCCAGACACAAAATGTTGTTGGCCAGGATGTTGGCCGCCATCAGGTGCCACTGGCCCTGCTCCATGTAGGCAAAGGTCTCAAAGGCGTAGCTGGAAAAGGTGGTAAACGATCCGCAAAAGCCAATGGCAATAAAAAGACGCCAGCGCGGATCAGCCAGCACGCGCTCCGTGGTCCAGATCAGGAAGAAGCCGAGAACCAGGCTGCCGGAAACATTGATGATGAGCGTGCCGTACGGAAAAGTGGGTGAAAGGACCTTGGCCACATAACGAGAAAGGAAGTAGCGGAAGCCGGCCCCAAGAATTGCGCCCAGAGAAACCCAAAGGTATGCCTGCACGATGAAGTCTCCGTCAAAAAATTGTAGGAGTCATCAGCCCGCTGCATCCATGGGCGGTTAAGGCGAACCCCATCGCCGGAAATATTATTATAGCAATCAGCATTTTAGACAAAATAGCTCTTGGCTTTTAGCCTTTAGCTCTTAGCTGCAAGGGAGCTAGAATGGTTCCGCCGCGAGTGGGGGTACAAAAATGCGGAGGTGCTGATGAAGAGAACCGCAAGCAATGCATTCGTACAAGTCGCCGCACAAGGTGCAATGTTGCAGAAATTTGGTGAAGCAATTGGCAAGAAGCTCGCCACTACCCAGGTTCTGCTCGACGGCATCCTTGTTCAAATCGACGGTTATTGTGAAACGAGCGAGGAAATCGTTTTGGCTGAGTGTTGGGCGCACATTGGGAAAGCAAAAGTGGCACAAAAACATAAAATTGCCGCAGATGTATTAAAGCTCTCGATAGCGTCGTTTGCGATCCGAAAACAGCATCCTGAAAAAGCTGTAAGCTGTTATCTAGTTTTTGCTGATGAAGACGCTGCAGATGTTGTCCGTTCGTCATCATGGATAAGCGCGGCAGCCCAACACTACGGGGTTTCGCCACATGTTGTCCAGCTTGATCAAGCGACGATTCAAGCCATTCGGGAAGTGCAGAAAGGACAGGATTTGCGAGATGACACCCAAACATAAGGTGGCTGGACACGCCGCAGGAGAATAGCCGATGCTCAAGAGTCACATGCAGCTAAGAGCCAAAGGCTAAAAGCTAAGAGCTATTCTGGCTGACTGCTGATTGCTACGAATGCGGAATCGCGTAATAACCCTTCCGTGCCTGCACCTTGTAGCCATCCTTGCTGCGGATTTCAATCTTGCGGAAGGTGCCATCTTTTTTGTTGTTGGTGGGCGTATATCCAACACCGTATTGCGTACGCAGTTCAGCGACGATCTGGTCAAAGGCAGTTTTCAGGTTTTCAACTTTATCTATCTCGAATACCCGGCCGGCAGTTTCTTCCGTCAGTTTTTTCATGTAACCTTCGCCTCGGACCCCGTAGATGCCTCTGGAAAACAAAAGGACATAGCAGATGGCGTCCGCCTTCTGGGCGTTTTCTACGGCTTCGTTCAGGCCCACTTTGCTGCCTTCATCCACCCCATCGGTCATGATAATCATAGCCTTGCGCCCGACCTCGCCCGTGAGCTTTTCCGTGGCCGCCAGGTAAATGCCATCATAGAGGGCCGTGCCGCGCGCAGAGTTGGAACCGGGGAACGGTCCCCGCGTAATTGATGGACCCGAAGCAGGCTCAACGACCTTGACCGTTTCCATGGCATGC
>Ga0099829_10001412_pt1 | contig 13236 bp, 14 predicted proteins | sample CZO8metaG_3_FD_79336 | JGI IMG/M metagenome (GOLD analysis project Ga0099829, IMG submission 79336) | Vadose zone soil microbial communities from the Eel River Critical Zone Observatory, Northern California, USA - CZOApr15con2H2.8 metaG | ecosystem: Environmental > Terrestrial > Soil > Vadose...
AGCGCATGGGCGAGCTCATCGACGACCTTCTGTCGCTTTCGCGCGTTGGCCGCGCCGACCTGAGGCGTGAGTCGGTTAACCTTTCCAGCATCGCGCGCGCGGTCTTCGACGAGTTGCAAAAGAAAGATCCGGACCGGCGCGTGAACTTGCGCGTCGCGGAGCACCTTCTGGCGGAGGCGGACAACGGGCTTATGCGGGTAGTCTTCGACAACTTACTTGGGAACGCGTGGAAGTTCACCGCGAAAGTCTCTGAGCCTCGGATTGAGGTTGGAACAGACCAGCAACAAGGAGGGACTGTGTTCTTCGTTCGTGACAACGGGGCGGGGTTTGACATGAGCTACGCCGAAAGTCTTTTCCGCCCATTCCAACGACTTCACAATGAGTCGGAATTTGCGGGAACAGGAATTGGGCTTGCCACCGTGCACCGCGTTATCGATCGGCACGGCGGACGCATTTGGGCGAGCAGTGCGGTGGACCAGGGTGCGACCTTTTACTTCACGGTTCCGCCCGCCAGGCCGGGAGGCCACCAGTGATTCGGAACCGCGTCATACTGCTGGTCGAAGACAACCCAAACGACGTAGAACTGACTTTGCGCGCGTTCGAGAAGAGCAACGTCAGCAACGAAATCGTGGTGGCCGGGGACGGGGAGCAGGCCATCCATTATCTCTTCAAAACCGGCCCTCACGCGGGTCGAGATCCAAAGGATATGCCAGAGGTTGTGTTGCTCGACATGAAACTGCCTAAGCTCGATGGCTTGGGAGTTCTGCGGCGCATGCGGGCCGATGAACGGACAAGGCGACTGCCGGTTGTGATACTAACGTCAAGCAAAGAGGAAAAGGACGTCATGTCGTGTTACGACTTTGGCGCGAACAGCTTCGTCCGCAAGCCTGTCGACTTCGGTCAATTCGTCGACGCCGCAAGGCATCTGGGGATCTATTGGCTCGTCATGAACGAGCCGCCGCCACCTGGGCAGCAGAACGGAGACGGGCGATGAGCTGGCCGGTACTGAGCTGACTGCTTAACCGTGAGTTGGTCCCAGAACCTTGGCCTGATCTAGGAGTTCTCGCACTCTTCGGGCCAAGACCTTCGAGCCGTACGGTTTCTGCAAGACTGTCGCCCCCTTCTTAGACAGGGACACCAGCACCGGCCCATGATCGGAATAACCGGAAGTGAAGATGACAGGCACGCCGGACCTTGCCTTGCACATCTGTTCATAAGCGCCGATGCCATCGAGTTTGGGCATGATCACATCGAGTAGCACAGGCGAAATGTCATTTCGATGAGCTGCGAATTGCTTGACGGCCTCTTCTCCGTCTTGAGCAATGAGCAGGTGATAACCCAATCTCTCAAGAATCTCTCGCGCCATTTCGCGCATTCCTTCATGGTCTTTGGCAACCAGGATGGTTTCCGTCCCTCCTCGGACTGGGGCATCGTCCACATGGTGTAGCGGTTCCGCAGCACCTTCACTCGCCGCGAGATAGACGCGAAATGTTGAGCCCTTTCCCAGTTCGCTGTAGACGTCCAGGAATCCCCCATGCTGTTTGACGATTCCCAAAACGGTCCTGCTCGATCTGGGAGGGATCGGCCCGCGTGATCTGAAGATCCCTTGCGAGCGCCATCTTTACTTCGATTTGTTCGCCGATGGTCTTTTGCAAGAGGGTGGTGATCTCGTTGATCATTTGATTCAAGTCGATGTTCTTGGGCTCCAAGACCTGACGCCTCGCATAGGCGAGGTGCTGTCGACTCAGTGCGCCAGCGCGTGTTGCTTGCTCGCGTATGTTTCGAAACAGCTTGGCCTCGGGGCTGTCTGACGTCACGCGGTCGACCCCGAGTTCCGCCCAACCCAGCATGGCTCCGATGACATTATTAAAGTCATTACCAATCCGCCGGCCAGCTTCCCAAGTGCCTCAAACTTTTCCAGTTGTCGCACGCGTTGTTCCATCTGCCCGCGTTCACGACGAACCTCGTTGCAAGTACTTATGAATCGCTCACTATCACTGGAAGTGCTTCGCATAGAAGTCCATTTTGCGTTCGAAGATTTGCTGATCGGCGCGACAGCGTTGCATCTCGGCTAGGAAGTCGCGACGCCCATGATTACATCCACAATCCGCGTTCAGATCCTCGTGCCCGTTTTCTTCGCTCTTATGAAGGAGCGGGCGCTCCTCTTTGCCTACCTTCGCGTGAATCCGAACCATCCTTAAGGCATAACCGTGCGGCGGTTCCGGGGAATTTCTCCAGGCTCTGCTTTTCCACCAGTCGCTGCTCGCGATTGCTCTGAATAGCCGATTTCAGACCCAACTTGGCGATATTCTCCTCTTCACCTGTGGCGCGCGTGGGTTATGTGCCCATTTAATCTGTGGCCCCAACGAGGCTCATGCATCGTCGGTAGCAATTGCACCATCTAGACCCACGCGAATCGGGCCTAAGAGGCCGCCCAGCCGACCCCACTCCCTAAACTATTTTCGCGTTCTTGCGACACAAATTCCTGTTCCAACGCTGAATAGGTAGGTAGAGGGATAAATGTCTCGCTATCCAGATGCACAGACCCATCAAAGAACCCACCATTTGACCCAACTTATGCCCCGACGGCAGGGGAGAGGTTCAGCCGATGCAGGTTTCCTGGGTCGCACTGGCGGGACGGCCCCACTCCTGCCGACCAAACCGGGGAGGCAAGCCGAAGCGCGCTTGGCCCTACGACACCACTGCAAACTCCTCCGGCTACTTCAGCTTGGGCTTTCCGAGATGTGGAACGAGATCAATCCGATGAGAGGTCCAAAGCATGCCGGACTGCAGGCCGCGGCGGACAGGGTGAACGGTACGTGAGCGACGCGGTTCACCCCAAGGTTCACCGTTCCGTTCACCTCGCCGGTGAACGGAAGTCACGCGAAGCATTGCGGTTGCGTGGGACGCGACGGTTGATTTTGGACGCGGGCAAAACACCGGACTGGGCTGGAGCGACCCCACTTTTGGCCAAAGGCTTGTGGCCAAAAGACCACAGGGGTCGCTCCAGCCCAGTTCTCGACCGTGACAAGGGAAGCGCATGAGTGGCTCCGGTTTCACCCGTTCGAGAGAGATCCTAAATATCAAATACCGACCGTCACTCAGCTCCCGTCGACTAGCCTCGGTTGGAGATAACTTCTGAGATTAAAGAATATTAGTCTTGACCGCCTCCGTCCTCATAGATACGTCACTGTAGCGGTTATACGAGACACCGAGGTCCAAGCATCCATACTTGAATGGAGCGGTGTTGCTTAAGACGAAGCACCTGAGACCTGCCGCGAAGAAATCAGGGCTTCCTGGTGTCACATGGCATCTTCTGAGGCACAGCCACGCGACGATGCTCGATGGTGTAGGCACTCCAATAGGAACGATGCAGTCTCTGTTGGGGCATTCCGCGCCGGAAATCACGCGCGAGATTTATTTGCACGCGATTCCGGAAGAGCAGCGACGCGCAGTTGAAAGCGTCGAGAGACTTGAATTTGGACCCAAGTTGGACCCAAGTTTTGTCTCCGACGCAAGAATGTCAGGAACAGTTCATTGAAAATAAAGGACTAAGTGGTCGGGGCGCCGAGATTTGAACTCGGGACCTCCTGCGCCCAAGCCAGCCGGGCTATCGCTTGGAAGTCCTTCCTTTTCAATCTTTGTTATGAAAACAAAAGAGTTAGAAAAATATTTGGTAGTGGCACGATGTGCGGAAATGTGCCTCCACATGCATGGAGTCCCCCGAATTTTCCCCATAGCGAAATAACAGCGAAAGTGTTCCGATCGGCTCCAACCTCTTCATAAAACCTTCGGTTCGGGGCCGAAGGTTCGGCTGGACTACGGGTGGAGCGTCTGCCTCCCAAGCAGACGATCACGATTGAGAAGAGCACATGCCTCGTGAGCACGCGCTCCGCTCCGGGCTATTTGAGCGGGAAGAGATGTCTCAATTTATTGACCTAAGTGCAGGATTTGGATTGCTATTGTGGTACGGAAGCCACTAATTGGGAAGTTTCTTCGGTGGGAAGGAAAGTCAGCTTCCGTTCGAATTCGCGCCTGACCAGGAAAATGTTGGTGACGGCTTGAACGAAAACGGAGAAGGCCGAGAAGAACCAGATCTGGCGAATCGAAAAATGGGGGGTCCGAGAAAGAATCAGCACGGGAATGGTGAATAGAACAAGGCGGAGCGAAGAACTGAGCAAAGGAGGGAAGGTGTTGCCCATGCCTTGAAACATGCTGGAGGTGGCGAAGATTATGGCCGTGGCGACGAACGTAAAGGAAATGACTCGCAGGTAGTCGGCTCCCACCGCAATGACCGCAGGATCCTTGGAAAAAAACCGGATGAGCGGTTCCGCGAACCACTGGCAAAGCAGAGTGGTCAAGAACATGGCAGAGCAAGCGATGGTCAAGGCGGCATAGAACGATTGCCGGACACGCGGGGCGCTGCGTGCGCCGAAATTTTGGCCGGCCACCGGAGCGGCGGCCATGCCTACAGCGAGAGCTGGCAGAAAGAGTGATTGCATCACGCGAGCGCCAATCCCAAAACCGGCCTGTGCGGAAGCGCCGAAACCGCGAATCAGCGAGTACACAATCATGAGGTAGATCGCCAGGATGACCAGCTCGCCGCCTGCCGGCAAACCGATGCGCAGAACCTGACCCCAAATGGAGTTGACGGGCCTCCAAAGTGAGACATCAAAATAGATGTAGCGCTTCTCCCAGAAAAAATAGAGGGCCATGGCCGCGACTCCGGCGGAGACAGCGATGAAGGTCGCAAGGGCGGCGCCGGCGACTCCCAGTGGATGTCCGATTCCCCACCCGAAGACCAAGACGGGAGCGAGGATGAGATTGAGGACGACGGTGATGACGAGAACGACGACAGTTGGCTTGACGACGCCGGTACCGCGCAGCGCAGCACCCGCCGTGAATAAGGCGAACTGCAAGAAGAGCGCCGGGATGAACCACGTCAGATACTCCACGCCTTTGATGGCGGTGAGCCCATCGGCGCCCATCCAGTGACAATACTGGCTTCGCAGCAGAAATGCGACGAGGCAAAGAGCCACGCCGATCCACTGAGAAAGGACGAACGCCTGATTGAACACTAGGACGGCCCGGTCGTGGTTTTTCTCGCCCACCGCGTGGGAGATCACGGCGGCGGTGCCCACCCCCAGGCTCTGCGTGACCGCGAGGACGATCACCATCAGGTTCGCGGAGAAGCCGACGGCCGCGACCGACTCTTTGCCGAGCTTGCCGACCCAGTAGAGGTCCGCGAGAAAGTACAGGCTTTGAACAAGCATACTGCCCGCTAAGAACGCGGACATTTGGATCAGGTTTTTCCACACGGAACCTTTGGTAAGATCCTTCAACGCTTATGACCTCCCTGACATTCGCTTCCCTGCACCTGGCCTCCAGCACCGCCTGGCGTTGGATCTGGGCGACGAATTTAATTCTTCTCTCGCTCGATCATCTGTCCACCGGGCTCCTGGGAGTATTTGCGCCGCGCACAGCCCTTCGAATCTACCGTGGCCTCTTCGGCATTCAATTTCCCAAGAGCCCCGAAATCGTTGCGGTACTGAAACCCTGGGGAGCGTTGGCGGTGTTCGCTGCGGTGGCGACCATTTTCCCCATCGTGGACCCGCTTCGATATCGGGGCGTGCTTGTTGCCCTCCTGGTGCTGCTGATTCTCCGAATCCTCATTCGGTTCTCAGCGCGCGCGACAGCGACGGCCGTGTTCGGTTTGTCCTCGCGGCGCAACGCGTGGCACATCGCGTTGATCGCGCTGTGCGCCCTGCTGATCGCAACAGAGCTGCTGTCGATCTGAGGCCGCGCCACTCAATCCTGCTTGGGCATGAGCACAATCAGACCCAGGTTGAGAATCGCGACCGCGGCAATCGTCATCAGGCTTCGGTTCATGCCGATGCCAAATGCTGCTTGTAGTTCGGACGCAAAGATCAAACGGGAAAGAATCCGAACGACGGCGAGAATCACAGCTACGTAAACAAGCTTGCGGTATTTGACGGGATCGCCCGCCATGAAAAGCATCATCACGCCAAACGCGATGACGTAAGCGGCCAGATACTTGGCCATGTAACTGAACAGGGGGGTGACTTCCACATGAGCGCCATAGACGGCAGCGCCAACGCGCGCAGCCATCTCGCCAGACACGAGGCCAAGAATCCCGATCAACAGATGGTATACACCCATGAAACCAGCAAGGGCCGTGAACGGCTTGTAGGTGTTCATTTCCAGTGATCTCCTCCGTTAAGCAGATTTCACTTCTGAATGAAATTGTTGATTCGAATCCGTGGTCACTGCGGACCCACTTTCTGAAGCCTCAGAGTCCTCCTGGTAACAAAACCTTTCCAGGCCTAGTTTCTTTCTGAGACGAGCAGACAGCTTCCATTTCCCGGCGGTGATGGCCCCGAGAAAGTCCTGATCGTAATTGAGTCCCAATTTCGTCGCGCCGACATTCGCCGGGTCCAGGTAAGTGCCGAAGACGCGGTCCCAGAGCGGCGTAAAATTTCCAAAATTTCCTTTATGGTTTGCCGCATGGTGCAAGACGTGCTCCTGCGGCGTGATGATCAATAAATAGCGTGGCCAGCGATCAAAAAACGCGTAACGGCGGAGAAAGCAGGAATGGCTGGCGGAGCCGATGAATGCAAAAACAAAGATGATGGCGGGAAGAGTTTCGAAGAATAAACTGGCCAGGTCCGGGCGCCCGACGATCCAAAAGAGGAGAAACATGGTGACCATCGATGAAACATTTACGAGAAAAGCGCTGAAGACCACGAAGGGCCTCGTGGAGATGCCAGGCATGCCGTTAAATACTCTCATGGGAAGATGATGGCTCTCGTGGAGATACCAGGCGATCCGGGAATGGAGTAAAAAACGATGAGTAAGATAGTCCCAAAAGCCGGCCACGAAGAAGGTGGCCACGCCGATCGCAACGCAAAGCGCTGTGCGGTGCACGAAAACCTCTGTGCGTCCCGCGGATACCCCAAGCGTCTGCCTCGCGGCTGCCAGTGTTCTATCGACTGACGGAAGCATCGTCGACACTCCGAGCTGAAGTGAAAAATAGACCAGCCAGATGACCGCTAGCGACAGGAACGTCCGCCACTCCGACGGCAACTTACCGGAGAGCGCCGGGCGGCCATCCTGCCTCCACAATTCGAAGAAATCGAGCAGAACGAAAACGGTCTGCGTCACGCCGAATAGCAAAAGAAAGAGCTTAACGTTTGCCACGGATCAAACCCGCCGTTTCTTTTTCAGAGTGTCGCCGCTTCCAGATAGGGCACGCGGTTGTCCAAATTGCTAAAAACCCTCTCGCCATCGCTATAGCACACGCAATAAATCCGCGCGCAGAACGGAGTCAGCGAATAGTCCTCAAGCGCGGTCCTCAAGGGATCCTCTTGATGAAGGCTGGTGAGCGCGAACATCGCGTCGCTGGTCACCGCATCGCGATAGAGCACCCGAAGCAGAGCACGAAAAACGGAAACGTCATCGTCGTCCACGGCCACGAAGCTGACGTAGAAAGAGCGGAGTTCCTCGCCGATCTCGGGGAATCGACGGCCGTTCAAGACCTGGTGGGTCAACTTGGCCATCGGCACCAGCCAGCGCAGGTTGCCGGAGTAGCGGATCAGACGAGTTTGCTTGAAGCGTCGCTGATTCCACTGGCTAATCACGCCGATGACCTTGCCGTTCCGAACAGCGACGTAAAAATCGGATAACTGGAAATCACGCCAACGTCGGCCCAGCAGAAATTCTTCGCAGGTGTGGAGCGGCGCGAATTGTTTCCGGGCATTGTTGCGGTTCAGGCAGTCGACGATTTGAGGAAGAAGGGCGAGGCTGCCGCGTTCGATGTCGCAACGCGCTTCGAACGGTGGCTTGGTGCGCCCGATATTGATGCCGGAGCAATTGAGGCAGCCCATCGGATGATAAGAGGGCAGTCCGGCGCGACCCGCGGTGAGCGTCGCCAGGGCGCGTGCGTTCTCTGCAAAGATGGCGGTGGTATAGAGCAGGGCACGGCCGTCGGCATGCAGCGCCTTTAGGAAACGGTATCCGCGGGCGAGCAAGCTGCCGCTGCGATATTCCGGGCTGAGGCGCAAATCGCTCAAGTAGCCCACCTCCGTGGGCTCGCCGTTCACAAATGCTTTGGCCAGGGACCGGGAGGCAATTCCGGCAATTTTGCCTTTATTGAGATCGCGCACCGCAATGGTCTGATTCAGGTCGCCGCGGATCTCCAAGCCGGCGAAAAAATCCGGCTCGCGTTCGAACGTAACTTCCATGTTTCCGAGAACGGGATTGTTGACCAGGAACGAGCGGAGCTCCGCGTTATCCTGGCTTTGCGCCAGCGCGAATTGAAATTGCGAAGTGCCGTTCCGTGAGTTCATCTGGCTCACGATAGTTGGCCGCCGTTCTCCACGAGAAATCCTTGAAAGTGGTTTTCCCAGCCGCTCAGGCGATGTAGCGGGGTTTCCTTTACGCTGCCGGCGCGCTGGCCCAGTGCGCTGCAGCGGCGCACGTAGGCTTCGCCGGCGCCTTCCGTGATTTGAAAAATTGCGGCCGGGGACAACTGGCCGAGCTTGCGGCAGTAATCGTAGTGCGGATTTCGGCGCAGTTTGGCATCGAGTAGTTCCGCGAATTGACCAGTCTCGATACGTCCGTGAAAAAAAAGAACGTAGCGAGGGGTCTCCTCAAGAGAAGGCGCAAGCATGGCAAAGCCCGGAGTGCAGGCGCGCTCCGATTCCAGTTCCAGGAGCACGCTGTCCACGAAAGCGGCGCTGAGTTTTTCGCCGCAGACATCGCTGACGTTTCCTTCCCTGCCGAGGAATTCGAGGACGGGAGTTTGTTTGAGGAACCCTGTGACGCGGACTCGATCGCCAAGACGGTAACGCCACAGGCCACCACCTGTTGTCAGGAGAACCGAATATTCGCTCCCCACTTCCAACTGGTGAAGAAGCCTTGGAGTGATGGAACCATTTTCAAGAAATTCCAAGAAATGCGAAGTGACCGCGGCGACGGAGCCTTGGGCGGAACAAATCGGAATGGAGACGACGCCTTCCGTGGCGAGCAAGCCCTTTCCTTGAATGGGACTTTCGGGAAAGGATTCCTGGATGGCGGGAACAGCGAGCCGGGAGGAAGCATCGGCCCAGCAACTGATCATTCGGAGATTTGGCCAAAGCTCGTGCGCGACGATTGGGCCGGTCCGCCGCAGAATCTTGCGGAGCAACTCCGCTCTGGCCGGAGCGGCACGAAGATATTTCTTCAAAGGTTCGAGTTCGGACGACGAAATCGGATTCGGCGGACGGAGATCGCCGTCGCGCAGATCGCAGCAAAGGCGGTCCCCGTGCATCCGCAATTGATCGAGCAGAATGGTTAGAAAAGTGGGGCTCCAGACGGAAACGAAAGCCAGCGATGGCGATTGCAACAAGAATCGCAGGGTCACATAGAGGCACTCGGTCAGCTGGAAGATTCGTGTCGTTTCGTTCGGAACGGCCATCAGCGTATTCAGCAGTTTTCTTTGCCCGCTGCCGAAGTATTCAGCGTCGCTTTCGAAACCGACGGGAAGGCCACCTCTGGTGTATTCCTTTCTTCTGGCGAGAGGAGTTAGCGACCAGTAGGCGTTTCCCGTGATTAGCTTTGGATGGTGCCAATAGAGATCGCACATCCATGCTCCGATAGCGTTGCGAAACTCGTCACACAACGATGCAGTGTAGGGGATGTACTTCGCGGAGTCGGAGGAGCCGCCGGTCTTTTCAAACATCAGAACGCGTTCCGAGGTAAGCACATCCGGCTCGCCGTCCGTCATTCGGCGCAACCACGGGGCCAGGTCCTCGTAAGAAACGATGGGAACGGCGTTTTGGAAATCGCGCGCTCCGCGCAAGTTGGAGAACTCCCACCGCTTGCCGTAAGCGCATCCGGCATTTTGGCGGAGCAGTTTTTCAAGGATGGCCGCCTGCGTCTGCTCTGGATTCTTCACTGCCCGCCGAAACGCCTTGTGCGTCCGTAGAAAACTGGCTAGCCACATTCCATTGGCAGCGGCGAAGGACGCAGCTTCACGCATAGATGCGGCTCGGTTCTGAAGGCGCGGGTTTATCAGCACTCTCGGAGAGCATCCGCGAGGCGTAGCTTCTCATGTTCTCGGCAGAGATTTCGGCCAAGCAGGCAAGCTCGTGCCCTTCGGCAAAGCGTGGATTCCGGGAGAGAAAAAACCGGACGTGCGGGCTGCGCAGGCGATGCGCAGGGATTTCGGCGAGGCCGCGGCTCAGATTGCCGTGGGATTCGGGGAAAACAATTAATCCGCTTTCGCGAACATAGAAATCGGAATAGCGAGTGCTGGCGAGAGCATCTAGAATGTTCTGTTCGCGCGCGGGTGTGACTTGATCGTGGCGCGGAAAGAATTGATGAAAGAACAGCGGAAGAAAGAGATAGGTTCGATACCCTTTTGAAATGAGGAACCAGTAGAGAGGGATCTCGGGTTCCTGCGCGCGCAACTCAGCGACAAAGTGGCTCCAGGCGCGGCCGAGCTCCTGTTCGCCCCAATGAGAGCGGGCGATGATGGTGTCGCCGGAGAAGACTGCACGCAAGGGCTGGCCGTCCACATGGAACTGCATTACTTTCTGGGTGGAGAAGCCGCGCAGGGCATGATCCTGGGCGTCGCGAAGAAGGATGGCGCAGTCCTTTTCGAACAAGTCGGCCTCGAAGCAGGGGCGATTCACGTTTTCATAGTTCTCTGCAAGGAGAGCGTACATAGCATCCTTTTCCGCTACTCCCAATTCTTCGACCGGCACAGTTTCGCTGAAGAGCCGTGATATTCTCATGACTGGTATTCCTCCACACATGGCCTGAATCGTTCGACATTTATCCTCAGAAACAAATCCGGATCTCGCGCTCTGCGACGGACTCGGAGACATCCGCGCTACCCGAAGCCCCGTTGCGCTCGGCCTTTCGGCGGAGCGTCTGAATTTTTAGTCCCAGCAAATCCGTATCGACATGGGCGAACTGCGCTCCGCCCATGGACTGGAGTTGCTTGGTCTGCGCCGCAAGCACTTCCACGTCCTGTTGAATGATGTGGCGCGACATGGGTTCGAGCACCAGCCGGATCAGCGGGCCGATGACACCGAACCGAAAAGTCATGACCGTATACACTTCCGTTTCCCATTCGCTGATCGGTGTGCATTGCGAAGTGATGATGAAATGCCGCGAAGGCCCGAAGTTGTAATCCACGCGGCTTACGTTCGGCATCAGGAAGCGGTCGGTGTGTTTGAGTTCTTTTCAGCGGGGAAAGAACAAACGCGAGATGACGCTGTTGCTGAGCGGCTCGCCGGCAAATTCCACCTCGGCGAAGTCGGTACCACTGCGCACGCGGGCCGTGAGTTCCCGCGTGTCGTGATTCCGAAACCAGCCCTTGTGAACGAAAACCGTGTGGGGACAATCCAGGAAATTTTCCAGGCAGGAGTCCACATTTGCGGCGAAGCGGGTTTTCATCCGAAACGAGGTCCAGCCGTCCTCGCCTAAATGTGCAAAACGATACGGAGAATTCTTGGGAGCGGCCTCTCCGGGGAAAACCCAGAGGTAGCCGTCCTGCTCGATAGCGGGGAAGGAGCGAACTCTGTGGGACGGGATCTTCGCTTCTGCACCCAGTGAGGGCACGTGCGTGAGTGTGCCCGATGCATTGTAGCACCAGCCGTGATAGGAACACTCGACGCATCCGTCCTTCACGCGGCCGCGCGAAAGCTCCATGTTGCGATGCGCGCACCGGTCCAGCAATGCGGCCGGCGCGCCGTCCACGCCGCGGAAGAGGACGATTTTTTCTCCGAACAGCACGGCGCTCGTCGGGCGCGTCTTGAGATCTTTTGATCTCGCCGCTATGTACCAGGAGTCTCGCAAGGACATGATGGGCTACCGCCTCGTGGCTCCCGAATTTCCGGGAGCGTGGCTGATGTTGTGGTAGTGATCGAGTTCGAGATCGGAATAAGAAATCGTTTCCCCGCCGTACCAGTGAATTTCAACGGTGACGGGACCGGAATAATCGCCGAGGCCAAAAAGCAGGCGGCGGTCTCCCTGTGCGGAAAATCCATTGGCGATTTGCACTTCTCGCATTTGCCTGAAGGCCTTGCCGTCTTTCTGATAGGTGAGGAACACTTGCGTTCCAACGGCGTCGCGATTGATGCGCACGCCATCTCCATGAAGCGAGAGCCCCAGCCAGTGGTGCACGCTGCCGGTCTTTTGGTCTTCCTCGTGCAGCGTATTTCGATAGAGAGAAAGCGGCGCGAACTGATGCGTGATGGCCAGATCAAGAACGCCACGATTGTCGAAATCTGCCAGCGCCACGCCGCGTGAGTTGCCCGGCTCGGTGATGCCAACTTCTTTCGCCACGTCCACGAATTGCATGGTGGTTTCCGCGCCGCGCGAGAGGTACACGCGGTTCGCTTGCCTGCCGAAAATTTCGTAGCCGCGCAGATCTGGCCAGCGATCCGCGTAGGAATGCACATCCGGCCCGGAGAGCATCATTTTTTCGGCTACGTACCAGTAATCGCGAGGCTTTTCGAAGCGTTTGTCCGCGCTGTCGTCCACCATGCCGTTGGCCTGCACCAAATCCAGCCAGCCATCCAAGTTCAGGTCGCCGACGGCGGCGCCCCACCCAAATCCGCCTTCGTTCAAGACGCCACGCATCGTTGCTTCATCTTGAAAATCCGGACGAAAATGATTTCGGGGATTCAACCGCGTCTTCCAGAGCAGGCTGCCCTCGGCTTGCAGCGGAACGTGGACGTTCGAAACATAGATGTCCAGCAAGCCGCGGTTGTCGAGGTCGGCGATCGACACGTTCATTCCTTTGTAGGTATCTTTGCCGATGCTGCCGAAAGTCTTGCCGGAGACTCGCACGAACCGCTTCCCGTGGTCGTTCAGATAGAGATCGTCCGGCCCAAAATCACTGGAGCAATAGAGGTCCGTGTAACCGTCGCCATTCAGATCGCCGCTGCCGATGGCTGTTGTCCAGTGAGTTTCCGGCATGCCCATCGCGGCCAAATCCATCTTCGCGAATTTGCCGCTGCCGGTATTGTGGTAGAGGGCGTTGGGTCCTCCGTTTTCGGCGTTGTTCCAGGTGTGATGCATGAAATGAAACATCCTGCGATCGCCGGGATATTCCGCAGCGGGTAGTTTGAAAATGTTGAGCGGAGTGGGACGATTGTAATCCGGAAGATAGGGAGCGAGGCTGTTGCCGATCAGCAGATCGAGCTTGCCGTCGCGGTCATAGTC